>Ga0182739_1000173_pt1 | contig 117142 bp, 102 predicted proteins | sample eDN5th30CBELigBY_FD_128873 | JGI IMG/M metagenome (GOLD analysis project Ga0182739, IMG submission 128873) | Enriched backyard soil microbial communities from Emeryville, California, USA - eDNA 5th pass 30_C BE-Lig BY (version 2) (version 2) | ecosystem: Environmental > Terrestrial > Soil >...
CATGGCCAAGATCGAAAAGCCCCAGGCCGTCGAGCGGCTCGAGGAGATCATCAAGCTGTGCGATGCCTTCATGGTGGCGCGCGGCGATCTGGGCGTGGAATTGCCGCTCGAAACCGTGCCGGGGCTGCAAAAGCGCATGATCCGCATCGCGCGGCGCTACGGCAAGCCGGTGGTGGTTGCCACCCAGATGCTCGAATCGATGATCTCCTCGCCGGTACCCACCCGCGCCGAAGTCTCGGACGTTTCGATCGCCGTGTTCGAAGGCGCCGATGCCATCATGCTCTCGGCCGAATCGGCGTCCGGGCAGTATCCTATCGAAGCGGTCGCCACCATGAACAAGGTGGCCGTGGCGGTGGAAAACGACGTCAATTATCGCTCGATCATCCGCGCGCAGGCCACCGAGCCCGAAGCCACGGCGGCCGACGCAATCTCGGCGGCAACCCGGCAGGTGGCCGAAACGCTCGATCTGGCGGCCATCGTCACCTACACCTCGTCGGGCTCGACCGGCATTCGCGCCTCCCGCGAGCGCCCCTCCAAGCCCATCATCGCACTCTCCCCCAATCGCCGCACCATCCGCCGTCTTTCGGTCGTTTGGGGTGTCCATTGCGTGCAGACCGACGATGCGGTGAGCCTGGAAGACATGGTGGATCGCGCCTGCACCATTGCGCACCGGGAAGGCTTTGCCCGCCCCGGCGACCGCATCGCCATCACTGCCGGCGTTCCCCTGGGCACGCCCGGCGCCACCAACATGCTGCGCATCGCCACCCTGGGCCATGGCGCCTCGCCCTCCCTCCTGGACGAAAGCCCAGAGCGATGACGCCTGCCCGGCGCGATTAACAAAGGCGGCTGATCGTGCACTGGGTCTGCTTTATGTTCTTGCTTGATATCAATACAGAAAGGAGAACAACATCTCATTTCATAGTATTATATAAATCTTATACAGAGCGCTTGTTATCAAATATTTTAGGTCGATAGTACGGGAAAGCGCCCGTGCCATGCAAAGTGCCCGGGCCCACCATTCAGTGCCAGGCTTTACCGGGAGGACCTATGTTTAAACGATGCATCATTTCCGCGACCCTGATCGGGCTCGCATGGCCGGGCGCCGCCTGGGCGCAGGTGCCCTTCACCCAGGAACAGGCCGACCAGGGCAAGACCCTCTACACCGCCCAGTGCGAAAGCTGCCATGGCGATGCGCTGGTGGGCGGGGTGGGCGGCGGGCCGCCGCTGACCGGCTCGTATTTCCTGGACCACTGGGCCGACCAGCCCGTCAGCGGGGTGTTTGGCTACATCAAGGAGTTCATGCCCGCCGACACGCCGGGCAGCCTCACCAGCACCCAGACCGCCAATATCATCGCCTACATCCTGCAGTTCGGCGGCGCTGCGCCGGGGTCCGAACCGCTCTCGAACGATCCCGCCGTGCTCGATGCCATCACGCTCGAACGCCCGGCAGCAAACTAGCTTTCAACACTGCCTGAGGAGGAAACAATGTTGAACCGATATTGCGGAGCGGGCTTGGCCGCGCTCCTTCTGGCCATGCCGCTGGGCGCGCTAGCCCAGGATGCGCCGGCCGCCGCCTTTGCCGATTTCGAGCCGGTGACGGACGAGATGATCGCCAATCCCGCGCCGGGCGACTGGATCAACTGGCGCCGCACGCTCGACAACTGGGCCCACAGCCCGCTCGAGCAGATCACGCCCGACAATATCGGCACCATGCAGATGGCCTGGTCCTGGAACATCGAGCCGGGCACTTTCGAATCCACCCCCCTGGTCTATGACGGGGTCATTTACATGGCCGGCGCCCGCGACGTCATCCAGGCGCTCGATGGCGCCACCGGCGAGTTGCTCTGGCAATATCGGCGCGAACTGCCCGAGGGGGCGGGTGGGGGCACGTCGGGGGCCACGCGCAACATCGCCATCTATGGCGACCGCATCTTCACCGGCACCGCCGACGCCCATGTCGTGGCCCTCGATGCCAAGACCGGGCAGGTGGTGTGGGACGTCGAGATGGAGGATTGGGAAACCACCAAGGTGGCCTTCAGCACCGGCCCCACCATCGTCAAGGGCAAGGTCATTTCCGGCCTCACCGATTGCCGCGTGTTCCGCGAGGGCCGCACGGGCTGCTATGTGGTGGCCCACGATCCGGAGAACGGGGAGGAACTCTGGCGCACCTATACCGTGCCGATCGCCGAGGAAGAGGGCGGGGATACCTGGGGCGACACCCCCGATTTCCTGCGTGCGGGCGGCGGCGTGTGGATGCCATGCGCCTATGACCAGCCCCAGGACATCATCCTGTGCGGCACCGGCCAGGCCTATCCCTGGCCGCAGGTCACGCGCGGCCATGACGGCGCGGCGCTGCACACCAATTCCACCATCGCGCTCGATCCCGATACCGGCGAAATGCTGTGGTACCACCAGTATGTGCCCGCCGAAACACTCGATCTGGACGAGGTTTTCGAGCACGTGCTGATCGACGTGGATGGCGAAAAGCGCTTCTACAAGATCGGCAAGGGCGGCATCTTGTGGGTCATGGACCGCGAGACGGGCGAGTACATCACCCACAAGGGCGTGGTCTATAACAACGTCTACGACATCGACACCGAGAAGGGCCAGGCCATCACCCGTCCCGAAGTCATTCCGGTCGATTTCGAAACCCCCGTCTTTGCCTGCCCCAGCACCGCCGGCGGCAAGGATTGGCACCCCATGGCGTTCAATCCCAACACGCGCGGCCTCTATATGCCGCTCAGCCAGACCTGCATGAACTTCACCGCCCGCCAGGTTGAAACCGTGGTCGGGGGCGGCGGCACCGGCGGCTTCCGCACCTTTGCCCCCATGCCCGGCGCCAACGGCCAGGGCAAGCTGACCGCCATCGACGTGGATACGCTGGAAACCATGTGGGAGCACGAGCAGCACGCGCCGTTCCTCACCGGTCTGCTCTCCACCGAATCGGGCCTGCTGTTTGCCGGCGATCTCGACCGCTACTTCAAGGCCTTCGATGCGGCGACCGGCGAAGTGCTCTGGCAGAGCCGCCTGGCCCAGTCCGTGCAGGGCATGCCGGTGAGCTACGAGGTCGATGGCCGCCAGTATATCGCGGTGCCCACCGGCCTGGGCGGTGGCAGCCCGCGCGCCCAGTCTGCGCTCGTGCCCGACATCAAGATCCCCGCCAGCGGCAACAATCTCTTCGTGTTCGCCCTGCCGCAGTGATCCCAAGGTGGCCGCGCTCCTTTCCGGGCGCGGCCCCACCCCAGCCTCCAGGGTGCGAGACATGCCGCTCCAGCCGTTCCGCCTTGCTCTCCTTCTTGTCGCCTGCAGCGCCCCGGTCCTGGCCCAGCCCCAGGTGCAGCGCGATTTCTACCAGGGCGACATTCGCCAGCAGGGCGAAGCGATCCGCTTCTGCGTCTGGCCGCAAAGCCCGCTCGTCGAGTTCGACCGCGCCGTCGCCGCCGAACTGGCCGCCATCCAGCTGCTCGAGCCGCAAGTCTTCGAGGTCCCGGTGGCCCATGTGGGCACCCAGGATCTGTTCGAGCAGCAGCTCTTTATCGATCTGATGGACAATTGCGACGCTGCCATGGGCACCAGCCTGGACTGGAAACCCTTGCCGCAATGGCTCACCATCACTCGGCCCTATGTCGAGATCCCGCAAGTGCTCGTCGCCCGCGCGCCAGGGGTCGACAGCCTTTCGGACCTGCCGACGGGCGCCCGGCTGGGCTCGGTGCTGTTCACCCAGGCCGATATGGGCCTGGTCACGGCATTGCAGCAATGGCCCGCCGCACAACGCCCCGTGCGCATTCCCTTTGGCACACCCGCCGAGGTGCTGGCGGCGGTTCAAGACGGGGTGGTTGCGGCCGGCATCGTCCCCGCGCCGGCTCTCGTCGCCCAGGCGGGCGAGCCGCTGCCTGCCGCCATTCTGGTCGAGCCCACCATCCCCCCGGTTGCCTTCGGCATGGCGCTGTTGTCGCGCGAGCGCTATCTGGGCCAGGTGCTCGATCAGGCGATCGCGGCGCTCGTCGCAGACGGCACGCTGGCGCGCCTGATGGCCGAGCACGGGCTTTCCCTCCCGCGCTGACGCATTCGTTAACCAACGATGCACACCACGTCTGCGCAACGCCCTATGGGCGCGGCGCCGATCACGTTATATGCAGTCAAGCTCATCAGGCTTTCACCGTGGCGTTTTCTGCGCGGCTTTGCTGCAAAGCGGCGCAACGCGGCGGGGAAGGATTAACGCTTGCTGGGTATTTAATTGGGATCGAGAGGCTGGAGACCGACCATGGTGGCAAGAGCTGTGCTGAGCCGGTTGCGCGATGCGGGACGGCGCTTCGGTCGCGACACCCGCGCCAGCATCATCACCGTGGCGGCCCTCATCCTGCCCTTTGCCATCGGCACGGTGGCGCTGGTGGCCGAATATGGCAATGGCCTGGTCGCCCAGGCCAGCAATCAGCGCGTGGCCGACATGGCCGCCTATGCCGGGGCGCTGGCCTATAGCAAGACCTCGTCCACCACCGACATGCTGTCGGCGGCCCAGAAGATCGCCGTGCTCAACGGCTTGGCCGCCACCGACGTTAACGCGAGCCTGGAAGATTGGGCCGAAGGCACCAAGGCCGTTTCGGTCACGGTGGCCACCCATCGCCAGCTGCTGCTCACCCCCGTGCTCGGCGCCTCGCCCGACCTCACCGTGCGCACCAATGCTGCAGCCCTGGTGGGCGGTGGCGAAGAAACGGCCAGCTGCATCTTGGCGCTCAGCGCCAGCCAGACCGGCGTCACCCTCTCGGGCGGCACCGCCATCACGGCAGCCGATTGTGCCGTGGCGTCCAACAACAAGGTCGAGGTGCCCTGCGGCACCTCCATGGTCACGCCCAAGGCCACCTACGGCACCAATTATGCCAAGTGCCAGTGGTCGAGCAACGTTACCACCAAGACCGGCGCGGCAACCCCCGCTTCCCAGGGCAATACCGCCGATCCCTTTGCCGCCAACACCGCCGTGGCCGCCCTGCGCGCCCGCATGGCCACGGTCACGGCGCTGACCTCGCCATCGGCCCCCGCCGCGCCGACCTTTGCCAACGTGCCCACCACCGGCACCAATATCGAGTTCGGCTGGAACGATAACGCCACGAAGGCCTCGGCCATCACGGCGGGCTGCACCGCCGCCAAGTCGGGCAGCACCTGGGCGCTCTCCTGCCCCAATGGCGGCACCTATAATTTCGGCACCATCACCATCGGCGGCGGGCTCAATCTCGATTTCGCGGTCAGCGGCAGCGGCACCTCCACCTATCGCATCGCCAATGCTTTCTCGGTGGGCGGCGGGCAGACGGCGCGCTTCGGCAAGGGCACTTACCTCTTTGCCAAGGACGTCAGCAACAACTCCGGCACGCTGAGCTTTGATAACGGCAATCTCGACTTCGTCACCAATTTCACCGCCAGCGGCACCACCACTCTGGGCACCGGCGCGCTGAAGGTGGGCGGCGACTTCACGCTGCAAAATTCGGGCACCGCCACCATCGGGTCCACCAGCTATGCCATTGGCGGCACGCTCAAGGTCAACGGCTCGGTCACCGCCACCTTTGCCGCCGGCAATATGACCGTCACCAAGGGCATCCTCACCGAGGGCAGCGCCAACGTCACCTTCGGGGGCGGCACCTATACGCTGGGGGCCACCGCCGCCAGCTGCAACTGGGATGCGGGCACCGTGTCGCTGTGCGCCAAATCGGGCACCACCACCTTCAACGGATCCAACACCTATTCCTTCTCCAACGGCATCTTCACCAATGGCGGCTCCACGCTCAACCTGAGCAAGGACCTGGCGGCGAGCTTCAACATCGGCGCCAGTTCGCTGGGCCATTCCCTCATGATCGGGGGCGGCTCGTTCACCTATATGGGCAGCGTCACCACCACCTCGTCTTTGTTCCGCATGGCGGGCAATCTCAACGGCGGGGGCGGGGGCAGCTGCATGACCATTCCGGCCGCCGCCCAGCACGACATCAAGGGCAATGTCCTGCTCGACGGCTCGGTCTGGTTCGGGGCGGGGCCCTATACCATTGATGGCTACATGTCGATGGGCGCGGGCGGCGCCACCAATTGCAACGGCGCCTCGATCACGGTGCGTGGGGCCGACGTCACCTTCACCATTTCGGGCAAGGCGGCCAGCGGCAAGGACAGCTGTGCGGGTTACATCTTCTGCGTCGGCGGGGGCTATTCGAGCGTGACGCTCAGCGCCCCCACCTCGGGCTCGGCCCAGGGTCTGCTGATCATCGGGCCGGCCCAGGCCTCCAACATCACCGGCGGCATGTTGTTTGCCGGCGGCGCCAGCAACGGCAAGCTGGCGGGCGTCGTCTATTTCCCCAACGGTCCGGTGGTCGTCACCGGCGGTGCCTCGATCTCGGGCAGCACCGAGTGCCTGCAGCTGGTGGGCTCGCGCATCGATCTGTCGGGCGGCGGCACGCTGGCCTCCGAATGCGTGGTGGCGGGCGATACCGGCACCAGCTCGGGTGGCGGCCGGGTCGCGCTGGTGCGATGAGGTCGGGTCTGCGCCCTCGTGCCGTCGCGGCCCTACGCGCTTTCTGGGGCGCCCGCCAGGGTGTTTCGGCGGTGGAGTTTGCGCTGGTGGCGCCGGTATTCTGCCTGTTGATGGTGGCGGCCATCGATTTCGGCGCGGCGGGCTTTACCCGCTTCAACATCACCTCGGCGGTGTCCTCGGCCACCGCTGCGGCGCTGGTGCGCTCCGACGACGTCACGGCCGCTGCCGGGGCAGGGCTGGCTTCGAGCCTGGCCAATCTGATGACCACCCAGGATGCCGCCTTCCGGCCCACTTCGGTGGAGGTGGTGGTCAATAACGGCCCCAAGGCCGTCGTCACCAATGGCGGCAGCCCGGCCCTGAGCGGCACCGCCGCCAATGCCGACAGCTGCTATTGCCCGCAAAAGAGCGGCACCACCATCACCTGGGGGTCGGCGCAGACCTGCGGCAATAGCTGCACCGGCGGCGGCAAGGCCGGCAAGTTCGTGCAGATCGTGGCCCGCCGCACCTATACCCCGCTGTTCCCCGTGGCGGCCGATCTGTTCATGCCCGGCGGCGCGCTGCGGGTCGATGCCATCGTGCAGGTGCAATGAGACGGCTTTTAGCCAGCTTTGCCCGGGATCGGCGCGGCGCCAGCGCGGTGGAGTTCGCGCTGCTGGTGCTGCCGTTCTTTCTCTTGCTGTTTGCACTGATCGACATTGGCTGGCTGCTCTGGACGCGCCAGGCGGCCCAGCAGGCGGCCGTGTCGGGGGCGCGCTGCATGGGCATTCCCATGGCCGATTGCTCCACCGGCTCGGGCACCTACGATGCCACCAAGTCGCGAACCTATATTGCGGGGCAGGCGGCCCGCTGGGGCGTTGCCATCACCTCCGCCAACATCACCGTGTCCCACAGCGCCACCTGCGGCGGGCAGGCGGGTTTTTCCAAGGTGGATATCGCGTTCGATCGCGCCGGGCTCATTCCAGGGGTGATGACCGCGCTCAACGGCGGGGTCACCGTCACCGCCACGGCCTGCTTTCCCAATCAGGCCAGCTGAGCGAACCTCAGCGCTTGCCGCCCTGCTTGACCTGGGGCTGGCCGTCCTGTTCGAGCGCCGCGATCAGCTCGACTTCAGAGGCATAATTGCCCAGTTCGGCCGCCGCCTGGTCCAGCACCATGCGGTTGCGCAGCACGGCGGCGTGCCGCTCGGTACGTGCCTTGATCTGGGCGTTGAGCCGTTCGGTAAAGAGATTGGGCCCGCCATCGCCGCGTCTGATTCGGGTGCGCAGGGCGATCAGCGCCACGATCTCGCCGTCGAGCTTGCCCGCCAGCGTTTCGGCTTCCCCCAGGCTCTGGCGCATGGAGACGGCCATCAGCGCGATGAAATCGACATTGGCCAGGTCCATGCCCGCATCCACCGCCGATTTGACCGCCGCGTCGAACACGTCGGCCAGCACCAGCCGCACTTCGCCGCGCAAATTCTGCGGCCCGGTATCGGCCACGATGCCCGCTTCGTCGAACAGGCGCCGCAATTGCGGATCGGCCAGGATCTCGAAGGCCTTCACGATGTCCACGAAGGCGTCGCGGTCCCCACCCCGGTCGGGATGGGCCGTCTGCACCTTCTTGCGATACGCGCTCTTGATGGCGCCTGCTTCGGCCAGCCGCGTCAGGCCAAGAATCGCATAAGGGTCGAACTCGGTCATGAATGCCAAGGGTTGCGGCCGCCGCTTCGGCCTTCAAAGCAAAAAGGGCCCCGAAGGACCCCTTGCACCAGTGTCTTGCCGGACCCTGGCAGTTTTGGAGCGGGCGATGGGATTCGAACCCACGACCCTAACCTTGGCAAGGTTATGCTCTACCCCTGAGCTACACCCGCGCTCCGTGTCGGTGAGTGCTTGGCACCGCGTCGACGGGCGCTTATATGCCCAATCGAAACGTGGTTGGCAACCCCCATTCAGCGGTCATCGCAAGGTTATTGCGCAAGCCCGTCCATGCTATGGTTGGCACCACATTCCCACCCCGGGCGCTCCAGAACCAGGCGCCCACCACGACCCAAAAAACCGGACCCGTCGCGATGATCAATCTGAGTGGAACACCAAAGCCCAACGGCGCCGCCCAGGCGGCCCCAGGCCTGATTGCCGAAAGCAGCGACCGGGCCTTCAAGGCCGACGTCATCGATGCCTCCATGCAGGTGCCGGTGCTGGTCGATTTCTGGGCGCCCTGGTGCGGCCCCTGCCGGCAGCTCACCCCCACGCTCGAAAAGGTGATCGCCGAAAAGAACGGCCAGATTCGCCTGATCAAGATCAATATCGACGAGAACCCCGCCATTGCCGGGCAGCTGGGCATCCAGTCCATTCCCGCCGTCTTCGCCTTTGCCGGCGGCCGGCCGGTGGATGGCTTCATGGGCGCTCTGCCCGAAAGCGAAGTGCGCAAGTTCGCCGAGCGCGTCATTGCCGCCGCTCCCCCCGCGCCCGGTGACGAGGCGGCCCAGCTCGAAGCCCAGGTCAAGCAGGCGCTCGAAGCGGCCGCCGAGGCCCTGGCCAATGGCGACGTCAACCGCGCCGCCCAAGTCTATGCCATGATCCTGCAGCGCCTGCCCGAGAACGTGCCGGCGCTTCTGGGCATGGCCCGCATCTATCTCGACATCGCCGACACCGAACAGGCCCAGGCCATGCTCGACATGGTGCCCGAGGAGGCCCGCAAGGGCGAGGACTACGCCTCGCTCGCCTCGGCCCTGCGCCTGGCCGGGGAAGCCGCCGGGCTTTCGGAGGCCGATGCGCTGGTGGCCCGCATCGCGGCTGATCCGGACGACCTGCAGGCCCGTTACGATCTTGCGGTGGTGCTCAATGCGGAGGGCGACAAGCTCAAGGCGGCCGAAACGCTCGTGGCCCTGATGCGCAAGAGCCGCGACTGGAACGAGGACGGCGCCCGCAAGAAACTGCTCGAGCTGTTCGAGGCCTGGGGCCCCAAGGACCCCGCCACCCTCAAGGGCCGGCGCCTGTTGTCGGCGGTCCTGTTCTCCTGACCCTCAAGCCCCCGCTCGCAAGGAGCCCGTTTCATGCCAAAGCGCCCCAGATCGGTCCTGGACCTGCCCCAAAGCGTGCCGGTGTTCCCCTTGTCGGGGGCGCTGCTGCTGCCGCGTACCCATCGCCCGCTCAACGTCTTTGAGCCGCGCTATCTGGCCATGGTGGACGACGCCCTGGCCGGCGATCGGCTGATCGGCATCATCCAGCCCCAGGGCGCCGACGAGGAATCGCCCCAGGGTGAAGCGCCCTTGCGCACCATTGGCTGCCTGGGGCGTCTCACCCATTTCGAGGAAAGCGCGGAGAACCGCTATTTCATCATTCTCGAAGGGGTAACGCGCTTCCGCGTCCTGGCCGAGGAGCCCTTCGCGGGCCCTTATCGGCGCTGCTTTATCGATGCGGCGCCCTATGCCGGCGACTTTACCGAGGAAGATGCGTCCAGCGTCGATCGCTCGCGCTTTCTCAAGATGATGCGCGACTATGCCGAGTTCGCCAATTTCGAGCTCAACTGGGACGAGATCGACAAGACCGCCACCAACGATCTGGTCAATTTCTGCTGCATGGTCAGCCCCTATGGCCCGGCCGAAAAGCAGGCTCTGCTCGAAGCGAAGTCGCTCAACGAACGCGCCGAAACGCTGATCGCCATTGCCGAGCTGGAAATGGCGCGCGGCGGCACCGGGGCGCCCCTGCAATAGCCATGGTGCCCCTGCGCCACGTGGTGGAAGGCTCCACGCTCGACATGCTGGTCTGTCCCCTGACCAAGACGCGCCTGACGCTCTCGCCCGCGCGCACCGAGCTGATTTCGCGGGCCGCGCGCATCGCCTTTCCCATCCGCGAGGGCGTGCCGCTTTTGTGCCTGGACGAGGCACGCGTGCTCTCGGACGAGGAATACGACCGGCTGCGCGACTGAGCCGGGCAGGGCGCCTGTGCGCACACTCTGGCTTGCCATGGCCGCGCCATGGTCTATGAGTTGAGGTTCTGCTAAGAGCACCAAGGGTGTTGCGCGCGAATGCTCGGGAACGATTCGATGAGTGCCGTGGATAATTCTGGCGAGTTGTTCCGCCTTCCCAAACGCGTGGCCCTGGCCGACACGGTAGCCGATTCCATCGCCAGCGCCATTTCGGCCGGCTATTTCGAGCCCGGCCAGCGCCTGAGCGAAATGAGCCTGGCCGAGCAGACCGGCGTCAGCCGCGTGCCCATTCGCGAGGCCCTCAAGATTCTCTCGGCGCAGGGCATCGTCACCGGCGAGCAGAACCGGGGCTATCGCGTCGCCCCCTTCGACGACAAGACCGTGCAGAACGTGCTCGAAGTGCGTCTGGCGCTCGAAACCATCCTGCTGCGCGATGCCATCCTGCAATGGCGCGCCAATGGCGACCGCGCCAGCCTGCTCGAAGGCCCGCTCCAGCGCATGCGCGACGCCGCCCGGGACGAAGACCGCGCCGCTTCGCTAGCCGCCGACCTCGATTTCCACCGCGCCGTCGCCAATGCCTCGGCCAACGAAATCTGCCGCGTCCTCTGGGAAGCCCTGGCCCGGCACGTGCTGATCATCTTCTCGCGCCAGGAATACCGCGACGACGACCTGGTCTCGGTCGTCGCCCAGCACGAGCGCTTTCGCGACACCATCGTGGAAATGATCGAAAGCGACGCCGACGCCGAAACCATCAAGCTGCGTCTCGAAACCCACCTGCTGCAGGTCAAGCGCAACCGCGCCGACGCCCGCGCCGCCAAGGCGTAAGCCCAGCGGCGGTGCCGGAGAGCCTTTGCGGGATCGATGCGCCGGTCGACCCCCACCCCAACCCTCCCCCTTCCAGGTGGAGGGAGCGCTGGAACCGCCAGCCCAGATCCAAGCCCTCAGTCAGGTACCTCCCCCGTCCCGGGGGAGGACAGGAGGGGGCCTTCCCCCGCACAATACTTGAGGCAAGCCCCCACCCGCCCTGTCGGTCACCGTCAACGGAGCGAGGGTACGTAGGCCATTGCGGGATCGATGCGCCGGTCGACCCCCACCCCGACCCTCCCCCTTCCAGGTGGAGGGGGCGATGGAACCGCGATCTCCGCTCCAAACCCCCAGTCAGGTACCTCCCCCGCCCCGGGGGAGGACAGGAGGGGGCCGTCCCACGCCTCAGCGCCGAACACCTTGCGCCCGACAGCCCCCCTAGAACGCCACCCCTTCCAGGGCATCGCGTTCCTTCTTGCTCAACCGCTCGGTCTCGGATTTGAGCTGCCCGCAGGCGGCGTAGATGTCGCGCCCGCGCGGGGTGCGCACCGGGCTGGCATAGCCGGCCTTGTTGACGATGTCGGCAAAGCGCTCGATGCGTTCGGACGTCGAGCAATCGTAATTGGTGCCCGGCCAGGGGTTGAACGGGATGAGGTTGATCTTGGCGGGGATGCCCGCCAGAAGCCGCACCAGTTCGCGCGCATCGGCGTCCGAATCGTTGATGTCGCGCAGCATGACGTATTCAAACGTGATGCGCCGGGCATTGGAGAGCCCCGGATAGTTCCGGCACGCTTCGAGCAGCTCTTCGAGCGGCCATTTCTTGTTGATGGGCACCAGGATGTCGCGCAGATCGTTGCGCACGGCATGGAGCGAAATGGCCAGCATCACCCCGATCTCGCGGCCGGTGGGCTCGATGAACGGTACCACCCCGGAGGTGGAGAGCGTAATGCGGCGCTTGGACAGCGAAATGCCCGCTTCGTCCGACGCGATCAGTAGCGCCTTTTTGACGTTCTCGTAATTGTAGAGCGGCTCGCCCATGCCCATCATCACCACATTGGTGATGGCCCGGCTGTCGCCCTCGGACCCGCCCGAGCCGCGCGGGGCGGGCACCAGGCCGTCGGTGGGGCGCGCGCCGCCGGGGAAATCGCCCAGCCGTTCGCGCGCCATCAGCACCTGGCCCAGGATTTCCCCGGCGGTGAGGTTGCGCACCAGCTTTTGCGTGCCGGTGTGGCAGAACGAGCAGGTCAGCGTGCAGCCCACCTGCGAGGACACGCACAGCGTGCCGCGATCGGCCTCGGGGATGTAGACGGTTTCCACCTCCACCGGGGGCAGATGCGGATTGGCCGCGTCGCGGAAGCGGAACAGCCATTTGCGCGTGCCGTCATTGGAGACCTGCTCGGAGACGATTTCAGGCCGGTCGATGCGGAAGGCATCGGCCAGGCGCTGGCGCAGGCCCTTTTGCACATTGCTCATGGCGTCAAAATCGGTGACGCCGTTCACATAGATCCAGTTCCACAGCTGGCCGGCGCGCATCTTGGCCTCGCGCTCGTTGAGCCCGATGCCCTCGAGCGCGCTGCGCAATTCGCCCCGGTCCAGGCCCACCAGCGACGGCGTGCCCTTGGTGAGGGGCCGGGCGGCCGCCTTGGGCGAAAGATCAAGAGCAATGCCCATGGGGACAATCCTTGTGTTGCGCTGGGGGATGTTGCGGGAATTTCACCGCCCATAGCACGCGAGCGGCCCTTGCGCCAAGCCGCTCACAGATTGCTTAGGGGCATGGCTGCCCAGATGGGCACGCATGCGCCGCAACGCAAGCGCGGGCGGAAAACCAGTCCCGCCCGCGCTCGTGTGTCATTCCGATCAGGCCCATTCGCCCTTGCGCATCACCGGCACCACGCTGCCATCGGCCTTGATGCCGTCGATGTCGACCTGGTCCGAGCCGATCATCCAGTCGATATGGATGAGGCTCTTATTGCCGCCCTTTTGGGCCACTTCCTCGGGCGTCAGCTTGGCGCCGTTAAGGAAGCATTTGGTGTAGCACTGGCCGAGCGCGATGTGAGAGGCGGCGTTTTCGTCATAGAGCGTGTTGTAGAACAACAGCCCGCTCTGGGAGATGGGCGAGGAATGGGGCACCAGGGCCACTTCGCCCAGGCGCCGCGCGCCCTCGTCGGTGTCGATCACCTTGTTGAGCACGGTTTCGCCACGGCTGGCCTTGGCCTCCACGATCCGCCCCTCTTCGAAGCGCACCTGGATGTTGTCGATCAGCGTGCCGTTATGCGACAACGGCTTGGTGCTCGACACCGTGCCCGAGACGCGCCGGGCATGGGGGGTGGTGAACACTTCCTCGGTGGGAATGTTGGCGTTGCAAACGAGGCCATTCTTGGCCGTGGAGGCGCCGCCCTGCCATTCGTGATCGTCGGCCAGGCCTAGGGTCAGATCGGTGCCGGGGCCGGTATATTTCAGCGCCGAAAAGCGCTGCCCGTTGAGCCATTCGCGGCGCTTGAGCAAATTGGCATTGTGCTCGGCCCAGGCCGCGATGGGGTCGGGCCGATCCACGCGCGAGGCGGCAAAGATGGCTTCGGCCAGCTTGTGCACGGCCTCCTCTTCGCTGTCATTGGGGAAGACCAGTCTGGCCCAGGCCGGGTTGGGATAGGAGACGATGTTCCAGTTGATCTCGAAATTGACGATCTTTTCGAGCGCGGGCTTGTAGGCGTTGGAATTGGCGCGGTTGGCGCGGGCCACCTTGTCGGGGTCCTGTTCGGACAAAAGCATGGGGTTGTCGCCCGAAATGGCCAGGCGCGCGGCATTGTTGCCATAGGCCTTGGCCATGCCTTCGTAGAGCCAGCCCTGGGCGCGCTCGAAACTCGCGTCCGAGCCGAAGCGATAGCGCGCCAGCGTGGTTTCCTCGTCAGAGAAGATGGTGGTGACCAGGCCCGCGCCGGCCTTGTAGGCGTGCTCGGTGATGCGCCGCACCAGCGGCAGGGCGGCGATGGGGGCGGTCATCACCAGATCCTGGCCCGGCGCCAGCCCCAGGCCCACCTTGATGGCGACCTCGGCCAGCTTGTCGAGTTTCTGCGGATCGATCGGGGCAGTCATGGCGATTCAACCTGTTGGTGAGACATGGGGGCAAGTCTAGCCCGCCCGCCCGCGCTCCCGCCAGACCAAATCGGGTGCCGCGCTTTCGCCCGGTGCGGGGATGGGATAGATCGGCACGGTGCAACCGGAAGGGACGGGATGGCCAACCAGAGCCTGGTGCGGCATGTCAATGAGAGGCGGCTGTTGAGCGCGCTGCGCCTTAGTGGCCCGCAGCCGCGCGCCGCGCTCGCCCGCCGGCTGGGGCTGACGCGCGGGGCGCTGACCGGCATGGCCGAGGCCCTGATCGCGCGCGGGCTGGTGCGCGAAGGGGCGCAGACAAAGCCCCAGGCGGGGCGGCCGGGCATCGATCTCGAACTCGATCCCGAGGGCGCCCACTTCCTGGGCGTCGAGATCGGGGTCGGGGTCATGCGCCTGGTGCTGCTCGATCTGGCCGTGCGCGTGGCCTGGAGCCGCACGCTGGAGCTTTCTGCCCCGCAAGCGCCCGAAACGGTGGCCGATCTCGTCGCGGACGCGCTGGCAGCGCTGCAAGCCGAACGGCCGGGGCTGGCGGTGCGCAGTCTCTGCGTCACCGTGCCGGGGCTGGTGCGGCGGGATGGCTTCGTGGTCAACCTGCCGATCCTGGGCTGGAAGGCGGTGGGGCTGGCCGAGCTTCTGGCGCAGCGCATCGCCCTGCCGGTGCGGGTGGAAAACAACGCCAATGCGGCGGCCTTTGGCACCATCTATGCCGAGCCGCGCCCGCCGGTGGACAGCATGGTCTATCTCAAGCTGGGCACGGGGTGCGGGGGCGCGGTGATCGTCAACGACCGGCTGCTGCGCGGCACCGACGGGCTGGGCAGCGAGCTTGGCCATCTGCGCATCGCCGATACGGGCCCTTTGTGCAGCTGCGGCCAGCGCGGGTGCCTGGAAACCTTCGTCAACCTGCGCGCCCTGCAGCGCTACGGGCTGGATCAGGAGGTCGACGAGTTCCACACCGATCCCGGCCTGCCCCAGGCCCTGGCCGACAAGCTGGCGCAGGGCGACGTCCAGGCCGAGCGGGCCGTGAGCACGCTGGCGGGTCATCTGGGTCGGGGGCTGGTGGAAATCACCAATATCTTCAATCCCGCAGAGATCGTGCTGGGCGGGGCGATGCTGCCCATTCTCGATGCGGTGACCGCAACGCTCGCTCCGCAGCTGGCCGCCGCCATCGTGCCGGGCATGACCGTGCCGCGCCTGTCGGTGTCGCGGCTGGGGCCCCTCGAATGCGCGCTGGGTGCCGCCGCCATGGCCCATCACGAGGCCTTCGACGTCACCAATCTCGATCTGAACTAAGTCCCGCGCGGCTTGGCCCTGTTGGTGGCAGCGGCCTGCAGCGGATCGTCGGGCCAGAAATGGCGCGGATAGCGACCCTTGAGATCTTTGGCCACGTCCTTCCAGCTGCCGCGCCAGAAGCCGGGCAGGTCGCGCGTGGTCTGGATCGGGCGGTGCGCGGGGGAGAGCAGCACCACCAAAAGCCCGATGCGGCCCCCGGCAATGGCCGGGTGGCGGTCGAGCCCGAACAGCTCCTGCACGCGAATGTTAAGCGTGGGGCCGTTCTCGCCATCGTAATCGATGGGCACGTGCGAGCCCGAGGGAGCTGCAAAATGGCTGGGCAGCAGGGTGTCGAGCTCCTGGCGCTGGCCCCAGGGCAACAGCTCGGCCAGCGCCCCGCCCAGAACCTCGGCATCGATTTCGTTGAGCGCGCTCAACCCCACCAGATGCGGGACGAGCCAGGGGGCGTCGTTGGCGGCCAGCGCGGGTTCGCGCAGATCGGGCCAGGGTACGCCGATGACGCCTGCAATATAGCTGGCGCGGGCGCGCAGCTGGCGCTGTTCCTTGCTCCAGCCCAGCCGGTCGATGCCGCTGGCTGCCGCGCCGGCGGCAAGCGCCGTGGCCGCGGCTTCCAGATCGCTGATCGGCACGGGTTCCTCGCCCAGGCGCAGGGCGCCCAGCCGGGTGACGCGGCGGGCGCGCACGGCGCCGGCCTTGGGCTCGAACTGCGCCAGGGTCTGGGTGACGATCTCGTTGCCATGCCCGGCCTCGATCTCGGCCCGGCTGATCGCGGCGGCGCCCCTTATGCGGGCATTGCCGGCGGTGCCGCTCAGATCGGTGACCACCAGGAACGGCGCGCCGGCCAGCGCTTCGGTTTCCTCCAGCATGGCCTGGCGCCCATTGGCCAGCCGGAAGCGCCCGCGCGCGCCGGTGGCCTGGGCGATGCGGTCGGGATAGGCAAAGGAGAGATAGAGCCCGGCCAGCTCGGGCGGCTGGGGCTGGCTCGCGCCCACCAGCCGGGCCCAGCGCCGCGCCAGTTTGCGCGCCTCGTCGGCGCGCTGGCCGCGCTCATTGCGAAAGCGCCGCAGGCGATCGGCCAGATCGAGCCCGGGCCCGCCCAGCCCGCGCTCACCCAAGAGCACGGCCAGTTCGGCGGCGGTTTCGGCCCCGCCCGTGCGGCCCGCTTCGTGCACCATATGGGCCAGGCGCGGATGGAGCGGCAACCGGGCCAGCGCCTTGCCCTGTTCGGTCACGTGCCCGGCGCCATCGAGCGCGCCCAGCTGCGTCAACAGGCTGATCGCCTCGGCCCAGGCGGGCGCGGGCGGCGGATCGAGAAAGCGCAATTGCGCCGGATCGCCGACACCCCAATTGGCCAGATCCAGTGCCAGCCCCGCCAGATCGGCGGAAAGGATTTCGGGCGTCTCGAACGGGGCCAGGCTCGCAGTCTGCCCCTCGTGCCAGAGCCGCAGGCAGATCCCCGGCGCCGTGCGCCCGGCGCGGCCGCGCCGCTGGTCGGCCCCGGCGCGCGACACGCGGCGCGTGGTGAGCCGCGTCAGTCCCGTGGCCGGTTCATAGACCGGCACGCGCGCCAGCCCGCAATCGATGACGATGCGCACGCCCTCGATGGTGAGCGAGGTTTCGGCAATGGCGGTCGCCAACACCACCTTGCGGCGCCCTGGCGGGGCAGGCGCAATGGCCCGGTCCTGGGCGGCGGGATCGAGCTGGCCGTAAAGCGGGGCGATCTCGACATCGCCTGGCACCTGGCCGGCGAGCCGCTCGGCCACGCGCGCGATCTCGCCCTGGCCGGGCAGAAACACCAACACCGAGCCTTGCTCGGTCTTGAGCACGTCGCGCACGGCGCGCGCCGTTTCGTCCTCGATGCGGGCCAGGGGGTCGGGCTCAAAATAGCGCGTCTCGACGGGAAAGGCGCGGCCCTGGCTCTCGATCACCGGCGCTTGGCCCAACAGCGCAGCCACGCGCGCGCCATCGAGCGTGGCCGACATCACCAGCACGCGCAGATCGGGCCGGAGCGCGGTGGCATCGAGCGCCAGCGCCAGCCCCAGATCGGCGTCGAGACTGCGCTCGTGGAACTCGTCGAAGATCACGCAGGCAATGCCCGACAGCTCGGGATCGTCCAGCAGCATGCGGGTAAAGACGCCTTCGGTCACCACCTCGATCACGGTGCGCGCCGAAACCTTGGCTTCGAGCCGCACGCGATAGCCCACGGTTTCGCCCACCGCCTCGCCCAGGGTCTGCGCCATGCGCCTTGCGGCGGCGCGAGCCGCCAGGCGCCGGGGTTCGAGCATCACGATGCGTCCCCCGGCCCGCCACGGAGCATCGAGGAGAGCCAGCGGCACGCGCGTGGTCTTGCCCGCGCCGGGGGCTGCCACCAGCACGGCAAAGGGCCCCTCCGCCAGCGCGTCGCGCAGGCGCGGCAGCACCGCATCGATGGGCAGGGCCGTGTCGTCCATCACGCTCAGGCCTTGGGCGGATAGGCGTGGCGGGCGCCCTTGAAATCGGTCACCACATGGCCTTCGTCGCTGGCCTCGATAAAGGCCGGCCCGATGGGCGCCTTGCCGTGGCCGCCGGGAATGTCGAGAATATAAGTCGGCTGGCACAGCCCCGAAATCGTGCCGCGCAATTGCGCCACCAGCGCCTGGCCTTGGGCGATCGACAGGCGGAAATGGCTGGTGCCGGGCGCCAGATCGGGATGGTGCAGATAATAGGGCTTGATGCGGTTGGCGACGAACCCGCGCATCAGGGCGGCCAGCGTAGCCACCTCGTCGTTGATGCCTCTGAGTAGCACGGTCTGGCTCAACAGCACGATGCCCGCATCGGCCAGTTGCGCAATGGCGGGCAGCGCCGCGCCGGACAATTCGCGCGGATGGTTGGCGTGAATGGCCAGATATACCGCCTTGCCGCTGGCCTTGAGCGCGCCGATCAGCTCGGGGCCGATGCGCTCGGGCTCCACCACCGGCACGCGGCTATGGATGCGCACGATTTTCAGGTGCTCGATGGTCGCCAGCCTGGCCATGATCTCGCCCAGCCGCCGCGCCGAAAGCACCAGCGGATCGCCGCCGGTGAGGATCACTTCCCAGATCTCCTCATGGGCGGCGATATAGGCGATGGCGGCATCGAGCGCGGCGGGGGTCAGCGTGCCCAGCCCCTGCGGCCCCACCATTTCGCGCCGGAAACAGAAGCGGCAATAGACCGGGCAGACATGCACGGCCTTGAGCAGCACCCGGTCGGGATAGCGATGCACGATCCCTTCCACCGGGCTGTGGGTCAGATCCCCGATGGGGTCGGCGCGCTCCTCGGGCGTGGTCACCAGCTCGGCCGCATCGGGCACGAACTGGCGGGCAATGGGGTCGTCGGGGTCGGTGGGATCGATCAGCCCGATCACGGCGGGGGTGATGGCCACGGCATAGCGCTCGGCCACCGGCGCCAGCGGCGCGGCGTCGGCCACCAGCCCCAAATCGTCCAGATCGGCCAGGGTGCGCGCGGTCCTCACGGCACCGGCTCCGCCACCGGGGCCCACAGCACCTGGTCGATGCGCTGGGCGCCCGTGGCCAGCATCACCACCCGGTCAAAGCCCATGGCGATGCCGCAGGCCTCGGGCATGTGCTCGAGCGCGGCCAGGAAATCCTCGTCGATGGGGTAGCTTTCGCCATAAAGGCGCTGCTTCTCGGCCATTTCGGCTCTAAAGCGCCGGCGCTGCTCGGCAGCATCGGTCAATTCGCCAAAGCCATTGGCCAGCTCCACCCCGCAGGCATAGATTTCGAAGCGCTCGGCAAGCCGGGCATCGCCGGGCACGCGCCGCGCCAGCGCCGCCTCGCTGGCCGGGTAGTGGTCCAGAATGGTGATCTGGCCCAGCCCCAGCTGCGGCTCGATCTTTTCCACCAGCACGCGGCTAAAGAGATAGGACCAGCTGAGATCCTCGGGCACGGCCAGCCCCCGGGCGGCCATGGCGTCGGCCAGGGCCTGGCCATCGGTGCTGCCGTCGGGGGCGATGGTGGCCAGAAGATCGATCCCGGCATGGCGGGCAAAGGCTTCGACGACGCTCAACCGCTCGGGCGGCGCGAAGGGATCGGCCTGCCGCTCGCGCCAGCGCAGTGTCCGGGCGCCGGTGGCCTGGGCGGCCAGCCGGATCAGGGCCACGCAATCGTCCATCACCGCCTCATAGGGCGCCCCCGCACGATACCATTCGAGCATGGTGAATTCGGGATGGTGCAACGGCCCGCGCTCGCGATTGCGCCACACATGCCCCAGGCTGGCGATACGGGTCTCACCCGCCGCCAGGAGCTTTTTCATGGTGAACTCGGGCGAGGTGTGCAGATAAAGCGGCGTCCCCATCCCGTCATTGCCGATCGCCGTGGTGGCAAAGGCATGCAGATGCGTCTCATTGCCCGGCGAGCGCTGCAGCCCGGGCGGGTCGACCAGAACGAAATCGTGCTCGCCGAGATAGGCGCGCATGGCCCCTTCGATGCGGTTGCGCGCCAGAAGGATCGGGCGGCGGTCGGCGTGCCGGTCCGGGCGCCAGAAGGGGGAAGATGGGGCAGACGTCATCGGCAAACCGGAAAAGCTCTTTGCTGCGCGGGACTGGCAGTTTTCGCCAAATTGCGGTATCGGGCGGCACACGAAAGCATCTGGTTGGGCAGGCCGCCACCCGGCGCACTGGCTTTAGGCCGCCGCCCGGTCGCGAACAAGGAAGAAATCATGGTCAAGGTCATCGCCTCATCGCTCCGCAAGGGCAATGTCGTGGAGCAGGACGGGGCTCTGCACGTCATTCTCACGGCTGAAAACGTCCACCCCGGCAAGGGCAACTCGGTCACCAACGTCAATATGCGCCGCATCTCGGATGGCGTGAAGGTCATCGGCCGCTGGCGCACCGTGGAAATGGTGGAGAAGGCCGATGTGGACGAGCGCGAATATGACTATCTCTATTCGGACGGCGAAGGCCACCACTTCATGGAGCCGGTGAGCTACGAGCAGATCACCGTGTCCGACGACGTGATCGGGGACCAGAAGGCCTATCTGACCGACGGCATGAAGGTCTACCTCAAGACCTTCGAGGGCAATGCCATTTCCATGGAACTGCCCCAGCGTCTGACCTTCGAGATCGTGGAGACCGAGCCGGTGGTCAAGGGCCAGACCGCCTCGTCCTCCTACAAGCCCGCCGTGCTCAACAACGGCCTGCGCGTCATGGTGCCGCCCCATATCGGCGCGGGCACCCGCATCGTCATCCTCACGGAAGACAATTCCTACGTCGAACGCGCCAAGGACTGAGCGCGACACTCGCCCCAAAGGCCGGCCCCAGGGTCGGCCTTCTTGCTTTTTATCAGGGATTTCACAACCAGCATGCCCCAGATCGATCTGGACCATCTGCAAGCCCGCATGCGCGAACGGCTCGATGCCTATCTGCGCCTGCCTTCGGTTTCCACCGACCCCGCCTACCAAGAGGGCATGGCCGGCGCCCGCGCCTTTCTCGTCTCGCTGCTGACCGAGTTGGGTTTTGACAACGCGCAGACCCTGTCTGCCGGCGGCCACCCTGCCGTCTACGGCCAGTGGCTGGGAGCGCCCGGCGCGCCGACCTATCTCATTTACGGCCATTACGACGTGCAGCCGCCCGATCCGCTGGACAAATGGACCACGCCCGCCTTCGAGCCCACCGAGCGCAATGGCCGGCTCTATGCCCGCGGCGCCTCCGACGACAAGGGCCCGGTGCTGATCGCGCTCTATGCCCTGGGCGCGGTGCTGGCCGAAGATGGGCGCCTGCCCTTCAATGTCCGCATCCTGATCGAAGGCGAAGAAGAGATCGGCAGCCGCACCCTGGCCGAGATCATCGCGAGCCATCCCGAATTGATCAAGGCCGATGCCGTGCTGTCTGCCGATGGCGGGCGTTGGCGCCCGGACCTGGCCAGCGTCAATGTCGGCACGCGCGGCAATACCGGGTTCGAGTTTTCCGTCATCACCGCCGACAAGGACCTCCATTCAGGACGCTATGGCGGCATACTATTCAACGCCAACCATGTGGTGGCGCGTATCGTCGCCAGCCTGCACCATGACGATGGCACCATTGCCGTGCCGGGGTTCTATGACGGCATAGTAATGCCCGACGAAGCCGAACTGGCGGCGACCCACGCCATCGATTTCGACGACGCGGCCTTCTTCGCCGGCCTGGGCGCGGCGCCCCATGGCGAGGCGGGCTATTCGACGCTGGAGCGGCTGTGGTTCCGCCCCACCCTCGAGGTCAACGGGCTGGGCGGGGGCTATCAGGGCCCTGGCACCAAGACCGTCATTCCCGACCGCGCCTTTGCCAAGCTCACCATGCGGCTGGTGCCCGGCCAGGACCCGGCGGCCACCAAGGCCAAGGTGATCGCCCATATCGAGGCGCAACTGCCCCAGGGCGTGCGGCTCGAGATCGCGCAATTGCGCGGCGATGCCGGGGCTTATCTTCTGCCCGCCGACCATCCGCTCCTGGCCATGGTCGAACGGGCCATGGAAAAGCTCTACGACCAGAAGCCGCTGCGCGTGCGCATCGGGGCCTCGCTGCCCATCAACGACGTCTTCAAGCACACGCTGGGCATCGATACGGTGATGTTCTCGTTCTCGACCGCCGACGAGGATTATCACGCGCCCAACGAGTTCATCCGCGTCTCGGCGCTCCGCGAGGGGCTGCAAGCCTGGATCAGCCTGATCCAGGATGCCCGCACCTGATCCAACCTTGAAAGGGGCCCCAGATGGCCGTGCCGTTCTACGATCACCACAAGCTCTATCTGCGCCGCAAGACCGAGATCGATGCGGCCATCGCGCGGGTGATCGCCAGCGGCCGGCTCGACTGGGGCCCCGAAGTGCCCGCCTTCGAGGCCGAGTTCGCCGCGCTCAACGGCGCTGCCCATGCGGTCACCGCCAATTCGGGCACCGCCGCCCTCAAGATCGCGCTGCTCGCCTTGGGGCTGGGGCCCGGCGATGAGGTGATCACGGTGTCCAACACCGATATCGGCTGCTCCTCGGCCATCCGGTTTACCGGGGCGGACGTCGTCTGGGTCGATATCGAGCCGGTCAGCCGCACCATCGAGGTTGCCGCCATTGCCGCGGCCATCACCCCGCGCACCCGCGCCATCATGGCGGTGGACATGTTCGGCCACCCCGCCGATATCCCCGCCATCATGGCGCTGGCCCAGGCCCACGGGCTGGTGGTGATCGAAGATGCCTGCCTGGCCCTGGGCGCCACCATTGGCGGCACCACGGTGGGCTCGCTCTCCACCGTCACCTGCTTCAGCTTTGCGCCCTCCAAACATCTGGGCTCCTACGGCTCGGGCGGCTGCGCCCTGACGCAGGATGCGAACCTCGCCGAAACCATGCGCAAGATCGCCGCCTATGGCCAGGAGCGCATCCGGCACTACGGCATGCATACCGGCGCGCTCGACACCGGGCTCTGGCACGAGACCGAAGGGCTCAACGAGCGGCTCGACGAAATCCAGGCCGCCATCCTGCGCGCCCGCATGGTCGATCTTGCGCCCAACCTCGCCACCCGCCGCGCCCAGGCGCAGCGCTACGCCACCGAACTTGCCGGTCTGGGCCTGGATTTGCCCCAGACCTTGCCCGGCTACGAACACGCCTGGCGCAATTACGTGATCGAAACCGACGACCGCGACGGCCTGCGCCAGCGCCTCTCGGCCCGCGGCATCCCCACCAACCTCTCCTACGCCCCGCCCATGCACGTCCAGCCGGTCTATCGCCCGCTGGGCATCGCCGAGGGCTCGCTCCCTGCCACCGAACGCTCCTGCGCCCGCCTCCTGGGCCTCCCCATCGGCCCCCAGATCGATCCCGACCAGCAGACCGAGATCATCAGCGCGATCCGCGCCTGCGTGTAGGGCCCTCACGCCGTTGCTGGGGTGAGCGTTGAGAGACCCCCACCTGTCCTCCCCCTGCCAGGGGGAGGAACCCGACTGAGGGTTTTTGCACCGTTTCCACCCCCATTCAGGCGAACGCCGAACCCTTCGCCCCATCGCCCCCTCGCCCTTCAGGGGGAGGGTCGGGGTGGGGGCCCTCGCCCCAAACTCCGCGCCCCTTCGCCCCCATCCAGCTCTCCCTCCCCTTCCTCCCCCTCCCAGGGGGAGGCCAGGTGGGGGTCCTCTCCCCATCCCCCAACACCAACACTTCCTCCCCCTTGCACATCCCCATCCTTCCCATTATGACACATGACTTATGTCATAAGTCATGAGACGCGAAGGGTTGCACTGTGTCGGATTTATTCAGCGTTGCGGACAAGGTCATCGTGGTCACCGGGGGGCTGGGGCAGTTGGGGCGGGAATTTGCCACCTCGCTGGCCAAGGCCGGGGCGAAGGTCGCCATCTATAGCCGCCGGGCCATCGAGCAGGCCCAGCTCGACGAGCTCTTTCCCGGCTTCGGCCCCGATCGCCTGCGCGTCTATGTCGCCAGCGTCACCGACAAGGAAGCGCTCGAAGCCGCCACCGCGCAGCTGATCGCCGATTGGGGCGTGCCCCATGCCCTGGTCAACAATGCCGGCATCGATTCCAAGCCAAATGGCGCCGCCGACCAGAACGGCCCGTTCGAAACCTACCCGCAAAAATACTGGGACGAGATCATCGACGTGAACCTCACCGGGGTCATGCTGTGCTCCCAGGTGATCGGCTCGCACATGGCCGAAGCCGGGCGCGGCAGCATCATCAATGTGGGCTCGATCTATGGCGTCGTCTCGCCCAATCAGGCCCTCTATGCCTATCGCGAAGCGCGCGACGGGGTGCCGTTCTTCAAGGCGGTCTCCTATGCCGCCTCCAAGTCGGGCCTGGTTAATCTCACGCGCTATGTCGCCACCTATTGGGCGCCCAAGAACGTGCGCTGCAACCTGATCTCGTTCGGCGGGGTCAAGACCGGCAGCTTCGACAAGGAGTTCGTGGACAACTTCATCGCCCGCGTGCCGCTGGGGCGCCAGGCCGAGAAGGGCGAATATAACGGCGTCATCCAGTTCCTGGCGTCGGACGCCTCCACCTACATGACGGGCTCGAACGTCGTGGTCGATGGCGGCTTCACCGCGTGGTAACCCAGGCCGTCCCCGACCGCAGCAAGCTGCACGTCTCGGTGGTTTCTGCCATCGAGGCGCAGATCCTGAGCGGCGAGCTCCAGGTCGGGGCGCGGCTGCCCTCCGAGGCGGAACTGGCGCGCAGCTTCAACGTCTCCACCCGCTCGGTGCGCGAGGGCCTGCAGGTGCTCGAAACCAAGGGGCTGGTGCGCCGCCGCCATGGCGAGCGCGCCGAAGTGGTGCGCGACGACGTCGAGCAGTTCCTGCAATCGCTGGCCCAGACGGTCCACACCCTGTTCGCTCGCGAGCCGGCCTATCTGGTCCAGCTCATGGACGTGCGCCGCATGTTCGAGCTCGAAGTGGTCACTCGCCTGGCTGCCGGGGAAGGGGCCCTCTCGCCCCAGATCGAGGGGGCGCTGGGCGCGATGGCCGAGGCGAAGGATTTTTCCCAATACGCCGAGGCCGATGCCGATTTCCACCGCGCCCTCGTCCAGTCCCTGGGCAACGAGATCATGAGCACGGTCTATGGCTCGCTCTATGGGCTGATCACCGACGTCATCCGGCTCAGCAGCCGGGTGCCCTCCAAGACGCAGGCCGAAGGTGTTGCTGAACACCAGGCCATCTACCAAGCCATCACGGCCGGCGCCATCGAGCCTGCCCGCGCCCTCATGCGCGAGCATATCGACAACAGCACGGCCTATCTCCAACAGGCGATCGACGCCTCAAAGCAGCGGGAGCGCACCCTCTAAATGGGCCATTACGATTACAACCAGACCGATTGGGATGCCATCAAGCGGCTGTCGCGCTGGTATTCGGGCGATATTCACGACGTGCTCGATGGGCGCGGGCCCTATGGCTATCTCAAGGGCATTTCCCAGTTCGGCGTGCTGGCCCCCGGCCAGGTGGTGTGCGGCCCCGTCTCCACCGTGCGCTACGAGCCCTCCACCCGCACCGGCCAGCCCCAGGACGTCTATCACGGCGCCATCGACGCGGTGGTCAAGGGCGGCATCCTGCTGGTCGATTCCTCCTGCGCCGAAGGCTCGGGCACGGGCGAGTTGATGTCCACCGGCGCCAAGGTCAAGGGCGCGGCGGCCACCGTGGTCAACGGCACGGTGCGCGACCTGGCCGAGGTGCGCAAGCTCAACTACCCGCTCTTTGCCAAGGGCATGAGCCCGGTGGGCGTGTCGGGCCGCATGGAGCCGGCGCACTACCAGGTCGATCTCGATATCGACGGAGTCAAGGTGCGCCCCGGCGACGTGATCTTTGCCGACGTCACCGGGTGCGTCGTCATTCCCGCCGAGCTGGTCAAGACCATTGCCGATGCCGCCGATGCCAATGGCGAGGGTGAAGCCCGCTGCCGCGAACGCATCCTGGCGGGCGAAACCCTGCGCTCGATCTGGCCGGTGGGCTCGACCGGCCCGGTCTGAGCCGACCCTGCAAGCTCTGTTGGCCCCCATGGGGGCCGGCCTCGTCAACCATCGCGCCAGGGGAGGGCCGATGTCTGTTTCAGCGTTGATAGCCCAGCCGCTGCGAGATCAGGTTGGCGTGGTAGATCACCACCTTGTTGATCTCGTCGATCTCGCTCACCGGCAGCTGGAAGGCCGGGGAGCTGACCGAAATGGCGGCAAACACGGCGCCGGCCTGGTTGCGGATCGGCGCGCCCAGGCAGCGCAGCCCCGGCTGGTGCTCGCCATTGTCGATGGCAAAGCCGCGGGCGCGCGTCTCGGCCAGTTCGGCGCGCAGGGCATCGGGGTCGGTAATGGTGGTTTCGGTAAAGCGCGCCAGCCCGGCCTCGATCACCCGGTCCACGATCTCCTCGGGCTGGAAGGCCAGAATGGCCTTGCCCACGCTGGTGCAATAGGCCGGCGAGTTCTCCACCAGCGTATTGGCCAGCAGCGCCTCGGCCTCGGTGCGCTGGATCACCACGGCGCGCAGGCCGTCGAACACGGCCAGGTGCACGGCCCGGCCGGTCAGCCGGTTGAGGGAATCAACGATTGCCCGTCCCTCCCGGTGCAATTCGAGATTGGCCAAAACCACGCTGCCCAGCTCGAACAGCCGCAGCCCCAGCCGATAGCTGTCGCGCTCCCGGTCCTGTTCCACGAACCCCACGTCGCGCATCGCCGCCAGCAGTCGATGGGCCGTCGAGCGCGGATAGCCGGTGCGCGCGCAGATCTCGGCCAGGCTCAGCGCCCGCTGGCTGGTGGAAAAGCAGTCGAGAATGCGCGCCACCTTGGTGAGCGACTTCAGCCCCTCGTCGGAGCGTGCCGGTTTGGCGGGCGTGTCGGTGGTCTGGGTCATGAAATCGGTCATTGCCTCGGCTGCAGCCGCCCGGCCCAAGGCCTGCGCTGGCGCCAGTTTAGTGCCCAAGCCCGTTCAGGCAACTGCCTTGTCCGGTCGCGTGCCGCCGATTGCATGAACCAGCTCGGCCAGGGCCAACATGCCCGGATCGTCCAGCCCCACGCTCTTTTGGGCAAACATGCGGGCCCGGCCCATGGTGCAGGGGCGGTCGCGGAACTCGTCCAGCGCCTTGGCCATGCCGGCGCTCGCCGCTTCGGCCAAGGCCGCCGGCTCGCTCTTGCCGCCCAGGGCCTGGGCCAGGGCGTCGAGCCCATCCACGATGGTCTTGGCACCCAGCTCGGCCTTGCCGCGGGCCATGGCGGCATCGCGGATCCCGGCCATGAGCGGGCCCAGCTCGTCCCAGCCCAGTTCGCTCTTGCCGGCGCTGCGCTTGCCCGCCGTCATCATGGCGGTGATCACCAGCGTGCCCAGGCTCGAGCCGGTCGAGGCCGCCCCGGCCTTGGCCAGCGCCATGAAGGCAGCGCCCAGGTCCTTGGCGCCGGTCACGTCTACAGCCGCAAAGGCCCCGATCAGCCTCGCCAGCATGGTGCCGGTGTCGCCATCGCCCAGCTTGGCGTCCGCCGCGTTGAGTTCATCGGTGAGCGTTCCCATGCGCGCCTGCGCCGCATTGATCGCCCTGGCCAGGGCCTGTTGGTCAAATCCCATGGCGCTTCACCCCACCCGCCAGAACGGACACTCGGCCGGGGCCGCGAGCAGGGCCTCGATTTCGTCGTCCAGGAAACACAGGCTGATCGACGCCCCGCCCATTTCCATCGAGGTCACATAGGGCCCGATCAGGCGCTGGGCAATCGTCAGACCCGCTTCGTCCAGCTGCTGGGCGGCGCGGCGATAGAGAATGAACAATTCCTCGAACGGGGTCGCGCCCAGGCTGTTGACCAGCACCGCCACCCGGCTCGTGCCCTGCGGCCGCTCGGCGAGCAGCATGGCGATCATTTCGTCCACCAGCACGTCGGCCGGGCGGATGGTTTCGCGCCAGATGCCGGGCTCGCCGTGAATGCCCATGCCCATTTCGATCTCGTCATCGGCAATGGTGAAATTGGGGCCCGCCGCGCCGGGGATCTGGCAGGACGAGAGCGCCACGCCCACCGTGCGGGTGCGGTCCACCGTGCGTTGCGCAATCTGGGTCACCGCGTCGAGATCGGCGCCCTGGGCCGCCTTGGCCCCGGCGGTCTTGTAGGCAAAGATCAGCCCGGCCACGCCGCGCCGCTTGTGGCTTTCCGCAACGCTGGCGCTCGCCACGTCGTCGGTGCCCAGCACGGTGCGGGTCTCGATCTCCTCCATGGCGGCAAATTCGCTCGCCATTTCGAAATTCATCTTGTCGCCACCGTAATTGCCAAACAGGCACAGCACGCCCGCGCCGCCATTGGCCGCCGCAATCGCGTCCTGGCAGGCATTGATGGTGGGGCCCTCGAACACGTTGCCGATGGCGCAGGCATCGAGCAGGCCTTCGCCCACATAGCCGGTAAACAGCGGCAAATGCCCCGAGCCGCCGCCCGAAACCACGCCAACCTTGCCGGCCGGCATCGGCGTGCTGCGCGCAACGGCGCGCCGGTCCTCGCCCACCCGCACCAGGCCCGGATGGGCCAGGCACAGCCCGTCGAGCATTTCGTCCACATAGTTGGCGGGGTCGTTGATGAGCTTTTTCACGCTGCCCTCCCAAAGGCCTGCACAGGAAATGGCCGGCCGCCTGCGCGACCGGCCCTTGTCAGATCAGGCGGCCGAGCGGGCGCGCACCGTCACCAGCTCGAGCACCGGGCCGAGCGCGGCATCGATTTTGGCCTTCTGCTCGGCGGTCACCTTTTCCATGGGCGCGCGGGGGTGGAAGAAGTCCAGGCCCTGGCGCGACTGCACATATTTCACACATGCGGGCAGATTGTCGTGGCGCATGGAATTCCACAAGGCATTGAGGCGGAAGTGGATGTCCTTGGCCGTCTCGTGGTCCTTGGCCTGCACTGCGTCAAAGAGCTTGACCGTCACGCCGGGCACCGCGCAGGTCAGCGCGCTGATCGCACCATGGGCGCCCAGCGCGAAGGCTGGGTAGAGCAGGGCGTCGATGCCGCTCAGGATCAGGTTTTCCGGCTTGGCGCGCAGGATCAGGTCCGAGACCGATTTCAGGTCGCCCGAGCTCTGCTTCATGCCCACCACGCCGGGCACCGCCTCCATGATGGCCAGCATGGCGTCGACGCTGAGATAGTTCCAGGGAATGACGTTGTAGATCAGGATCGGCACCTGGGTTTCTTCCCAGATGGCGCGGAAGTGCTCGATGGTGGCTTCCAGGTCCGGCTTGAACAGATAATGCACCGGGGTCACCTGCAGCGCGGCGATCTCGATGTCGCCCAGCGCCTTGACGCGGTCGATGGCCTCGCGGGTCGACTGCACGATCAGGCCGGCCACGAACGGCACGCGCCCGGCGGTGGCCTCATAGGCCTCGCCCATGGCGTCGATGAACTCGGCCGAGGACAGGGTGTGGCCCTCGCCGGTCGAGCCGCCCACCACCACGCCGCGCACGCCCGAATCGATCATGAAGTCGATCTGCGGCTTGAGGGCGCCTCGCACCAGATTGCCCTTTTCGTCGAAAGGCATGGCGAGCGGGGGCAGGATGCCGGTCAGGGTCTGGCGCACCGACTGCGCGATCGCATTGGTCATTGTCGTCCTCCGTGGGCGGGCCCGCCCGACCAGGAGCGGGGTGCCCGATGCTCTATCCTGGCCAGAGGGCCGCTGCCCTTGCAAGAGCGGCGACGTTGGCATGTAAATTCCGTATTATGGGATGAGATCCCGACATTCTTGTATGGCGACCGTGCCGGCGCTGTCAATCTCATGCCGGCTTCGCCCGCAAAGAACGCCGTTTCGGTCACATTGCCCCACCGACATGCAGCTCTGTTGCACAAGCGATGAGCCCATGTTAATCCCGCAATGTGGTTTCAAGTTTCGCGATCCGAATGATCGCCGTTTCGCCGGCTCGCATGCCGGCTTCGAAGGGAGGACCTTTATGAAGACCATCAAGACCCTGACGCTGGCGCTCGCCACGACGTTGCTGGCCGCCGCGCCCGTTCTGGCCGAATATCCCGAGCGCGCCATCACCCTGATCGTGCCGTGGGCGGCCGGCGGTGGCACCGATGCCACCGGGCGCATCGTGGCCACCCTGCTCGAAAAAGAGCTCGGCCAGCCCATCAACGTGGTCAACCGCACCGGCGGCGGCGGCATCGTGGGTCACACCGAGATCGCCTATTCGCCCGCCGACGGCTACACGCTGGGCGTGATCACCACCGAATTGTCCATGTACCATTGGACCGGCGTTTCCCCGCTCGACTACAATTCCTACGAGCCCCTGGCGCTGTTCAATGCCGATCCCGAAGCGGTCTATGTGCGCACCGACGGGCCCGACCTCGACGCCCTGCTCGACCAGATCCGCGCCAATCCCGGGCAGATCAAGGCTTCGGGCGCCAATCTGGGCGGCATGGCCCATCTGGGCTGGGCTGGCCTATTGGTCGCCAACGGCATCGATCCGGCCGCTGCCCCCTGGGTGCCTTCCGAAGGTGCTTCGGCCAGCCTGCAGCTGCTCGCTTCCAACGCCATCGGTGTGGTGACCACCACCATGCCCGACGCGCAGCCCATGGTGGATGCCGGTGAAGTGCGTCCGCTCCTGGTCGCCGCCACCGAGCGCGCTACGTCGGCTCCCGACGTGCCCACTGCCGAGGAAGCCACCGGCAATGCCTGGGCCGCCTATGCCTGGCGCGGCATCGGCGCGCCCAAGGGCCTGCCCGAGGACGTCAAGACCCGCCTCACCGAAGCGCTCGCCACCGTGATCGAAAGCCAGGAGTTCGCCGACTTCATGGCCCAGCGCAAGTTCGGCATCGACTATCGCGATGCCGAAGGCTTCCGCGCCTTCATGGAACAGGCCGATGGCTCCATCGGTCAGGCGCTCAAGGCCGTGGGCCTGGCCAAGGAGTAAGCGCGCTCTCCCCGCGAACCGGCTCGGAGCGCTCCAGCGCCCCGGGCCGTCCTGCTGCCAGCCAAGCGGAAAGCTTCGACATGAAGTCTGTCATTCCCATGGATAGCGTGCTCGGCGTGCTGTTTGCCGCCGGCGGCACCGCCATTCTGATCAATGCCCTGGGCTATGCGCCCATCGCCGGCATGGTGGTGGGGCCGGGCCTGTTTCCCACCATCACCGGGGCAGGCATGGCCCTGTTCGGCCTGATCCTGGCCGTCCAGGGCTGGTTGGGCCGGGCGGCCGCGCGCGCCGAACCCGCCGAGCCGCTCATTACTCTCTTTGCCGTGGGCATCGTGGTGGCCATCCTGGTTGCCACCCTGCTCATGCCCATGCTGGGCTTTCTGATCGCAGGCACGGTCTTTGCCGCCGTCATCGTCTTGATGAGCGGGGGCAAGTGGCTCTCGGCCATCATTTTCAGCCCCATCGCGACCTTCGCGATCTACGCCCTCTTTACTTACGGCTTCCGGGTGCCGCTGCCCCGCGGCCTGTTGGGATAATTCGCCATGGATGCTTTCGGTCTGGCCCTGGGGCTGGTGCTCAATTTCGAAACGCTGGCGACCATCCTGCTGGCCGCCATGTTCGGGCTGTTCGTGGGTGCCATTCCGGGCCTCACGGCCACCATGGCCACGGCGCTGCTGGTGCCCATCACCTTCTACATGGCGCCCATTCCCGCCATTGCCGCCATCATCTCGTGCACCGCCATGGCGATCACGGCGGGCGATCTGCCCGGTACGCTGCTGCGCATTCCGGGCACGCCTGCTTCGGCGGCCTATGTGGAAGACTCCTACCGCATGGCCCAGAACGGCCAGGCGGGCATGGCCATCGGCATCGGCGTCATCGGCTCGGTGCTGGGCGGGCTGTTCGGCTTCGTTTTCCTGTTGTTTGCCGCCCCGGCGCTGGCCAAGGCGGCGCTGGGCTTTTCCAGCTTCGAGTATTTCTGGCTCGCCGTGCTCGGCCTCTCCTGCGCGGCGCTGATTTCCTCGGGCGGGCTGGCCAAGGGCGCCCTGGCGCTGCTGTTGGGCCTGTTCATTTCCCAGGTCGGGCTCGATCCGCTCACCGCCACGCCCCGCTTTACCTTCGGGCTCACCGAGCTGTTTGGCGGCATCAGCTTCATTCCCACCATGATCGGCATGTTCGCGGTGGGTGAGGTGATGCGGGCGGGCCGCCGCGCCATGGCCGAAGTGCCCCAGATGAATCTGAAGAACCCCTTCAAGGGCACGCTTGCCGTGCTCTGGAAATACCGGGTCAACCAGGTGCGCGGCTCGGTCATCGGTTCGCTCCTGGGCGCCTTGCCCGGCGTGGGCGGCGATCTGGCCGCCTGGATCACCTATTCGCTGGCCAAGCGCACCTCCAAGACCCCCGAAAAATTCGGCAAGGGCCACCCCGAGGGGCTGGTGGAAGCGGGCGCCACCAACAATGCGGCGCTCTCGGCCTCCTGGATTCCGGCCATGGTGTTCGGCATTCCCGGCGATGCGGTCACCGCCATTGCCGTGGGCGTGCTGGTCATGAAGGGGCTCGATCCCGGCCCCACGCTGATGACCAACAATCCGCAGAATTTCTATGCGGTGATGATCGTCTTTGCCATCGCCAACATCCTGATGCTGCCGCTGGGCTATCTGGCCGCCAAGACCGCGCGCTGGATCTTCGAGGTGCCCCGCGCGCTGCTCAACGCCGCCATCCTGCTGTTCTGCATCGTGGGCTCGTACTCGATCAACAATTCCATGTTCGGCGTCTATGTCATGCTGATCATGGGGGTGCTCGCCTTCTTCCTGGAAGCGCGCAGCATCGCCATTGCTCCCATCATCCTGGGCATCGTGCTCGGGCCGCTGGTGGAAAGCAATTTCACCACCTCCATGATCATCGCCGACGGCAATTTCATGGGCTTTTTCGGTCGCCCCGTGGCTGCCGTGCTGGGCGTGGCGACCCTTCTGATCTGGACCCTGGCCATTGGCGGCTCGCTCTATCGCACCGCCCGCCAGCGCCGGGCCCTCACCCCTTAGCCGCGCTCCTCCCAGATAGCGGCTCTGCACCGGCGCGTCGGCACTCCCCCGGCGCGCCGGTTTGCTTTTGTCGGCATCGCCTTGCCCGCAGTGCAGGCATCCACCACCCACAAACGGCAAAAGCCCGGCGCCAGGCCAGGCTCTCGTCCGATTGAGCAGGCAAAGTCGACCTTAGCGGCTGAACGGCACCGCGGCGGTCAGCACGTCGCCCGATTCGTTGAACTCGACTTCGAAGTCCACCCGGATCGAATTGGCCACCAGCGTGATCTTGGAGCCGATGCGCACCGCATTGCCCCCGCGATCGGTCTGGCGTTCCGAAAGGTCGAAGGTGATGGTCTCGCCCTGCTTGCGGCCCACGGCCATGCCGGTAAATCCGGCATTGGAGCTCATGGCTGCCTGATAACGCTGCGAGGCGTCATCGAAGGCAATGGTGCCGCTGATGGACAGGTTCATGTCCACCAGGCTGCACCGGCCCGCATAATTGATGCGCGCCTGATTGCCCTTGGTCACGTTCAGCCGGCACCGAAAGGGTTCGGGGTTGCGCCCGCCCCTCAGGGCGCCTTCGCCGCGCCAGTCACCGATATAAGAAGTCAGCAGCGCCAGTTCGGCCTCGCCGGCCGGGGCCGGTTGCACCATCATGGCCGGCATCATGATGGCAGCCATGGCCGATGCGGCCCGCAATTGCTTAATCGTCATTAATGACCTCCAAGGCCCACCGCTTTTGATCGGACCTACCCTGTGACGAATCCGGCTGATAAATTCAGCCCGGATTTTTGCGTTGCCCCGCCCGGGATGCTACACCATGCACCCGGGGTGGGTCACCACTCCACACGCCCTAGTGTAGAGCACCAATGCCATCGAGGAAAAGCGTGCAAACTTCTCCAGCCCGCCACATTTTTTCAGGTTCGTCATGGCGCTGAGCGAAACGACCGCTGCCGCAGCCCCGCCCGCTTCGGGTGCCCCCATCGTTGCGGTCGCCGGGGTCGATTACATCATCGATCTGCCCTCGGGGCGGCTCGAAATCCTCAGGCAGGTCGATCTTTCGGTCAAGCCGGGCGAAGTGGCGGCCATCGTGGGGCCTTCGGGCAGCGGCAAGACTTCGCTGCTGATGCTGCTGGGCGGTCTCGAGCGGCCCACATCGGGCACCATCACGGTATGCGGGCAGGATCTGTCGGCGCTCAGCGAGGATGGGCTGGCTCAGTTCCGGCGCAAGCATGTGGGCATCGTCTTTCAAAGCTTTCACCTCATTCCCTCGTTGAGCGCGCTCGACAATGTCGGTCTGGCGCTGGAGATCGCCCAGCCCGAGCTCAGCCTGCCCAAGGTGCGCGAGGCCGCCGCCAGGGCGCTCGAAGCGGTTGGCCTGGGCAAGCGCCTGCACCATCGCCCCGCCGCCCTGTCGGGCGGCGAGCAGCAGCGCGTGGGCCTGGCCCGCGCCATGATCGCCCAGCCGCGCCTGCTTCTGGCCGACGAGCCCACCGGCAATCTCGACCAGGCCAGCGGCGCTCAGGTCGTTGCGCTGATGTTTGATCTGGCGCGCAGCCAGGGCACCTCGGTGGTGCTCATCACCCACGATCCGTCCCTGGCCGCCCAGGCAGACCGCGTCTTTACCATGACGGCGGGGCGCCTGGTGGAAACCGGCAAGGTCGCCGTCTGATGCGAGCCTTTCTCGCTGTCGTTCGCATCGGGCTGCTCGACATGCGCGGCGATCTGCGCCGCTTCGGCCTGCTGGTCGCCTGCCTCGCCGTGGGCACCGCGCTCATCGCCGGGGTGGGCTCGGTAGGCGCTTCGATCCGCGCCGCCGTCGAGCGCGATGCCGCCCTCATCATGGGCGGCGATGTCGAGCTTTCACGCGGCGATCGCGCCGCCACTGCCGACGAACTCGCGCTTCTGGCCGGGTTCGGCCAGGTCTCCAATGCCATCGACACCAATCTGCGTGCCGAAATGGGCAATGCCGATGCCTTTGTCGATCTGGTAGCGGTGGGCGAAGCCTATCCGCTGCTCGGCCGCGTTGCCTCCCCCGAGCTGCCTGCCGGCGAAAAGCCCTTCGACTATCTGGGCCTGCGCGACGGCATGTTCGGCGCCCTGGTCGATCCGCGCATGCTCGACCAGCTCGCCATCGGGGTGGGCGACGTCTTCGATCTGGGCGGTACCCCCTTCGAGGTCCGCGGCGCTCTGGGCGGGGTGCCCGACGGGGCCGTGCGCGGCCTGCGCTTGGGCCTGGGTACGCTGATTTCCACCCAGGGGCTGGCCGTGGTCTCGGACCGCACCTCGCCCCTGCCGGGCCTGGGCACCACCTTCCGCTACAAGGTCTTGTTCGACGATCTCGACCCCGAAGCGGGCAAGCTGGCCGTGCAGGAGGCCCTGGGCGATACCGGCTGGACCGTGCGCTCGGCCCGCGATGGGCTGGGGCCCATGGTGCGCTATTACGATCTCTTCATGCGCTTTCTGGTCATTGTGGGCCTGGCCTCGCTCCTGATCGGCGGCGTCAGCGTCTGGACCGGCATTTCCGCTTATGTGGCCGAGCGCGGCAATGTCATTGCCGTGTTGCGGGCCATGGGGGCAGGGCGCGGGCGCATCTTCGTCCATTTCGGCGCCCAGGTGGCCACCCTGGCCGCCGTTGGCATCGGCATCGGCCTGCTCGTGGGCGTGTCCATCGCCCTCATTGCGCTCCCGGCGGTCGGTGCGGCGGTGGGCATTGCCCTGGCGCCAACCCTCCATCTCCAGCCCTTGCTGGTGGCGGTGGGGGTCAGCCTCATCACCGCCTTCGCCTTTTCCTACATTCCGCTCCAGCAGGCCCAGAGCTTCAGCCCGGTCATGCTGTTCCGCTCCAAGGGCCTGGCGGCCCCGCCCATCGATTGGCGGCTGCTGCTTCACCCCGCGCGCATCGCGCCGCTGGTGTTCTCGGCCATCGGCTTCGTCTGGCTGGCCATCGTCATGACCGGCGATGCGCTCCTGGTCGGCGCTTTCGTTCTGGCCAGCATCCTGGCCATGCTGGTGTTTCGCATCGCCATCTGGGCCGTGCGCAAGCTCCTGGCCCGCGCCCCCGATCCGGCCAACCGCACCCTGCGCCATGCGCTGCGCGCCATTTCAGGTTCGGGCTCCAACGCCCCCTCGGTGGTGGTGTCGCTGGGCATGGCGCTGGCCATGCTGGTGGTGGTGCTGGTGCTCCAGGTCAATCTGCGCAACGAGTATCTGGGCGCTTCGGTGTTCGATGCCCCCACTTTGGTCGCCTCCGACCTCTTTTCAGACGAGGTCGAGGACATTGCCGAAATGGCCCGCACCGATCCGGCCTTTGCCAGCTTTGCCGCCACCCCCATGCTGCGCGGGGCCCTGGTTGCCGTAGGCGATACCCCCGCTGCCGCCGTGCGCCCGCAGGGCTCGGAAGCCCTGTTCCTCTTGTCGGGCGAAGTGCCCATGACCTTCCGCCCCAATCTGCCCGTCACCTCGCGGCTGGTGGAAGGGCAATGGTGGGCGCCCGATTATGCCGGCCCGCCGCTGCTCTCGCTGCACCAGAGCCTCAAATCGGGTCTGGGGGTCGATATCGGCGATACGCTGAGTTTCGAGATCTTCGGGGAAACCATCATCGGCACCATCGCCAATTTCCGCGACTATTCCTGGCAGGGCGGCATCGATTTTCTCGCCACCTTCTCGCCCGGCGCGCTGGAGGGGTTCCCCTCCACGCTCCTGGGTGCCGTGACCGCCAGGCCGGGGCAGGAATTGGCGCTCGAACGCGATCTGGCCGCCGCGCTGCCGGACGTCCGGTTCATTGCCATCGGGGAAACCCTCAAGCAGATCACCGCCGCCCTCAGCCAGCTCTCGCTGGCCGCCACGCTGGTCGGCGGGCTGGCGGTGGGCAATGGCCTGCTGGTTCTTATCGGCAGCCTGGCGACCGGGCGGCGCCAGCGGCAGGCCGATGCGGTGATCAACAAGGTGCTGGGCGCCACCAGCACCGAAATCCTCACCGTCGCGGTGCTGCGCTACGTGCTGCTGGCCGCCTTCGCCGCGCTTTTGGCCACCCCCTTGGGCATCGCTTTTGCCTGGCTTTTGACCCAGGTGCTGCTCGAGGTGGATTTCACCCTCGACCCGGCGATTTTAACCTTGGTCAATCTCGGCGCCATCGTCATCACCGGCGTTTTGGGGGCCACCACCATTTTAGGCGCGCTGTCGCGCCGTCCCGCGCACTTTTTGCGCGAGGCCTGATCGCGCTGCCGGGCTCAACGGTCCGGCAGCAACAGCACATCAACATATAGGGCACACTGTGTTGGCAAACGCCCACACGGTGTCGGTTGGCCGATGCCGAGGGGGCGGTCGGCCTTGGGAGGAGAAAAACTCATGCCAGAACGCATCGCCTTCCGCATGCGGGTGCATCCCGACAAGATCGCCGAATACAAGGCGCGCCACGATGCGCTCTGGCCCGAAATGGTCGAAGCGCTCAAGGCTGCCGGGGTTTCGGACTACACCATCTGGCACGACCCCGAGACCAATTACCTCTTTGCCAGTCTGGTCCGCACTGACGATCACACCATGGCCGACCTGCCCAAGACCGAGGCCAACCAGCGCTGGTGGGCTTTCATGGACGATATCATGGACTACAATTCCGATGGCACGCCGGTGGCCGTCGATCTGGTCAAGGTGTTTCACCTGCCCTGAGCCGGAACGGTTTTGCGCCAAACCCGGCTTGCCCGCCGCCCTCGGCCGCAGTACCGATGAACCCATACAACGCGCCGGCGCCAAGGCCGGCGCCATGGGCCGAACGGGCCCAACACACTGAAAAGGCGAGGGGAATGTCATGGAAAAGGCGAGGGGAATGTCATGAACCAGATCGATCTGTCCGGCCGCGTCGCGGTCGTTACCGGCGGCGCGCAGGGCCTGGGCTTTGCCATCGCCCAGCGCCTGGCCGCCTCGGGTGCCCATGTCAGCCTCTGGGACATGAATGCCGAGCTTCTGGCCCAGGCCAAGGCGGCCCTGGGCGCGTCCGCCTCCACGGTCACGGTCAACATCACCGATTATGACGCGGTCGCCGCTGCCGTCGCCCAGGTCGAAACCGAGCAGGGCAAGCTCGACATCCTGGTCCACTCCGCCGGCATCGCGGGCAAAAACGCCCCGCTCGACGAGTATGACCTCAACGAATGGCGCCGCGTCATCGACATCGATCTCAACGGCGCCTTCTACGTCAACCGCGCCGTGCTGCCGGGCATGAAATCGCGCAATTATGGCCGTATCGTCAACATCGCTTCCATCGCCGGCAAGGAGGGCAACCCCAATGCCGCCGCCTATGCCGCTGCCAAGGCGGGGGTGATCGGGATGACCAAGGCGGTGGGCAAGGAATGCGCCAAATATGACATTGCAATCAATGCCATAACGCCCGCCACGGCCAAGACCCGCATTCTGGAAGAGCTCAAGCCCGAATTCATCGACTACATGCTGAGCCGCATTCCGCGCGGCCGGTTCCTGGAGGTCGACGAGGCCGCCAATATGGTGGCCTGGCTGGTTTCGGCGGAAAACAGCTTCACCACCGCCTCGGTGTTCGACCTCTCGGGTGGCCGGGCAACCTATTGATTCATTGCAGGTTATCGCCCGATTCCACCACCACGTCCTGGCCGGCGGAATCGGGCACGTTGCCATTGCGCTCGGCCCGGTCGCGATAGAGCGCGGCGCGGGCCAGCAGCATCAGCGTTACCGGCGTGGTGACCGACACGAAGATCAGGATCAGCACCTCGTGCACCGCCACCCGCTGCGCCGAGACGGTAAAATACAGCATTGAGGCGGCCAGCAGCCCCACCGTGCCGAAGCTGGTGCCCAAAGTGGGGGCATGGATCCGGGCATAAAAGCTGGAAAACCGCGCCAGCCCAAGGCAGCCGATAAAGGTCAAGAGCGCGCCGCCCAGGCAGAGCAGAGACACTACGATGGCAGCCCAGAGGGGAAAGTCGGCCAGCTGGTTCATTCGATCACCTCGCCGCGCATGAGGAACTTGGCCAGCGCCACCGTGCCCACGCAGCCCAAAAGTGCAACGATCAGAGCCACTTCGAAGTAAGTGGAAGTGCCGGTGCGAATGCCGAACAGGATCAGCATCAGCATGGCTGCGACGTAGAAGGCATCAAGCGCCAGGATGCGATCCTGGGCCCGGGGGCCGGCGATCATGCGCAGGCTGGCAGCCAGCATGGCTAGCGCCAGCAGCACCTGGGAGATCGTGATGGACCAGAACAGGATCTCGCCACTCATTGAAAAATCTCCAGCAGCAACCGCTCGTAGCGGTTCTTGATGGTTTCGATCCAGGTCGCTTCGTCCACCAGGTCGAGCACGTGGATCAACACCGTGCCCCGCACCGCATCATATTCGAGCCAGGCGCTGCCGGGGGTAGCGGTGAGAATTGTGGCCAGGATCGCCAAGCCGAGCCGATCGCGCAACTCGAGCGGCAGCACCAGAAACCCGGCGGTCTGCTTGCGGCGGCCTCCCAGCAGCACGATGCGGGCCACCGCGACGTTGGAGCGCAATACATCCACGACCACGTGCCAGGCCAGCACCAGAATCTTGTCCAGGCGCCGCACCTTGGAGCGCTGCGGGGTCAGGGCGGCCATGGCCAGGCTGGCGAGAATGGCCACCACCCCGCCCAGCAGAATCTGACCGGGGGCCAAAGACTGCTGCAAAAGCAACCACATGACCAACAGGGCCAGGGTGAGGTAGGGGTAAGGCAGGATGCGCCTCATGGCTGGTCTCCCCCGATCTCCACCACCAGGGGCGCGTTGAGGATCTGCTCGATCTGCCCGGCCGGCGCGTGGATGATGGTCGCCATGTCCTGCATGTAAGCCATGACCGGACCGGCAAGAACGGTCAGCCCCAGGCACAGGCCCAGCAGCAGCAGCACCGGGGCAATCTCGATGGCCCGCACCGGTGCCGGGCTTTCCGACATGGTGACCCAGAAGGTGTTTATCCCCGTGCGCACCAAGGCCACGAGCGCGGCAAAGCCCGAAAAGATCAAGAGGCCCGTCAGCCACCAGGCGGGTAGCGGCACGGGGCTGGGCTGGGCCAAGCCCTGGGGGTTGAGCATGGCCGAGATCATGGCGAACTTGGCCAGGAAGCCGGCAAAGGGCGGCATGCTGGCGATCAGCAGCGCACAGATGGAAAAGCAGATGCCGATGACGGCCAGGGCGCGCGGGATGATCAGGCCGACCTCGGCCTGCTGGTCCTCGTCTTCGTCATCGCCATAGGCTTCGGCCGTCACGCCCAGCAGCAAGGCGCCTTCCGCCCGCACCCGATCGAGCAGCTCGACCAGAAGGAAGAAGGCAGAAAGCGCTAGCGTCGAGACTACCAGATAGAACAAAGCCCCACCGGTGACCCCGGCATTGCCCATGCCGATGGCGCTGAGCAGCGTGCCCGACGATACCAGGATGCTGTAACCGGCCAGCCGGGCGGTGTTTTGGGCCGCCATTACGCCGATGGCGCCAAAGGCGATGGTGGCCATGCCCCCGATCAGCAGCACGGGTTGCCCGAACCAGGCCGAAGCGCCCGCCCCGGCGCCGAAGGCCAGCATGGACAGGCGCAAAACGGCATAAACGCCCACCTTGCTCATGATGGCAAACATGGCCGCCACCGGCGCGCTGGCCGCTGCATAGGTGGTGGGCAGCCAGAAGCCGAGCGGCCACATGCCGGCCTTGAGCAGGAAGGCGGTTCCCAAGAACGCTGCGCCGGCTTCGAGCAGGCCCCGGTCGGTTTCCCCGATCAGGGGCACGCGCACGGCGAGGTCCGCCATGTTGAGCGTGCCGGTAACCCCGTAGATCAGGGCGGCGCCGATCAAAAACAGCGAGGAGGCAGCGAGGTTGACGGCAATGTAGTGCAGGCCCGCCCGTATGCGCACCGAGCCCAGCCCGTGCAGGGCCAGTCCGTAGGAGGCGGCCAGCAGCACCTCGAAGAACACGAAGAGATTGAAGATGTCTCCCGTGAGAAAGGCGCCGTTGAGCCCCACCAGCAGAAACTGGAACAGGCTGTGAAAGCTGGGGCCCGCCGTGTGCCAGCGCGCCAGGGCATAGAGCAGCGAGCTCAGCGCCAGAATGCTGGTCAACAGCACCATCATGGCGGAAAGCCGATCTGCGACCAGCACGATGCCGAAAGGCACGGGCCAATTTCCCACCGGATAGGTGGCCGCCAGCTCCCCGCCCGGCACCTGGCCGGCAGCGCGCAACACCAGCAGCACGCCCAGCACGATCAGCACCAGGGTGACCGAGACGTTGATGATGGCCTTACCGGTGCGCAGCCGGTCATCGAAGAACAGCATCAGCGTGCCTGCCGCCAAAGGTAGCAGGATGGGCAGGATGACGAGATGGTCGAGCAGATCTGTCATCTCAGCGTTCCCGTCCGTCCACATGGTCGGTGCCAGTCACCCCGCGTGCGGCCAGCAGCACCACCAGAAACAGCGCCGTCATGGCAAAGCCGATGACGATGGCGGTCAACACCAGGGCCTGGGGCACTGGATCGGTATAGACGGCGGGGTCTACCGTGCCATGGTCGATCACCGGGGCGGCGTTCATGCGCAGCCGTCCCATGCCGAAGATAAAGAGGTTCACCGCATAAGAGAGCAGCGAGAGCCCGATGATCACCTGGAAGGTGCGGGGGCGCATGAGCAGATAGGTGCCGCAGCTGCACAACACCCCGATGCCGATGGCAACGATCAATTCCATCAGTTGACCTCCACCGGTGCGTCCTTGGCCACTTCGGGCACGGCGACGGGCTGGGCCGCGCGTCGGGATGCCTTGGCCGGGCGCACCGACTGGTGGGCGAGCGCGATCAGGATCAGCACCGTGGCGCCCACCACAAGGCCGAACACGCCCAGATCAAACAGCAGCGCGCTGGCCAGCGGCACCCGGCCGATCAGCGGCAGATCGGCATATTGGAAGGCAGTGGTCATGAAGGGATAGCCGAGCAATTGGGCACCCACGCCCACGGCCAGCGCCATCCCCAGGCCCGCCCCGATCCACTTGACCGGCAGGATGCGCAGCCGGTCTTCCACCCAGCGAGTGCCGGCGGCCATGTATTGCAGGATAAAGCCGATGGACATGACGATGCCGGCGGCAAAGCCGCCGCCGGGCTGGTCGTGCCCGCGCAGGAACAGATAGGCCGAGAGCACGATGATGACCGGGAACAGCCACTGCATGATCACGGCCGGGATCATCAGGTATTCGTTGACCGAATCGCCCTGGCTGCGCTCGGGGCGGCGCTCGTCGAAGGCGTTCTGGATCTGCTGCTGCTCGGGCTTGGCCAGCGAATCGGCAGCCGGGCGGAACCGGCGCAGCACGGCGAACACGGTGAGCGCTACGATGCCCAGGACGGTGATTTCGCCCATGGTGTCGAAGGCGCGGAAATCCACCAGCATGACGTTGACCACATTGGTGCCCCCGCCCAGCTTGTAGGCGTTTTCCAGGAAGAACTCGGAGATGCCTTCGGGGATCTCGCGGGTCATCACGGCATAGGCGATGATGGCAAGGCCCAGCCCGGCGGCACCCGAGACGACCAGGTCACGGTAGCGGCGATTGCGCGCCTTGAGCACCTGGGGGTCGTTGGGGAGTTCCTCCACCCGCTTGGGCAGCCAGCGCAGGCCCAGGAGAATCAGCACCGTGGTGACGATTTCCACCAACAGCTGGGTCACCGCCAGATCGGGGGCGGAGAACCACACGAAGGTGATGCAGGTGACCAGCCCGGTGCCGCCCATCAGCACCAGCGCCACCAGGCGGTGGAACTTGGCCTGGTAGGTCGCGGTCACCGCGCAGACGATGCCGATCAGCCACAGCAGGGCAAAGGCGGGGTCGATGGGGCTGGTGGGCCAGTGGATCTGGCCGAGCCGGCCGAACAGGCCCAGGCCAGCCGCGCCCATGGCACACACAACCAGCAGGAACAGCTGCGGCTGCAGCCGGCGCGTGCCCAGCCGAGCTTCCAGCGCGCGTGCCCATTTGGAGGTGATGGTGAGCATGATGCGCTCGAAAATGCGCTGCCCGATCAGGTGCCGGATGATGGGCGGGCCCTGGATGCCTTTGGCGAGATAAGGGATCAGCACCAGATAGAGCAGGGCGCCGGCCACCAGGGCCACCGCGCTCATGGCCAGCGGCCAGTTCCAGCCGTGCCAGACCGAAAGGCTGTAATAGGGCGTCTCCGGCCCAGTGACCGAGACGACGGCGGTGGCCAGATAGGGCCCGATGGTGAGGCCGGGGATGATGCCTACCACCAGGCAGAGCAACACCAGGATCTCGATGGGCCGACGCATCAAGGCCGGGGGCTCGTGGGGCACCTTGGTCAGCTCGGTGGGGGCGGGCCCGAAGAACACGCCATGCACGAAACGCAGCGAATAGACCACGGCGAACATGCCGGCCAGCGTTGCGCCCACCGGCAGGGCAACGTTCACGAAGGGGTTGGCATCGCGGATGGCGGTCTCGGCGAAGAACATCTCCTTGGACAGGAAGCCGTTGAGCAGCGGCACGCCGGCCATGGCGGCGCTGGCCACCATGGCGAGGGTGGCGGTAAACGGCATGAAGCGGAACAGGCCGCTGAGCTTTCGGATGTCGCGCGTGCCGGTCTCATGGTCGATGATGCCGGCGGCCATGAACAGCGAAGCCTTGAAGGTGGCGTGATTGGCGACGTGGAAGATGGCGGCCACGGCGGCGAGCGGGCTCGACATGCCCAAAAGCGTGGTGATCAGCCCCAGATGGCTGATGGTGGAATAGGCCAGCAGCCCCTTGAGATCGGTCTGGAAGATGGCCGAATAGGCCCCGAAGATCAGCGTGGCCATGCCTGCCGACGTCACGATCCAGAACCAGGCGTCGGTGCCCGCCATCACCGGCCAGAACCGGATCAACAGAAACACGCCTGCCTTCACCATGGTTGCCGAATGCAGATAGGCCGAAACCGGCGTGGGGGCCGCCATGGCCTGAGGCAGCCAGAAGTGGAACGGGAACTGCGCGCTCTTGGTGAGGGCGCCCAAAAGCAGCAGCAGCAAGGCGGGCAGATAGAGCTCGTGATTGCGGATCAGGTCGCCCGAGGACAGTACCACGTCCAGATCGTAGCTGCCCACGATCTGCCCGATGATGAGCACGCCCACCAGCATGCCCAACCCGCCCAGGCCGGTCACCGTCAGCGCCATGCGGGCGCCGTCACGGGCCTGGGCCAGGTGGAACCAGTAGCCGATCAAGAGGAAGGAGGTGAGGCTGGTCAGCTCCCAGAACAACACCATCTGGATCAGGTTGCCCGAGAGCACCAGGCCCAGCATGGAGCCCATGAAGGCCAGAAAGAACGCAAAAAAGCGTGGCACCGGGTCCTTGGGCGACATGTAGTAGCGGGCATAGAGCACCACCATCAGCCCCACGCCGGTGACCAGAATGCCAAAGAGCCAGGCAAAGCCGTCGAGCCGGAACACCAGGTTGAGCCCCAGCTGAGGGATCCAGGCGATCTCGTGGCGCAGCACCTGCCCGTCGGTGACGTAGGGATAGAGCCAGAACATCGCCACCAGCCCGATTGCCGCGACCCCGCCTGCCAGCCAGGCTTCGCCATTGCGTGCGTTCGAGGGCAGTACCGCAGCCACGAGGCTGGCCAGGAACGGCAGGAGCACGAGTAGGGCGAGCCATGTGGAGGGTGTCATCAGTGCGGAAGCTGCTCCTTGCAGATGGGGCGAACCATCGTCTGTTGCCGATGGTTCTCTAATGCGTTACTGGAGCCTTCGATGCAAGGTGCCATGCGTCGCACGCGCCTGATATGGCGGATAAAAAAATGACGGCGCGGCTTGCGGGCATCAGGATGAGAAAAGCCTGGCGCCAGGATGCCAGGGCGGCACGTCCGGGCTCGCATTGTACGACAATCCGGGATTGTACGACAATTTTTGACTAGGCTTTGCGAGCGGCCCCCGATAGTGTCGGCCCCAGTACGCCCCGCCTGGCCGCTCTTGCGCCGATGGGGTGCAGGGATGAGGGCCGACCCAGGCGAAAACCGAATGGAGCAGCTGCGCACAGTGTTTGAGCCGGTGGCGGCGGCCATGCCGCGCCCCGACAGCCAGAGCGAGCCCAAGGCGCGCCAGCTGGTGCGCGACCGGGTGTTCGAGGCCGTGCGCGACGCCATCGTGGAAGGCCGGATCGCGCCGGGCACCCGGCTGACCGAGCGCGAATTGTGCGAGGCCTTCGGCATTTCCCGCACCGTAGTGCGCGAAATCGTGCGGCGGCTCGAGGCCGAAAAGCTGGCCGACGTCGTAGCCCACAGGGGCGTGCGCGTCGCGACCCTGACGCGCAAGAGCGTCACCGAAATCTACCAGATCCGCACCGAGCTCGAAGCCCTGATCGTGCGCAATTTCCTGGCGGTCGCGACCGATCGCGACGTCGCCACGGCCCAGGAGTTCGGCGAAAAGCTGCTCGATGCCGGCCGCCGCCACGACCGGGTGGGCCTGGCCCAGACCATGATGCAGTTCGACCAGTTCATGACGGAAGTGGCCGACATGCCGGTGCTCTCGGACATGATCGCGCAGCTGCGCACCCGCATCACCATGCTGCGCGTCTTGGCCCTGGCCGAGCCGGGCCAGCTCGAAACCGGCATGGACGGCGTGCGCGCCATCATTGCCGGCATCACCGCGCGCGATGCCGGCGCTGCCGAAAATGCGGTGCGCGTCTATGTGCGCCGCTCGGGCGAGGCCGTGCTTCGCCATATGGACGAGGGCTGAGCCCCGTGCCGCTTGCACCCAAGTTTCAGATTAGGTCCGATCACCTGGAAGGCCATAGATGACACCGCACGCATCCGCCATGCCGGCACTGCAGCCCGATACCGCCCCGCTTTGCGATCCGGTCACCCTCGAAATCATTCGCGGTGCGATCATGGCGACCCAGCGCGAGATGGAAGCCCTGATCGAGCGGACGGCCATTTCCGCCTTCATCCGCGAGAAGAAGGACTTCTATACCGCGCTGTTCGACGGCCAAGGCGTGATGGCGGTGGGCTCGATGGTGCCCATTTTCGGCGATCTCACCAGCCCGGTGTTCGAGCATTTTCCGCGCGAGACCATGAAGCCGGGCGATCTTTACTGGTACAATGACTGCTACGGCTCAAAGGGCGCCGTGACCCATTCCAACGACCAGGTGCTGCTCGCGCCTGTGTTCGCGCAAGGCCAGCTATGCGCCTTCGTGATGAGCTGGGCCCATTTTGCCGATATCGGGGGCCTGCACCCCGGCTCGATCAGCCCCGATGCCACTTCGATCTATCAGGAGGGCATCATCATTCCGCCCACCAAGCTGATCGATCAGGGCGTGGTCAACGAGATGGCGCTGGCCATTTTCCACCGCAACTCCCGCTTCCCCGCCCAGAGCGAGGGCGACATGTCGGCGCTGATGGCGTCGGTGACGCTGGGCGTGGCCCGCGTTGCCGAGATCGTGGACCGGCACGGCGCTGCCGTGGTGGCCGATGCGCTGGCCCAATTGCTCGAGCGCACCCGCACCCTGGTGCGCCGGCGCCTGGCCGAAACCTTCGACTACGGCACCTATCGATTTGCCGACCAGATCGACAGCGACGGTCATGGCAATGGCCCGTTCACCCTGCGCTTTGCCATCACGCGCGAAAAGGGCGCCAACGGGCAGGATCGCTTCATCTTCGATGCCACCGAGAGCGACGACCAGGCGCCCGGCCCGGTCAACCTGATCATGAACAAGGGTGTGCCCGGCATGGCGCTGGGCCTCTATTACCTGGGCGGGGACCCCTCGCAGGTGTGCAATGCCGGCGGACCGCTGGCGATCGACGAGGTGCGCCTGCGCCCCGGCTCGATCGTGCAGCCCCATTTCCCTGCGCCCTTGGGCATGCGCGGCCTGACCATGATGCGCATGCTGGCCGTGCTCAACGGGCTGGTCAATCGCGGCACCGGCGGCGCGCCGGCGGCTCATTCGGCCTATGTGGTCACCATCATGCGCGGCACCTATGGCGCCGAGACGGGCGCTCCCAAGCCGTTCCTTCTGGCCGACGGCATCGGGGTGGGCTATGGCGCCCGCGACTTTGCCGACGGCATCGACGCGGTCTATTTCGTGGCCCAGGAGAACTATCCGGTCGAGTTTTTGGAATCGGGCTACCCGATCCGGCTGCGCCAATACGGCATCGTGCCCGATTCGGGCGGGCCGGGGCGCTGGCGCGGCGGCACGGGCATCGTGCGCGAATACGAAATCCTGGCCGACGAGGCGCTGCTGGCCATCCGCATCGACGGGGTGAAAAACCCGCCCTGGGGCTATGCCGGGGGCATGTCGGGCGGCACGGGCTCCATCGTGGTCAATCCGGGCACGCCCCAGGAGCGACAGATCGCGCCGCTCTCGGACGGCACCGCGCTCAAGAAGGGCGACATTTTGCGCATCCAGACGGGGGGCGGGGGCGGCAATGGCCACCCTTACGACCGGCCCGCCGAGCGCGTGCTCGAAGACGTGCTGGGGGGCTTTGTAACCCCTGAGGCCGCGCTGAGCCTTTATGGCGTGGTGATCGCCGATGGCGTGCTCGACACCCAGGCCACCGATCGCCTGCGCGCCGACCGCCCGGCGGTCAAGGCCTTCCACCGCAACACCTATCGTGATGAGCTCGTCTGAGATGGCCATGCAAACGTCCCGTCCCGCCTTCGCCGTTGCCGTGGATATCGGCGGCACCTTCACCGACGTGGCCCTGGTCGACGACACCGGCCGCAGCTGGCGCGCCAAGACCCCGTCCATTCCCGCCGATCCATCCGAAGCCTTTCTCAACGGCATCCGGCTGGCGCTCGAACAGGCCGGCGCCTCGGCCAGCGAACTCGACCAGGTGCTGCATGGCACCACGGTAGCCACCAACATGATCCTGGAGGGCAAGGGCGCCCGCACCGCGCTGGTCACCACCACCGGCTTCCGGCACGTTCTGGCCATCGGGCGCCAGGACATTCCGCGCAAGGCCAATCTCTATACCTGGGTCAAGCCGGTGCCGCCGGTGCCCGCCAGCCGCATCGTGGAAGTGTCCGAACGCATCGCAGCAGGCGGCGCGGTGCTCGAAGCGCTGGACGAAGAGAGCGTGCGCAGCGCAGCCCGCCAGATCGCGGGCATGAACGTGGAGGCCGTCGCGGTCTGCCTCATCCATGCCTATGCCAACCCCGCCCATGAGCGGCGCGTGGCCGAGATCCTGCGCGCCGAGCTGCCCGGTCTGGCCATCACCGTTTCGAGCGACGTGCTGCCCGTGGTGCGCGAATACGAGCGCTCCCTGACCACGGTGCTCAATGCCACCGTCATGCCCGGCGTCACTTCCTATGTCGCCCGGCTCGAAAAGCGCCTGGACGACGAGGGTGCCACCGTGCCCCTGATGCTGATGCAATCCAATGGCGGGGTGGCCGGTGCCCCCAAGATCCGCGTCGCGCCCGCGCTGACGGCCCTCTCAGGCCCCGCCGCCGGCGTTGTCGGTGCGCGAGCGGCCGCCGAAGCCTGCGGCATCAAGGATATCATCACGGTCGATATCGGAGGCACTTCGGCCGATATCTGCCTGATCAAGGACGGCAAGATCGGCCTGACGCAGAACGGATCGGTTGGCGACTGGCCGCTGGCCCTGCCCATGGTGGACATGATCACCATCGGAGCAGGCGGCGGTTCGCTGGCCCGCATCAAGGACGGCTCGCTGACCGTGGGCCCCGAAAGTGCCGGTGCACGGCCGGGTCCGGCCTGCTATGGCCATGGCGGCACCGAACCCACCGTCACCGATGCTCATGTGGCGCTCGGCCAGCTGCCCGCGCGGCTCTTGGGCGGACGCATGGTGCTCGACGTGGAGGCGGCCAAGCGGGCGGTGATGTCGATTGCCCAACCGCTGGGGCTGGATCTGGAAACCGCCGCGCGCGGTATCCTGGCCATCGTGGACAACCACATGGTGGGCGCCATGCGCGTGGTGTCCGTCGAACGCGGCCACGACCCGCGCGATTTCACCCTGGTGCCCTTTGGCGGTGCGGGCCCGTTGCACGGCTGCGCGCTGGCCGAACTTTTGGGCATCAACAGCGTGCTGATCACGCCTGCCCCCGGCGTGTTGTGCGCCGATGGGCTGCTGGCGGCCGATCTCAAATCCGAATTTGCCCGTGCCATGGCCATTCCCGGGCCGATGGACCCCGCGACCAGCGGCCCGATCATCACCGAACTGGAAGCCCAGGCCACCCAGTGGCTGGCCGACGAGGACGTGGCCGAAGACGCGCGCGTCATCGAGCGCATGGCGCTGATGCGCTATGTGGGGCAGGGCGGCGAGATCGCCGTGCCATATGCCGACGACCGGGCGACGGTGGAAGCCAATTTCCGGGCCGCGCACAAGGCGCTCTATGGCTTCAACCTGGGTGCCCCGATCGAGCTGGTCACCCTGCGCGTGCATGCCACCGGCGTGGCCAAGAGCCCGCCGCCGGTGACCCTGGCGCCCGGCGAGACCCCGGCGCCCACCGAGCACACCGCCGTCAGCATTGGCGGCGCCATGGCCGACGTGCCGGTGCTCGATCGCGCCGCGCTGGGGGCCGGTGCCACCTTTGCCGGCCCGGTCATCCTCACCCAGCTCGACACCACCACTTTCGTCGCGCCCGGCTGGCGCGGCCAGGTGCAGCCTTCGGGCGGCATCATCCTGAGCAAGGGAGACAAGGCATGACCTCGCCCACGCTGTCGCCCGTCTTCGACTATATCGCCGCGCGCGACGACGACTATGTCGCCCGGCTGATCGAGTATGTGCGCAACCCCTCGATCAGCGCCCACAATGTGGGGATTCGCGAGGTCGCGGGCCTCTTGGTAGACATGCTGGGCGGGCTGGGGCTGGCGGTGGAACTGGTGGAAACCAAGGGCCACCCCTTCGTTCTGGCCCGCTACGAGGTCGATCCGGCCAAGCCCACCGTGCTGCTCTATGGCCATTACGACGTGCAGCCGCCCGATCCGCTCGAGCTGTGGGAAAGTCCGCCCTTCGAGCCCACCATCCGCAATGGCCGCATCTATGCGCGCGGGGTGGGGGACAATAAGGGCCAGCACTTCGCCCAGATCATGGCCATCGAGGCCCATCTCAAGGTGCATGGCACGCTGCCGTGCAACCTGATCTTCCTGCTCGAAGGCGAGGAAGAGATCGGCTCGCCCCAGATCGCCGATTTCGTTGCGGCCCATGCCGACAAGCTCAAGGCCGATTTCGTGGTCACCGCCGATGGCCCGTTGCACGAATCGGGCCGTGCCACGCTCACCTATGGCGTGCGCGGCATGACTTCGTTTGAATTGCGCGTGAAGACGGCGGCCCGCGACGCCCATTCGGGCAATTATGGCGGGGTGATGCCTAATGCCATCTGGACGCTGGTGCACCTGCTTGCCACCATGAAGACGCCCGATGGCCGCATCACCATCGAAGGCCTGCACGACCCCATCGTGCCGCCGACTCAGGCCGAGATCGAGGCCACCAAGGCCCTGCCGCTCGACCTGCCCGGCTATATGGCCGGCATGGGGCTTCAAAAGCTCGATGCCCCGGCGGACCGGCCGTTCTGGGATCGGCTGATGTTCCACCCGACCCTCACCATCAACGGCTTTCATGGTGGCTATGGCGGGACGGGCACCAAATCGGTGCTGCCTTCGGAAGCCGTGGCCAAATGCGACATCCGCCTGGTGGAGGCCATGACGCCCGATCAGGTGATGGCCTGCGTGCGCGCCCATGTGGCCAAGCATGCCCCCGAGGTGGAAGTGATCGCCTATGGCGGCATGCTCCCCTCCAAGACGCCCTTCGACAGCCCCTGGGGCCCGGTCATTGCCGAGGCGATCACCGAGGCGCGCGGCGAGCCGCCTCTGGTCTACCCTTGCGTGGGCGGGAGCCTCCCCGACTATGTCTTTACCAAGGTGCTGGGCGTGCCGGCCTTCGTCATGCCCTATGCCAATGCCGACGAGGCCAATCACGCGCCCAACGAGAACATGGAAATCGGATTGTTCCTGAAGGGCATCCGCACCGGGGCGGCGCTGCTGGACCGGCTGGGGCGGGTGTAAGTTTCAGGCGTGGGGCGGCCCTCTCCCCAGAGGGGCGAGGGGGCGCAGGCTGCATGGTCCGTGCTAGTAATCGAGCACTCGGCGGCCTGCGCCACTGCCAGTAGTTGGGCACCAGCCTCACCTTCATCTTCCCCTCGCCCCTTTGGCGAGAGGGCCGGGGTGAGGGGCCGCCAAGCCCCCTTAAGCCTCCACTAGCCGTTCGTCTTCCACCGGATGATAGCAGGCCACGGCGGTCTTGCCGGGGCGGGACTTAAGGGCGGGTTCCTGGGCGCGGCAGATGTCGGTGGCGCGCGGGCAGCGGGGGTTGAAGCGGCAGCCGGGCGGGGGATCGACCGGATTGGGCGGCTCGCCCCTTGCAGCGGTGCCGCGGGCAAGGCGGGCCCGGGCCGGGTCCGGTTCGAGCGCCGAGCTGCGCAGGGCCACGGTATAGGGGTGGCTGGGCGCCACCAGCACCTGGTCGCCCAGGCCCATTTCCACGCCGCGCCCCAGATACATCACCAGCACGCGCTGCGAGATGGCGCGCACCACGGCCAGGTCGTGGGCAATGAAGACGATGGCCAGATCGAGCCGCTTTTGCAGGTCCATCAGCAGGTTCACCACCTGGGCCTGCACCGACACGTCGAGCGCGGAGACCGGCTCGTCACAGACCAGCACCGAGGGCTCGGCCGCGAGCGCCCGGGCAATGCCGATGCGCTGGCGCTGTCCGCCGGAAAATTCATGGGGAAAACGCGTGGCTGCGGCCGGGTCGAGGCCGACCGAAGCCAGCAGCTCTTCCACGCGCCGGCGGCGTGCGGCGCCCGAGGCCAGGCCGTGCACGTCGAGCGGCTCGGCCACGATGTCGAGCACGGTGCGGCGCGGATTGAGCGACAGATAGGGGTCCTGGAACACCATCTGCACCTGCCGGCGCAGCGCCTTGTCACGCTTGATCGGCGCGCCTTTGAAAAAGATTTCGCCTTCGTCGGGCGTTTCGAGCCCCACCAGCATGCGCGCCAGGGTAGACTTGCCGCAGCCCGATTCGCCCACTACCGACAGGGTTTCCCCGGGCGCAACGCTCAGGCTGACCGACTTGACCGCGTCGAAAGACTTGCCGAACAGGGCGCCGCCGGCCCGGAAGGTCTTGGAGAGGCCACGGGCCTCCAGAATGGGTTCAGCCGACATGGGCGGTCTCCACGAGCGGATAGTGACAGGCGTGCTTGCGCTCCGGGCTCCCCACCAGTTCGGGCCTTACGGTCGGGCAGAGCTCGCCGCGATGGGTGCAGCGCGGATGGAAGGCGCATCCCGGGGGCAGGGCGATCAGATTGGGCGGGGCGCCCTTGATCGGCTCGAGCCGCCCCACGCTTTCGATGCGCGGCGCCGAGGCCATCAGGGCGGCGGTATAGGGATGGGCCGGGGCCCGGAAGATGTCGTCCACCTGGCCGGTTTCCACGATCCGGCCCGCATACATCACCGCCACGCGCTCGGCCATGCGCGCCACCACCCCCAGATCGTGGGTGATGAGCAGGATGGCCATGCCCAGCTCCTCGCGCAATTCGTCCAGAAGGTCCAGGATCTGGGCCTGCACCGTCACGTCGAGCGCGGTGGTGGGTTCGTCGGCGATCAGCACGTCGGGCTTGAGCGCGATGGCCGAGGCAATCAGGATGCGCTGGCGCATGCCGCCCGAAAACTGGTGTGGATAATCGTCTATGCGCCGGTCGGCCGAGGCAATGCGCACCGAGCGCAGCAATTCGATCGAGCGCTCGCGCGCCTCGCGCTTGGAGACGCCCAGATGGGTGCGATAGAGCTCGCCCAGCTGGTCGCCCACCGACAGCACGGGGTTGAGCGCCGACAGCGCGTCCTGGAACACCAGGCTGATCTTGCGCCCGCGCAGCTTGCGCTTGTCCTCCTCGGGGAGGGTCAGAAGGTTCTGGCCCGAAAGCTCCATGCGCCGGGCCGAAACCTTGGCCTTGCCGCGCACGATGCCCATCACCGCGCGGGTTGAAACCGATTTGCCCGAACCCGATTCCCCCACCAGCGCCAGCACTTCCCCGCGCTTGAGCTCGTAGGACACGTCGCTGACGGCCTTGAGCTCGCCGCGCAGGGTGGAAAAGCTCACATCGAGCCCGGAAACCGAAAGGACGCTGGCTTGCTGCGCCTGCTCTGCCATGGGTGACAGTACCTCATATGAGAATTGTACGACAATCCTTGACACGGCTTCGGCCAAGCCGCAACACTCGTGGGGCCAATGCAACAGCGAGACCACGATGATCCGCGAAATTAGGAATGCTTTGACCCGGCGCGCCGTCCTGATGGGCGGTGTCGTCATGGCCATGGGAGTGGCCGGCCTGACCCAGGTCCAGGCTCAGGAGCCGACCCGGCTCGTGATCGGCACCACGGCCGACGTCGTCAATTTCAACCCCCTGGTGGGCAACAGCCGCTCCGATACGTGGGTGACCAACCTCATGTATCCGCGCCTGATGCAGATGACCGCGCAGGGCTCCAAGGACCCCTATGTGGCCACCGAGTGGGGCTATAGCGAAGACGGGCTCAGTGCCTGGCTCGAGATCCGCGACGATCTGACCTGGAGCGACGGGACCGCGTTCACCGCCGACGACATCGTCTTCACCATCACCGCCGTCACCACCGAAAAGATCGGCGTGACCGCTGGCCTGATCCCGGCCTTCGTCAGCGCCACGGCCGCTTCGCCCACGCGCGTCGAATTCGTGCTTTCGCGCCCCGACAGCACGTTCTTGACCAATATCGGCTTCTGGATGCCGATCGTGCCCAAGCACGCCTTCCCCGAAGTCGGCCAGGTCGCGACCTTTGCCAACAACACCGATTTCGTCAGCGCCGGCCCGTTCATCCTGACCTCGGTCGAGCCCGGCCAGCGCTATCTGCTCGAAGCTGTGGACAATTATCCGCTGGTGGAAGCAGGCCGCGCCAATATCGATGAAGTCGAATTCCGCGTGTTCCCCGACGTCAACGCCCAGGCCCTGGCCCTGCGTGCCGGCGACCTCGACGTGATCGCAAATTCGCTGCCCGCTCCCATTGCCCGCACCCTGCAGGGGCAGCCCAACATCACCGTGGCGCAGGCCCCCTCGCTGGGCTGGTCGCACATGCTCTACAACCTGCAGCGCGAGCCGCTCAGCAAAGTCGAGGTGCGCCGCGCCCTGGCCCATGCCGTCGATTACGAGGCCATTCGTGCCATCGCGATGCAGGGCCTGGCCGAATCGACCAATTCTTCCGTGATCTCGCCGGTTCTGAGCTATTGGGCCGATCCCGAGGCTCAGGAATATGCCTTCGATCCCGAGCTCTCCAAGCAGCTGCTGACCGATGCCGGCTATACCGATGCCGATGGCGACGGCTTCTTCGACAACCTCTCGCTCTCGCTGCTCTATGAGCAGAGCGCTGCCGACATCGCCAACTGGGCCCAGATCGTCAAGGACAGCTCGGCGCAGGCCGGCATCCGCATCGAGCTGGTCGGGCTCGAGCGCAACACCTATCTGGCCCGCGCCCGCGAGCAGAAGGATTTCGACATCTATGCCGGCAACTGGGCCGTGATGGAAGAACCGGCCGCCTATCTGGGCCTGGCCTTCCGCACCGGCGCCTTCATCAACTACGCCTCGGTCTCTGATCCGCAGCTCGAGGCCTATATCGATGAGGCCCAGTCGGCCACCACCCCCGAAGCGGCCCGCGTGCCGGTGCAGGCGGCGGCCAAGCTGATCCAGGACCAAGTCTACGACAACGTGCTGTACTACCAGACCTTCCAGTTCGCTTATAACAGCGAACGCTGGGAGAATTTCGTGATGCAGCCATCCGACCTGCTCTCGCTGGTCAACCCGCTGTCGCTGGCCTCGGTCACACCCAAGAACTGAGACCGACGTGCATCTGACCGGCTACTTCCTGCAGCGTCTGCTGCGCGGTCTGGTGACCTTCTGGTTCGCCGTGACTGTCACCTTCTTCCTCGTCCGGCTTTTGCCGGGCGACCCCGTGTCGGCTGTGGCGAGCCCCAGCATGACGGAAGAAATCCGCCAGCGGCAGCTGGAGGTGTATGGCCTGGACCGGCCTCTCCTGGCCCAGTACTTCGCCTATCTAGGGCAATTGGTGCAGGGTAATCTCGGCATCTCTTTCCTCTCCAGCCAGCCGGTCAGCAAGATCCTGTTGGAGCGTCTCCCCTGGACGCTCCTTCTTACCGGCACGGCGCTGATCGTCACCGTGCTCCTGGGCATTCCGCTCGGCGTGCTGGCGGCCACCCGCGCCCGCGGGTGGGTCGACCAGATCGTCCAGGTTTCGGGCGTCATCGGCCAGTCCCTGTTCGTGCCTTCGATCGGCATTTTCCTGCTCTATACGCTGGGCCTGCTGGCCGGATGGTTCCCGATCGGGGGTGCGGTCAAGTCCGACCTCACGGGCTTTGCCCGCATCGCCTCTATTGCTCACCATCTGGTGCTGCCGTGTCTGACCTTGGTGATGGCGCAGCTGGCCAGCTATGTACTGACGCTGCGCGCGACCCTGATCGAGGCGCTGGGGGAAGAGTATTGCGATCTGGCCCGTGCCAAGGGCACGCCCGAGAACAAGGTGATCTGGAAGCATGCGCTGCGCAATGCGCTCTTGCCCACCACCACGCTCATCGGGCTCCAGATCGGCTTTCTCGTCGGCGGCGCGGTTCTGACCGAAACCATCTACGCCTATCCCGGCGTCGGGCGCGCCATCTTCGAAGCCGTCGGCCAGCTCGATTTCCCCGTGCTGCAGGGCGCTTTCGTGCTGCTTGCCGCCACCGTGGTGCTCGCCAACCTTGCCACAGACCTGGCCTATGGCCTCCTTGACCCGCGGGTGCGCGCCGGATGAGTGCTTCCAACATGACCCCAGCAGACGCTCCCGCCGCCGGGGGGCTGCTCGCGCCCGCCGATCTCACGCCGGGGCGTCGCACCTGGCGTGCCTTCAGCCGCAACCCGCTCGGCATGATCTCGGCCGCCATCATCCTCCTCATGGTGGCGGTGGCGATCGCCGCGCCGTTGCTGGCGAAATTTCCCAGCGGTTATGGCCGCGACATCCTGATGCCGCCCTCGGGGGCCCATCCCTTCGGCACCGACGATCTGGGGCGCGACGTGCTGGCCCAGGTCATCTGGGGCACGCGCATCTCGATGATCATCGCGTTTGCCTCTTCCCTCCTCGCCATCCTGATCGGGGTGGCGCTGGGCGTGCTGGCCGCCTATGCCCGAAAACTCGACGGCATCGTCTCGACGCTGGTCGACGTATCGCTGGCCCTGCCGGTCTTGCCGCTGATGATCCTGGTGGCGGCCTTGATCGGCCCGTCTGTGACCACCCTGGTGATGGTCATCGCGCTGTTTTCCTGGCCCGAGGTCACCCGCATCGTGCGCAGCCAGGCGTTGTCGGTGACGCGCCTGCCCTATGTCGATGCCGCCCGCACCATCGGGGGCTCGCACTTCTGGATCATGACGCGCCACATCCTGCCGGCGGTTGCGCCCATCATCGTGGTGTCGGTGGTTCTGACCGCCTCGCGCGCCGTGCTCTCGGAAGCGGGCCTGTCCTTTCTGGGACTGGGCGATCCGGAAAGCTGGTCCTGGGGCAAGATCTTGTTCAACGCCCAGCGTTCGGGCGCCCTGACGGTGGCCTGGTGGTGCACGCTGTTCCCTTCGCTGGCCATCCTCTTGCTGGTGGTATCGGCCACCCTCGTCTCGATTGCCTATAACGACGCCCGCAACCCGAAAACCCGGGAGACCTAAGCCGTGAAGCAACGCCTTTCGCGCGACACCTATCTGCGTATCCAGGACGGGCTGCGCGCCCGCATGCAGGCCCAGGGGCTCGATGGCCTGCTGGTGGACGACCATCATCACGTGGCCTATCTCACCGGCTTTTTCCACTTCCCCAATGAGCGCCCCGCCGCCGTGTGGCTGACCGACAAGGAATGCCTGCTGCTGGTGCCCGCGCTCGAGGCCGACCATGCCGCCAAGCAGAACACGGTCGCCGACTTCGTGGTCTATCCCGAGTTTCCCGGGCTCGAGGATGCCTTCTCGATTCTTTTGTCCAAGCTCGCCCCCACCGGGCGCATCGCCTATTCGCCGGCTACCCCGGTGGGCCGGGTGGAAAAGTTCAAGCAGTTCGCGCCCAATGCGTATTGGGTGATGTCGGAAGTCGTCGAAGACGCCCGGCTGATCAAGTTTGAAGAGGAAATCGCGCTGCATCGCGAGGCTGCGCGCATTTCCGACGCCATGGTGGAAGCGGGGCTCAAGCTCATCCGCGATGCGCTGGCCTCGGGCGGCCCGCTGCCCAGCGAAGCGGAACTAGCCAGCCATGTGACGCGCTTTGGCGTTTCCACCATGTATGCCGAGCACGAGGATGTGGTGGTGGGCCAGATGCTGGCCGGCGGCCTTGTCTACACCGGCAAGAATGCTTCCTTCCCCCATGGCCTGCCGTCGTCCGAGCGGGTCAAGCCGGGCGAAACCTTCATCCTGTCGCTCGGCTGCGCCGTGGGCGGCCGTTTCGCCGAGAGCGAGCGCACTTTCGTGATGGGCGAGCCCTCGCAAGAGCAGCGGCGCTATTTCGACGTGGCAGCGCGCGCCCAGGCGGTGGGCACCGATGCGCTGATCGCCGGACGGCCGTGCTCGGAAGCCAATCGCATCTGCCTGGACGTCATCCGCGAGGCGGGGATGGAGCAGTTCCTGCGCCATCGCCAGGGCCACGGCATCGGCATCTGGCTGCACGAGCCGCCTTGGATCGCCGATGGCGACGACAGCCCGCTCTTGCCCAACATGATCGTTTCGTCCGAACCGGGCCTCTACATTCCCGGACATGGCGGCTACCGCATTTCCGACACCGTGCTGATCACCGAGGCGGGCCCCGAGCGGCTGACCAAGCGCCCGCGCACGCTCGACGACTGCATCATCGGCTGAACCGAACCAAGAGGAGACTTAGGATGGATGTGACCATCAACGGAGCGCGGCTCAACATCGAGGTGCTGGGCCAGGACAATAGGGACGCTCCCGTGATGATCGTCCACCACGGGGCGCCGGGCCTGGGCAGCCATGCCGAGCCCAAGGCCTCGTTCGGCCCCCTGGCGGACGAATATCGGGTCGTGGTGTTCGATGCGCGCGGCAGCGGCGCGTCGGAAGACAAGGCGCCCTTCACCCACGAGCAATGGGCCGCCGACGTCGATGCCATCCGTGAGTGGATGGGCGTCGAGCAGATCATTATGGCCGGGGGCAGCTATGGCGGCTTCATCTCCATGGAATATGCCATCCGCTACCCTGATCGCGTGCTGGCCATGGTGCTGCGCGACACTTCGGCGGACAATGCCCATCGCGAACTCTCGCGCCAGAATGCGCTGGCCTCGCCGCGCATCGAGGTGGACATGGAGCTGTTCGAGCGCATGATGTCGGGGCATACGCGCGACAACGAGGATCTCAAGACCGGCTGGGCGCACATCCTGCCGCTCTATGACCACGACCTGAACATGGACAAGGTCAAGGCGCGCATCGAGAACACGCCCTATCACTACGCCACGCACAACTACGCCTTCGCGGTCAACCAGAAGGACTATGACCTCAAGGACAAGCTGCCCGGCATCACGGCCCCGACCCTGATCACCGTGGGCCGCCACGACTGGATCACCCCGGTCTCGGCCTCCGAAACCATCCACCGGCTGATCCCGGGCTCGGAACTGGTGATCTTCGAGAAGTCGGGCCACTCGCCCCAGGTCGAGGAAGCTCCCAAGTTCCAGGCCACCGTGCGCGACTTCCTGAGGCGCGCGCTCGCGCGCTAGGCGCTCGGGAGCATCGGCTCGTCATGGCAAAGCCGGCGCGGTCACCCCGCGCCGGCTTGGTCTTTTCAAGGCTTGGTGCCGATCAGAGACTGCGGCCGTCGGCGTCGAATTGGTGCAGGCGGGCAGGATCAAGGCTCAGCCCTAGCTCGCTGCCGGGCAGGGCCTGGTAGGCGCCAGGCTTTTCCACCGTCAGCAGCGCTTCGTGCCCCGCAAGCCGCAAATGCAGCAGGCTGGTGGCGCCCAGCTGTTCGACCAGAACCACGCGGGCCCGCAGCTCCCCGGTTTCGCCCAGAGCCACGGCATCGGGGCGCACCCCGACCAGCACGGCGCCGGGCTTTGCGTTATGCACCAAAATCGGGCCGCCGGGACCCAGGCGCAGGGACGTGCCATCGGCGGTGGCGGGGATGAAGTTCATCTTGGGCTGGCCCAGAAAGCCGGCCACGAAGCGGTTGGCGGGGCGATGATAGAGATCGAGCGGGGCGCCTTCCTGCTCGATGCGACCATTGCTCAGGATGACGATGCGATCGGCCAGCGTCATGGCTTCCACCTGATCGTGCGTCACATAGATCATGGTGGTCTTGAGTTCTTCGTGCAGCCGCGCGATCTCCACCCGCATCTGGGCGCGCAGATCCGCATCGAGATTGGAGAGCGGTTCGTCGAACAGGAAGACGTCGGGCGAGCGGGTGATGGCCCGGCCGATGGCCACGCGCTGGCGCTGCCCGCCCGAAAGCTGGCGCGGCTTGCGCTCTAGCAGGGGTTCGAGCTGCAGGATACGGGCCGCGGCCCGCACCTTGTCTTCCACCTTTGCCTTGCCCTCGCCCATCATCTTGAGGGCAAAGCCCATGTTCTCGGCCACGCTCATATGGGGGTAGAGCGCATAGGACTGGAACACCATGGCAATGCCGCGATCGGCGGCGGCCACCGTGTTCATCGGCTTGCCCCCGATGCGCAGCATGCCGCGTGAAATCTCTTCCAGGCCCGCGATCATGCGCAACAGGGTGGATTTGCCGCAGCCCGATGGCCCGACGAACACCACCAGTTCCCCGTCGGCGATCGAAAGGGTGACGTCGCGCACCACGTCCACCTTGCCAAAGCTCTTGCTGATGCCTTGCAGCTCTATCGACGCCACGCTCTATCCTTTCGCCTTGACGGCCCACATTTCGATTTCGACCAGAAAGCCGGGCAGCAGCACCGCCTGCACGGCCGTGCGCACGGGCAGGGGCTCGGGCATCAGCTCTTCATAGACGGCGTTGCAGCGCGCCCATTCGCCCAGATCGGTGAGGTAGATATTGACCTTGAACACATCGGCCAGGGTGCAGCCGGCGCTGGCCAGCTGGCCAGCGCAATTGCGCAGGGTGGCCCGGGTCTGCTCCTCGATGGTCTTGCCGATGACATGGCCTTCGAAATCCACCGCCACCTGGCCCGAGAGCACCACTAGATGGCGCGCATCGACCTCCAGCACCGGCGAATAGGGCCCGGCCGTCACGTGCTGGCGGGCATTGCCGGGGCGCTTCTTGAGCGGATGGTGCGCCTGGTTCTGAATGTCCTCACTCATAGCTCATCCCTTGACCGCACCCGAAAGAAGGCCTTCGACCACGAAGCGCCAGACCAGAATGACCAGTGCCAGCGTGGGCACGATGGCAATGAAGATGGCCGTGTTGAGCAGGCTCCAGCTCACATCGGTGTTGCGCGCCAGGGCGGCCATCACCACCGAAACCGGCCTCGTGTCGCTCGAGCCCGAAAGGATCATGGCGAACAGAAACTCCGAATAGCTCAGCATGAAGGCGAAAAGGCCCGTGGCGCCGATCGAGGGCAGGGCCAGGGGCACCGCCACGCGCCAGAAGGTCTGGAAGCGGTTGCAATGGTCCAGCACGGCCGCCTCGAAGATCTCGGCGGGGATCTTGCGAAAGAACACCGACAGGATCAGCACCGTGAAGGGCAAGGCCTTGGCGGTGTGAATGAGGATGATGCCCAGGGCGCTGCCCACCAGGTTGAGCGACTGGAGCAGCATGTAGATCGGGGTGACCAGGGCCACGGCCGGCACGAGCGGAGACAGGATCAGATAGAGAAAACTGAGCTTTTTGCCCGGAAACACGTAGCGCGCGAAGATGAACGCCGCCGGCGCGCCCAGAATGATGTTGAGCACCATGGCGGCGAGCGCATTGATGGAGGAGTTTAGCAAAGCGCGCGGCACCTGGCGGGCCGCGTCCGAAATCATGGCGCGATTGGCGCCCTCGGCATTGTAGGAATCGGGCAATTGCCCGGTGAAGATGTAGCGATAGCTCTCAAAGCTGGGCCCTTGCGTCCACAGGCTCTGGTCGGGGCTGAGCAGCACGCGGTCGGGAACCAGGCTGCCATAGAGCGACAGCAGCACCGGGCCGCCGCTGAACAAAAGGATCAGCCCGGCGAAGATGAAGGTGGCAAGGGGGTGCAGGCGCCCGGCCATGGTCAGTCTCCCGCAAACAGGTCGGAGGGCAGTGCCTTGGTGATCGCCACGATCAGCAGCGCGCTGATCACCACCACGATGAAGGCCACGGCCGAGCCGGCGCCGAAATCGTACATAGAGAAGCTTTCGCGCCAGATCTGGAAGCTCAGGAGCGTCGTGGCCGTGCCCGGCCCGCCCCCGGTCATGGCATAGACGATGTCGTAGCTGGTGAAGGCGGTGAGTGCGTTGTAGACTAGGAGCACCACCAGCATGGACTTGATCTCGGGAAACACCACATAGCGGAAGCGCTTGAGGGGGCTGCGGCAATCGATGGCGGCCGCTTCCAGCGTCTCGCCGTTGATCGACGACAGCGCGGCCATCATCAGCACCACCACGAAAGGGATCTGCGTCCAGACATGGGCCACGATCACCGCGCCCAGGGCGGTGCGCGGATTGGTGAGCCAGCCGATGGGGCTCTCGATCAGCCCCAGGTCGAGCATCAGCCCATTGAGAAAGCCGAAGCTGGGGTGAAACATCCACACCCAGAGCACCGCCGAGATCGCGCCCGGCAGCACCCAGGGCAACAGCACCACCGAGCGCACCACCTGCGAGCCGAAGAACCGGCGCTGCAGGAACAGCGCGATCAGGGTGCCCAGGAGCACGGCGAGCGGAGCGGAGACGGCGGTAAAGACCAGCGAATTGCGCAGCGCGACCGAGAAATAATTGCCTGACAGCACGCGCTCATAGTTCTTGAGGCCCACAAAGGGTTCGCCCGGAAACAGGATCATCACTTCGTGCAGCGACGTCCACAGGGCGTGCCCGATGGGGTAGACGGTCAACAGGATGACGGGCAACAGGGCCGGCAGGAGCCAGAAACCCGGATAGCGATTGATGGTCCACATGCTCTTTGCCTGGCCAGGGGTGGGCGGCCGCTTGGGCCACCCACCCTTATGAGCGTTGGTGTCAGCGGTTGGCGAACTGTTCCTTGAGTTCGGTCCAGCGCTGGGCACCGGCTTCCATCACTTCGGCCACCGGGGTTTCCCCGACCATGGCCTGGGCCAGCAGCGGGCGGAAATAGGCCGACCAGATGGAGGAATATTCGGTGTAGGTGCCGGCCTTGGCAATGGCGGCCTGCTCGCCCAGCGCGTTGACGTCGGCCCACTTGCCCCAGGCCGCGATCACGTCCTCGTCCTCGAACAGGGGCAGCTGCCCAAAGCCCAGGCCCTTTTCCACGGCCCAGCGCTTGGCCACGGTATAGGGCTTGCCGGCCATGAAGTTCACGAACTTCCAGGCCGCCTCGGCGCGGGCGGGATCAGCGGCGGTGGCGGCGGTCACCACATAGGATTTGGCAAAACCCAGGGTGGCATGGCTTGTCCCGGGCATGGGGGCCATGGCGAACTGGCCGGCCAGCGGCTGGCTGGCGGCATCGTTGAGGGCGGCAAGCACATAGGTGTAGACGATGGTGAAGGCGTGATTGCCCGTGTTCATCGCCGGAATGATGGTGGATTCGTGCTGATCGGGCTGCACCAGACCCTTGCTCCAGGCATCGGCCAGCCATTGCAACTGCTGGAAGGCGCCGTTTTCGGGATCGGCAAAGAGCGGGTTGAGATCGGCGTCGAACAATTCGGCGCCGCGCCCATAGGCCTGAGCCACGAAGGCGTCGTAGAAATTGGGCAGTTCCTGGTCGTATTCGTAGATGATGGGCTTATCCATGCCGCCCGCCTTGAGCTTTTCGGCGGCGGCGGTCACTTCTTCCCAGGTGGTGGGCACGGCGATGCCGTTATCTTCGAGGATCTTCTTGTTGTAGATGAAGCTGATCGTGTCCGAATAATAGGGCAGGCCATAGACCTGGCCGTCATAGGTCACGTCGGTGAGCGCAAAGCCGGCAATGTCCTGGCTCAGCTCGGCCACCGCGCCTTCGGGGGCGACGCTGTCGAGCGGCGCGATGAAGCCGGCGGAACCCCAGGCGGGCAACCAATCCTGACCACCATAGACAACATCGGTGGGCGTATTGCCGCGAATGCGCAGGATCAGGCTGTCATTGTAGTCGGGCCAGGCATAGTCGGTGACATTGACCTTGATGCCGGGATTTTCGGCCTCGAACTTGGCCACATTGTCCTGAACGGTTTCGAGCGAGTAGTTCCACACCACGAATTCGAGCGTAGTATCCTGCCCCAGAGCCGGGGAGGCGACCAGGCCGGCGACAGCAGTCGCCGCCAGGAGTTTCCTGAGCTGCATTTTCGTTCCATCCTCTCTGTCTCGGACCCGTTCTCCTCGGGGTCCTGCCCATGGCGGCAGCGCCTTTCCCATTGACACCGCGCCCGCTGGTCGAACTATATGAACCACTTATGATCATTTGCAACCACTTTGTGAAACGGGCGGAGCATGGCTGAAAGCGCGCAAACCAATTTCATCGGCGGCAGCTGGAAGACCGATCCTTCAGGCGAGGTCAGGGTGCAGCATTCGCCCATCGACGAGAGCCCGATCGGCGCTGTGTGCTGGAGCACCCGCGCCGCCGCAGTGGAGGCGATTGCGGCGGCCCGCAGCGCCCAAGCGGGCTGGCGCAAGATCTCGACCTGGGACCGGGCCAAGGCCATGCGCCGCATTGGCGACGCCATCGCGGCGCGGCGTGCGGCGCTGGCGCAACTGCTGACGCTCGAGCAGGGCAAGCCCTATGCCGAGGCCTATTTCGAGGTGGGCAAGTCGGTCGATGGCTTCAACCTGGCTGCCGACCTGGTCAAATATCTCGAAGGGGCGACAATTCCCACCGAGGACCCCAGCAAGCGGGTGATGACCTTTTACCAGCCGCGCGGCGTCTATGCCGTGGTGACGCCTTGGAATTTCCCGGTCAACATTCCGGTCGAATACATCGCGCCGGGCCTGGCGGCGGGCAACACCATCGTGTGGACGCCCGCGCCCACCACGGCCCTGGTGGCCGCGGCTCTGGTCGAGGCCATTGCCCAAGCCGATCTGCCGCCGGGCATTCTCAATCTCGTCACCGGGGCAGGCGCCGTGGTGGGCGATGAGATCGTTTCCAATCCGGGCACCGACGGGGTGGGGTTCACCGGCAGCGCCGCGACCGGCAAACTCATCAGCCAGCGCGCGGCGGGCAAGCCGCAGTTGATGGAGCTGGGCGGCAATGGCCCGGTGGTCATTTTGGAGGATGCCGACCTGGATCAGGCGGCGGCCGCCACGGCCTCGGGCTCCTTCGTCAATGCCGGACAGGTCTGCTCGTCTTCCGAGCGCATTCTGGTGCACGCCAAGGTCTATGAGGCGTTTGCCGAGCGTATGGCGGCGCAGGCGCGGGCCGTGGTCTTGGGCGATCCGCGCCGGGAGGGCACCACCATGGGCCCGCTCAACAATCCCGCCGTGGCCAAAAAGGTGGCCGAGCATGTGGGCGATGCGCTGGCGCGCGGGGCGACCGCCATCACTGGCGGCAAATGCCCCGATCAGGCACTGAGCCCGCTCTATTTCGAGCCCACGGTTTTGACCGGGGTGACGCGCGAGGCGCTGATCAACACCGAGGAAACCTTCGGCCCGGTGGCGCCGCTTTTGCGCATCGAAAGCGACGAGGAAGCCTTCGCCCTGGCGCGCGACAACCGCTACGGCCTGGTCTCCTCGGTGTTCACCAAGGATATCGACCGCGCCTTCCGCTATGTCGAGGAGATGCCCACCGGTATCGTCAACATCAACGACACCTCCAATTACTGGGAGTTGCACATTCCCTTCGGCGGGGTGAGCGGCAAGGATAGCGGCATGGGCCGGGTCGGGGGCAAGCACGCGCTGACCGCCATGTGCGATCTCAAGACCGCAACCTTTACGGTGCGCTGATGCGGTGGGAAGAACTGACGTCGCCGCAAATTGATGCGCTCGACCGCGACCGCACCGTGGTGATCCTGCCCATCGGCTCGGTCGAGCAGCACGGCAACCACATGCCCCTGGGCACCGATACGCTGCTCGCCCATGCCGTGAGCCTGGCGGCCGCCGAGCAGGCGAGGAACGTGGCCGTCTTGCCGCCGCCCTGGTATGGCTTTTCGGCCCATCACATGCAGTTTGCCGGCTCGGTGAGCCTGCGGGCCGAAACGCTGATGGCGCTGTGCGAGGATATCGTGGGTTCGGTCATCGCCCATGGCTTCAGGCGCATCCTGATCGTCAACGGCCATGGCGGCAATGGCGGGGTGATCGACGTGCTCGCCTCCACGCTGGGGCATAAGCATTACGGCACGGCGCGGATCGCGACGCTCACCTATTTCGCCCTGGCGCGCGATGCCATTGCGCGATTGCGCCAGTCGCAGGCCGGCGGCATGGGCCATGCCTGCGAGTTCGAGACCTCGCTGATCCAGCATTTGCGGCCCGAACTGGTGCAGATCGGCTTGGCCCAAACCCTTTATCCCGATCCGGGGTCGGCCTATCTCACCACCGATCTGATCGGCAGCCAGGCCGTGCGCGTCTATCACGATTTCGCCGATCTCTCCCCGAGCGGGGCGCTGGGCGACCCAAGCCTGGCCAGCCCCGAAGCGGGGGCAGCCTTTTTTGCCGCTTCCGCCGAGGCCCTGTCGGCCTTCATCACCGATTTTCGCAACTGGACCATTCCCGGAGCACGCCCATGAACACGCTCAAGATCGGGGTCATCGGACTGGGCTTTTTCGGCGCCCGCCACGCCCGCGTTTTTGCCGACCATCCGGCCGCGGAGCTGGTGGCCGTGTGCGACCGGGATGCCCAGCGCGCCGCCGAGATCGGCAATGGGCTGGGCGTTGCCGCGCTGGCGGACCTGCACCAGCTTCTGGCACGCGCCGACATCGATGCAGTCAGCATCTGCCTGCCCGACCGGCTGCATGAAGAAGCCGCCGTGGCGGCGGCGCGGGCGGGCAAGGCCATCCTGCTCGAAAAGCCGCTGGCCCACTCGGCCGCCGTGGCGCGCACCATCGTGGCGGCAGTGGAAGCCCATGGCGTCCGGCTGATGGTGGGGCACATCCTGCGCCACGATCTGCGCTATGTGCAGGTGTTCGAGGCGGCCGCGCCCGAGCGGCTGGGCCGGGCGATCCATCTGCGCGCCAAGCGCAATGGCGTGCGCTCCACGGCGCGGCGGCTGGGCGATGCCTCCTCGATCCTGTTCTACATGGGCGTGCACGACGTGGACGCCATGCAGTGGATCGCACGGTCGCGCATTACCCGCGTCTATGCGCAAAAGCGCGAAGTGCTGGGCACCGGCAATGAGGACGCGCTTTACGCCGTGCTCAATTTCGAGAACGGCGCCATTGGCAGCCTCGACTATTCCTGGGCCTGGCCCGACGGGCTGATGAACGGCTTCCGTTCGGCTTTCGAGATCGTGGGCACGCAGAGCGCTGCCGCGCTGGACGTGACCGACCAGGGGCTCTATTTCGTCGACGATGCCGGCACCACCGGCGGGGACACCCATTTGTGGCCCGAGATCAATGGCCGGGTCGCGGGCGCGCTGGCCGACGAGCTCGGCCATTTCGTCATGGCGACGCTTGCGGGCACACCTTATGTGCAGCACCACGGCGAGGCCTTCGATGCTATTCCCGTGCTCGATGCCCTGGCCGCTTCGGCCCGCACCGGGCAGGTGGTGGAGGTCGCGCGATGAGCCCGATAGAGGGGTGCGGCGGTTGACAATTTGGGACTGATCCTGCTCATTGCAGACCGCTTCGAGGACCTTTTGCAATGACCACCACCGGCGCGGCGCCGCAGCTCGTTTCCATTTCCACCAATGATCGGGCAACGCCCTCGCTGGTTTATCGGGCCCTGCTGCGCTCCATGCGGGATGGACTGATGGTGCCGGGCGCCAAGCTGCCCAATGAACGCGAACTGGCCCAGCAACTCAAGACCTCGCGCACCGCCGTGCGCTCGGCCCTGGCCATGATGGAGCGCCAGGGCCTGGTGCATCGGCGGGTGGGGTCGGGTACGTTTCTCACCGACGATGCCCAGTCCGTCTTTGACCGCATGGACCAGACCAGCGCCGCCCCGCATGAAAGCGTGCCTTCTTTCGGCGAGATCGTGGAAGGGCGGCTGCTGTTCGAGCCGGCCATGATGCATCTGGTGGTCAACCGCGCCCAGGAGGCCGACATCGCCGAGATGCGGCGCATGCTCGACGACATCGTGGGGGCGCCCAGCTGGGAAGATTTCAAGGAAAGCATTTACGGCCTGCACCGGGCGATGTTCGCGGCCACGCGGAACAAGTTCCTGGTGCAGATCATGAATTCGATCCTGGATGATCGGCGCGCCGTGCTGTTTGACGGCCACGACACCGACAAGCCGGCGCCCGAGCCGGTCAAGCGGCAGACCCACAAGGACCTCAAGGCCATCGTGGATGCCATTGCCGAGCGCAATCCCAAGCGCGCCGAGGAGCTGGTGTCGGACCATCTGATGCGCACCCTCGCCACCATCAATATCTGGCAATAGGCGGGCGGCCCGGCCGGAGCGACGTCCGACCGGGCCTTGCCGTCAGGCCTCCTGGTTTTCCAGCAGGCCCCGGTCGGCCAGCAGCGCCTTGACGTCGGGGTCGCGGCCGCGGAACAGGCGATAGGCCTGGGCAAAGTCGCGCGTGCCGCCGGCCGAATAGACGAACTCATAGAGGCGCTGGGCCGTGGCGGGGTCGAACGGATCGCCCGCCTCGGTGAAGGCTTCAAAGCCGTCCGCGTCCAGAACCTCGCTCCAGAGATAGCTGTAATACCCCGCCGCGTAGCCGTCGCCCGAGAAGAGGTGCAGGAAATGCGTGCTGGCGTGGCGCAAGGCGATTTCGCGCGGCATGGCGATCTCGGCGAGCACCTTGGCCTCGAAGTCTGCAACCGAGCCGTCCATGGGGCGGGAATGGTAATCCATGTCCAGGATGGCCGAGGAAACGAATTCCACCGTCTCGAAGCCAGAATTGGCGGTGCGGGCCGCGCGCATGCGGTCGAGCAGTTCCGGTGGGATCGCCGCCCCGGTCTCGACATGGGTGAGGCGCGCCAGCACCGGGGCGCTTTGAAGCCAATGCTCCAGGATCTGGCTGGGCAATTCGACGAAATCGCGCACCACATTGGTGCCCGCCAGGCGCGGATAGGTGACGTTGGAGAGCAGGCCATGCAGCCCATGGCCCATTTCGTGGAACACGGTGCGCGCCTCGTCCAGCGATAGCAGCGCCGGCCGGCCCTGGGGCGGCTTGACGAAATTGCAGGTGTTGACGATGAGCGGCAATTGCCGGCCATCGAGCCCTGCCTGCTCGCGGAACGAGGTCATCCAGGCGCCCGAGCGCTTGCCGGGGCGGGCGAAATAATCGCCATAAAAGAGCCCGATGGTCTGACCCTCCCGGCGCACCTCCCAGACGCGCACGTCGGGATGATAGCCGGCAATGTCGGTGCGGCGCGTGAACGTGAGGCCAAAGAGCTTTTCGGCCACGAAGAAGGCCGCATCCACCACCTTTTCGAGCTGCAGATAGGGCTTGAGGGCGTTCTCGTCGAAATCATAGCGCTCCAGCCGCAGCTTTTCGGCCCAATAGCGCCAGTCCCAGGCCTCGAGCGGCTCGTTCTGGCCATTGGCCTGGGCCAGGCGCGCCAGGGCCTCGCGATCGGCGCGGGCCCTGGCCAGGCCGCCCGCCCAGACCTGCTCCAGAAGTCCGCGCGCCGCCTGCGGCGTGCCGGCCATGGAATCGGCGAGCTTATAGGCGGCATAGCTCTCATAGCCCAGAAGGGCGGCCTGCTCGGCCCGCAGCGCCACGATTTCGCTGATGATGCCCGACGTATCGTTCTTGTTGCCATTGGCGCCGCGCGTGACGAAGGCGCGCCAGACCTTTTCGCGCACGGCCCGGTCGGTGGCAAAATGGAGCACCGGTTCGACGCTGGAGCGCGAAGGCGTCACGGCGAAGGGGGCGTCGAGCCCGCGGTCGCGCGCGGTCTGGGCGGCGGCAGCGCGGGCAAAATCGGGCAGGCCATCCACCTGGGCCTCGGAAAGAGCGAAGACGGTTTCCTGCTCGTCGGCCAGAACGTTCTGCCCGAACTGGGTGCCCAGGGTGGCCAGGCGCTCCACGATGGCGCTGAAGCGCTCGCGCTGATCGGGGGTGAGGCGCGCCCCGGCGCGGACGAAATCGAGGTGATAGCGTTCGAGCACCCGCAGGGCTTCGGGCGCAAGCGCCAGGTGCGTGCGGGCCTGGTACAGCTGGTCGATGCGGGCAAACAGGGGCCCGTTCAAAAAGACCGCGTTCCAGTGCCGGGCCAGCAAAACCGACATGTCGCGCTCCACCGCCTGTAGCGCCTCGCTGGTGGCCGCCGAAGCGAGCTGGCCGAACACCATCTCGATGCGGCGCAGCGTCTGGCCCGACCGCTCCAGCGCGGCGATGGTGTTGTCGAAATCGGGTGCCTGCGGGTTGTCGGCGATGGCTGCGATCTCGGCCTGGTGCTGGTCGAGCGCCGCCATGAAGGCGGGCTTGAAATGGCCGGTTTCGATCAGATCGAAGGGTGGCGTCTGGAACGGGGTGGTCCAGGCGGACAAGAGGGGGTTGGTCACGAGCAGGCTCCTATGGTCGCCCCAAGGTGGCGCTGCCAGGCCGCCAAGGCAAGCCCGAACCCTGAGTTGCGGCTGGGCCGAGCCCCGCTAGCGACTTTATGAAATCCTTATGCCCGCCATAGCCATTCGGAATGGAATCCTGATGGCCCGAAGGTGCATCCCCATGCCTCCGAACCGGAGGCTTCGTCATGCTCGATCTTTTGTTCCTCTTTGTTGGCGCCGGCATGCTGGCCGCCCTGGCGCTCTATGCGCTGGCGCTGGACCGGCTGTGAGGGCGCCATGCTGCTGATCGCCTTTCTCGTCGCGCTTGCGTTGGCCCTCTATCTGCTGGTGACGCTGCTGCGTCCCGAGCGGTTCTGAGCGGAGAACTCTCATGACTATCATCGGATGGCTCCAGATTGCTCTGGTGCTGATCGCTGCCACCCTGCTGGCCTGGCCGCTGGGGCTTTATATGGCCCGGGTGTTTGCCGGGGAGCGCACCTGGCTCTCGCCAATCCTCTTGCCGCTCGAAACCGGGTTCTACCGGCTCGCGGGCATCGGGCCGCACCAGCAGCAGAATTGGCTGGCCTATGGACTGGCCGTGCTGTGGTTCAGCCTTGCCGGGTTCGTCGCGCTCTACGGGCTGCTGCGCCTGCAAGGGCTGCTGCCGCTCAACCCGCAGGGCTTTGCGGGCCTGTCGCCCGAATTGGCCTTCAATACGGCGGTGAGTTTTGTCACCAACACCAACTGGCAGAACTATGGTGGGGAAACCACCATGAGCCATCTCAGCCAGATGGCCGGGCTGACCGTGCAGAACTTCCTGTCGGCGGCCACCGGCATGGCGGTGGCCATTGCCTTGACCCGCGCCTTCATGGCTTCGGGCGTTACCGCGCTGGGCAATTTCTGGGTGGATATGACCCGGGCCACGCTCTACGTGCTTGTGCCGCTCGCCACGGTGGTGGCGCTGGCCTTCATCGCCCTGGGCCTGCCGCAAACGCTTCAGGCGAGCTTTGCCGCCACCACGCTCGAAGGGGCCACCCAGACCATCGCCACCGGCCCGGTCGCGAGCCAGGAGGCCATCAAGCAACTGGGCACCAATGGCGGCGGCTTCTTTAACGTCAATGCCGCCCATCCCTTCGAAAACCCCAACGCCTTTTCCAACTCTCTCAACATCGTGGCCATGCTGGCGGTGTCGCTGGCCATGGTGCATGCCTTTGGGCAGATGGTGGGCGCCAGGGCCCAGGGCTGGGCGCTGATCGCGGTGACCATGGTGCTGCTTACCGCCGGCACCGGCGTGGTCTATTGGGCCGAAACCACTGGCAATCCGCTGCTGCATGCTGCCGGGGCGCAGGCGGCGCTGGGCAATATGGAAGGCAAGGAAGTGCGCTTTGGCCAGGCCATGAGCGCGCTCTATGCGGCGGTTACCACCGGGCTCTCCGATGGTGGGGTCAACGCCATGCATTCCTCGCTCACCCCTCTGGGCGGGCTTGTGCCCATGGTTTTGATCCAGCTGGGCGAAGTGCTGCCTGGCGGTGTGGGCTCGGGGCTCTATGGCATGCTCGTCTTTGCCATTCTGGCAGTGTTCGTCGCCGGCCTGATGGTGGGGCGCACGCCCGAATTTCTGGGCAAGAAGATCGAGGCGCGCGAGATCAAGCTCGCCATGCTGGCCTTGCTCGTCTTGCCGCTCGCCATTCTGGGCTTTACCGCCGTCTCGGCGGTGGCCGAGTTCGGCGTGGCGTCGATCACCACCCCGGGGCCGCATGGCTTGAGCGAAATTCTCTACGCCTTCAGCTCGGCGGCCGGCAATAACGGCTCGGCCTTTGGCGGCCTTTCGGCCAACACCGCCTGGTACAATACCACGCTGGGCCTGGCCATGCTGCTGGGGCGCTTTGCCTATATCGTGCCGGTGCTGGCCATTGCCGGCTCGCTGGCCCAAAAGCCGCGCCTGCCCGCGTCGGCCGGCACGTTTCCCACCGACGGGCCGCTGTTTGTCGGCCTGCTGATCGGCATCATCCTGGTCATGGGCGGGCTGCAATTCTTCCCCGCTTTGGCCCTGGGCCCCCTTGCCGAACATTTCGCCATGCTTTCGGGCCAGAGCTTTTAAGGACCCAGCATCATGTCTGCCAAACCTGCATCCATTTCCATTCTGAGCCCGGCCATCCTGGTGCCGGCCTTGCGCGATGCCGTGCTCAAGCTCGATCCGCGCCAGCTCATCCGCAATCCGGTGATCCTGGTCACCGAAGTCGGCGCGGTTCTCGTTACCCTGCTGGCCGTCCAGGAGGGGCTGGAGGGCGGGACCGATCTGGGCTTTACCGTCCAGATCGCGCTCTGGCTGTGGTTCACCGTGCTGTTTGCCACCTTCGCCGAAGCGGTTGCCGAGGGGCGGGGCAAGGCTCAGGCCGAAAGCCTGCGCCGCGCCCGCACCGATCTGATGGCCAAGAAGCTGCTGTTTCCCCAGCGCGCCGGCGATCGCGCCAGCCAGGTGGTGCCGGCCACCAGCCTGGCGGTAGGCGATGTCGTGCTGGTGGAAGCCAACGACCTGATTCCGGGCGACGGCGAGATCATCGAAGGGGTCGCCTCGGTCAATGAAAGCGCCATTACGGGGGAATCGGCGCCCGTGGTGCGCGAGGCTGGCGGCGACCGCTCGGCGGTGACGGGGGGTACCCAGGTCATTTCCGACTGGCTCAAGGTGCGCATCACCACCCGGCCGGGCGAGAGTTTTCTCGATCGCATGATCGGGCTGATCGAGGGCGCCAGGCGGCAAAAGACGCCCAATGAAATCGCCCTGTCGATCCTGCTGTCGGGGCTGACGCTGATCTTTTTGATCGCGGCGGTAACGCTTTACGGCCTGGCGCTCTATTCGGGCACCCAGCTGTCGGTGGCGGTGCTGGCGGCGCTTCTGGTCACCCTCATCCCCACCACCATTGGCGGCTTGCTTTCGGCCATCGGCATTGCGGGCATGGACCGGCTGGTGCGCTTCAACGTCATCGCCACTTCCGGGCGCGCCGTGGAGGCCGCAGGGGACGTCGATACCCTGCTGCTCGACAAGACCGGCACCATCACCTTCGGCAATCGCATGGCCACCGATTTCGTGCCGGTGGGCGGGGTCTCTCCCGCCGAGCTGGCCCAGGCCGTGCTGCTGGCGAGCCTGGCCGACGAGACCGCCGAAGGGCGCTCCATCGTGGCGCTGGCACGCGGCGATTATGCCGTGCAGGAGATGGACACGACGGGGGCGGCGTTCATTCCGTTTTCGGCCCAGACGCGCCTGTCAGGGGTGGATCTGGGCAGCCGCTCCATCCGCAAGGGCGCAGTCGATGCGGTGCTGGCCTTTGCCGGGCTCGACCGGGCCCAGGCCGGCGCTGAGTTCACCAGCGCCGTCGATGCCATTGCCCGCTCGGGCGGTACGCCGCTGGCTGTGGCCGAGGCCGACCGCCTGCTCGGAGTGGTGCAGCTCAAGGACGTGGTCAAGCCGGGCATCAAGGAGCGGTTTTCGGCCCTGCGCGCCATGGGCATCCGCACCGTGATGGTCACCGGCGACAATCCGGTGACGGCCGCCGCCATTGCCTCGGAAGCGGGGGTGGATGATTTCTTGGCCGAGGCCACGCCCGAGCAGAAACTGGCCTATATCCGCACGGCCCAGACCGGCGGGCGGCTGATCGCCATGTGCGGGGACGGCACTAATGATGCGCCGGCCCTGGCGCAGGCCGATGTGGGCGTGGCCATGCAGTCGGGCACGCAGGCGGCGCGCGAAGCGGGCAATATGGTGGATCTCGATTCCAGCCCCACCAAGCTCATCGAGATCGTGGAGATCGGCAAGCAGATCCTGATGACGCGCGGGGCGCTCACCACGTTTTCCATTGCCAATGACGTGGCCAAATATTTCGCCATCATCCCGGCACTGTTCGTTTCGAGCTATCCGGGGCTGGCGGCGCTCAACGTCATGGGGCTCGATTCGCCGCAATCGGCCATCCTGTCTGCGGTCATCTTCAACGCCCTGATCATCATTGCGCTGATCCCCTTGGCCCTGCGCGGGGTGAAATATCGCCCGGTGGGCGCCGCAGCCCTGCTCTCGCGCAATCTCGTGGTCTATGGCGCGGGCGGGCTGGTGGTCCCCTTTATCGGCATCAAGCTCATCGACATGGCCCTCAGCGGCCTTGGCATTCTCTAAGGAGGCCAGATCATGATCAATCAACTTCGCCCGGCTGTCGTTCTGACCCTGCTGTTCACCCTGCTGACGGGCCTGGCCTATCCGCTGGCCATCACCGGGCTGGGCCAGGGGCTGTTCCCCGCCCAGGCCAATGGCAGCCCCATCACGCGCGACGGGGCGGTGGTGGGCTCGGAACTGATCGGGCAGGCCTTTACCCAACCCCAATATTTCTGGCCGCGCCCTTCGGCGACCGCTGCGCAGCCCTACGATGCGGCCGCTTCGAGCGGCTCGAACCTGGGGCCCACCGACAGGCGGCTGCTCGAGCGCGTGGCCCAGGCGGTGGCGCAGGAGGGCGTCGGCACGCTGCCGGCCGATGCGGTCACCACCTCGGCCTCGGGGCTCGATCCCCATATTTCGCCCGACAATGCCCGCGGGCAGCTGGCGCGGGTGGCCCAGGCGCGGGGCAGGAGCCTCGAGGAGATCGAGGCGCTGCTCGATGACATGACGACGCTGCCGGCTCTGGGTATAGTGGGCGAACCGCACGTCAACGTCCTGGCGCTCAATCTGGCGCTCGACGCGCTGGCGCCCATGGCAAGGTGAAATGAGCCAGCCTCCCGCCCAGCACCGTCCCGATCCCGACGCCCTGCTGCAGCTTGCCGCGCGTGAACGGCGCGGCAAGCTCACCATATTCTTGGGCATGGCTCCGGGCGTGGGCAAGAGCTACGCCATGCTCGAACGGGCCCGGGCGCTCAAGGACCGGGGCGTCGAGGTGGTGATCGGGCTGGTGGAAACCCATGGCCGTCCCGAAACCGCAGCCCTCGCGGAAGGTCTGGAAACCCTGCCCCGGCAGGGCGGGGCGGGCGCCTATGGCGAGTTCGACCTCGACGCGGCCTTGCGGCGCCGGCCGCAATTGCTGATCGTGGACGAGCTGGCCCATGCCAATCGCCCCGGCGCCCGCCATCCCAAGCGGCATCAGGACATTGCCGAGCTGCTCGATGCGGGCATCGATGTGTGGACGGCGCTCAACATCCAGCATCTGGAAAGCCTGTCGGACCTGGTGGCGCGCATTGCCGGTGTGCCGGTGCGCGAAACGGTGCCCGATATCGTGCTCAAACAGGCCCACGACATCGTGCTGGTGGATCTGCCGCCCGCCGAGCTGATCGAACGGCTCAAGACCGGCAAGGTGTATGCTCCGGGCAATGCCGACCGGGCGCTGGAGGGGTTTTTCCAGCCCGCTACCCTCACGGCCCTGCGCGAGCTGAGCCTGCGCCGGGCCGCCGACCGGGTCGACGACCAGATGGTGGACCTGCTGCGCCAGGGGGCCATCGAGGGGCCCTGGGCCACCGGCGAGCGCCTATTGGTCTGCGTGGGGTCCGACCAGAGTTCCGAGAAGGTGGTGCGTGAGGCCAGCCGGCTGGCTTCCGGGCTCAACGCGCGCTGGACGGTGCTGTCGCTGGCCCGTCCGCACGCCATGCCGCCCAGCCCGGCCCAGAACGACCGGCTGGAAAGCCTGCTGCGCCTGGGCGAACGGCTGGGGGCCCAGATCCGGCGCGAGACTGCGGCCGATTTCGTCGAGGCTATCCTGCGCATTGCGCGGCGGGAAAACATCACCCAGATCGTCATCGGCCGCAGCCCGTCCCGGGCCTTCTGGCGCCGCTCGCTGCCAGATGCGCTGCTGCGCCAGGCCGGCGATGTCGGCATCCATGTGGTGTCTGGCACCCAGGCGCGCCCGGCGCCCCGGCTGCCGCGCCGCACCAGGCCGCAATGGCTGCTGACCCTGGGGGTGCCGCTCGTGGCGGTGGGGGCGATCACGCTTTTGGGTCTGGGGCTCTCGGCCATCGTGGCGCTGCAGAACCTGGCCATGCTCTATCTGGCCGCCGTGCTGGTTTCGGCGCTTCTGGCCGGACGGTTCTCGGCGCTGCTGGCCTCGGCCCTGTCCTTTATCGCCTACAATTTCTTTTTCATTACGCCCACCGGGCAGCTGACCATTGCCCAACCCGAGGAGGTCTTGTCCCTGGCCATCTTCGTGGCCGTGGCGCTGGCGGCCGGACAGATGGCGGCGCGCCTGCGGCTCAGCCTGGATCGGTCGGCCCAGCAGGCCCGCCAGGCCCAGGCCCTGCTCGATTTTGCCCGCAAACTATCCGCCGCCTTCGGCCAGGATCAGGTGCTCCAGACCATGGCCAGCCATTTCCACGGCGCGCTGGGCCGCGCCGCGCTGATCTTTACCCCCGAGCCGGTGGGCAATGTGGTGCTGGGCGCCGCCTGGCCCCCGGACCAGGATCTCGATGCGGCAATCCTTTCGGCGGCGCGCTGGGCCGCCGACAAGCGCGAGCCGGCTGGGTTCATGACCGCGACACTGCCTCAGCTGCCCTATCTCTTTACCCCCGTGGTCTCGGGCCAAAGGGTCTTGGCCGTGGTGGGCTTGGCTATGCGGCACCAGGACGGGCCCGCCTCCCAGAACGAGCAACGCACGCTTGCGGCCCTGCTCGAACAATCGGCCATCGCGCTCGATCGCGCGCGCCTGGCCCAGGAGAGCACCCAGGCCTCCATCGCCCAGCAGAGCGAGAAGCTGCAGGCCGCACTCCTGTCTTCGCTTTCGCACGATCTGCGCACCCCGCTGGCCAGCATCACCGGCGCGGTCACCACCCTGCGGGAGTTGGGCGAGCGCATGCCGGCCGCCAGCCGCAGCGACCTTCTGGCCTCGATCGAGGAGGAGGCAGGGCGGCTCAACCGCTTCGTCACCAACCTGTTCGACATGACCCGGATCGAAGCTGGCCTGATGAAAGCCAGGCGCGAGCCGGTGGCGCTCGACGGGGTCATCGCTTCGGCGGTGCAGCGCGCCAGGCGCCTGCACCCAAACCTTGCGATCGAAACCAGCCTTGCCGAACCGCTGCCGCAGGCTCTGGGCGATGGTGCGCTGCTCGAGCAGGTGCTGTTCAACCTGCTCGACAATGGCGCAAAATATGGCGGCCCCGGCCCCTTGGCGATCTATGCCCGGCCCGAGGGCGGCCAGATGGCCATTTCGGTGACCGACCAGGGCAAGGGCATCCCGGCGGCCGAACTCGACCTCATCTTTGAAAAGTTCTACCGGCGGGCCAAGGGGGACGGCCGGCAGGCGGGTACCGGACTGGGGCTGGCCATTGCGCGCGGCCTGGTGCAGGCCATGGGTGGCACCATCAAGGCGGAAAGTCCGGCCTTGCGCCGCCGTGGCACGCGCTTCATCGTGCGCCTGCCGCTCGTTCAGCCAGGCCCCACCTCATGAAACCGCGCATTCTGGTCGTCGACGACGAGCCGCAAATCCAGCGTTTCCTGCGCCCGGCGCTCGAAGCCGTCGATTTCGAGGTCGAGACCGCCGATAGCGCCGCCCAGGCCAAGCGATTGGCCGCCACCCGGTCCCCGGCCCTGATCGTGCTCGATCTGGGCCTGCCCGATGGCGACGGCAAGGACGTGATCGCCACGGTGCGGGCCTTTTCGCGCGTGCCCATCATTGTCTTGTCGGCGCGCGATCAGGAGATCGAAAAGATCGCCGCGCTCGATGCCGGCGCCGATGACTATCTCGAAAAGCCCTTCGGCATCGGGGAATTGCTGGCCCGCATCCGCGTGGCCCTGCGCCATGCCGAACCCGGCCCCAACCTCGTCGGTCCACAGGTCATCGGTGCGGTGGTGCTCGATCGGGAGCGGCGGGAAGTCAGGCGCGCAGGCACGCTGGTGCACCTCACCCCCAAGGAATACGGCCTGCTGGTGCTTCTGGCCGACAATGTGGGGCGCGTGGTGACCCACACCATGGCGCTCCAGCGCATCTGGGGCACGGCCCATACCGCCGACACGCACTATTTGCGCGTGCTGGTGGCCCAGTTGCGCGCCAAGCTCGATGGCACCGACCAGATCAGCCTGATCGCCAACGAGGCCGGGATCGGCTATCGGCTGCGCGAGACTTGATCTAACCCAGCTTCAGGCTGGCAACGCCGAACACCCTATCGTGCCCCACTCTGAGACAAGGCAAGCGGGCCGGCCGGACATGGGCCGGCCCGCGAACTCATGCCGCTTTTTCGGTGACGTCGCCGCTGTGGCGGATCTCGGTGCCCAGCACCTTGAGGCATTCGCGGATGAAGGCGGCCAGCGCCGTCCAGCCCTTGGCCGATACCATGGTGCCATCGACATAGGCTTCGGTGGGCGACAGGTCGATATAGGTGCCCCCTGCCAGCGTCACTTCGGGTTCGCACGCGCCCAGCGCCGCGACCTTCTTGCCGCGCACCACGCCATCGACCGCGATCAGGATCTGCACGCCGTGGCAGATGGTGAAGATCGGCTTGTTGGTCTCGTGGAAGTGGCGGACCATGGCCTGCACGCGCTTGTCGGTGCGGATGTATTCGGGACCGCGGCCGCCGGCGGCATACACCGCGTCGTACTGGTCCAGCTTGACCTCGTCGAAGCTCTTGTTGAGCTGAAAATAGTGGCCCATCTTTTCGGTATAGGTCTGGTGACCCTCGAAATCGTGGAGCGAGGTGGCGATGATGTCGCCGGCCTTCTTGTCCGGGCACACCACGTGCACGGTGTGGCCGACCGCTTCCATGGCCTGCTGGTAGACGTAGATTTCATATTCCTCGGTGAACTCACCGACCAGCATCAGGATTTTCTTACCGGGCATTGCGACTCTCCAATCAGCAGTAGAGGTTGGACCGCGCCGAAGCACGGTCCATCAGGCATCAGAACGGGGAATCGGGGAAGTAATATTCTTCCGCGTTCTCCTGGGTAATCAGGGGCGCGTCCAGCTTGACCGTGCCACGCACCGGAGCCTGGCCGTTGAACTGGGCGGCAGTCATGTAGATGGCCGTCTTGATCATGGACGGCGGATAGGGGGTCTCGATCGGGGTCATGGCATCGCCTGCCATCACCTTCTCGATGATTTCCTTCATGCCGTTGCCGCCCAGCGCATATTTGATCTCGGTGCGGCCCGACTGCTCGATAGCTTCCAGAACGCCCAGCAGCATGTCGTCGTCATTGGCCCAGACCGCATCGATATGGGGATATTTGGCCAGATAGTCCTGCATCAGGCTGAAGGCTTCATCGCTGTTCCAGTTGGCATACTGGATGTCCAGGATGTTGATGTCGCTGCCTTCCAGGCCCTCCTGGAAGCCCTGGATGCGCTCGTCGTCGATGACGGTGGGAATGCCGCGCAGCACCACCACGTCGCCCTTGCCGCCCAGGGAATCGACCAGGAACTTGGCGGTGGTCGAACCCACGGCGATGTTGTCGCCGGCAACGTAGAGATCCTGGATTTCAGGATCGGTCAGGCCACGGTCCACCACGGTGATGAAGGTGCCCGATTCCGATACCGACTGCACCGGCCCGGTCAATTCGTCCGACGAGAAGGGCAGGATGACCAGGGCGTCGAGCGTGCCCGCGGCAGTGAGGTCTTCGAGCGCGCTGACCTGGGCTTCGGCCGAGGGCGAGGTCTTGACGATGACTTCGATATTGGGGAAGGCGGCCTGGATTTCCTCGGCGGCCTTCTGAGCGTGGTAGACGACGCCGCCGGTCCAGCCATGGGTGGCAGCAGGGATCGAGACGGCAATCGTCTTTTTTTCCTGCGCAAAGGCCGGCACGGCTACGAGAAGGGTCGTCAGCGCCGCTGCGGCGAGCAATTTGGTCTTTGACATAGGTTTCCTCCCAGAAAGTTGGACCTGATAGAGCGGCAGGCCGTGAGGTCCGGTCACGGCTGCTTGGAGAACCTCTGCACGAGCATGGCGATGATGATGATGACGCCCTGCACCGCAGCAACGAGGTATTCGGAAATGAAATTGGAGAGCACCATGAGGTTGGCGATCATCTCCAGGATGACGGCACCGGCCACGGTGCCCCAGATGCGGCCCTTGCCACCGCGCAGGGCGGTGCCGCCGATGACCACCGCCGTGATCACCTGAAGTTCCCAGAGCGAACCGGTGGTCGGGGTGGCGGCGCCCAGCCGGGGCACGTAGCAGATGGCGGCGATGGCCACGCAGATGCCCTGGATGACGAAGGCCAGGGTGCGCACGCGGCCCACCGAGATGCCCGAAAAGCGCGCCACTTCTTCATTGGCGCCCACGGCGGCGCAGCGGCGGCCGAACTTGGTCTTGTAGAGAATGAAGGCGCCGACCAGGGCCACCACGACCGACACCAGGATCGGGATCGGGATGCCCAGGAGATTGCCGTAATAGACGGGCCGGAACGGTTCGCGCAGGCTGCGGTCGAGCGGAATGTTGCCGCCATCGGACATGAAGGTGATGAGCGCGCGGAATATGCCCATGGTGCCCAGCGTGACGATGAAGGGCTCGATCTTGCCCACCGTGACGATGAGGCCGTTGAACAGGCCGCACAGCGCACCCACGCACAGCACCAGTGCCATGCCCGCAATGATGGAATTGGCCCCCATGGCCGGCACCATGGCATTCATGAACATGATCATGATGCCGGTGACGAAGGCCGTCATGGAGCCCACCGACAGGTCGAGGCCCCCTGAGGAAATCACGAAGGTGGCGCCCACCGCGATGATGGCGATGAAGGCCGAGCGCGTCACCACATTGGTGATGTTGGTGGGCGAGAGGAAGTCGGGATTGATCAGCACGCCCGCCAGCAGCAGTACGCCGAGCGCGATGAACGGCCCCACATCGACCCAGTTGATGCGCGCCAGAAGTGGCTCGCGCGCGGGCTGCGCCGTAATCTCGGTCATTGGGATGGTCCTCCTGCGGCAGGTTTTGACCCGCCACTCGTCGCCGCCAGCACGACGGCCTGTTCGGTGATCTGGTCGCCGGCGAATTCGGCCACGATGCTGCCGGCCCGCATCACCAGGATGCGGTCGCACAGGCCCACCAGTTCCTGCAGTTCCGACGAGATCACGATGCAGGCCTTGCCGGCGCGGATCAGCTTGTCGATGAAAGCATAGATCTGGCTCTTATTGCCGATATCGATGCCGCGCGTGGGCTCGTCGATGATGACGACCTTGGGGTCGAGCATCATGATTTTGGCCAGCAGCAGCTTTTGCTGATTGCCGCCCGAGAGCTGGCCGGCTTCGAGCCGCTTGGAGCGCACGCGGATGTCGTATTCGCCGACCGCGCGGTCCAGTTCCCGGGTTTCGAGCCTGTCCTCGATATAGGGCTTGCGATGAAGCCGGGACAAAGCGGTCAGCACCAGGTTGGGGGCCAGGCGCTCGCGCAGCAGCAGGCCCTTGCCCTTGCGATCCTCGGTGAGATAGCCGATGCCGGCATCCACCCCGTCGGCCACCGATGCGATGCGCACCGCCTTGCCGTTGACGCGCACCTCAGCCACCTTGGCCGGGCGCAGGCCCAGCAGCCCCTCGAAGAGTTCGGTGCGGCCCGCCCCGATCATGCCGCCCAGGCCCAGCACTTCGCCCGGGCGCGCCACCAGCGAGGCATCGTGCACGAAGCCGGGGACGCTGAGATGATCGATCTCGAGCACCGGCGCCTGGGACGAGGTGCCGCGCTTGGGCGGGTAGAGCATGGCGAGTTCACGGCCCACCATCAGCCGGGCCATGTCTTCCTGGGTGACGGCGGCGGCATCGTAGGTGCCGATCATCTTGCCGTCGCGCAGCACGGTGATGCGGTCGGCCAGGGCTTCCACCTCGTTGAGGCGGTGCGAGATGTAGAGAATGGCCACGCCGCGATCGCGCAGGCCGCGCACGATGCCCAAGAGGGTCTCGACCTCGGTGGTGGTCAGCACGGCGGTGGGTTCGTCGAAAATCACCAGCCGGTGGTCTTCGAGCAGGGCGCGGGCGATCTGCACCAGCTGGCGCTGGGCGATGGGCAACTGGCGCACCAGATCGCGCGGCGAGGCGGTGCAGCCCAGATCGGCCAGCCGCTCGGCCGCGATGGCCTCCATGGCGCGGTCATCGACGATGCCGTTGCGCGTGATCTCGCGGCCCAAAAAGAGGTTTTCGGCTACGCTCAGGCCATCGGCCAGAAGGATTTCCTGGTGGACCAGGGCAATGCCGGCATGCTCGGCCGCCGCCGGGTTGGGAAAGACGATCTGTTCGCCGGCCAGGGCGATGGTGCCGGTGGTGGGTTTCACATGGCCCGAAATCAGCCGCATCAGGGTGGATTTGCCGGCGCCGTTTTCCCCGATGATGGCGTGGATTTCACCGGCCCCGATGTCGAGATCGACATCGGAGAGCACCGTGACGGGGCCATAGGCCTTGCCCAGCCCCGCCAGCCGCAGCAGCGGATCGGAGGGTTTTGCCGCCGGGGCAGGCATGACGAGCGCTTCTGCCGCGCTCATTCGTCGAACACCGGCAGCAGGCGGTCGCGCGAGCGCTCGATATGGATGCGCATGGCGTCTTGCGCGCCTGCGGCATCGCGGGCTTCGAAGGCGGCGATGATGGCCTCGTGCTCGCTCAGCGCTTCTTCGGTCACGCGCGAATGGAACATCAGGCGGAAGATGTGGAAGTGCACGTGCTGGTGGTTGAGCGTGTCGCGGATCAGCTCATTGCCCGCAACCTGCATGATCATGTCGTGAAACACCGCATCCTGGCGGGCGAACTGGGAATAGCGGGCGCGCTCGTCCCCGCTCTTGGCGCGACGGCCCATCACGCCCGCCGCTTCGGTCAGTTCGGCCACGGAATCGCTGGTGAGGCGCGCAACGGCACGGCGGGCCGCGTCGGGTTCCAGCAACAGGCGCAGCTCATAGAGATCGGCGAACTGCTTGGCGGTGATCTGGGGGGCCGCGCTATAGCCCACCAGGTGCGTCTTGTTGACCAGACCTTCGGCTTCGAGGCGACTCAAGGCTTCACGGATGGGGGTTTGCGACACGCGAAGCTCACGGGCCAGATTGTCCACAGTAATGCGCGAGCCCGGCGCAATCTTGAGCGCCATCAGCTGCGAAAAAATCGTCTCGTAGACTTCCGTCGCCAGGCTGTGGCGCTGGATCGTCACGGTCGGCGCTGTGCCGGTACTGTGGGCGGTCGGGACGTCTCTGGCCATAATTCCCTCTTGACAATGAGCATTGGCTAACACGATGTTGCCGACCATGCAATACGATATCGTATAGGATTTCCGATGAGGGTTTCGGCGGCACAGGCGGAGGAGGTTGCGGTGGCGCTGCTGCAAGCGGCCGGCGCCCCCGTGCGCCACGCCCGTATCCAGGCCGAGCACCTCCTGGGCGCCCAGCTGTGCGGGCATCCGTCACACGGGCTGCAACGGCTGCCGCGCCTGCTCGACCGTATCGAGAGGGGCTTGGCCCGGCCCCAGGCGCAGGGGGTTCTCACTTGGTGCAGGCCCGCGGAGCTGCATGTCGAGGGGGAGCGCGGGCTGGGTCCGGTGGTCGCCTTTGGCGCGATCGAGGCCCTCCTGGAACGCGTCGAGGATACCGGCATTGCGGTTGCGGCCATCTCCAATGCCAATCATCTGGGCATGTTGGCCTTTTACGTCGAAGCCATTGCCCGCTCCGGCCGGATCGGTCTGGCGCTTTCCACCAGCGAGGCGCTGGTGCATCCCTTTGGCGGCACAAGGGCCATGCTGGGCACCAACCCCATCGCCATCGGCATTCCCACGGCCGAGCAACCCTTCGTGCTCGATCTGGCTACCAGCCTGGTCTCGATGGGCAAGATCCACGATCATGCCCTGCGCGACGTGCCCCTGCCGCAGGGCTGGGCGCTGGACGAAGAAGGGGCGCACACCACCCAGGCTCGCCGCGCCATGCAGGGGGCCATTGCCCCGTTCGGGGATGCCAAGGGCTATGGGCTGGGCCTGGCCTTCGAGCTGCTGGTGGCCAGTCTGGTCGGTTCGGAGTTTGCGCCCCAGGTACGCGGCACGCTCGATGCCGAGCACGTTGCCAATAAGGGTGACGTGTTCATCGTCATCGATCCGCGCGCCGCGCCCCAGCAGCTAGGCCGCACCAGCGACTATCTGGCGGCGCTGCGAGCCAGCCCCGCCGCCGATCCGGCCCGCCCGGTCAGCATTCCCGGCGACGGCGCCAGGCAGCGGCGCCTTGCCAGTGAGCGCGACGGCGTCGAGGTCAACGATACGCTGTGGTCAGCCCTGTGCGACCGCTTGCCCCAAGCTTTTCCAAGCCATCTCTTTCGTCAGGAAGTTCGGTCATGAGCCTATTTGCAGCCCTTCGATTGCCGCGTGAGGTGCTGTTCGGCGCCGGCCAGCGGCATGCGCTCGGCACCGTCGCCGCGCGGCTGGGTCGGCGCGCGCTGATCTGCACCGATGCGCGGCTGGCAGGTGAACCCGTGTTTGCCGACATGGTCGGCCTGCTCCAAGCGCAGGGCATCAGCGTGCTGGTGGATGCCAGCGTGGAGCCGGACGTTCCCAGGGGCTCCTGCCTGCAGGTGGCGACGGCGGCGCGCGGCTTTGATCCGGATCTGGTCATCGGCATTGGCGGGGGCAGTTGCCTGGATCTGGCCAAGACGGTGGCACTGTTGCTGGCCCATGGCGGCTCGCCCGAGGACTATTATGGCGAGGGCAAGGTAGCCGGGCCCATCCTGCCCATGATCGCGGTCCCCACTACGGCAGGTACCGGTTCGGAAGTGACCCCCGTGGCCGTGCTCTCCGACCCCGACCGCGCCATGAAAGTGGGCATATCGAGCCCCTATCTCATCCCTGCGGCCGCCATCTGCGATCCCGAGCTGACGTTGACCTGCCCACCGGGCCTCACCGCAATCGCCGGCGCCGATGCGCTCACCCACGCCATCGAGGCCTATTCTGCCGTGCGGCGCCAGCCCACGCCGGCTCTGGCGCAGGAGCGGGTGTTCGTGGGCAAGAGCGCGCTGACCGACCATTTTGCCCTCCTGGCCATCGAGTTGCTGGGGCGGAGCCTGGAAACCGCCTGCCGCGACGGCAGCGCCATCGAGGCCCGGGCCGAGGTGATGCTGGGCGCTCTGTGTGCCGGCATGGCCTTTGGCACCGCCGGCACGGCGGCCGCGCACGCCATTCAATATCCCATTGGCACCCTGACCCACACCGCCCACGGCCTGGGGGTTGCCTGCATGCTGCCCTATGTCATGACGTATAACCGCCCCCATGCCACGGCTGCCTTCGCGGCCATCGGCCGGGCGCTTGGTGTTGCAGCTTCGGACGATGCCGGCCAGGCCGATGCCGCCATTGCCCGCGTCAGGGACCTGTTCGAGCGCATCGGCATTCCCCTCGATCTCAAGGGGCTGGGGCTGGCCGAAGACAAGCTGGCCTGGACGGGGCAGCAGGCCCTGACCATCGGCCGTCTCATCGACAACAATCCGCGCCCGCTCGATGCGGCCGCCATGGACCGGCTGATCGGGGCTGCCTTCAGCGGCAACCTCCAGCACGCCTCCTAATCGAAAGGTATTCCCATGAGCCTTGCCACACTGATGCCGCTGGTCGACGAGCCGCTCGACTGCACCGTTTATGCCAAGGGCCTGTTCATTGCCGGCCAATGGGTGTCAGGTTCGGGCATTCCGGTGGTCGATCCGGCCACCGAGATGGTGCTGGCCGAAGTGCCCGATGCCAGCGAGGCCCAGGCCATGCAGGCGGTCGATGCGGCAGCCGCAGCCGCGCCCGCCTGGCGCGCCACCCCGCCGCGCCAGCGCGCCGAAATCCTGCTGCGCTGCCACCACCTCATGCTGGCACGCATTGATGAGCTGGCCACGCTGATTGCGCTCGAAAACGGCAAGTCGCTGGGCGATGCGCGCGGCGAGGTTACCTATGCCGCCGAGTTTTTCCGCTGGTACGCCGAAGAGGCCGTGCGCATTGCGGGCGAATTCCGCCTGGCGCCTTCGGGCAGCAACCGTATTCTGGTGGATATGGAGCCCATCGGCATTGCGGTGCTGATCACGCCCTGGAATTTCCCCGCCGCCATGGCCACCCGCAAGATTGCTCCCGCGCTTGCGGCCGGCTGCACCGTGGTGCTCAAGCCGGCCAGCGAAACCCCGCTCACGGCCTATGCCCTGGCCGATCTTTACGCCCAGGCCGGTGTGCCTGCAGGCGTGGTCAACGTCATCACCACCAAGCGGCCCGGCCCCGTCACCGCAGCCATGCTGGGCGATCCGCGCGTGCGCAAGCTCTCCTTCACCGGCTCGACCGGCGTGGGCCGCACGCTGCTGGCCGAGGCGGCCAAGTCGGTGCTGAGCTGCTCGATGGAGCTGGGCGGCAATGCGCCCTTCATCGTCTTTGACGATGCCGATCTCGAAACGGCGCTGGATGGCGCCATGGTGGCCAAGATGCGCAATGCGGGCGAAGCCTGCACGGCGGCCAACCGCTTCATCGTGCAGGACGGCATTTACGACCGCTTCGCCCAAGGCATGGCCCAGCGCATGGCCGCGCTTCGCGTCGGGCCCGGCACCGATCCGGCCACGGCCTGCGGCCCCATGATCACCCGCAAGGCCGTCGACAAGATCGAGGCCCTGGTGGGCGATGCTTTGGAGCGTGGCGCGCAGGTCCTGGTGGGCGGGGAGCGGCCGCAGGGCCCGGGCTTTTTCTATCCCCCTACCGTGCTGGTCGACGTGCCGCGCGACGCCACGATGGCGCGCGAGGAAATCTTCGGGCCCGTCGCGCCGCTCTATCGCTTCACCACGCAGGACGAGGCCGTGACGCTGGCCAACGACACCGAATATGGTCTGGCCGCCTACGTGTTTACGGCCGATCTCAAGCGCGGCTTGGCCGTGGCCGGACAGGTGGAGGCGGGCATGGTGGCGCTCAATCGCGGGCTGGTCTCGGACCCTGCGGCCCCGTTCGGTGGGGTCAAGCAAAGCGGGCTGGGTCGCGAAGGCGGCGTGCACGGCATCGCCGAGTTCATGGAGCCCAAATATATCGCCACGAGCTTTTAGGGCCGGGCCAACGGGTGTGACGCCAGGCTAGGCCTGCCCGGTCTGCCAGGCCTGGAAGCGCTCTAGCATGGCCCCGGTGAACGGGCCGGCAAAGACCTTCTGGCGCAGCGAGATGGTGGCGCCCACCAGGCACGCCATGTCGCTGGGTGGGGCCAGCTCGATGACCAGGCGGCTGGTGGCGAGCGGCAGGCAGCGCTGGTAGACGCGCTCGCGCACGCCGGCAAGCAGATATTCGTGGGTCTTGCCCAGCGTGCCCCCGATCCGGATGGTGGAGGGGTTGAGGATGCTTACCGCATCGGCAACCACCTCGCCCACGGCCCGGCCGGCCTGGCGCACCAGCCCGATGGCTTCGGGCACGTGCTGGTTGACCAGCCGCACCACGTCATGGGCATCCCTGGCCTCGAGGCCGACGGCGCGCAGGTCGCGCGCAATGGCCCATCCGGCCGCATGGGCTTCCAGGCACCCCACCTTGCCGCACCGGCACAAGGGGGCGTTGTCGCGGTTGAGCTGGATGTGCCCGATATCGCCCGACGCACCATCCGCCCCGCGATAAAGGTGTCCGTCCAGAATTAGCCCCGAGCCGATGCCGGTGCCCACCTTGATGAACATGAAGTGGTCGCTGGTGCCCGGCGAGCGCACGGCCTCGAACAGGGTCATCAGGTTGACGTCGTTTTCCACCACCACGGGCACATCGAGGCGGGTGCTGAGCCACTCCACCACGTCAAGGTCGTCCCAGTTGTAGAGGATGGAGGGGCCGACCACCTTGCCCGCCTTGACGTCGATGGGCGCCGGCAGGCTCACCCCCAGCCCGATCGGGAACGGGGCCGGCTGCAGGTCTTGCAGCAGCGTCTTCAGCCCATGCACGATCAGCTCCAAAGCCGCCTCGGGCCCGTCCATGCGGTCGTAGCCGTACTGGGCCTGCTGCCTGATGGTGCCCTGAGCATCGGTGACGGCCAGGCGGATGAAGCTTTCCCCGACATCGGCCGAGAGCAGCACGCCGAAATCGGGATTGATCCCCAGCATGCGCGTGGGCCTGCCGCCGCTGGGGACGGTCTGGGCCAGCTCGATCACCAGGCCGCTGTCCACCAGCAGGCCCAGGCGCTGGCCGAGCGTCATGCGAGAAATGCCGGTTTCGCGCGCCAGATCGGCCCGCGTGATCTGGCCGCGCGCAATGACGCTGAACAGGTCGCTCACCGCAGCCAGAGGCGTGTTCTCAGCCAGACCCCCGCTCTGCCGCAGCATCGTCACCTGATCGTTCCTGTCCAAACTCTCTGCCCCTCTATCACAGGAGGGTAACGCGCCGAAAGTCGCATTGCCTTTGACCAAGCTGCGCCAAAGCCGAGCTTTCGCCAAGCTTTGGCGCGTTTAGCGTCTCGTGAGCTGGTTCAGCCACGATGTTGAGTATAAAATTTGACAAAACTAAGTTGACTTATGCTGCGGTGCAGGCATAGCCTCTCAGCAATGACGGGGGTGCGGCAACGTTCGCACGGCGGAGGAGCGGGCAAGGCCTCTCTTGGAGGCGTAGCCCGAACGGGATTTGGTAGAACGCTTTCTCATCGGCCTGGACTTTGGCACCGACTCTGCGCGCGGCGTGCTCATCTCGAGCGTGAGCGGCGTGCAGGTGGCCAGTGCAGTGCGCAGCTATCCCCATGGCACCCTCTCGCAAACCCTGCCCTCCGGCGTGCCGATGCCGGCCGGATTTTCCCTTCAGGTGGCGGGCGACTATCTCGACGTGGCGGCGCACTTGCTGCGCGAGCTGGGGTCGGAGCGCCAGATCGAGGCCATCGGCATCGATTTCACTGCCAGCTCACCCATGCCGTGCACCAGCGCCGGCTTGCCGCTGAGCGACCTGGCTCCTGACGCCCCCCATTCCTACGTCAAATTGTGGAAGCACTCGGCCCAGGCCCATGCGCAAGGGCTTCTGGCCGGCAACAGCCTGGTAGAGACGCGCTTCGGCGGCCGGCTCTCGGGCGAGTGGCTGCTGGCCAAGGCCCGGCAACTGGCCACCGAGGCGCCCGACCTCTGGGCCCGCACCGACCGCTTCATCGAGGCGGGCGACTGGCTGGTATGGATGCTGACCGGGGTGGAACTGCGCAGCGGCGATTTCGCCGCCTACAAGGCGCAGTACGACCCCGAACTGGGCTATCCCGCCCAGATCGATGCAAGCCTTGCCAGCAAGCTTGGGCCGGTTGCCCCGGTGGGCACCGCTGCGGGCCGGCTGTCCCCCGCCTGGTGCGAACGCACCGGCATCGTCGGCAGCCCGGCGGTGTCCGTCGCCATCATCGATTCCCACGCCGTGCTGCCGGCAGTGCACGATGGCAGTGCCGGTACGCTGACCTGTGCCATTGGCACCTCGGCCGCCTATCTCTATCTGGCCCAGAGCCGCCAGCCCCTGCCCGCAGGCGTCGAGGGCGTTGCGTTCGATGCGGCCCTGCCGGGCCTTTGGTGCTACGAGGCGGGCCAGGCGGCCTATGGCGACGTGTTGAGCTGGTTCGTCGCCACTTTCCCGCGCGCAGCAACGCAGGACGACAATTTTGCTGCCTATAACGAGGCAGCCCAGGCGCTGGCGCCCGCCCAGGAACCGCTGGTTGCGCTCGAATGGTGGAGCGGCAACCGCGTGCCCTTCTCCGATTCCCTGCTCAGCGGCATGCTGCTGGGCCTGACCATGCATACCAGCGCCGCAGGCATCTACAGGGCCTTGGTGGAGAGCCTCTGCTTTGGCACTCGCGCCGTGGTCGATCTGTTCGAGGCCGGGTCGCTGCCCGTCGAGCGCCTGGTCGTCACCAGCGGCCTGGCCGGCCGCAACCCGTTCCTCGTCCAGACGCTTGCCGACGTGCTCGGTCGTCCCCTCGATGTGCCCCTGCTCGACAATGCCACCTGCGTGGGTGCGGCCATTCACGGCGCGGTGGCGGCAGGCGTCGTACCCGATTTCGGCGCGGGCTTTGCACGCTTTGGCGCCAAGTCCGTCGTCACCTACACACCCCGGCACCAGACCACCGCCATTTATGACCAGCTTTACGCCCAATACCGGGCGCTGGCCGCCGATGACCGCATAAGGGAGGCGATGCGCACCCTGCGCGGCCTTTCGGCTGCGGTCCGCACGCGGCAGGCCGAGGCGCCCCCAACAGCAGATCGGGACGCTCCCTTGCAAAGACGGAGCGCCTGGTAAGTCGGCCGCACCAGGGCGGCAATCAAGTCACTCAATGGGAGGATTAGACATGAACGGGTTTGTGAAGACGGCGATGATGACGACGGCGCTCATCACCCTGAGTGCGGGCGCGGCGTTGCTGCCGGTCGCTGCCAATGCGCAGGACCAGGGCTATACCATCGGGATCGTCGAGCAGCAGCTCGCCAACCCGTTCTTTGCCAAGCTGCAGCAGGCAGCCGTGGCCAAGGCCGAGGAGCTGGGGCTGGAGACCATGACCGCCGAGTCCCAGGTGGCCGGCGATTCCGCCAGCCAGATCAGTGCCATCGAAAACATGATCAACCGCGGCGTCAAGGGCATCGTGCTCGATCCGGCCAACGCCTTTGCCCTTGTGCCCATCGTGCAGCAGGCGCGCGAGGCCGGTATCTACGTGGTCACCACCAATACCTCGCTCGATCCCGCCGATGCCGCCGATGCCTCTTTCGAGACCGACAATTTCCAGGCTGGCGTTTTGATCGGGCAGTGGGCGCGCGCCCAGCTTGCCGGTCGTGACGCCCATGTGGCCATGCTCGACTACGATCTTTCCGACAAGACCGCCGGCGCCCGCCACAACGGCTTTCTGGAAGGCTTCGGCATCACCGAGGATTCCCCCGAACTGGCCGGCTCGGCTTTGACGCAGGCCAATGTGGAAACCGGGCAGTCGAGCATGGAAAACCTGCTCACCTCCCGCCCCGAGATCAACGTGCTCTATACCATCAACGAGCCGGCAGCCCAGGGCGCGGCCCTGGCGATCCAGCAGCTGGGCGGCGAGGTCATCGTGACCTCCATCGATGGCAGCTGCGCGGGCGTGCGCTCGGTCGCCGATGGCGAAATCGGCGCCACCGTCATGCAGTTTCCCACCAATATGGGCGAGCTGGCGGTCGAGGCTATCGACACCGCCGTCAAGGGTGGCGAGATGGCGAGCGGGGTGAACAATTCGGGCACCGTGCTCATCACCGACAGCCCGGTGGACGGCATCGAGTCCCAGACCAGCGCATGGGGCCTCGAGAACTGCTGGGGCGAATAAGTGAACACTCCGAACTCCACGGATAATTCGGAGATGGCGGGTACCTCGGGTGCCCGCCAGGCTTCCAGTCCAAGGGCGCTGGCGTTCGCGTTCTTTTCCCAGCCCATGGCCGGGCCGCTGATCGCGCTCGTGGCCATATCGGTGTTCTTTTCGCTCACCACCTCCACCTTCCTGACCCCGCGCAACATCTCCCTGCTGTTCCAGCAATCGGTGGTGATCGGCACACTGGCGCTGGGCCAGACGCTGGTCATTCTGGTGGCGGGCATCGATTTGGCCTGTGGGGCCATCATGGTGCTGGGCACGGTGGTGATCGGCAGCCTGGCGGCCGACGGCAATATTGCCCTGGCCATGGCAATGGGCCTGTTGGTCTGCGTGGGCGCGGCATCGCTCAATGGCGGCATCATCACGCTCTTGCGGCTGCCGCCCTTCATCGTCACCCTGGGCATGTTCACCGCCCTGCAGGCGGGCGCGCGCCTCTACACCAATTCCCAGAGCTACCCCATCCGGTCCGACTTTCTGACGGTCTTGGGAAGCCCGGCCTTTTCCGGTCCGCTGACGGTTACCTGGGGCATGCTGCTCTGGATCGCCCTCACCATCGTCTTGAGCTATGCGCTCAACCAGACGGCCTGGGGCGTGCGGGTCTACGCCATCGGCAATGCGCCCAATGCGGCCCGGCTCAATGGCGTCAACGTCCGGCGTGTCGCTTTCAGCGTCTATAGCCTCGCGGGCATCTTCTACTTCTTTGCCGGCTGGCAGGCGCTTGGGCGCACCCCGATTGCCGATCCCAGCGCCTACCAGCTCGCCAATCTCGATACCATCACCGCGGTGGTGATCGGCGGCTCGAGCCTGTTTGGCGGGCGCGGCGGGGTGGTGGGCACTTTCATCGGCGCTCTGATCGTCATCGTGCTCAAGAACGGTCTGACGCAGGCGGGCATCGATTCGCTCTACCAGCAGATCGCCACGGGCATTCTGGTCATCCTGGCGGTGGCTGCAGATCAATATATGAGCAGGGCGAAGCGCTCATGAGCTCGATTATACCAGGCAGAACCATCGTACTGGAGGCTCGGGGCCTGACCAAGAGCTATGGTCACGTCGTGGCCATGGACGGTGCCGATTTCCAGCTGGCCGAAAACGAGATCCTGGCCGTCGTCGGCGACAACGGGGCGGGCAAATCGAGCCTCATTCGCGCGCTGACCGGCGCAGTGACGCCCGATGGTGGGCAGGTGCTGCTCGAAGGGCAGCCGGTCAAGTTCAAATCGCCGCTCGATGCGCGGCTGGCGGGCATCGAAACCGTCTACCAGGAACTGGCGGTGGCCACCGAGCTAGACATCACGCAGAACCTTTACCTCGGGCGCGAGCTGCGCAAGCCCGGCCTGCTGGGCACGGTTTTCCGCCAGCTCGACAAGCGGCGCATGCGCGAGCAGGCCGCCCAGCACATGCGCGATCTGGGCATTCGCGTGCAGTCGATCCGCCAGAAGGTGGACACGCTTTCGGGCGGGCAACGCCAGGCGGTGGCCGTGGCCCGCGCGGCGGCCTGGGGGCGCAAGGTGGTCATTCTCGACGAACCGACGGCAGCTCTGGGCGTGCGCGAGACGCGCCAGGTGCTCGAATTGATCCGCCGCGTGCGGGACCAGGGGTTGTCGGTGGTGATCATCAGCCACTCCATGCCCGAGGTCTTCGAGATTGCCGACCGCATCCACATTCACCGGCTGGGCAAGCGTGCCACCGTGGTGCGCCCCGGCGCGGTGGATATGAACGACGTGGTGGCAGTGATGACGGGGGCAAAGCCCCCCGAGGCGGTGCCTTCGGCCCTGATCGGGCCCGGTGCCGCACGCGTGCAGCAATTGGCAGGAGGACTATGAGCATGTCCGTGATGGACCGGTTTTCGCTCAAGGATAAAGTTTCAATCGTAACGGGCGGCAATCGCGGCATCGGCCGCGCCATTGCCAGGGGCCTGGCCGAAGCGGGGTCCGCCATTGCGGTGGTGGGCCGGGATGCCGCCAAGAGCGCCGAGGCCGTGGCCGAGTTCCAGGCGCTGGGCGTCGATGCCATTGCGATCGAGGCGGACATGGCGCGCCGCGATGACATCGAGGCCATGGCCGCCAAGGCCATCGCCCATTTCGGGCAGGTCGACGTCCTGGTCAACAATGCCGGTATCGGCTTTCACGCCAACGCCCTGACCCTGCCCGACGACGAATGGCAGCGCCTGTTCGCGATCAATCTCGAAGGCGTCTGGAAAGCCAGCCAGATCGTGGGCAAGCACATGGTCGAGCGCCGCAGCGGCTCCATCGTCAATATCGGCTCGATGTCGGGCATGATCGTGAACCGGCCGCAATGGCATTCGCCCTATGGCATCTCCAAGGCCGCCGTGCACCACCTCACCCGCTCGCTGGCCGCCGAATGGGCCACGAGCAATGTGCGCGTCAACGCCATCGCCCCGGGCTACATCAAGACCGAGATCGCCAGCACCGAATATGAAGACTATCGGCACTACTGGAAGGACGAGGTGCCCATGGCGCGCTATGGCACGCCCGAGGAGATCGCGCCCACCGCACTGCTCCTCGCCAGCGATGCGGGCAGCTTCATCACCGGCTCGGTCATCGTGGTCGATGGCGGCTATACGCTCTGGTAGCCAAACCAAGCGTCTCGCGGGCTAAACCGAACGCTGCCCCGGAATGTGCTGGGGCAGGAAGATCGCCCCATCGGTGGGAAAGTCGACCGGATCGACCTGGGCCGGCCAGAGACTTTCGGGCATCCCCACCAGGCAGTGCGACTTGATGCTGCGCAGCGACAGCACGTCGCGATCCGGCCGATAGGGCAAGGCTGCCCAAGGCGTGAAAACCTCGGTCGAGATATCGTCCAGCGCGCGGCGATAGTTCAAATCGCCCTTGAGGATCACGAGGTCGGAGTCCTCCTCCAGCGCGGCTTGCAGATGCCCTTGGCCATAGCCCAGCGGCCGTGTCCAGAGCGGGTCGGCGCGCAGTTCCAGCCGTCCATCGGCAAGTCCCGCCAACAGCACCGCGCCCAGTTCCGTGCCGGCCTGGCTCCCGTCTGCCAGCGTGGCGAACACGATCTGGGCGTCGGCCAGCGTCACGTCCGATACGAACCATGGCATGGCCTTGACGTGCAGCCGCACCCGGTCGGCGCCGCGCTGCAACAAAAAGGCGGCCAGCACCAGGTCGGCCAGAAACTCCTGGCCGGCATTGTCGCACACGATGTCGACCCGCTGCGCCGTTTCGCTCATGACCAGCCCATCGGGATCGAGCAGCATTTCGCCCGGGTTGATCCTGAGCTGGGATGCGTCGTGCGCATTGCCCAAAAGGCTCACCCGCAGCGCCTCCCCGCCATCCGACACGCGCTCGAACAACCCGGCGCAGGACGCCAGGGCCTTCTCGATATCCATGACCTTGTCGCGCGCAAACGGATCGACCTGCCGCTCGGGGTAGCGATGCGCCCGCAAGATCTCATGGAAAGCCAGATATTCGAGATCGAGGAATCCGATTTCCGATGCCATAAGCCCGGCGCAGCGCTCATAGAGCGCCGCCCAGTGAGGATCCTCGATCTGCCCCTGCGGCGCGAACCGGGCAGTCCCATCGAGGAACGCGCCGAGCCTGTCGATGGCGCTGCGGCTCTCAGCATCGCTGTCGTCTAAAAGGGTGCGCTCGAGAATGCGCGGATAGCGTTTTTCCAGGCTCAGGGCCCGAAACCGGGCCTTTCGACCTGCGCCGCTCTCACTGTCTCCCACCATTGCGAGCCTCTCCCGTCGCGGCCTGGCTACCATCCTCGTCAGCGTTCGAGTATAGGCGGCTCGCTCCATCCACGACAAGCACAGCGCGTTGCAAATCAACGGCTTGGGCCATTGCTCTGGCGCCGTGCGTTACATACGGTTTCCCGTCCAGCCCAAAAGCCGCATGGCATTGGCGGTGACCAGCACGGTGGCGCCGGTATCGGCCAGAATGGCGGGCCAGAGCCCGGTGATGCCGATCAGGGTGGTGACGACGAACACCGCCTTGAGCCCCAGGGCAATGGTGATGTTCTCCCCGATATTGGCCATGGTGGCGCGCGACAGGGCCACCATGCGCGCAATGTCGGTCACCCGGCCGTGCAGCACTGCGGCGTCGGCGGTCTCGAGCGCCACGTCGGTGCCCCCGCCCATGGCAATGCCGATATCGGCGGCGGCCAGGGCCGGAGCGTCGTTGATGCCGTCGCCCACCTTGGCCACCACATGGCCCGCAGCCTTGAGCTCACCCACGATACACTGCTTGTCCTGGGGCAACAGGCCCCCGCGCGGCTCGATGCCCAGCGCGGCGCCAATGGCGGTCGCGGTGGCCTGATTATCACCGGTCAGCATGATGGTCCGGGCGCCCAGCGCCCTGAGCGCGTCCAGACCGGCCTTGGCGTCTGCGCGCGGCTCGTCGCGCAAGGCGATGAGGCCGACTATCGCATCGTCTGCCAGCAGCACGCTCACGGTCTTGCCCGCCTGGTTGAGCGCTTCGATCCGATCCATACGCTCGGCAGCGATCGGGGCGATTTCGCTTGCAGCGTGGGGCGATGCCAGGAACAGGCGGCGGCCCGCGACGATCCCCACCACCCCCTTGCCCGGCACGGCCCCGGTCTGGGTCGCTAGTGCCGGCACGATCCCCTCGGCCTGGGCGCGCGCCAGGATCGCGGTGGCCAGGGGATGGCTGGAGCCCGCTTCGAGCGCAGCGGCCATGGCCAGCACGGCCGCCTCGCCGTGCCCGAACCCCACGATGTCGGTGACGGTGGGGCGGCCCTGGGTCAGGGTGCCGGTCTTGTCGAAGGCCACCATGTCGATGCGGCCCAGCTTTTCGAGCACCGCGCCGCCCTTGAGCAACAGCCCGCGCCGCGCCCCTGCTGCCAAGGCTGCGGCAATGGCGGCCGGGGTGGAGATGACCAAAGCGCAGGGACATCCGATCAACAGGATGGCGAGGCCCTTGTAGATCCATTCCCCCCAGAGCCCGCCAAACAGCAGTGGCGGCACGAGGGCAACGAGCGCGGCGACCACCATCACCGCCGGGGTGTAGTAGCGGGCGAAACGGTCGATGAAGCGTTCGGTGGGTGCCTTGGCCTCCTGCGCTTCTTCCACCAGCGCAATGATGCGCGCGATGGTGTTGTCGGCCGCCCCGGCCGTCACGCGGATGCGCAGCGCCCAGTCCTGATTGATGGTGCCGGCAAAGACCGGATCGCCCGGCCGCTTGGATTTGGGCATGGCTTCGCCGGTGACCGGCGCCTCATCGACCGCGCCTTCTCCGGACACGACGATGCCGTCCGCCGCGACCCGGTCTCCAGGCCGCACGGCAATGACGTCGCCGATGGCAAGCTGGGCGGCCGCCACTTCGACGAGGCCCGTCGCAGTTTCCCGCAGCGCCGTGCGCGGCACCAGATCCCCTAGCGCCTTGATGCTGGCGCGGGCCCTTGCCGTCGCCAGCCCTTCGAGCAGTTCTCCCACCAAAAACAGCACCACCACGACGGCCGCTTCTTCGGTGGCATCGATCAGCACCGCGCCGATGGCCGCCACGGTCATCAGCGTTTCGATGGAAAACGGGCTGCCGTGGACGGCACCCATAACGGCCCGGCGTGCGATGGGCACCAGTCCCAGCACCATGGCCGCCAGAAAGGCGATGCGTTCGAACTCTGGAAATGCCTGTCCCGCCACAAAGGCAATGGCCAGGGCCAGCCCGCAGGCCAGGGTCAGCCGGGCCTTGGCCGATTGCCAGAACGAACCGGCGTCCAGGCCATGAGCATGTTGATGGGGGCCAGGGGCAGGGGGGCGGAACGCCTCTCCCGCATGGGAATGCGCGCCCCCTTGGTCCTGATCACCGCTGGCCATGTCATTCTTGGCGTGCGACGCAAGTGCCGTGCTCTTATAGCCCAGGCTGGCGGCCAGCTGGGCAATGGCGTTACTGTCTGCCTGGCGGTGCGTGACGGTCATGGCGGCGCCGACGACAGAAACCGATACGTCCTCGACGCCAGGCACGCGCCTTATGGCCTTGTCGAGCTTGGCGGCACACCCGGCGCAATCCATGCCCTCCACCGCAAAGCGGATCGTTTCCAAGTCCTTTGCCATCGCGCGCACTCCTTGCCATCGCAGAGCAATAGCCTACATGCTCTAGCGACTAGAGGAGCAAGCGAAAAAATGCAGCGATCCATTCCCATCGGCAAGGTGGCCCGGGCCAGCGGGGTCAAGGTGCCCACCATTCGCTATTACGAGCAGATCGGCCTGTTGCCTGTGCCGCCCCGCACCGATGGCGGCCGCCGCAGCTATGAAGCCAAGGACACCGAGCGGCTGACCTTCATTCGCCATTCACGCGAGCTGGGCTTTGAGATCGATGAGATCAAGACGCTACTGACCCTGCAGGATACCCCCAACCAGTCCTGCGACCAGGCCGATGCGATTGCCAAAATCCATCTGGTGGAGGTCAAAAAGAAGATCGCCAGCCTCACCGCGCTACAGCACGAGCTCGAGCGCATGGTCGATGGCTGCTCGCATGGCCGGGTCGAAACCTGCCGGGTGATCGAGATCCTGGCCGATCACGGCCAGTGCCGCTATCACGGGGAAGGTGGCCATTCGGCATGAGGCCGGGTGGCGTTGCAGTCCATCGTCCGGACATGCCCTTCCCCCAACCGCGATGCCAGGACCCGAGCGGTAAGGCATTGACCCGATAGGGCCCCGGACATACCAAACGGCACAGAAGCGCTTGCCGAGCGCCCATGTAGTCTCCAGCATTGATAGAGAGTGGCCCATGAACGAAAATTTGACGGCGGATCGCCCCAATTTCGTGACCCATCTGGAATGCTCCATGACCGGGGAGCGCTATGAAGCGGGCCAGGTGCAGGGCTTGTCGCGGGTGGGGCGCCCGCTGCTGGTGCGCTACGATCTCGACGCGCTGGGTCGCACGCTCGATCGCGATGCCATTGCCGCTCGCCAGCCCGATCTCTGGCGCTGGCGCGAATTGCTGCCGGTGGTCAAGGCGCAGAACATCGTCTCGCTGGGCGAGATCGAAACCCCGCTGGTCGCCATCCCCCGCTCGGGCGGGGATGGCGTAGTGGTCAAGGACGAGGGCCGGCTGCCCACCGGCTCGTTCAAGGCGCGCGGCCTGGTGATGGCCGTCTCCATGGCCAAGGAGCTGGGCATTACCCGCATTGCCATGCCCACCAATGGCAATGCCGGCGCGGCGCTGGCCGCCTATGCCTCGCGCTGCGGCATCGAGACCATCGTGCTCTGCCCCCAGGAAACCCCCGAGATCAATGTGCGCGAGATCGCCGCGCAGGGCGCGCGCGTGTGGCGGGTAAACGGCCAGATCGACGAATGCGGGGCCATTGTGGGCCGGGGCGCCGCCGAAGGGCGCTGGTTCGATTTTTCCACCCTCAAGGAGCCCTATCGTATCGAGGGCAAGAAGACGATGGGGCTGGAGTTGGCGCTGCAGTTTGGCTGGGAGCTGCCCGATGCAATCTTTTATCCCACCGGGGGCGGCACCGGCCTGATCGGCATGTGGAAAGCTTTTGACGAGCTCGAACGGCTGGGCTGGATCGGGTCCAAGCGCCCGCGCATGTATGCCGTGCAGGCCCAGGGCTGCGCGCCCATCGTGCGCGCCTTCGACCAGGGCCAGGAGCATGCCGAGCGCTGGGAAAATGCCGCCACGGTTGCCGCCGGCATTCGCGTGCCCAAGGCCGTCGGCGATTTCCTCATCCTTCGCGCCGTGCGCGCTTCGGGCGGCCACGCCCTTGCCGTGGACGACGCCGCAATCGTGCAGGCCGTCGACGACGCCGCCCGCCAGGACGGCCTGCTGATGTGCCCCGAAGGCGGCGCCACCCTCGCCGCCCTGCGGCTCGCCCGCCAACAGGGGCTGGTGGCTCCGGGCGAACGGATCGTGCTGTTCAACTGCGCCACGGGCCTGAAATATCCCATGCCCATGGCCGGTGAACCGCTCGACCGCACCGGGCATATCGATCTGGGCAGGCTTTAGGGGCAGGTGCTGGCGGCTGGGGCCGTCATTCAGCCTTTGCTAGATGAAAGGGTTGTCGCCCAGGGACGAGGCCAGGCGCAGATAGGCTTCCTTCGAGGGCCGCAAATGGCCCGAGACCAGCTCGATGAACCGCGCCCGGTCGCCCGATTGCAGGCATTCGATCATCTCTTCATGTTCCCTCCTTGCCCGCTGCAGGTGCGTGCTGTCGGTGATCACATGGAAGCGGATGGCGTGGGCGCGCGAGGCGAGCTGGCTGATCTGCTCAGCCAGATAAGGATTGCCGCAGGCCGCGAACAAGGTGCGGTGAAACTCCAGATTGCTGCGAAAGACCGTGCGGGTATCGTGCTCGTCGGCCGCCTTGCCGTGCCGAGCCTGCACCAGCTTGAGTTCGGCTATGCATTCGGGGCTGGCTGGCAGCGGCGTGATCCTGGCAGCATGAGTTTCGAGCAGCTCACGCACTTCGTAGATCTGCTCGACCTCCTGGACGGTAAAGTCGCGAACGGCGGCACCGCGATTGGGCTGGCGCACCACGATGCCCATGGATTCGAGCTCCATTAGCGCGGCACGGACATTGTGCCGCTTGGTGCCGAAATATTCGGTCAACTCTTCCTCGAGCAGCCTCTGGCGCGGCCTAAGCCTGCCGAGCACGATCTCCTCTTCAAGGCGCTGCACGATGTATTCAATGGTCGAGGCATTGCCCGGCCTGGGGGCGTCCGTTGATTGCTGCACCGCATCTGCCATGATCGAAGTCTCTCCTCTTGGTGCTACACGGCTTGCCCGTTCCGGGCAACGTCACCGCGCATGACCGCGCACTCTGTTTTGCCTTGCCAAGCCAGGGCGGCAGTTTCACCATGTCGGGCGATCGGGGCTTCCCAAGCCCACTGCGCCAGCCCACAGCCATTGGATCTGTCATGCGTACCGTCCGCGGACCCGCCCTGTTCATCGCACAATATATCGATGCCAATGAACGGCTCTCCAGCCTGGAAGGCATATGCTCCTGGGCGGCCGAACTGGGGTTTGAGGCGCTGCAGGTGCCAACCTTCTTCCCGCATATCTTCGACGTTGCCAAGGCGGCTCAAAGCCAGGACTATTGCGACGCGTTCCTGGGCACGTTGCAGGCCCATGGCCTGGTCCTGTCCGAACTCACCAGCCAGCGTCAGGGACAAATGCTGGCCGTGCACCCGGCCTATGACTTGACGGTGGATGCGATCGCGCCGCCCTCGGTACGCGGCAATCCGCAGGCCCGGCGCGCCTGGGCGCATGAGCAATTGCTGTTTTCGGCGCAGGCGGCGCACCGGCTCGGTGTGGGGGGTGTCGTGAGCTTTAGCGGCTCGCTGCTCTGGCCCTATCTCTATCCCTATCCACCGGTGCCCACCGAACTGATAGACGCGGGCTTTGCTGAGCTTGCCGCGCGCTGGCGGCCGATCCTGGACGCGTTCGAGCAGGCGGACGTGGACCTGTGCTTTGAGCTTCACCCCACCGAGGATCTGCATGACGGTTCCACCTTCGAGCGTTTCCTGGCGCTCGTGGACAACCATCCGCGTTGCCGTCTGCTCTACGATCCCAGTCATTTCCTGCTCCAGCACGTAGATTACCTCGGCTTCATCGATCTGTACGGCCCCTATATCGGTGCTTTCCACGTCAAGGATGCCGAGTTCGTTCGTTCGGCCCGGACCGGGGTCTATGGCGGCTATAACGGCTGGACCGAGCGGGCCGGGCGCTTCCGCAGTCCCGGTGACGGACAGGTCGATTTCCGAGCCATCTTTTCGAAGCTGACCAAGCTTGGTTTCGACGGCTGGGCCACCCTGGAATGGGAATGCTGCTTCAAGAACAAATACGACGGCGCCCGCGAGGGCAGCCGGTTCATTCGCGATCACATCATCTCTGTGACCGAGGGCACCTTCGACGCCCCGATGACCCAGGCGCTCGCCCCCGATGCCATTGGCAAGATCCTGGGGCTTGAGAGCTGAGGCGGCATACTCATCTGTAGGCGGCCACCTCCACCCATCCGCCCGTGCGGGTCGATTGCAGGCAGGCCTCGATGAAGGCGAGCCCTTCGACGCCGGTCCAGCCATCGGGGCCAAGTCGAGCGAGCGGGTCGGCGTCGGTTTCGGTCAACCGGGCGGCTACAAGTTCGGCGAAATCGGCATAGATGTTGGCGAAGGCCTCGAAAAAGGCCTCGGGGTGGCCCACGGGAATGCGGGTGCCGCGTCGCGCATGCTCGCATAGCGTGGGCAGTCCGCGCGTGCGCACCTCGTCGGGGCGGTTGAGCCGCATCACGCGCAGATCGTTGGCGCTGGCCTGGGCCCAGCACAGGCCGGCCTCTTCTCCATAGGCCTGCAGGTCCAACGCATTCTGGGCCCCCGTGGCGACCTTGCTCACCAGCATTTGGCCACGCGTGCCATCCTCGAGCTTGAAGATCACCTGGGCCGTATCATGCGCCTGGCGGCCGGGAAGCGATGGACCGACATCGGCGAGAACCCAAGCGATGCGCTGCCCGGCAACAAAGGTCGCTAGCTGATGGGCATGGACGCCAATATCGCCCAGCACATGGCTTTGCCCGCCCCGTGCGGCATCGAGGCGCCATTTCAGCCGGTCGGCCATGCCTGCGCCGTCATCCTCCACTCGGCGGGAGAGCGAGCCTTGCACGTAAGAGACGTTGAGTAGCCGCAATGGGCCCAACTCACCCGTCGCCACGGCCGAGCGCATCTCGCGCACCATGGGGTAGCCGGCGTAATTGTGGGTCAGGGCCAGAACCCGTCCCCGTGCATCGGCAGCACGGGCCAAGGCCGCGGCCGAGTGCACCTCATTGGTGAGGGGCTTGTCGCAGATCACGTCCAGGCCCGCCTCGATCGCTGTCATGGCCAGCGCGAAATGGCTGTCGTTAGGCGTTACGATGGCCACTGCATCGATGCCTTGGGGATGGCTCGCCTCGGCCTCCAGCATTTGAGCAATGTTGCCATAGCCGCGTGCAATGTTGAGTTCGCGTGCGACCTGGCGGGATCGCTCCGGATCTGAGGACAAGACCCCGGCACACAAATCGAACAGGCCATCGAGCCGAGCCGCGGCGCGATGGACCGGCCCGATCATCGAGCTGGTGCCACCTCCCACCAGGCCCAGGCGGATGGGTCGGCCCAGGGCCTTGAGTGCATGCGATTGCGCCAACTCGGTTTCTCCAATGCAAAGGGGGGTGGGTCAGGCCGGCAGCAGGAACCGGGCGATCTGGTCTTCGCGCAAGTCAAAGCCCAGCCCTGGCCTGTCCGTCAGCACAATCTGTCCGTTGCGCGTCTCGACCTGATGGGAAACCAACTCGCGAAAGTTGAGCACGTCGCTGTTGGGAAAGTACTCGACGAACTGGCCATTGGGAATGGATGCGACCAGATGGGCGTGCAGGTCGTGGAACCAGTGCGGGGCCAACGGCACCGAATATCCTGCCGCCATGGCCGCAATCCTGCGAAACTCCGTGATGCCGCCGGCCACGCAGGCATCGGTCTGCAGGATCGCCGCTGCCCCCTTGTCGAGCAGTTCGCGGAACCGCCAGCGCCCCGCCTCGATCTCGCCGGTGGCCACTGGGATCGAGGTCGCCCCGGTCAGCCGGGCGTGATTGTCGATGTCATCGGGGCTGAACGGCTCTTCGATGAAATAGGGGTCATAGGGCTCGAAGCGCCGGATCACCTGCAAGGCGGTGCTGAGGTCGGACCAGGCATTGTTGGCGTCCAGCATCAGCAGCACGTCGGGCCCGATGCGATCGCGCACTGCGGCAACGCGCTCTTCCTCGCGGCCCGGATCGCGATAGCGGCCCACCTTGATCTTGAGCGCGCCAAAGCCGCTGCGCACGAAGGCTTCGCATTCATCGGCGAGCATGGCAGGCGTCTTGCCCTCGATATAATACCCGCCGCTGGCATAGGCGGGAACGCTGTCGGTGCGATTGGCGCCCAGAAACTTATAGAGCGGCAGGTTCGCGGCCCGAGCATTGCGGTCCCACAGGGCAATGTCGATGGCGGAAAGCGCGCGCATCACCGTGCCGGCCCGGCCCTGCAGCAGGGCCTCCTGATACATGGCCTGCCAGATGCCCTCGACCTCGTGTGCATCCCTGCCGACCACCTGCTCTTGGAGCAGGTCGGTGATGGCGGTGGTGAACAGCCGTCCGCCCCGGCTGCCCACATAGCAAAAGCCGATGCCCTTGTACCCGTCGTCGGCCTCCACTTCGACCAGCCCGTAGTGGCGTTCCGACACGGACCTCGAGGAGAACGAGGTGGGCACCGCGAGCGGAATTGCGACGCTGCGTGCGCGCAAGCTGGTGATCCTTGGCATGATGAAAATCCTCCGGCTGGCGTGGGTCTGAGGCCCCTCCATAAATCACTCTGCCCAATGTTGCCTAGATTGTCCACAAAATCGTTGACGAAGAAAATCGGGTCTGCGATGGTCCTGCGGCGAGCGGGGAGAGACCGTGTCTCGGGGAGAGATGTAGCGCAGGCGCCAACTGGGGATCCGGCTCTAGGGGCAGCCAGGCAGGAGTTTCATGTATCAGCAGATCATCAGCTTTGGTTGGCTGCCGCGCGCGCTCGATGAGCTGGCCGCCGGCGCGGGGCTGACCATCTGGCTCACCGCCCAGGCCATCGTGCTGGGCACGTTGCTGGCCGTCATCGGCGCCTGGGCCAAGACCTCCGGACCCAAATGGCTGGGCATCGTCTTTAGCGTCTATGTGGAGATCATCCGCAATACGCCGTTCCTCTTGCAGCTGTTCTTCATCTTCTTCGGCCTGCCGGCGCTGGGCATCTATCTGCAGCCCGACCAGGCGGCGCTGCTGACGATGATCATCAATCTGAGCGCCTATGCCACCGAGATCATCCGTGCTGGGATCGAGGCCATTCCGCACGGCCAGTCCGAGGCGGGCCTGGCGCTGGGGCTGGGCAAGCTGCACGTGTTCCTGCTCATCGTGCTGGTGCCGGCTCTTCAGGTCATCTATCCGCCGCTGGCGGGGCAATACACCATGATCCTGCTTGGCTCGAGCCTGGCGGCCGCTATTTCGGCCAATGAACTGACTTCGGTCGCCAACGTCATTGCTGCAGGCAATTTCCGGACGCTGGAAGTCTATCTCGTGGTGACGCTGATCTATCTCGTCATCGTCTTCGTCCTTCGGGGCCTGTTGGCGCTGCTTTACAATCTCACGATTGCGCGCAGCCGCGACCAGAGGATGCGCGTCCTGTGATCCACGCCCTTGGTCCCAACGATTTTCTCTACATCCTGTCGGCCACCCAGTGGACGCTTCTGCTCTCGGCCTTTGCCATCTTCGGGGGTGCGCTGGTCGCCGTCATCGTGGTGGCGATCAGAATGAACCCGGTGCGTCCATTGGCCTGGCTGGCCATGGGCTATGTGCAGTTCTTCCAGGCTACCCCGCCGCTGATGCAGCTGTTCCTGGTCTATTATGGGGGTGATTATGTTGGCATTCGCCTGGAAGCCTGGCAGGCCGCGCTGATTGCATTCTCACTGTACTCATCGGCCTATCTGGCCGACATCTGGACCGGCTGCATTGCAGCGGTACCCCGCCATCAGTGGGAAGGTTCCCGGGCGCTGTCGTTTTCCGAGCCGCTGACGCTCTTGCTGGTCATTGCACCCCAGGCCCTCAAGATCTCGGTGCCGCCGACGGTCGGCTTCCTGGTGCAGCTGATCAAGACGACCTCGCTGGCCTCGATCATCGGCTATGTCGAACTCGTTCGGGCCAGCCAGTTCATCAACAATTCAACGCTGCAGCCGCTGCTGGTCTACGGCTTTGTCGCCTGCATCTACTTTGCCCTGTGCTGGCCGCTGTCGCTGTGGGCAAGAACATTGGAAGTTCGGCTCGCCAAGAGCTCGAGGAGATCATAGCCGGGCCAGGGGTCGGGCGATGATGGGAGCCGGTCGTGGACCGGCGAATGGAGGAGACCGCCATGAAAAAGTTTCTAACCACTGTTCTGTCCCTGGTGCTGGGGGCCGGTCTTGCGGCTGCCCCGGCCCAGGCCCAGGATCTGCAGGACATCATCCAGCGCGGCGAGATCGTCGTGGGCATCGACATGACCACTCCGCCCTGGGGCTACATGAACGAGACCCAGACCCCCGACGGCTATGGCGTGGCCCTGGGCCAGGTCCTGGCCGACAGCCTGGGTGTCGATCTGCGCGTGGAGCCGGTCACCGGCCCGACCCGTATCCCCACCCTGCTCGCAGGCCGGGCCGACGTGATCATTTCCACCCTGTCGGTAACGCCCGAGCGCGCCGCTCAGGTTTGGTTCACCAACCCCTATTCGGGCAATCCCCTGGTGCTTATCGCGCCCGAGGCCTCGCAATATGCAAGCTATGCCGATCTGGGCGCCGGCGTGCGTATCGCCGTGCCGCGCGGTTCACCGCAGGACCAGGCCGTGACGGCCAACGCGCCCGATGCGACCATCATGCGTTTTGATGACGATGCCGGCCCGCTCCAGGCCCTGGTCACCGGCCAGGCCGACCTTCTGGGTGCCGGCATTCTGGTGCCGCCCGTCCTGAACGAAATGGACCCTGGCAAGAACTACGAAGTGAAGATCGAATTGTCGAGCCTTTACATGGGCATGGCCGTTCGCCCGGGCAACGTCAACTTGCTGCAGTATCTCAACACCTTCATCTTCCTGCAAAAGCAGAACGGTGAGCTCGACCGTATCTCGCAGCAATATCTGCAGATCCCGGCCGGCGACCTGCCCAGCTTCTGATCTTGAACCCATAGTCGGGTGGCGCGGCCATGCTGCGCCGCCCTTGCTGCCGGAGCCGCCATGACCGAACCCATCATCGTTCTCGATCCGTGGCCCCGTTCGGCGGGCCAGATATTCGACCACGGCCAGCGCGAGCGTCTCGCTGCCTTGGGCACGGTGGTGGCATGCGACAGCCGACAGGATCCCGAGGGCTTCGAGCGTATCCTGCCCCAGGCAGCCGCCATTCTCGGCCAGCCCGATCTGCCGCCCGAACGGCTCGAGCGTGCGCTCTCGTTGCGCGCTTTAATCAATGTGGAGGGCAATTTCTTTCCCAATGTGGACTATGGCCGCTGCCTTGAGCGCGGCATTGCGGTGCTCAACATCGCGCCTGCCTTTGCCGTGCCGGTGGCCGAGATGACCATCGCTTTGGCGCTCGATCTGGCCCGTGGCGTGACCCTGGCCGATGGGGCCATGCGCGCAGGCAACGAACTTTATGGCTCAAAGAGCGGCGCCGGCTCAATGTTGCTGTCGCGCTCGCAGGTGGGGATCGTCGGCTATGGCAGCATCGGGCGTGCGCTGCGCCAGTTGTTGCGCGGCTTCTCCGCTCGGGTGAGCGTTTATGATCCCTGGTTGCCCGCCGGGCTGCTGCTCGAAGACGATTGCGCTCCCATGGCACTGCCGGACCTGCTTGAGACTTGCGATTTCATCCTGGTCTGTGCTGCCGCCACAAAACAGAATCGCCACCTGCTGGGGCGCGCTGAACTCGAGCGCATCCGCCCTGGCGCGGCGCTTGTGCTCGTCAGTCGCGCTGACGTGGTCGATTTCGGGCCCCTGGTAGAGCTGGTCAATGCCGGGCGCTTCAAGGCCGCAACCGACGTCTTTCCAAACGAGCCGGTGCCGGCGGACGATCCGATCCGGCAGAGCCGCTTGTTGCTCTCGCCCCATCGGGCCGGCGGTATGCGGGCGGCGCTCGCTACGGCCGCCGAGATGATCCTGGACGATCTCGAGCTGATATTCAAAGGACTGCCGGCCCTGCGCCTGCAGCAGGCCCGACGGGAAACCATCGGCCTGGCAGCCAGCAAGCCCGCCGCCTATCGATGACCATTCTTGCCCCCGCAACAGGCCCCAAGGGAGACCATGAGATGACCCAGAGCACCGCTCCGGACCACCCGCAGGACGCCGTGATCGAACTGCGTGGCGTTTACAAGACCTTCGGAGCCTTCACCGCGCTCGACGACGTCGATCTGACCGTGCGGCGCGGGGAGCGCATCGTGGTGTGCGGGCCTTCGGGATCGGGCAAATCGACCATGATCCGCTGCATCAACCAGCTCGAGCGGCACCAGAGGGGCACCATCGTGGTCGATGGGCTGGAACTGACGGGCAACAACCGCCGCATCCACGAGGTGCGCCGCGAAGTGGGCATGGTGTTCCAGCAGTTCAACCTGTTCCCGCATCTGACGGTCGTGGAAAACTGCATGCTGGCGCCGCGCTGGATTAAGAAGATGAACCGGACCAAGGCGCGCGAACTGGCCATGACCTACCTCGAACGGGTCCGCATCCCCGAGCAGGCGGACAAATATCCGATCCAGCTTTCGGGCGGCCAGCAGCAGCGCGTGGCCATCGCCCGGGCGCTGTGCATGAATCCCAAGATCATGCTGTTTGACGAGCCCACCTCTGCCCTCGATCCCGAAATGGTCAAGGAGGTGCTCGACACCATGGTGTCTCTGGCCCAGGACGGCATGACGATGATCTGTGTCACCCACGAAATGGGCTTTGCGCGCCAGGTCGCTGACCGGGTGGTGTTCATGGATGCCGGCAAGGTGGTGGAGACCAACGAGCCCGGCGCGTTCTTCGGCAATCCCCAGCATCAGCGCCTGCAGCTGTTCCTCAGCCAGATCCTGCACTAGCGCACGGCCCAACGAGAACTTTCTCATGACCACGCAATATGAAAGCCTCAAGGGGGCGGTTGCTGTCGTCACGGGCGGTGCCAGCGGCATTGGCGCGGCGCTGGTCGAGGCCTTTTGCGAGCAGGGCAGCCGGGTCTGCTGCCTCGATCTCGATCGTGAAGCCGGCACGGCCCTGGAGGGTGCCCTCAACCGGCGCCATGGCGCCGGCAGCGTGCTGTTCCTGCCCTGCGATCTGACCGACATTGCTGCCCTGCAGGCAGCCTTGGTCCGCTCCCATGAACTTCTGGGGCCGGCTTCCGTGCTGGTCAATAACGCTGCCAATGATCGGCGCGAGGAGTTCCTGGGCGTCGAGCCCGAGCAGTTCGATTTCATGATGGCGGTCAATCTGCGGCACGTCTATTTCGCCAGCCAGGCGATCGTGCCCCAGATGCAGCAGCTTGGCGGCGGTGCCATCATCAACATGAGTTCGGGCGCCTGGGTCGCGGGTAATTCCGACGCCACGGCCTATGCCACGGCCAAGGCCGCCATCGTTGGATTGACCAACTCCCTGGCCCGGCGACTGGGCGGCGATCGCATCCGGGTCAATGCCCTGGCGCCGGGCGCGGTGCGCACCGAACGGCAGATGCGGCTCTGGCACTCCGAGGACAGCATGCAGGCCATCATCGCCCAGCAATGCATCCACGAAACCTTGTTGCCCGAACACGTCGCCAAGACCGTGATGTTCCTGGCCTCGGAAGACGCAGCAATGATTTCCAAGCAGTTGATCTTCGTGAACGGGGGCTTGCGGTGACGCCCAGGGAGGTCGTCGGGTGGTGAAGGAAACGACCGCCGATCTCCTGCTCGAGATCGCGTGCGAAACGGGGGAGGGGCCGGTCTGGGATGCGCACTCGGCGCGGCTGTGGTGGACCGACATTCCGGGCAAGCGCCTCTATAGGCTCGATCCCCAGAATGGCGCGCTCGAAAGCTGGGACACCCCGGGCCGGGTGGGCTCGTTCGCCCTGCGCCAGGCCGGTGGGCTGGTGGTGGCGATGGAACACGGCTTTGCCCTGTTTGATCCCCTGACCGGGGCAATGGACGTGCTGGCCGAACCCGAACATGACAAGCCCGACCATCGCTTCAATGACGGGCGCTGCGACCGTGAGGGCCGTTTCCTCGCCGGCTCGATGAACTTGGCTCGCAACGGGCCTTCTGCCAGGTTGTGGCAGCTCGATCCGGGTCATGGCGTGCGCCCCCTGGTGGAGGGTCTCACCATCTCGAACGGGCTGGCCTTCACGGCCGATGGTCGGGGTATGTACCTGGTGGATGGCGGCATGCGGCAGATCTTCCGCTTCGACTACGGCGACGATGGAATGCCGCGCAACCAGCGGGTCTTCCAGCCCGAAGGCACCGCTCCGGGCCGCCCCGACGGCGGTGCCGTCGATGCCGATGGCTGTTATTGGAGCGCGCGCTGGGCTGGTGGCTGCGTGGCCCGGTTCACCCCCAACGGCCAGCTCGACCGTTTGATCCGACTGCCCGTCAGCCAGGTCACCATGTGCGCCTTTGGCGGCAGCGACCTGGGTATCTTGTTCATCACCACCGCCTGCGAAGGCATGGGGCCCAGGGAGCGGGCTGCCGAGCCGCTGGCGGGCTCCGTATTCGCGTGCCGCCCCGGGGTTAGGGGCCTGCCCGAACCCCACTTTGCCGGATGAATGGCTTCGTGAGGTCAGGCCCTGCCGGTGACTACCGCCACCGACCGGGCGGCCTTGTCCTTAATGGTCTGCCAATCCGCAGCCTCGATGACGTTCCGGGGCGCCAGAAACGCTCCACCGACGGCCAGAACGTTGCGTAGCGCCAGATAATCGCGCGAATTGGCATCGCTGATCCCACCGGTGGGGCAGAAGCGCATCTCCGGGAAGAGCGGCAGCACGTGGTTGAGAAAGCCGATGCCGCCGAACAGGTCTGCGGGGAAGAACTTGAGTTCGCTGAACCCTTCCTCGCGGGCGAACAACACTTCGCTGGGCGTGGCACAGCCGGGCAAGAAGGGCAGGCCGGAGTGCTGCACCGCTTCGGACAGGCGCGGGGTCAGCGCCGGGCTGACGCCGAACTGGGCGCCCGCATCGACCACCGGCCCTAATTGGTCGGCCCGGGTAATGGTGCCCGCGCCCACTATGGCGCCCGAGTGCATTTTTTGCATGCGCCCAATCACCTCCAGCGCGCAGGCGCTGCGCAGGGTAACCTCGAGTGCCATCACGCCCGCTCCAACCAAGGCCTCGAGCAGGGGTTCGGCATGCTCGGGATTTTCCACGTGGAGCACGGGGATGAGCCGGGGGTGATCGGCCAGGAGGGCGGCAACGGAGGGAGCGGGTTGAGACATGGAACACTCTTGTGGGGCAAAGGTCGCAACACGAAAAATCGTGAACGAGGAAAGCTCGCACACCACAACAACATCGGCAACTATTTTGTTGACAATCATGGGGCCCATCGGGATGCTGGCCCGAAATCTGTGCCGCAACCAGGCCTGTGCGTAGGCGCACCGCGTCTTTGGAGGATCGCCATGTATGAGACCCCTGAGCTGATCATCGACAATACGCGTCGGCGGGGGCGTGGCGACCAGGCGATCGAGGTGATCAATCCTGCCACCGAGGAGACGCTGGGCACGTTCGCGCTCGCCAGCAGCAGTGATGCTGCCGAAGCCCTTGCCTCGGCCGAACGGGGCTTTGCGGCCTGGCGCCAGGTCGGCCCTTGGGCGCGCTCGGATGCGCTGCGCAAGATTGCGAACCTGATGCGCGAGCGCCAGATGCACATCGCCCGTTTGCTGACGCTCGAAGTGGGCAAGCCGATTGCGGAGGCCGAAGCCGAAGTTTTGACCGGCATCGAGCATTTCGAGTGGGCTGCCGATGCAGCACGCCAGTTACACGGATTTTCAGTCAACAGCCGCGCGGCGGGCGGGCGCGGCCAGGTGCGCTACGAACCGGTCGGCGTTGCCCTGGCGCTCACCGCCTGGAATTTTCCCATCAACCTAGCCGCGCGCAAGGTGTGCATGGCACTGGCGGCCGGGTGCAGCTGCATCATTCGTCCGGCGCCGGAAGCGCCGGCCAGCATCGCGGCCATGGTGCAGTGCTGCGTCGATGCCGGCCTCCCGCCCGGCGTGGTGACCTTGCTGTTTGGCACGCCCGAGGAGGTCATCGCCCCGCTGATGGCGGCGCCTGGCGTGCGCAAGGTGTCCTTCACCGGCTCCACGCGCGTAGGCAAGATCCTGATCGGGCAGAGCGCCCAGACGGTCAAGCGTTTGACCATGGAGCTGGGCGGACAGGCTCCCGTGCTGGTGATGGCAGACGCCGACGTGCAGATGGCCGCCGAGACGGCTGCGCTGGCCAAGTTCCGCAATGCCGGCCAGGTCTGCACCTCCCCCAGCCGATTTTACGTGCATGAAAGCATTGCCGAACAGTTCACCGAAGGGTTCGTCGCCGTTGCCCGCAGCCTCAAGTTGGGCAATGGCCTGGATCGCTCGGTCACCATGGGCCCGATGGCTACCGCCCGCCAGCGTGAGCGCACCGAGGCCCTGGTGGCCGATGCACGCGATCGGGGCGCCACCATACGCTGCGGCGGCGGGCGGCCGCGCGACATCAATGCCGGCTATTTCTTCGAGCCTACAGTGCTGGCCGATCTCGATCCGGCCTCCGAAATCCTGGTCGAGGAGCCCTTTGCTCCCGTTGCGCCCATCATCCCCTTTGCCGACAGCCGGGACGTGCTGACCCAGGCAAACGGGCTCGAAGCTGGGCTGGCTGCCTATGTGTTCACCCGGTCGCTGAGCCAGGCCGCCATGCTGTCCGAGGAGTTGCAGGCCGGCGTGGTGGGGGTCAACACCTGCGCCGTCGCCATGCCCGAAGCCCCGTTCGGAGGCGTCAAGCAATCGGGCTATGGCCGCGAAGGCGGTATCACCGCCATTTACGATTATCTGAACGTCAAGTTCATCCATACCCGCCTGGTGTGATCGGAAAACCACTCATGAGCGAACGCAAGATCACCCTCGCCCAATTGCGCAGCCAGCGTTGGTTCGGGGCCTCGGGCCAGCCGGGCAATCACAAGTCCTACCGCACCAAGCAGATGGGCTATCAGAGCGAAGATTTTCAGGGCAAGCCGGTCATCGGCATCATCAATACCTGGTCGGATCTCAACAGCTGCCACACCCACTTTCCCCAGCGGGTGGAAGAGGTCAAACGCGGCATTTGGCAGGCCGGCGGCTTTCCGGTCGAGCTGCCCGCGCTCAGCGTCGGCGAAACTTATGTCCGCCCCTCCACCCTGATCTATCGCAACCTGCTGGCGATGGATTGCGAGGAAATTCTGCGCTCCCACCCCATCGATGGTGCGGTGCTGATGGGAGGCTGCGACAAGACCACGCCTGCCCTTCTGATGGGTGCCGCCTCCATGAACATCCCGGCCATCTTCCTGCCGGCCGGGGCCATGCTCAACGGTCATTTTCGTGGGCAACGCACGCTGGGCACGGGCTCGAGCACCTGGAAGGCTCTGGCCGATTTTCGCGCCGGCAAGATCGACGAAAAGACCTGGCGGGCCTTTGGTGAAGGCACGGCCCGTTCGCCGGGCACCTGCAACACCATGGGCACCGCCTCCACCATGACCGCTTTGGCCGACGTTCTGGGCATGAGCCTGCCGGGCGCCAGCTCCATCCCTGCCGTCGATTCCCGCCACGCGCAGATGGCCAGTGCCACTGGCCGGCGGATCGTTGAGATGGTGTGGGAAGACCTGCGCCCGCGCGATGTGGTCTCGCGCGCCAGTTTCCTCAACGCCGTGGTGACCGACATGGCCTTGTCGGGTTCAACCAACTCGCTGATCCACCTCATCGCCATGGCCGGACGGCTGGGACTCGAGCTCTCGCTCGACGATTTTGCCGCTGCCGCCGACATCGTGCCGGTCCTGTGCAATTTGCAGCCCAGCGGTGCCTATCTGATGGAGGATTTCTACTATGCCGGGGGCCTGCCGGCGCTGCTTGCACGGATAGGTGAGCACCTCGATCTCCAATGCCGCACCGTGACGGGGCGCACGTTGGGAGAGGAGATTGCGGGCGCTGAAGTCTACAATGACGACGTCATCCGGCCCGTGTCCAACCCGGTCTATGCTGCCGGAGGCCTGGTCGTGCTGCGCGGCAACCTGGCGCCGCGCGGCGCCGTGCTCAAGCGCGCCGCCGCCGGTCCGCAATTGCTGCAGCACACCGGGCCAGCGGTCGTCTTTGCCAACTTCAAGGACATGCTGGCCAGGATCGACGATCCGGACCTCGACGTGACGCCCCAGAGCGTCCTGGTGTTGCAGGATGCCGGGCCGACTGGGGCCCCGGGCATGCCCGAATGGGGCATGCTGCCGATCCCCAAGAAGCTGCTGGAGCAGGGCGTGCGCGACATGGTGCGCATTTCCGATGCGCGGATGAGCGGCACCTCCTATGGCACCTGCGTGCTTCATGTCTGCCCGGAAAGCCGGGTGGGCGGTCCCCTGGCTCTGGTGCGCACCGGCGATCTCATCTGTCTCGACACAGAAGGGCGGCGCTTGGACCTGCTGGTCGAGGAGGCAGAACTTGCGGCACGGCGCGCGCAATGGGTGCAGCCGCCGCCCCATTACGGCCGAGGCTATGGCGTGCTCTATGCCGAGCACGTGCTGCAGGCGGACCAAGGATGCGACCTGGACTTTCTGGCACGCCCCGGCGAGACGCCCGATCCCGAGGCCCGGTTTTCGTAAAAGCAAATTTCAGCGTGCCGTCATGGCGCAATCAAGTGCAGGACTAGAAATGGACAGACCAGCCAAGGGTATCACAGGCGGGCTCACCAACTATGGTGATCAGCGATTTGCCGCTTTTCTGCGGCGCTCCTTCGCCCAGTCCATGGGCTATTCCCGCACCATGCTGGAAAAACCCGTCATTGGCATCACCTGGACGGCCAGCGGCTTCAACAATTGCCACCGTGGCGTGCCCGAACTGGTCGATGCGGTCAAACGTGGCGTGCTCGCCGCCGGCGGCCTGCCGCTCGATTTTCCCGTGACTTCTCTGGGCGAAGTCTTCCTCAACCCCACCAGCATGATGTTTCGCAACCTCATGGCCATGGATGTGGAAGAGATGGTGCGGGCCCAGCCCATGGACGCCGTGGTGCTGATCGGGGGCTGTGACAAGACGCTGCCCGCGCTGGTGATGGGCGCTGCTTCCGCGGACAAGCCGGCCATCGTGTTGGCCACCGGTCCAATGATGACGTCGCGCTACCAGGGCGAGCGGCTGGGCGCCTGCACCGATTGCCGGCGCTTCTGGGGCCGCTACCGGGGTGGGGAAATCGATGACAAGCAGATCGATGCCGTCGAGCAGAGCCTGGCCACCACGGCGGGCACCTGCGCGGTGATGGGCACCGCCAGCAGCATGGCGATCATGCTCGAGGTGATGGGGTTGATGTTGCCCGGCACGGCCGCAATCCCGGCGGTGCATGCCGATCGGCTGCGGGCTGCCGAAGCCACCGGCACGGCGGTGATGGAACTGGTCCAGAGCGGTCGCACCATCAAGGACGTAGTGACCCAAGCCAGCATCGACAACGCGCTGCGCACGCTCCTGGCCATCAGCGGCTCGACCAATGCCATCATCCACCTGGCGGCAATTGCCGGCCGGCTCGGCCTGAAGGTCGATCTCGACGTGCTCAACACCGTCTCGGACGCCACCCCGGTGCTGGTTGACCTCAAGCCCACCGGCGAGGCCTACATGGAAGATTTCTTCTACGCGGGGGGCGTAGGGGGCTTGCTGCGGCGCCTGGGACCGCTTCTCGATCTCGATGCCTTGACCGTCACCGGCGATCGGCTGGGCGATCTGACGCCTCCGGGCGACACCTGGATTGACGACAAGATCATCCGCCCCACCGACGCTCCCATTCGCGAAACCGGGGGGCTGGTGGCCCTGTTTGGGAGCCTGGCGCCCAAAGGCGCCATTCTCAAACGCGCCGCAGCCAACGAGGCCCTCTTTGAAAAGACCGGACGGGCCGTGGTCTTCAATGGCCTGCAGGATCTGGCAGACCGGATCGACGATCCCGATCTGGATGTCAACGAGGACGACATCCTGGTGCTGGCCAATGCAGGGCCCAAGGCCTGCGGCATGCCCGAGGCCGGGTATTTGCCCATCCCTGCCAAGCTCGCCAAGAAAGGCGTGCGCGACATGCTGCGGATTTCCGATGCGCGCATGAGCGGCACTGCCTATGGCACCATCGTGCTGCACGTCTCACCGGAAGCCGCAGCCGGCGGGCCGCTGGCCCTGGTGCGCAGCGGCGATCTGATCTGCATCAGCGTCAAGGACAGGCGGCTCGAGCTGCTGGTAGACCAAGCCGAACTCGACCGGCGTACGCCCACCCCGGCACCCGAGCCGCAGACCCGAGGCTGGATGGGACTGTATAACCGCCACGTCACCCAGGCGGAAGAAGGTTGCGACCTAGACTTCCTGATGGCCGAACCGCGCTAGAATTTTATGCCGGCCACTGCCAGCCCTGGCCGGCCGTCCCCTTTCGATTTCTGCTGTCGTGCCCGACACGTATTGCGTGCAGGACATGGCACGCCACACTCGCCTCCCGCCGTATCAACTTGCTGCACATGTGGCGAGGTGATGGCTCTTTTTGGACGTCGTCGTGGCCTGACAGCGGGTAAAAATTTTGGCGCACCCGACAGGATTCGAACCTGTGACCTCTGCCTTCGGAGCAATTTAGAGTAGCCCTCCGAAAAACGCGAGAGGGTACGCCATGGCACACTATCTACCTGAAAATACTCGACTTTCTGGAATCACGCTTCCACGATCATATCCGAACCTACGCTACGATTTCCTCCCGCGTGCTTACGTGGTGCTTACGCGAGAGATGGAGACCGATCGGATGGAATGCCATGGCTAAGATCACCAAGCGGATCGTCGACGCCGCAGGTCCCCGCGTAAAGGACTACGTTATCTGGGATGATGAACTACCCGGTTTTGGCCTCCGCGTCTTCGCCTCTGGGAAGCGGAGCTATGTAATCCAGTACCGCGCGGCTGGACGCTCGCGACGCTACACGATCGGCCTCCACGGGGTCTGGACACTAGAGACCGCCCGGCAGGAGGCGAAGGTTCAATTCGGTCGCGTCGCCAGCGGCGACAACCCCGCAGAAGAGCGGCAACTCGACCACAAGGCGATCACCGTGAAGGAACTCTGCGCGCTGTACATCACCGACCTCGGAGCAGGTCTTATCCTTGGGAAAGGTGGGCGTCCGAAGAAATCTACGACTATCGGCACCGACATGGGGCGTATCAATCGACACATCATCCCGCTCATTGGCACGCGACGGGTCAAAGATCTCACCAAGGCCGACATCAACAAGGTTCTCAAAGACATCATGGCCGGAAAGACGCGCGCTTCGATCAAGACCGGCAAGCTGCGCGGCAAAGCGATCGTACGGGGTGGCGCGGGGACCGCGACCCGGACTGTCGGGCTGCTTGGCGGCATCCTCACATACGCGGTCGAAGCCGGCATCATCGAACACAATCCCGCGCACGGTCTGCGCAAACCCAAGGACCAGGTCCGTGATCGGCGGCTCACGGAGGACGAGTACCGCATTCTCGGCAAGATGCTCCGCGGGGCGGCCGACAATGAGAAATACGCGATGACCGTGGAGATCATTCGCCAGATCGCGCTCACAGGCTGCCGCCGGTCCGAGATGATAGAGCTTATGTGGAAGGAGGCGGACACCGACTCCAGTTGCCTGCGCCTCGTCGACAGCAAAGAGGGAGCCTCGATCCGTCCGATTGGTCTCCCGGTCGTCGAGTACCTCGAGGAGCGAAAGAGAGATCACTCCGGCAGCTATGTGTTCCCCGGTCCCCGAATGGAGGATGGTGCCTTTGGTGGCTTCGCAAACCACTGGGAACAGATATTCAAAGGCTCTCCACTGGGGGATGTGACGCCCCATGTCCTCCGCCACAGCTTCGCCAGCATCGCTAACGATCTCGGTTTCACTGAGGTGACGATCGCAGCTTTGATCGGCCATTCGAAAGGCTCGGTGACGAGCAAATACATTCACACGCTCGACACCGCGCTTATCATGGCGGCGGATACCATCTCCGGCTACATCCAGGGCCTTCTCGATGGCGTTGAGCTCAAACAAACCGCCTATGCGCTTGATCGTTCAGCCCGCAGGGCTGCGCTTGCGCATTTCCTGCATCAAGCTGCCGTTGGTGGCAAAGAGGCAAACGCGGACAAAATCGCTGCGTAGCCTAGTGAGCTGAGCCTTCCCTCGATTTTGACCAATGCCCGACGGCCGCTATGTTGCTGGGCAAGTAGTGGAAGTCCGCTATGCCGTGCTGCGACGTAGGCGCTGCGGCTGGGGGCGAAATGAACTTTGGTGTCAGCCAAGCGGGTGGTCTGATTGGAACCTTGTCGGATTGATTTACCGCGCACTTACGCGTTGTGGGATGACGTCGAGGACAAGAAGGAAGATTGGGGTCCGCGACTTTGGTCACTAATAAGCTCCGCAGTCGAATTCGAGCCGCCGGTCGTGTTGGTCGATCGTGAGGCCTATCGATTCGTCAGGGACAGAATGATCAGCTACATCCACGCCCGCCTAGTAACGCGCTCACGCCAGATTGATCTGGAGATGGCCACTTTCCCGGAGGACGCAAGGCAGGACCGATGACCTGAGCCCCAAGTTCCCTCCGATTTTGAGGAGAGTCCTTGGGTTGATGTTTGGCCTTATGCGGCCAGCTTTTCCAGTGCCAGTTTGGTGGCGAACTCGTTGGGCGTGAGATTGCCCAGC
>Ga0182739_1000174_pt1 | contig 116592 bp, 94 predicted proteins | sample eDN5th30CBELigBY_FD_128873 | JGI IMG/M metagenome (GOLD analysis project Ga0182739, IMG submission 128873) | Enriched backyard soil microbial communities from Emeryville, California, USA - eDNA 5th pass 30_C BE-Lig BY (version 2) (version 2) | ecosystem: Environmental > Terrestrial > Soil >...
AATTGAGGAATATATCCACTTTTACAACCATCGTCGTCCTCAAAGAAGATTAAACAAGCTGACTCCGGTACAGTACCAGAGCCAGCTTTCAAAATAGGGGTTTTTCTTATTGTCCATTAAAAGAGGGCTTGACCATAAGAGCTGATGTGGACTGCTGGCTTTTTGTTGAACAGAGGTTGCTCAGCAACGTTTTACGCACCGGCCAGAAGCTGTGACCCGCAGGGTCACTCCTAGCATGGTGTCACGTATATGCGTCTCTGTTCGACCACCATCCCCTTCCAGGGTACAGGGGGAAAGGTTTCCGTGAGGAAACCACATCGGGAGCATATGCTTAAACCCATGGGGCCCTCCCTAGCAGGGAGGGTTTGGGTGGGTAGAGCCTATTAGCGGAGCGCCTTCATCGCAATATCGGTACGCGAGTGGGCACCTTCGAAGTTGATGACGCTGACTGCTTCGTACGCGCGTTTACGTGCTTCTGCGATATCGCGGCCGCGGCCGACAATGCCGAGTACGCGTCCGCCGTTCGTTACGAGCCGGCCGTCCTTCGTTGCCGTACCAGCGTGGAACACAAGAGCGCCTTGTGCTTCTGCAGCTGGAATGCCTTCGATGACGCGGCCTTTTGGATACGATGCTGGGTAGCCTTCCGATGCCATAACAACGCATACATGAGCCTCGTCGCTCCACTCGATCGGCAGGTCCGCAAGCGTGCCATTCATCGATGCTTCCACGATATCGAACAACGGAGTCTTCAAGCGAGGCAGAACAACCTGCGTCTCAGGGTCGCCCATACGAGCGTTGAACTCGATTGTTTTCGCACGGCCATCTTTCGTAATCATGAGACCCGCGAACAGAACGCCGCGGAAAGGACGACCTTCGCTAACCATCGCCTTCGCCGTAGGCTTGATGATGTTCTCGATCGCATCGTCGATGATCGACTGCTCGATGTGCGGCAGCGGCGAGTACGTACCCATGCCGCCCGTGTTCGGGCCTTTGTCGTTATCGAATACTTGCTTGTGATCTTGTGCAGGCGACATCGCACGCACCGTCTCGCCGTCTACGAATGCAAGGATCGACATTTCTTCGCCCGCGAGGAACTCCTCAATAACGACACTGTTGCCGGAATTGCCGAATACTTTGTCCACCATCATCGAACGAAGTGCTTCTTCCGCTTCTTCGAGCGTAGCGGCTACCGTAACGCCCTTACCAGCTGCAAGACCGTCCGACTTAATGACGATTGGCACTTCCTGCTGACGCAGGTATGCAAGCGCTGCTTCATAGTCTGTGAACGTCTCGTATTTGGCCGTAGGGATGTTGTATTTTCTAAGCAGGTTTTTCATAAAAATCTTGCTGCCTTCGATCTCGGCTGCATTCTTGCGCGGACCATAGGTCGGAATGCCAGCCGCCTCGAAAGCATCAACGATGCCCGCAGCAAGCGGATCATCTGGCCCAACGAATACAAGATCAACCTGCTTGTTCTGTGCGTATGCGATCAGCTCATCGAACTTATCGACTGCGATTGGCGCGCATTCCGCCAGCTGTGCGATACCGGCGTTGCCGGGTGCACAGAATATTTCCTTCACTCTCTCACTCTTCTGAAGCGCCCAGACGATCGCGTGCTCGCGTCCGCCGCCGCCAATGACTAGAATCCGCATCGGGTTACGCTCCCCCTTCAGCCGGACGGTTCACAACCGTTAATGTCGTCTCACCATCGCTGATACGGATCGTCTTAACGAGTAAGGAGATTTTGTTATCGTTGTCCAGCAGGTTCCAGTAGAAATCAGCCGTTTCCTGCTCGTTATCGAACAGCGGCGCAATTTGTGGCTCACCAGCGAATGAAGGCAGCGGATTGCCGTCGCCCACATACGTGGAAATGAAGTGGCCATAGCCTGCGATTGCATTCTCATAGTGGAAATATTGCCGTTTCGTCTGCGACTCATCATTCTCATTCGATTTCAGAATCGACAGCTTGTACGCGTTCTGCTTATCATTCAAATCTACGATGCCCGAGATACGCGGCGTGAAGTTTGGCGGGTCTGGCTCATACGTCCGCGTGGCAAGCGCCTGCTCGAACGTACCTCCAGCTTTGATCGCTTCCCAGATCGTATCGGTCTGGTCGCCATTCGTTACGATATGTGCGCCGCCTTCGTTGCGAACTGGATAATAGATAATAAGCGATGGATCGGTCAGCTTCGCCGGATCGCGCGCTTCCGTACGCAGGAAACCATTTTCCTCCGGTATGAATACACGGTTGCGGCTGTTCTCGCTGCGTCCCATAATCCAATAAACCTGCACATAACGCGTTGCATCCGGTGTCAGACCGATAATGATACCGCGCCCTGGGTAACTGTTCGCTTGTAGGCGCTGCACGGTCGCATCCGCCAACGGCTGCCATTTCGTCTTCGTATTCGTGGACATTCTCGTCGCCTCCTATCAGTGATGGAACAGGCGTACGCCCGAATATACCATGACCATATCGTAATCGTTCGCTGCTTGTACGACTTCTTCGTCGCGAAGCGAGCTGCCTGCTTGAATAACGTATTTTACGCCGCTGCGGCTAGCCCGGTCGAGGTTGTCGCGGAATGGCAGGAACGCGTCAGAGCCGTAAGAAACGCCTTTCAGGCCGTTCAGCCATTCACGCTTCTCTTCATGGGTCAAACGTTTAGGTACTTCTTCGAAGCAGCGCTCCCATGCAGCCTGTTCAACAGGCGTTACTTCGTCTTCCAGCCACAGATCGATCGCGTTGTTCTGTTCTGCGCGTGACGAGCCTTCGCGGAACTTCATGTTCAGCGCGGCCGGGTGCTGACGGAGGTACCAACGGTCAGCCTTGTCACCAGCAAGACGCGTGCAATGAATACGCGACTGCTGACCTGCGCCGATACCGATCGTCTGGCCGTCAAGCGCATAGCAGATGGAGTTGGATTGCGTATATTTCAAGGTAACGAGCGCCACGAGCAAATCGCGTTTCGCGTTGTCCGGCAGATCCTTGTTAGCCGTTACAACCTTCTCGAATACCGAAGCGTCTGGCACAGCGTTATTACGCTCCTGCTGAAGCTTCATACCGAACAAGGTGCGCGTCTCAACCGGATCCGGCACATAGTCTGGATCAATTTGGAGAATGAGATACTTGCCGCCTTTTTTCTGCTTCAGGATGTCGAGCGCTTCCGGCGTGTAGCCTGGAGCTACGACGAGGTCGGACACTTCGCGTTTAAGCAAATTAGCCGTCGAAGCATCAACGATATCGCTGAGTGCGGCAGCGTCGCCGAACGAAGACATACGGTCTGCACCGCGTGCACGCGCATAAGCAGTCGCGAGCTCAGACAGCTCCATACCGTCGACGAAATAAGACTTCGCCAGTTCAGGTGGAATCGGTGCATATACAGCTACGCCAGCTGGGCTGACGTGCTTGAACGAAGCCGCCGCAGGCAAGCCTGTCGCCTGACGCAGCTCGCGCACGAGTTGGTACGCGTTCAACGCGTCGAGCAAATTAATGAAACCTGGATCGCCATTCACGACAGTCAGCGGTAACGCCTTGCCGTCAGCAGAGTAAATCTTTGCATCCTTCTGATGAGGATTCATGCCATATCTGAGAGAGATTTCTTTTTCGCTCATAATTTCGTTCTTCGTCCTTTCTAGTATCCCGTCTTCGCACGGCCCATTCGCCGCTTCTTACCTATCATGCTCATGAGGTGCATTTCTGCACCATCCATGCGCGCCGCCTTCGCGCTCTGTAGGTGCATTTCTGCACCTACAACCGGCCGCTTCGCCGCCTGCGCGCTCTGTAGGTGCATTTCTGCACCTACAACCGACCGCTCCGCCGCCTGCGCGCTCTGTAGGTGCATTTCTGCACCTACAACCAGCCGCTCCGCCGCCTTCGCGCTCTGTAGGTGCATTTCTGCACCTACAACCGGCCGCTCCGCCGCCTGCGCGCTCTGTAGGTGCATTTCTGCACCTACAACCGGCCGCTTCGCCGCCTGCGCGCTCTGTAGGTGCACTTCTGCACCTACAACCGACCGCTCCGCCGCCTGCGCGCTCTGTAGGTGCATTTCTGCACCTACAACCGGCCGCTCCGCCGCCTGCGCGCTCTGTAGGTGCACTTCTGCACCTACAACCGGCCGCTCCGCCGCCTGCGCGCTCTGTAGGTGCATTTCTGCACCTACAACCATCCATGCGCGCCGCCCGCGCGCTCTGTAGGTGCATTTCTGCACCTACAACCGGCCGCTCCGCCGCCTGCGCGCTCTGTAGGTGCATTTCTGCACCTACAACCGGCCGCTCCGCCGCCTTCGCGCTCTGTAGGTGCATTTCTGCACCTACAACCAGCCGCTCCGCCGCCTTCGCGCTCTGTAGGTGCATTTCTGCACCTACAACCGGCCGCTCCGCCGCCTGCGCGCTCTATAGGTGCATTTCTGCACCTACAGCCGGCCGCTTCGCCGCCTGCGCGCTCTGTAGGTGCATTTCTGCACCTACAACCATCCATGCGCGCCGCCCGCGCGCTCTGTAGGTGCATTTCTGCACCTACAACCGGACGCTCCGCCGCCCGCGCGCTCTGTAGGTGCATTTCTGCACCTACAACCGGCCGCTCCGCCGCCTGCACGCTCTGTAGGTGCATTTCTGCACCTACAACCGGCCGCTCCGCCGCCCGCGCGCTCTGTAGGTGCATTTCTGCACCTACAACCGGCCGCTCCGCCGCCTGCACGCTCTGTAGGTGCATTTCTGCACCTACAACCGGCCGCTCCGCCGCCTGCGCGCTCTGTAGGTGCATTTCTGCACCTACAACCGGCCGCTCCGCCGTCTGCGCGCTCTGTAGGTGCATTTCTGCACCTACAACCAGCCGCTCCGCCGCCTTCGCGCTCTGTAGGTGCATTTCTGCACCTACAACCAGTCGCTCCGCCGCCTTCGCGCTCATGAGGTGCACTTCTGCACCTCATTCAACCACGCGCGGCGCCTTCGCGCTCATGAGGTGCATTTCTGCACCTCATTCACTGTCCAATCGTCACGCGGCGTCCGTCGAGCGCGACGCGGCCGGCGGCGATTTGCGCCACGACCCAAGGGAGCAGCGTCTGCTCCGTCGCGTGAATCCGCTGCGCGAGCGAGTCTTCCGTATCGTCCTGCTCCACCTCAACAGTCCGCTGCGCGATGATTGGTCCGCTGTCCAGCCCGCCGTCCACATAATGAACGGTAACGCCTGTCAGCTTCACGCCATATTCAAAAGCTTGTCCAATGCCGTTCACACCCGGGAATGCCGGCAGCAGCGATGGATGGATGTTGATCATGCGACCGTAGTATAGCTCAACCAGTGTCGACGTCACGATACGCATGTAGCCAGCCAACACGATGAGCTCAACGCCGCGGCGCTCCAGCTCCGCAACGATCTCCGACTCATATGCTTCACGGGATGGATAGTCCTTCGGCTTGAACACGAAGGTGTCCACGCCAGCAAGACGTGCCCGCTCAATGACAGGCGCCGAAGGCTTATCGCAAACCAAAAGCTCGATGGTCACATCGAGCTTTTGATCCCGTACCGCATCAACCAGCGCTTGAAAGTTCGTGCCCTGACCGGATGCAAATACAGCAACACGCAATTGGCTCATTAGACTTCTGCCCCCGTGAACGTCACGATGCGGCTGCCCGCTGTAACTTCGCCGATCCGGTAAGCTTTCTCGCCTTGTTCAGCCAGAACGCTAAGCGCTTTGTCCGCTTGTTCAGCAGGAACTACGACTACGAGGCCGATGCCCATGTTGAACGTCGTGAACATGTCGCGGTTCGTGATGGAGCCTTTTGCCTGCATCAGGTTGAAGATCGGTTGAATTGGCCACGAGCCGTACTCAACGTTCACGTTCACACCTTCTGGCAGTACGCGCGGGATGTTCTCGATGAAGCCGCCGCCCGTAATATGCGCCATACCTTTAACCGTCACTTGTTCAGCAAGCGCCAGTGCGGATTTCACATAAATTTTCGTTGGTTCGATCAGAACGTCGCCCAGCTTCGCGCCATCCAGCTCTGGAAGCGCGTCCTGCAGGCTGTAGCCGCTTTGCTCAAGCAGCAGACGGCGAACGAGCGAATAGCCGTTGCTGTGAATGCCGCTCGATGCAACGCCGATTACCGCATCGCCTGGAGCGATCGTCGTGCCGTCGATAATTTTCTTCTTGTCTACGATACCGACCGTAAAGCCAGCGATATCATATTCTTCGCCTTGGTACATGCCTGGCATCTCTGCCGTCTCGCCGCCGATCAGCGCGCAGCCTGCTTGCTGGCAGCCGTCCGCGATGCCTTTCACGATCGCCTCGATCTTCTCTGGCTCTACCTTGCCGCATGCGAGGTAGTCGAGAAAGAAGAGCGGCTCTGCACCTTGCACAATAATGTCGTTCACGCACATAGCGACCGCATCGATACCGATCGTGTCATGCTTGTCCATCGCAAAAGCGATTTTCAGCTTCGTACCGACGCCGTCTGTGCCGGATACGAGAACAGGCTCCTCGTATTTATCCTTGTTCAGTCCGAACAGGCCGCCGAAGCCGCCGAGATCCGTCAGCACTTCCGGTCGGAACGTCCGTTTTACATGCTTCTTCATCCGTTCGACTGCTTCATTGCCTGCCGCGATATCGACGCCGGCTTGTTTATAAGCTTCAGATGACACCAACAGTCACTCCTTATCGTTCGATCATTTATCCGCTCACATCGGGTATTCGTCGCGCATCCTTCGAATAGCCTCGATAGAGGTTTCCTCTTCCGTCACTAACAGCTGCAGCTCTTATCCGATGTTTCATCAACCGGTGTCGGGTAGTGATTGTTGAAGCAAGCCATGCACAGGCCGCTGTTTTCAAGATCTTCACCGATGCCAACTGTATCCACCAAGCCGTTGCTGCTTAAGAAATAAAGCGAATCCGCGTTGATCGCCTTGCGAATCTCTTCGACCGTCTTCGACGATGCGATGAGCTCTTTGCGATCCGGCGTATCTATACCATAATAGCAAGGGTTTGCAAAAGGAGGCGAAGTAATGCGTACATGCACTTCCGTCGCGCCTGCTTCGCGAAGCAGATTCACGATGCGAAGCGATGTCGTGCCGCGTACGATCGAGTCGTCGATCATGACGACGCGCTTGCCTTCAACGATTTTGCGAACCGCTGACAGCTTCATCTTAACGCCCTTCTCGCGAAGCTCTTGAGAAGGCTGAATGAACGTCCGGCCCGTATATTTGTTCTTAATCAGTCCGAGCTCGTACGGAATGCCCGTCTGCTCTGCATAACCGATTGCCGCCGAAATCGACGAATCCGGCACACCCGTTACGATGTCCGCATCAACGAACGACTCAAGCGCCAGACGCTGACCCATCCGCTTACGCGTCATGTGCAGGTTAGCACCATGGATATCACTGTCTGGGCGAGCAAAATAAATGTATTCCATCGCGCAAACTGCCTTACGCGCTGCATCTGCGAAACGCTCTTCCCGCATGCCGTCGCGATCAAGCACAAGCATCTCGCCCGGCATAATGTCACGTACGAATTCAGCGCCGACAACCTCGAACGCACAAGTCTCCGAGGAGAAAACATAGCCATCGCCGAGCTTAGCCATCGAGAGCGGACGCAGGCCGTTCGTGTCCGATGCGACGATCAGCTTGTCATTCGTCATGATCAGGAAGGCGAAGCCGCCAACGACGCGCGCAAGCGCATCGCGTGCTGCCTCTACGAAATCCTTATCCGAACGTGCGATCAAGTGAGCAATAACTTCCGTATCACTCGACGTTTGGAAAATCGAGCCTTTGCGCTCCAGCTCCTGACGAATCTCAGGTGCGTTCACGAGGTTACCGTTCGTTGCGATTGCAAGATCGCCGTCACGGTATTTGAAGATGAGCGGCTGCGCGTTCGCCAGTCGGCTCTCGCCCGAAGTCGAGTAGCGGACATGTCCGATCGAACGGTCGCCCTTTAACGTGCTCAGCACATCCTGCGTGAACACTTCTTTCACCAGACCCATACCGCGGTGGTAATTGAAGTTGCGAGGATTCGCGCTGTCCACTGTGCAGATGCCCGAGCTTTCCTCGCCACGGTGCTGCAGCGCATGCAGCCCGTAGTAGGAAAGGGAGGAGGCGTTTGGGCAGTTGAATACCCCGAATACGCCGCACTCTTCACGCAATTTGTCAAAAATATCGTCTCGTCCAATGCCTTCGTTATAATGGTCTCCGGTCCACAGCGTTAGCTGCTTCACTTCATGAGACATGGGATCGCTTCCTTCCAGACCTTCTCCAGTTGTTCAACCGGCGCGTTGACGCCTTGGTTGCCATTCACTTGAATGTTCAGCGTTGCTGCTGCTGTAACTGTACCGATTGCTGCGTTCACGACTCCGCGCTCCGTCAGAAGCGCTTGAAGCTCAGCTGCTTTGTCAGCTTTAGCCGAGAGTAGAATACGCGATTGCGATTCGCTGAACAGTGCATGGTCTGCACGAAGCTCAGTTGTTACATTAACGCTTGCGCCGAAGCCAGTGCCGAAGCAGGATTCTGCTACTGCTACAGCCAGACCGCCTTCAGACAGGTCATGCGCCGAAGCGACGAGACCAGCGCGGATTGCTTCAAGCACAGCGTTCTGCGTGCGCTTCTCGACTGCGAGATCGATTTGCGGCGGACGGCCTTCCGTCTTGCCTTGCAGGACGTATTGCAGCTCGCTGCCGCCCATCTCTGCTTTCGTCTCACCGAGGAGGACGATAACGTCGCCTTCGGATTTGAACGATTGCGTCGTAATATGATCAATGTCGTGCACGAGACCAACCATACCGATAACCGGTGTTGGGTAGATCGCGCCTTTTGCATTCTCGTTATACAGGGAGACGTTACCGCCGATAACTGGCGTTTCGAGCGTTACGCAAGCTTCGCTCATGCCGTCTGCTGCTTTCTCGATCTGCCAGAACACTTCAGGCTTCTCAGGCGAACCGAAGTTCAGGTTGTCCGTAACCGCGAGCGGCTCCGCACCGGAGCACACGATGTTGCGGGATGCTTCTGCTACTGCGATACGTCCGCCTACTTCTGGATCGAGGTATACATAACGACCGTTGCAGTCCGTCGTCATCGCGAGCGCTTTGCGAGTGCCGTGAATCGTCACAACTGCTGCGTCCGAACCTGGCTGAACAGCCGTGCTCGTGCGAACCATGTAGTCGTATTGGTTGTAAACCCACTCTTTGCTTGCCACCGTCGGCGAAGCGAGTACTTGCTTCAATGCGCCCGTCAGATCCGTGACTTCTGGATAAGCCGCTGTATCGATCTTCGCGTTCTCAACATAGTAAGCAGGCTCTTGGGACGGCTTGTTGTATACTGGGCACTCGTCTACGAGTGCTTTAACCGGCATGTCAGCTACTTGCTCGCCTTTGTGGAACAAGCGGAGACGGCCGTCGTCCGTTACTTTACCAACCTTCGCGCAAATTACGCCCCAACGGTCGAAGATCTCTTGCGCTTGCGCTTCATGCTCTGGAGCAACAACGAACAGCATACGTTCCTGCGACTCGGAGAGCATCATTTCGTAAGGTGTCATATCTTTCTCACGCTGCGGCACTTGATCGAGGTACAGCTCGAGGCCGTTGCCTGCTTTGGATGCCATCTCGGAGCTGGAGCATGTCAGACCTGCTGCGCCCATGTCTTGGATACCAAGCACGATACCCGAGTTGATCAGCTCGAGCGTCGATTCCATAACGAGCTTCTCCATGAACGGGTCGCCGACTTGGACGGCTGTTTTCTTCTCTTCGGATTCTTCCGACAGCTCAACCGATGCGAACGTTGCACCGTGGATACCGTCGCGGCCCGTTGCTGGACCAACGTAGAATACCGGGTTGCCAACGCCTTTTGCTACGCCGCGCTGGATTTTATCGTGATCAATGAGGCCTACGCACATCGCGTTAACGAGCGGGTTGCCTTCGTAGCTTTCGTCGAACATGACTTCGCCTGCAACCGTTGGGATACCGATGCAGTTGCCGTAGCCAGCGATACCGCTGACAACGTTCTCGAACAAATATTTAACGCGATCATTCTCAAGACGACCGAAACGGAGGCTGTTGAGCAGCGCTACCGGACGAGCACCCATGGAGAAAATGTCGCGGATAATGCCGCCCACACCTGTTGCAGCGCCTTGGTAAGGCTCAACTGCCGACGGGTGGTTATGCGATTCGATTTTGAATACTACCGCTTGGTTGTCGCCGATGTCCACGATGCCGGCGCCTTCGCCCGGGCCCATCAGAACTTTCGGACCAGTGATTGGGAACTTCTTCAGAATCGGCTTGGAGTTCTTGTACGCGCAGTGTTCCGACCACATAACGCTGAATACGCCGATTTCCGTATAGTTAGGCAGGCGGCCCATGAAATCGCAAATAAGTCCGAATTCATAGTCGCTCACACCGAATTGCTGATAAATCTTCTGATCAACGATCTGTTGTGCTGTTGGCTCCTTAGCCGTTAACTGCTGCGCCATGTTGTTCCCTCCATGCATTCAAAATCGACGTAAACATCCGTTTGCCGTCCGACGAGCCAAGAATATCAGCGATCGCGCGCTCAGGGTGCGGCATCATGCCGACTACGTTGCCGCGCTCGTTGCTAATACCTGCGATGTCATCTACCGAGCCGTTCGGATTAGCGCCCGCTTTGTAACGGAAGACGATCTGGTTGTTCGATTGAAGCTTCGCCAGCGTCTCTTCGTCGCAGTAGTAGTTGCCCTCGCCGTGTGCGATCGGAATATCGATGATTTCGCCCTCATTGTATTGGTTCGTGAATGGCGTGTTGTTGTTCACAACTTCGAGCAGTGCGCTGTGGCAGCGGAACTTGAGGTTCTCGTTGCGGCGCAGTACGCCTGGCAGGAGGTTAGCTTCAGTCAATATCTGGAAGCCATTGCAAATGCCGAGAATAAATTTGCCTTGCTCAGCAGCCTTAACTACTTCGTTCATGACTGGAGCAAAACGAGCGATTGCGCCGCAGCGCAGGTAGTCGCCGTAAGAGAAGCCGCCCGGTACGATAATAGCGTCATAGCCAGACAGGTCCGTCGCTGTATGCCATACATAGTCAACCTGTTGGCCGACAGTTTCTTCTACTGCTTTGTAGCAGTCGATGTCGCAGTTGGAGCCCGGAAATACGAGTACCGCAAATTTCACGTCTTAGCCCTCCAGTTCAACACGATAGTCTTCAACAACAACGTTAGCCAGCAGCTTCTCGCACATTGCTTTTACGCGTGCTTCCGCTTCTGCTTTATCGTTCGTGTCCAGTTCAAGCTCGAGGAATTTACCGATACGCACGGAGCCTACTTCTGCGAAGCCCATTGTATGGAGTGCGCCTTGAACCGCCACGCCTTGTGGGTCCAGTACGTTTTCTTTAATCGTCACGTAAACCTTTGCTTTCATTGGGTAATTCCTCCTAAAGGGTTTGTGGATGCTGGCAATCCGCATTAAGCGGGATTGACCATGCAGCAAACGCTGCATCGGAAGCATGTGCTTTGTTTTTGCGGTAGCTGTCGATTCCGGAGGGAATCGCGTGCAGCAAAAAAGCTGCATCGGAAGCATACGCTTTGTGAATTGTTGATCTATCGTATCGGCAGACAAGCTGCTCTGCCGTTCATTGTTTCATTACTAACGCAATTCCGTGCCGGTCAAACGACGATAAATTTCAAGGTAACGCTGCGTCGTCTCTTCAACGACTGGTGCTGGCAGCGGATCTGGCTTGCTGTTCTTGTCCCAATCAGTGCTAAGGAGATAGGTACGTACAGGCTCTTTATCCATGCTGTCGATTTCCGTGTCGAGCTCATATTTGTCCGTTGCCCAGAAACGCGAGGAATCTGGAGTGAAGATCTCGTCAATCAGAATGACTTTCCCATTGATAATGCCAAATTCGAATTTGCAATCGGCGAGCACGATGCCGCGCTCTGCGCAATAGCTGTGAGCGAACTCATACAGCTTGATGCTGCGATCGCGAAGCTCTGCTGCAATCTCCTTGCCAACAAGCTCTTCCATCCGCTCGAACGAGATGTCCTCATCGTGGCCCACGTCGTTTTTCGCTGCTGGTGTGAAAATCGGCTGCGGGAACCGCTCGTTTTTGCGAAGACCCGCTGGCAGCTCGATGCCGTTAATCGATTGCTTCTGCTGGTATTGTCTCCAACCGTTGCCTGTGATATAGCCGCGTACGACACATTCGATGTCGATGCGTTCCGCCTTCTTCGTCACCATGATACGGTTGCGAAGCAGCTCAGGCTCGGTAATCACGTCGCCAAGCTTGTTGACATCCGTGTGGACAACATGGTTCGGCTGCATCGCTGCCGTCTGTTCGAACCAGTATGCCGACAGGCTGTTCAGCACATTGCCTTTGTCCGGTATAGCTGGGTCCAGCACATAGTCAAATGCACTAATGCGGTCCGTTACGACGATCAGAAAATGCTCGCCGAGGTCGTACAGCTCGCGAACTTTGCCTTTGTACACGAGCGGTGCTTTTACATAATCAACTGCAGTCGAAATTGCTTGGGATGCCACTTGACTCATCTCCCTTGGTTTTCTACCCACCCAAACCCTCCCTGCAAGGGAGGGCCCCAGAGGATCCATCCTCTGGACTCCGGAAAGGCTGTACTGGGTTACTTATTGAGCGTGTCCTCGCTTTCCGTCCCTCGCGGGACCCGCTCTCTTGCGAATGTATCTATAACCGGTAACACGTATGCTTCATTATTCGGCGCATCCTCGTTATTCCGTGCTGCAAGCCGCTTGTCGTCCCTTGCGGGACACGCTCTTGGCTAGTGCGTACCTTGCATGCTTCGCTCTAGCGAATCATCCCTGCGGGATGCGCTGTGCTGCGCAAGGTCAAGAGCCAAAGGCGATGCTGCGCAAAATTCTTCCATTGCATTTCGTGCAATAGGTTTGCCAGCTGGAGGATGGCAAACCTTACATCATTGCATTTCGTGCAACTGAATTTCACCAATATCAACCGTTTCGCCTCATTCGGGTCCGTATGCAGTCAATTCTGTTGTACAGAATGCAATAGAACACCAATTGTACGCGTAAACGAGACATCCCATTGTACGAAATACAACAGAGTCGAGTTAGACTCCCTCTTCGCTCCTCCGCCTGCTATACGATGGAGCGCTGGCCGCTTTCGTGCTTAGTTCAGACCCAAGCGAGTGAAGATCGTGTTCACGTGCTTCAGGTGCCATGCCGGGTTGAATGCGTCTTCGATCTCTTCAGCCGACAGCTGGCTCGTGATCTCAGGCGTCTCTGCGATGATGTCGCGGAATTGACGCTGCGTCTCCCAAGCTTGCATCGCACGCGGTTGAACCGTGTCGTATGCTTGCTCGCGGCTGAAGCCTTTGTCGATCAGCTTCGTCATGATGCGGCCGGAGAATGGTACGCCGTACGTCGACATCATGTTGCGCTTCATGTTCTCAGGGAACACCGTCAGGTTAGCGATGATGTTGCCCAGACGGTTCAGCATGTAGTTCAGCAGCATCGTTGCATCCGGCAGGATGATGCGCTCAACCGACGAGTGGCTGATGTCGCGCTCGTGCCAGAGCGGAACGTTCTCGTATGCCGACAGCATGTGGCCGCGGATTACGCGAGCAAGACCGGAGATGTTCTCGCAGCCGATCGGGTTGCGTTTGTGCGGCATCGCGGACGAGCCCTTCTGGCCCTTCGCGAATGGCTCTTCCACCTCACGGAATTCACTCTTCTGCAGCGCACGGATTTCCGTTGCAAATTTGTCGAGCGACGTAGCTACGAGTGCGAGCGTCGCCATATATTCGGCGTGGCGGTCACGTTGGAGCGTTTGCGTCGAGATCGGAGCCGGCTTCGTGCCGAGCTTCTTGCAGACGAACTCTTCTACGAACGGATCGATGTTCGCGTATGTGCCAACCGCGCCGGAAATCTTACCGAATTGAACGCCGTCCGCTGCACGGTTGAAGCGCTCCAGGTTCCGTTTCATCTCTTCATACCAGAGAGCAAGCTTCAGACCGAAAGTCGTTGGCTCTGCGTGTACGCCGTGCGTACGACCCATCATCGGCGTATCTTTGTATTTCACCGCTTGTCCGCGAAGAATCTCGATGAAACGCTCGATGTCCGCGCGAAGAATTTCGTTTGCTTGACGAAGCAGGTATCCGTTCGCTGTATCCACAACGTCCGTCGACGTAAGGCCATAGTGAACCCATTTGCGCTCAGGGCCAACCGTTTCGGATACGGCACGCGTGAACGCGATAACGTCATGGCGCGTTTCAAGCTCGATTTCGTTAATGCGGTCAATGCTGAACGACGCATTCGCGCGAAGCGCTTCTACGTCCTCGCGTGGAATAACGCCAAGCTCTACCCAAGCTTCGCAAGCGCAAAGCTCAACTTCGAGCCAAGCCTTGAATTTATTCTCCTCGGTCCAAATCGCTCTCATCTCTGGTCTGCTGTAACGCTCCAACATCGTACCTTCACACCTTCCAAATTGTTGTTTCTTCTATATATTGCAGCGCCTTGTCCGTATTCTCGGCCAGGACGTTGACATGCCCCATCTTACGTTTGTGTACGGCGTCCTTCTTGCCATACAGGTGAACCTTCGGTGCTACGCCATGGCGCGCAGCGGCTTCGTCCGGCTTCGCCATCCGCTCAAGCAGCGGTTCAACATGCTGTCCGAGCACATTGACCATGACGACTGGCGTAAGCAGCGATGTATCGCCAAGCGGCAGTCCGCAAATCGCACGCACATGCTGTTCGAACTGCGACGTCCGGCAAGCCTCCATCGTATAGTGTCCGCTATTATGCGGTCGTGGAGCAAGCTCGTTCACGTACAAGCCATCTTGCTCCGACCAGAACAGCTCGACTGCGATCAAACCAGCCGCGCCAAGCCCTTCTGCGATGCGAGCGGCAAGCTGCTCTGCTTCGCGCTGCACCCCTTCAGGAATACGTGCCGGAACGATCGATAGGTGCAAAATGTTCTCGACATGAATATTCTCTGCCGCCGGGAACGTCTTTATCTCACCTGTTGTACTCCGTGCAGCAATGACGGACAGTTCCTTGTCGAACTTAATGAACTGTTCGAGCACAAGCTCCGTACGAGCCTTCGATAACGTCTCGTATGCCTCGTCAATCTCACTCTCGCTCTTAATGACCCACTGGCCTTTGCCGTCATAGCCGCCAGTCGCTGTCTTCAGCACGCACGGTGTCCCGAACGCTGTAACCGCCTCGCGAAGCTCCTCTACGCTGCGGATCTCGCGATATGGCGCTACTCGCACGCCAGATGCCTCGATCGCACGCTTCTCGCGAAGACGATGCTGCGTCGTGTACAGCAGCTCGCTGCCTTGCGGTACATAAGACTCGTCCATCAGCATCGCTGCGACACCTGCGTCAACGTTCTCGAACTCGTACGTAATAACGTCTGAGCGGCGCGCTAGCTCTCGTGCTGCTTCGCGGTCATTGTAAGCCGCAACAATCTGATCCGCTACTTGACCGCAAGGTGCGTCTTCCGTTGGGTCAAGCGCAATGAACCGATAGCCCATGTTGCTACCTGCGATCGCCATCATGCGGCCGAGCTGGCCGCCCCCTAGAATACCGATCGTGCTGCCTGGCAGCAGCGGTGTTGTACGTTCAGACACCCTGTTCGCGCCCCCTCGCTTCATCTTTCTAACTGTGCTGCAAGCAATTACAGCGTTTCGCTGCTTGCCAATACCTCTTGCTTGATACGCTCGCGACGTGCTTCCACGCGCGCCTGAAGCGCTGGATCAAATGCACCCAGCATCTGAGCAGCAAGCAGGCCTGCGTTCGTTCCGCCAGCATTGCCGATTGCGACCGTCGCGACCGGAATGCCGCCCGGCATCTGAACAATCGACAGAAGCGAATCCAACCCGCTCAAGTTCGATGACTTGACGGGCACCCCGATAACAGGCAGCGAAGTCTTCGCAGCAACCATACCCGGCAAATGGGCAGCACCGCCTGCACCCGCAATAATGACCTTCAAGCCGCGCTCTACGGCGCTCTCTGCATACTCGAACATTAGATCAGGCGTACGGTGCGCAGACACGACCTTCTTCTCGTATTCGATGCCAAGCTCTTCGAGCACGTCGCAAGCCAATTTCATCGTATCCCAATCCGACTTGCTGCCCATAATGACGCCAACTACTGCGGTCATGAACCAATTACCACCTTTGTATATGAAAATGTCATTTCAAACGAAATTGTTATAGAGGTTGTACCGAAAGTCCGATTTTGATCACGAACATCACAAGAAATGTTGTTCGGACTCACGTACTGACTGCCGTACTCGCTGGATTATCACTTATATGCAAGCACAAAAAAAAATCCCAGAAGCGCTAATCCAGTATCAGGAAAGGCTTCAGGACTAAAGAGCGGCCGCAGGAGCGAACGAAGCTGAACATTAGGCTTAAACCTTCATATAACTCAGCCATAACGACAGTCGAAAGCTGCTTCCATCTAGAAGCAGCTCTTATAGTCCCGCTATCCGCTCGTAGTCCGGTAATTTAAGGTTTCCGGGTAGATACGCTCGAGCCCTATTCCCGAGTATATACGAACCGATTCATAGCGCGAAATCGACATTCCGCGCGACTTCTCTAGTGTAACAATCCTGCCCAAGGTTGTCAACGACAAAAGACGAACATTCAATCGATTTTATTGTTTGATAGTTCGTTTTTAGCACATTTTTGAACAGTTCATTTTTTACAGCGTGTCTTTTACCGGATTTTCACCTATTACAACAAGATCGCTACCTGTCGGAAGGCCTCTGCATATACATGAATAATCGTCTGAAGGGGCGACTATCTATGTACGAGCGAAACCCAACATTCCTATTGATGGAGGTTCCCATGCCATTCCCGAGCAACGCGCAATACGTGCCGCTTCGGCAAAGCAGCAATATTGTTACGGACCCTGTCCGCGACGCGTCGCCCGATGAGACGGACATCGTCGGCGACGCACAGTTTCCCGCTTCTTATTATGCGTATGACGGCACAAATGTTTACTTCCGAATCCGATTAAATACGGATCCTAGAGACAAGAGCAGCTTCAAGAACTTTGCATGGGGCGTCCTCATCGATACGGATAACAACACCTCCACTTACGAATGGGAGCTTGTCGTCAACGGACTGGCCAATGAAGTTCAGCTGATCGCCAATACAGTCAAAATTCCGAACGTATTCACCGATCAAGCCGAAGGCACCGACGGCAAAGGAACACCAAACTACGCGGAAACGATTTGCAATTTCGACATTGCCCGAGCTCAAACGACAGAGGACGGATCCATGCTCGGCAATCCAACGAACTACTTCATCGACTTCTTCATCCCAGCCAGCCGATTGTTCTCCTTGCTCGGCATTACTAGCACCTCAACACTGCGTTTCCTGTTCTTCACCGCAACGAACAACAACATTTTCAACAAAGATTTCATCGGCACCGGACAGACGCTGAGCACGTTATTCTGTGATCCCGTTACGATTGCAGGTGGTGATGTAAGAGCAAGCCTTGCTGTAACGCAAACAATCACCGCGCCTAGTTCCGTCATCATTGCCGGCGAGTCCACCACGTTCACAGGAACGATAACCGTCACGAATACTGGCAGAAGCGCCGCGACTACTATTTTCGTTCAAGCAGACTTCCTGTTCGATAAGCTGATCCATTTCGTCGTAACCTCCAATTCGTCAGGTTCGACCGCGGCTAACTCGACGACGAAGATACTGACATGGAACGTTGGCAACTTAGCCGTCGGCGCCAGCGCGGCTTTGACTTATCAAGCCATCGGATTATTCACAACACCGGGCACACGTACAATAGATATGAAAACCGCAACAGGGATCGACAGCTTCACAGGCGCCTCGATCGCGGCACCAGCAGCTTCAGCTATCGTAAACGTAACCGCACTCGGCGGCATCACGGGGACGATTCTGAACAAAGCGAACGGTCTGCCATTGATAGGCGCCGTCGTGACAGCCATCAACACCGCTACTAACACCGCCGCAGGACAAACAACATCAGGCGCTGGGGGCGTCTACAGCTTCGCATCGCTCTCACCGGGCAGCTACTCACTATCGTACAGCTTCCCCGCCTTTCAGACCGGAGCCGCTTCGGCGGGTGTAACACCCGGCACCGTGCAAATCGTCAATGTCACGTTGACGCCAACGCCTGCGACACTTCAAGGAACCATCACCGCAACGGGAACAGGCAATCCGATTCCTAATGCCACGATTACAATTACAGACTCCATTGGCGTACGCGTGCTGCAGGCAAGCGGCGATGTGAACGGCACCTATCTCATTAACAACCTGATGCCCGGCTATTATCGGGTTAGCGCAGCCGCAGACGGGTTCCAAGCAAGCGACTTTCCTGTCACGCTGGCCATCGGCGAAATACGTACATTGAATGCCGTCCTCACACCGAATCCAGGAACAATTACCGGCATCATTACGAATGCTCAAACAGGAGCTCCCGTAGTTGGCACATTGGTGGAGGCCTTGGATAACCGCAACAGCATATTATCGACAGCCCTAACAGCCGTGGACGGCGGATATACGCTCTCATCGCTTGCCCCAGCAACTAATGATCGGCTCCGAATATCGGCAGATACGTATGTTACACAGGTCATCGGATTCTCAATTAACGCCGGGCAGACCAGAACGATTAATGCGGCGCTGTCTCCAATCGCCGGCACCTTAACAGGCGTTATTACGGATAGCGTGACCGGAGCTCCGCTTCTTGGCGCCAGCATTCGCGTGTTCACTTCCGAAGGCATCACGCTGCAGACCCGCTCTTCTGGCGCAGACGGCAGCTATACGATACCGTCTCTCCAGCCAGGCTCCTACTCCATCGTCATTATGGAAGAAGGCTACGCAGGTCGAACGATCGGCGCTATGATTAATGCGGGCGCTGTCACAGCCTTGAATGTCGCACTGCAGCAGCTGGCAGGCGCGATCTCCGGCACCGTGACAGATACGAACGGCAATCCGATCGCAGATGCGATCATCCGAATTTACTCCAACAACATTATCGTCGTTCGTGTCGCAACGAACGAGGACGGAACGTATGATATCGGCAATCTTGCCCCGGGCAGCTACTACGTAACCGTTCGGGCGGAAGGCTTCGGCGGATTGTCATCCAGTGTAGTAGTCAACCCCGGCGAGACGACGATGGAGAACTTTGCGCTTACGCCTAACCCCGGCTCCATCGCCGGTATCGTTACAGACACAAGCGGGAGCCCGATCGCTGGAGCGATTCTTACCGTCAGCATTAATGTTAGCGGCGGCGGACTGCTTACGACCAGATATGTATCACAGAACGATGGCAGCTATTTGATCGAGAATCTGTTTCCTTCGCCGTATTTGATAACTGCTGTTGCTGCGTCATTCCAATGCGCGTTCCAGAGCGCAACCGTCGTATCCGACCAACGCGCTATCGCAAACTTCATTCTTCAGTCGAACCCTGGTGGACTGAGCGGCACGGTCGTGGACAACAATGGCGTTCCCATTGCAGGGGCAGCCGTCCTTATTAAAGATTCTACAGGCAATGGTGTGACGGTCGCGACGATCTTCTCCGATCCGAATGGTCAATTCCAGACAACCGTCTTAGCACCGGGCAGCTATACAGTCTTAGCCTCCGCACATCATTTCCAGACAGCATCAGCTACGGTATCGGTACGTTCGGATGCAGAGGCTCCGATTACGCTCATCCTTATTCCGGACCCGGGCAGTATTCAAGGCTCCATCGTTGATGCACGAACAGGCCTGCCGATATTCGGCGTGCTGGTCAGCGTGATCGACAGCAGCAACTTTCAGATCGCATCCACTATTGCAGATGATGCAAGCACATTCCGGTTCGACGGCCTTCCGCCGGGAAGTTATACGGTTTCAGTCCGCGCTCTTCAGTACCAGAGCGGCACATTAGGGGCTATCGTGAAGTCCAATGCGATATCGCCCATTCATTTCAGCTTGGAACCAGAGCCAGGCAGCATTCTTGGTTCGGTCTCTCCTGCGGTCGGCGGCGCACTGATACAACTGTTCAACAGCAACAATATCCTTATCTCTACCACGATTAGTGATCCTGAGGGCCGCTTCGGCTTTCTCAGCGAGGCCGTCGGCGCTTACTATTTGACCTCGATTGCGGACAATTTCACTTCCCAGGTCGCAGGTGCAACCGTAACCGCCAATCAAACGGCGCAGGTTACGATTTATTTGACCCCGAATCCAGGCTCGATCGCAGGCACTGTTGTGGATACAGCGGGCAATCCAATTGCGACAGCCGTTGTCAGAGTGTTGAACAGCAATGAGTCCGTTCGAGGCAGCAGTCCGACACAAGGGGATGGCAGCTACATCGTTGAAGGCGTTCCGATCGGTACGAAGACTGTGATCGCTTCTGCCCCTAGCTTCAGCAATCAAGTGAAAGGAATTACGATCTCTCCGGGACAAAATGTAACGCAGTTCAACTTCACCTTAACGCCAGATCCCGGTACGATCAGCGGACAAATTACAGACCGCTCCACCGGGCTGGTCATTCCCGGAGCAAGTGTGGAAGTACGCGCGGATGAAGCGTCAGGTCTAGCCATTGCCGCCGGTACGTCTACACCGTTCGGCAACTATCAGATTACTGGTCTCATGCCCGGCGCATACGCCGTCATTGCCAGAGCAAATAATTATGCGGCAAGTACGGTCGGGGCACTCGTAACCAGCAATGGATTCACGATTGCTAACGTTTCGCTTAATCCTCTGTTCGGCACGATCAACGGATCGGTCATCGATACGCTGGGCAAACCGATTAGCTCCAACGATACGAGAATCAAGCTGTACACGCAGGGTGGCGCACTCATCGAGACGGTCTTCGTTAATTCGAATGGAGCCTTCAGCATCATGGGCGTGCAAGCCGATGAATATATACTGACCGCTTCCGCGCCTTCCTTCGAGACGACAACGATCGGCGTTATCGTTCAGGAAGGCGGCGTCACGAACACACAGCTCAGATTAGTGCCGCAAGCGGCTGCTATTGCAGGCCTGGTACTCAACAGCGCCACATTCTCGCCAATCAGCGGCGCGCTCATCAATATTGCCGATATCGATGGCTTCCCGGTCGATACAGCATTCACGGACAACAGCGGCAGCTTCACGGTCAGCGGCATTCCGGCAGGCAGCTTCGTCGTCTCCGCTATTGCGCCAGGCTTCAGCAGCGCGACAACAGCCGTCGTAACGAGAAGCGGACAGATTGCCTCGACCGAGCTGTCGTTGTCACCGCTGCCAGGAACCATCGTTGGCTTCGTCAGCGATATAACGAACGGAGCCAATATCGCAGGCGCAGAAATCCGAATCAGCGACGCTGGCACAGGCGCTGTCGTAGGCACGGTGCTTAGCGGCAACGGCGGCCAATATACATTCCCTTCGCTTGCTGAGGGAAACTATCAGGCGACTGCAAGCGCTAGCGGCTACGCCACCCAATTCGGCGGATTCACGATTACAGCCGGTGAGACGACGCGATTCAGCTTCGCCTTGCAGCCGCTGCCGGGACGGCTGCAAGGCAGTGTGACCCGCGCTGGAAGCGGCACACCGCTTGTTGGTGCAGCCGTACAGCTGCTGCAGTTCAACAATTTTGGTCCACCGCTTACCTCAATCCTAACCGATCGTAACGGTTTGTTTGACCTTGGCGAAGTCGCTGCCACCAACTATGCGATCACCGTCATGCTGAACGGCTTTATTACGGAACAGACTTCAGCGCTGGTCATTTCAGGAGAAACAACGATCATCTCGGTCACGCTGCGCCAGTCGAATACAGGGGTTGGCGGTACGGTAACGTTCGGCGCGCCATCCGGTCCAACACCACCTGTCGGCCCTATCGGCCCTCCGCTGCCGAACAGCTCGATTACCATTGTCGATCACAATGGCGTCGTTGGCGGCAATGGCATTACGGACAATAACGGCCAGTATATCGTACCCAGCATCCCAACCGGGGAGCATACAATCGTAGCCTCCCATCCCACTGCAGGCACCGGAACGGCATTCCTGCCGGATCGACCTGGTCAGATCCAAACATCGGACCTCCAGCTCGGCGGTGCGGCGAAGCCGATAACAGGAAATGCGAACAACAACACAGACAACTTACCAATTCCGGGAGTCATCGTACAAGTGCTCGATCACGGCAACAGCAATACGGTGCTCCAAACAAGCATCACTGACAAAGACGGCAGCTACAGAACGAATCCGCTGCCGCCCGGAGACTATACCATCACCTTCTCGTCTCCCTTACACGGATCTACCGCCATCACATTCGATCTTCCAGATCCGCTGCCGACACTGACTCCGCAGCTTACGCCGCCTGCCGCGCTGCTTAGCAGTGAATTCGGTACGCTGCGCGGGACGATTCGGGATGCATCGGGCCAGCCGCTCAATATGGCCTTGGCCGCCATCATCACAGACCAGCAGCGCCTTATTCGTCAAATCATCAGCAACAGCTCCGGACAATATGCGCTGTCGAACCTTGCTGCTGGCACCGCGACCGCGGAGTTCTCTTTCCCAGGCAAGCAGACAGCTGTCAAGATGCCGGCAATCGTTAACGGACAGACGACCATTCTCGATATTATCCTGCTAGATGAGGATGAAGAATAACAGGCAGCCCTAAGCCTTGAACGAGCGACCCTCGTTCAAGGCTTATTTGTCGTACAGTGTACAGAATGCGACTAGCTTGGAATACAGTAATATCAGCGATCAACCTTCATAAGGGGGTATTCGATGTTCATTCATGTGGTCCGACGGGGCGATACACTGTGGAGACTCGCGCAGCAGTACAATACAAGCACGAGCGCCATCGCTTCCGCCAACGGCGTTCAAGAGAGCGGCATTCTCGTTCCTGGCCAATCGCTGCTCATTCCGATCTCAGCCGATCAGCATGTCGTCAGGCAAGGCGAGAGCTTATGGTCCATCGCTAATATTTACGGTTCAACGCCAGAAGGATTGGCGCAGCTCAATGGCATTACATATCCGTTCTACATTTATCCAGGGCAGCGGCTTCGCATTCCCGTTCCCGCCAAGCCAACAATCGAGGTCAATGCTTATACGGAGCAATTCAATGAAGCCGGGGTGCGCGAAGTGAAGGAGATCGGCAGTCTGCTTACCTACCTCAGTCCATTCAGCTATCGAGCAGCCATCGACGGATCGCTATCCGGTCCAGACGATGCGGCGTTAATTGAGGCGGGCCGCAGCGAGCGCGTTATGCCGATGATGGTGCTTTCCAACTTCAAGGATGGCACATTCGACTCGGACATCGCACATGCGGTATTAACCAACATGACCGTTCAGACCAAACTCATCAATACCGTAATGGATACGCTTCGGCAGAAAGGCTACAAAGCGATCAATATCGACTTCGAATACGTCCCGCCAAACGACCGCGAAGCGTATAATACGTTCTTAAGACGGCTGAAGGAACGGCTTGCACCAGGCGGGTACCTGCTGTCCACCTGTCTCGCGCCTAAGACAAGCGCCGAGCAGAAAGGCCGCCTCTACGAGGCGCATGATTATCCCGCCCATGGCAGCATAGTCGATTTCGTTATCCTGATGACATACGAGTGGGGGTGGTCAGGAGGGCCGCCAAGGGCAGTAGCTCCTATTGACGAGGTGGAGAAGGTTGTTCGATACGCCTTATCCGTCATGCCTGCAAGCAAGATTATGATCGGCATGCCGTTGTACGGCTATGATTGGACGCTGCCCTATGCACAAGGCAACGAGTGGGCACCTACCATCAGCAATCCTGACGCTATTCGGCGGGCGGCACAATACGGAGCGGAAATCCGATTCGACGGACCGAGCCAGTCGCCATTCTATCGCTATTACGATAACAACGGCATTCAGCACGAGGTATGGTTCGAGGATGCACGAAGCGTGCAAGCGAAGTTCAATCTGGTCAAATCACTGCAGCTTCGCGGCGTCAGCTATTGGGTGCTCGGTCTGCCTTTCCGGCAAAACTGGGAGCTGCTGCGGGCGAATTTCACAGTTAAGAAGCTCATATAACAGCTTAATGGCCTCTTCCTATAAAAATGTCGCTGTGCCCTTTCAGATGCCAGGTTGTCAGACATCATATAGCAAAGCACAGCGACAAAAGCGGTTAATGAACTACCCTTCGAGCCACACGGTCTTCGCAGCCGCAGGCTGTCTGCGTCCCGCAAGTTCTTTCATATCCGGGTAGCCGATATAGATCAAGCCGACCAGCGAATCCCGCTCCCCAAGACCGAAAGCTTGATGCATCCTCGGGTGATACATCGGGTCGCCGCTGCGCCAGACGGCGCCGAGACCGAGCGCATGGGCGGCGAGGAGGAGATTTTGCACAGCGGCATGGGAGGCAGCCAGCTCCTCCGCCAATACTGCACGCGGATTGTCCGAAGGCGTGCATACAACCGCGATGACGACAGGAGATCGATACGCCTTAGCCCGCTCCTTATCCAACCGCTCCGTAAGAGCCGGTTCCTCCAATCCTTCCAGCCCCTCCTGCGCAATTGCCGCATATGCATCTCCGAGCACCCTTCTACCCTCGCCCATCATGACAATGAACTTCCAAGGCTCCGTCAAATGGTGATTCGGCGCCCATCTGGCCGCCTCTATCAGCTGTTCAATCGATGCTTTATCGATCGGATCAGGCTTCACCTTACCAATGCTTCTTCTAGTCCGAATCGCTGTCATTAAATCCATATCTACCGCCTCCAGTCTTCTCTCTACCTCATTGTAACGAAACAGCCGAATCATCGTCCATCTCCAGCAGCTATCTCTAAAAATTCAGATGATAACGCCAGCATCACATTCTATATTCATGACAGCGTTATATAAACATAAGGTTAGATAAAGGATATGATTCAACATGCCCGGAGGTGTCCCAATGGCTTGTGCGTCGTTAGGCTTAGCAAGCGATTATAGTATCTTTCTATTCGGCAATTATAGCGATACGTCTACGACCCTCAGCGGAAGAGCAGCTGCGGGAGGGGACGTCAGCTTCACCGATCAAGTCATCAGCAGCGCTCTCCCCGTGTCATCCACGCGCGCCGATCTTGTCATCGGCGGCAGCGTCGATATTACGCGCGGATTCAATAATGGCAATACGGTGATCAGCCCGACCTCAACTGTGATCAACTATACGATGATCAACAACAATGGCGTAACTCCCCAGCCTATCGTCGATGCGCCGATTGATTTTGCATCCGCACAGACGTATTTGCAATGCCTGTCTACTGGATGGAGCACCCTCGCAGCCAATGGCACCGCGGAGAATGTATTCGGCAATATGCAAATAACAGGCACCGATCCGGTCCTCAATATTATTACATTCAACGGGAATGACGTGGATGGTACAGGTTTGTCGCTCGAAGGCGCATCACAGGTGCTGCTTAATTTCCCTGCGGGCTCCACCGTCCTCATTAACGTATTGGGAACGGATGTCGGCTTCGGCAATTATCAGATCAACGTGAACGGCGCATCACCGCCCGATCCTGCTGTAGGCTCAGCGATTATGTGGAACTTTCCCCAAGCAGCCACGCTGCGCAATGGCAACGGCGTTTATACTGGCTCTGTTCTAGCTCCATTCGCGGACATGATCGCCAACGGCTTCGCTCAAATTAACGGTCAGCTTATATCAGGCTCTTATGACGGTACTGCCGGAGGCATCACAACAGCGCTTGTCTTCTTCACGGGCTGCTTGCCTGAAGTTCCTACTTGCGGAGGCGTTGCCTCTTTATCGATTACCAAACTAGCCAATGGCGCAACGTCGTTCACGGGTGTACCTGGTACTTCGATTACGTACAATGTACTTGTGACGAACACTTCTGCGGTGCCTATTACCAATATTGTCATTACCGATGAGGCGCTTGGCATCCAACAGACAGTTCCGCTGCTCAATCCAGGCGAAAGCTTTCCTTTCGTTGCCGATTCCCAAGTGCAAAGCGGCCTTGCCGGCACGCAATACACCAATACGGTCACAGCTGTGAGTGACAATGCGCCAACCGTATCGGCAGTAGTAACCATTACGATTGCAGCCCTGCCTGTAAACGTGCAATTCACCAAGAACGCAAGCGACACAACAGCAATGCCAGGTGACCTGATTGTCTACACCTTCACGCTTGCCAACATGGGCAACACTGACTTAGTGAATGTCCGGCTGGTCGATCCTTCTATTAACTTGGATCTAACGCTGCCATCCTTCTTCAGCGGGACGCTCGCCCAGCAGACGTTCACGATTCCTGCCGACGTCTCCTCCGGCTCGTCCTTTACGAATACAGCTATATTGACAGCCGATAATCTGCCCAGCCCTGGCTTTCTTGAGAGCAGCGCCACGCTTGTCATCTCATCGCCGCCCTCGGCCAGCTTCCGCAAAGTCGCTAATGTTTCATCTGCATTGCCGGGAACAACCATTCTATACTCCTATATTATCCAAAACAATTCAGACACTGCTCTTACCTCGCTTGTCTTAAGCGACCCAATGCTTCAACTCAATAAAACGATCCCTTTCATTACAGCTTTTTCCACCATTGTGTTCGAGGCGTCTTTCACCATTCCACCGGATTCAGCAGCTGGTACGACGATTACGAATACCGCCTCGCTCACCGGCGAATTCGGCACATTGTCTTCAAGCGCGACGGTAACGGTCGAAGCTCAGCTTTCCCTGCTCGTCAATAAAGATGAGGATACGGAATTCGTCATTCCAGGGGGAACGATCACTTATACTTTGCAGGTGATCAACAATGGCAATACGAGCCTAAGCAATGTCCAAATTTCAGATCCGCTAACGAGCTTCCAAGAAGTTATCCCTATCCTGCCAGTCGGAGCTTCTCCATTCTTCACTACCTCGTTCACCATACCGCTTGATACGCCGGTTGGAACGACGGTGACGAATAGAGTCTTCGCCCAGGCTGATCAAATCGAACCTGTATCCGCCTTTGTAACTGCTATCGTAACCGCCGCTCCCGTCCCGCCGCCGATCGCACCAACTGTTATGCTGGGATCAACAGTCAGTCAAGAGGCAGCTTCACCGAATGAAACGGTCACCTTCACTGGGACTGTCACTAACAATTCGGCTGTAACGGTTCGCAACCTGGTGCTGCGATCCCCATTCTTCCAGTATTCATCGCTGCTGCCCATACTCAATCCTGGCGCCACAACCGTGTTAGCCGCAGAATTCACGATACCTGGAGGCACTGCTCCTGGCACCGTCTTTACAGCGACGCTGGAAGCGGCCTCGATCAGCATCCCAGCACAGCAGACCGCAGCCTCCGTCGTCGTCCTGCCACAAGCCAGCTTATCATTATCCAAGACGTTGAATGAATCCGAATTCACGAGAGGCGATACAGCTATCTTCACGGTCGTTGGCAAGAATACGGGCAATATACCGATTGTTAATCTCCTCTTCTCAGACCCTGCCTTGAATCAGCGCATTGAAATCGAAACGCTATCTCCCGGTACAGCGGCATCAACGATCCTAATCAAAACGGTAACCGAAGAGCCGGGTACAACGTTCTGCAATGAAGCCATCGTCACCTCACCTACCATCGACACGGTGACAACTAATGCCTGCTACACGGTCTTCGGTCTGCTGCTCCGTAAGCATGCTAACGTTTCGCTCACGACAGCTGGCAGCATCGTCAACTATACGGTAACGATACGCAATCCAATGGCAGCGACAGCCTCCGGTATTGTATTCCGCGACCCGATTCCGAGCCATAGCGAGCTTGTCGCCGACTCTGTTCGGCTTAATGGCAATACGATATCGGATGGTCTACTCGCATCGGGCATCCGCATCCCGCCTCTTGGCCCGGATGCAACCGCAATAATCAGCTTCTCATTGACGGTTGTCAGTGAGCCGGCGGACGGCTTCCTGGTCAATACCGCTGAAGCGACCTTCCGATTCCTCCTTGCATCCGGCGAGCTAAGCGGCACCTCATTCTCGAATACCGTATCAGTTGCAGTAGAGGAGCATGAGGAATAAGAAGTCTACTTAGCGCAAAAGGGAGGGGACGCCAGACGTCCACCTCCCTTCTCTTATACTCCTAGCTAGTGCTCGAACCGTTCTGCTATCCGCTTCATCCACACAACCATCAGCGCCGCTTCCTCGTCGGACAGCGGCTCTCTAACTTTACGCTCGCCCTCCTCCACGATTGCAAGCGCCGGTGCTCGAAGCGCCTCCCCTTGCGGCGTCAAATAGATACGGTTCGCCCGAGTATCCTGCTTATCCTGCTCTCTCCGGATAAATCCCTTCTCCTCCAGCCCCTTGAGCAGAAACGTCGTCGAAGCCGGTTGAATGCCAAGCACTTGAACGACCTGCTTCTGCGTAACGCCTTCCTGCTCCCACAGCATCATGAGAACACCGAGCTGGGAGTTCGTAATGCCAAGCGGCTCCAGCCGCTGGTCCAAGTAGTTGCACATATTCCGATAGTTGCGTTTCAACCAATAACCGAGCTTCGACACTAACAACTGATCCATTAGACCTCAACTCATTTCAACAAGTGATTACCCTCATCCTACAACAGAAAGGCAACCGCTGGAAGAGTGCTGACGGTCTAACTATCTCGCGGACCCTGCCTCAGCTGCATCGAAGGCTTCCAGCGCATTCACCCCGTGCGACAAAACGAGACCTGCGTTGACGACACCTGCAATGAGCAGCGCCTCTGCTATCTCTTCCCGAGTACCGCCAAGCTCGCAATAACGCTTCACATAGCGGGCAATGCTGTATGCACAACCCCTTACATGCGCGACAGTAACTGCAATTAATCCTTTCAATCGGGTATCAACTGCCCCTTGCTCCGCGAATACAGCATCTGCGAATCGATCATACGCAGTGAATGCTGCTGGCGCTAGCGCGCGGAGCTTATCATACTGCTCCAAATTCGACGCGGTGTATAGGGAGTCCGCCTCGTCACCGTTCATCGTTCGGATCGCATGGACCCCATGGTACAACACACTCTCTGCATTAACGGCGCTTGCGACGAGTATCGCCTCCGCGAGCTCATCCATGACACCATTGTGCTTCTTGAACTTGCCGGCATGAACATCAATACAGTATGGACAGCCGGTCACGTGAGCCACAGCCGCTGCAATCAATTCCTTCTCCTCCGTGCGAAGCAGCTTGGGCTCGAAAGCCATATGCTCAAGCTTGAAGTAAGTTTTCGCCCCTTCGGGCACAAGCTTCTGAAGTTCCGCTATTCGAGCAAGATTAGAACGCTTATACAAAGATTCGCCCATCTGGTAATCGCCTCCAATTATTGAAGTCGATACTATGATATCTAACTAAATTTGGATATCATATCCATCTTTAGTCCTGAATTTTAGCCTTCAAATAAAAGAAGATGTACCTCCATTTATTTAGACACCTAACTATTGTCATCGCAAAGTGTAACGCGATTTCACAGGCGCATATCACCTCGCTAACAGCCTGTGCATATATATGGAGAATAGATTCGTTCCATCTGTGCAGGAGGTCGATCCACTTCCATGTCCGCCCGCTATATCCCACGAAGACCTATGCATGATGTCAGCATGCGTGAATTCCCTCCTGTAGATCCAACTAGAATTGAACATTCCGCTCAATCGTTCCAGCGCATGCTGCAGGATGCAGCTCGGATCGTCAGCAGACTAACCGATCGCTCTTATGCAGTTCCGCTCATGACAGCTGCTCAGGCTGGTCATCAGGAGGAGGTTGATCGGATGATCCAAGAAGCAGCAGGCACTTCGCGCGCACATGCCAAATATACGCCAAGCAGCATCGTCATTACCGTTGAGCCAGCGAACGTAGATGAAGGCTGCTGCAATCTGTCCATGACGCTGCGCTGGGGGAGATGACTCAACTAATCGGCCTATTAACGCACAACACCCCTGCGCCGGTCCGCGCAGGGGTGTTTCAATCTCTACAGCCTGAAGGTTTAGCCTTGGCTGCCAATATAGACGTAACGCAGAATAACCAGGATCGCTATGATCCACATCAGAGCGTGAATTTTGTAGCCGCCGTTCTGATCGCCTTTCTTCGTTACGTTAGCGATTGCTGCAAGCAGTACATACGAAACGATACCGAACGAGATACCGTTAGCGATGTTGTACGTGAAAGGCATAAGCGCCAGCGTCAAGAACGAAGGAATCGCATAGACCATGTCGGAGAAGTCGATGTGCTTAACGGAAGACATCATCAATACGCCGACGATGACGAGAGCTGCTGCCGTTGCAGAACCCGGAACGAGCGCTACGAGCGGCGACAGGAACAGTGCGAGCAGGAAGCAGATACCCGTCGTAACCGACGTCAGACCTGTACGGCCGCCTTGCGCTACGCCTGCAGAGCTTTCAACATACGCTGTAATTGTACTCGTACCGAGCACCGCACCGCCGCCTACTGCTACTGCATCGACCAGCATTGCTTTACCAACGCGCTTCTTGCCTTCTTCCTCGTTCTTCATCAGGCCTGCACGGCTAGCCGTACCGACAAGCGTACCGAACGTATCGAACAATTCAACGAACGTGAACGTCAGAACGACCGAGATCAAGCCAGCTTCCATCACACCGTTGAAGTCAAAGTTCCAGAAGTTGAGCTGACCGAAGTCAGGCGCCCATGTTTTGCCCGACAGCGTGTCGTTTACATTGACTTCGCCCATCAGAATCGCAATGATCGTCGTGCCGATGATCCCCCACAGAATTGCGCCTGGCACACGAAGAACCATCAGAATCGCGATCAGGAAAATACCTACGATCGTCAGGACAACGCCGTTGTTCTCCAGACTGCCCATGTGAATGACCGTTTCAAAACCGAGCACATCGGTGAAGATACCCTTCGGCACTTCCGTTACCGTGTTCTCGACAGCAACCGTCAGCAGGCCGCTGTTCTTCAGACCGATAATCGTAATAAACAAACCGATACCGGCAGTAATGGCATGTTTCAAGCTGTCCGGCACTGCGGTAAGAAGCATTTGACGAACCTTCGTTACCGTCAGCACGATGAAGATCAAACCGGAAATAAAGACAGCCGTCAAGGCGATTTCCGGCGAAATTGTACCATTGGAAGTCAATACCGTTGTTGCAAAATATGCGTTCAGACCCATACCCGGTGCCAGTGCAACTGGGAAGTTAACGAACAAGCCCATAGCGACTGTGAAGATACCGGCTGCAAGCGCCGTCGCGAGGAATACGCTAGTCCAGTCCAGCCCCGTCGCAGACAGGATGTTCGGGTTGAGCGCGAGAATATACGCCATCGTCATGAAAGTCGTCAAGCCCGCCATAATCTCTGTCCGCACATTTGTTCCGTGTTCCTTTAGTCGAAAGAAACGTTCCATTTTTCGAAAAATCCTCCTTAAAAAATGTGTTGGAACAAACAAAAGAACCTAGGAAAATGCTGATGAATCATCGCACTTCTCCTAGGTTCCTCAAAAACAGGAAAAACATACACGTACGCTGGACCGGCGCACGCGCTGCTCTCCTATTTTTTTCGTAGCCAGATCATTTACGGTGATCTCGTAGAGACTCTCAAGCCAATTCTTGAGATTATACGAAAAATATTTTGTTTGTTGTAATATTCAGTCCCCATTGTAAGGACGACCACGCCCAATGTCAACGATAATTTACGAACATTAAATATTGAAAGGGTTTTCAACATTCGGCAATAGATGGAAAAACGTTCCCAATCAGACAGCATAGGACACTCATTTGTAGTCGGCATACGTTATTCACTGCCCATTTGTAAATGACACAAGCAGCCTCAATACGTAATGGGAGCACAAATAAAAAACTCCCTTCTACTTAGTTGTTGTAACTAAATAGAAGAGAGCTCAGGGGTCTGACCAAGCCTGTCTGTGAACTAGATTCCTTTAACAACCGTCCGCACTTCGGAAACTAACCATTGCCCATCCACAAATTCGAGAACAATATTACGAGTTAAGGTGCCTGGATAGAAATCGTCCTTCTCGGACTTTTCTTTATACTGGAACAAGATGCCTTCATATGGAGAAGCAGATGAATAGGTCAGCATTGGCTCGGTAAAAGCATTCGCATAAAGCTTATCATATGCGGTTAAGCCATTATTTTGAATAACCTGATTAATCAATTCATTGGTGAAGTATCCCGCTAGCTGCTGTCGCTTCTGTGCATACTTCGAAATGTGGACCGCTTCATTCACTTTCGCATAGAGATGATCAAGACGCTGCTGCGTAGGTGTTGAAGGCAATTGAATCCGCGAATCGGCCTTCCCCTTAATAACCAAGGCTTGTCCCATATAGGACACATTAGCCTGCTTCAATTGATTGTTCCAAGTGACTTCCGCACCTACAACTGAACCTATAAAGGAAAATGGAACGTATGTCACTTGATCAACCATCGTTACCGGCACGTCGAGATACCCAAACATTTGTGTACCTATCGACACGGCTGTTTTATTCAATCCTAGCCCGATCACTTTGCCGCCCATATGAATAAAAGCCTGCTTGTCTTTATTATCCCACTGCACATATGCGCCTAGTTTCTCGGAAAACGCTCGAAGGGGGATGAGCACTCTGCCATTGGCGATCTTGCCATCGATTACGGCCGCTGTTGTGCCAGCCTCTGCTGCGCTTGGAGTTACAACCATCGCCTGTGCCATAAACACTAACAAAGCAAAGAACATAACTAATTTCTTCTTCATACTTGCCCTCCAATATATCCGTTCATTAATAAAGTCTTCATAAAAAGCATAATGAATAAAGCTCGGATTAACAATCTGAAATGACTGCCAATCCAAGCTTATTCGACCCGTTCTATTTGCCAAGCACTAGTCTGATATCCATCCCCTATGGTCTTGGCTCAACAGGATGGGTCATGACATCTGCAACGAGCCATTTTCCACTCTCAAATTTAAAAATAATATTACGAGATATTTCGCCATAATAGAACGAATCATTTGTAAAGAGCCACTGATAATAGGATGAATAATAAATAGATTCATTGGCATAGGAGAATGTCGGCTCTTCAAAACGATCAGCATAACGTTTATCATATTCCGTTAAGCCATTATTCTTAATGACTCTTGCAATGAGCTCGTTCGTAAAATAGCCTGCCAGCTGCTGTCGCTTCTGTGCATAGTCCGTAATATTTGCTGCTACTTTCACCTTAGCATATAGCTCATTAAGACGCTGCTGAGTCGGCTTAGTAGGCAGCTTAACCTTCGGATCAGCCTTCCCGTTAATGAGCAAGGTTTGACCCTTATAATTTACTGTCGCTTGCTTAATCTGATTATTCCAACTCACTTCTGCTCCAACAACTGAGCTGATGAATGAGAACGGCAAATACGTTACGTTATCAAACATGGTCATCGGCACATCCAGAGTAAGACCAACTATTATACCGTTAACTCCCACTTCAGTACCATCAAGCTTTATACCAACATATTTGTCGCCAAATGTAATCGTGGCATATTTCTCCTTGTTATCCCATTCCACTAAAGCACGTAAATGTTCTGAGAATGAACGTAATGGTATTAATACCCGCCCATTTGCTAGCTTGCCTTCAATTTCTTTAGGCGTGCTGCTCGTGTTTGCTGATACTGTATTCAGTGGTAATATGGCCACTTGTACAAGCAATAGCATACATACAATTCGAATAAGTGAGTGCTTCATCATCCTGCTCCTTTGTCTCTTCTAGTTAGTAATAAGATAGACGGTGATCCTCCTGAATTGTTGCATGAATCACTATAAAAGTTAGAATAGAACAACAAAAAGCTTGAAGATATCCTGCACAAGTGCAGGCTCTTCAAGCTTTTTAATAAGTTTCTATTCCCACTCAATCGTTGCCGGCGGCTTCGACGTGATGTCGTAGACGACGCGGTTGACGTTGTCGACTTCGTTGACGATCCGTACGGAGATTTTCTCCAGCACGTCCCAAGGGATGCGCGCCCAGTCTGCCGTCATGCCGTCGATCGACGTTACAGCGCGGATGCCGACGGTGTACGAGTACGTACGAGCATCGCCCATAACGCCTACACTCTTCATGCCCGGCAGCGCCGTGAAGTATTGCCAGATCTCACGGTCAAGACCAGCCTTCGCGATCTCATCGCGCAGAATCGCATCGGATTCGCGTACGATGTGCAGCTTGTCCTCTGTCACTTCGCCAAGTACACGGATCGCAAGACCCGGACCTGGGAATGGCTGACGGTTAACGATGACGTCCGGCAAGCCGCACTCTGCGCCAACCTTGCGAACCTCGTCCTTGAACAGCGCCTTCAGCGGCTCAACGAGCTGGAATTTCATATCTTCAGGCAAGCCGCCTACGTTATGGTGCGACTTGATAGTCTGCGCCGTAGCTGTACCGCTCTCGACGATATCCGTGTACAGCGTGCCTTGCGCGAGGAAATCGAACTCGCCAAGCTTAGCGGACTCTTCGTCGAATACATAGATGAATTCGTTGCCGATAATTTTACGCTTCTGCTCTGGATCCGTTACACCGCGCAGCTTGCCGAGGAAGCGCTCGCTGGCATCGATCTTAACAACCTTCATATCGAACTTGCCCACGAACGTATCCATAACCTCTTCCGCCTCGTTCTTACGAAGCATGCCATGGTCGATGAACATACATGTCAATTGGTTGCCGATCGCTTTATGAATCAGCATCGCTACAACCGAGGAATCTACGCCGCCGGACAGACCGCAGAGCACTTTCTTGTCGCCGACCTGCTCGCGGATTTCACGGACGGTGTCCTCGATGAACGTTTCCATGCTCCAAGTACCTTCGCAGCCGCACACGTTGAACAGGAAGTTGCGAATCATCTCGTTGCCATATACTGAGTGGCGCACTTCTGGGTGGAACTGAACAGCGTGGAAGTTGCGCGTCGCATCGCTCATCGCTGCGATTGGCGCATGCTCCGTGCTGCCCGTTACGACGAAGCCAGTCGGCGGTTCAACAACGAGATCGCTGTGGCTCATCCATACCGTTTGCTTCGCGTCGAGGCCGCCCGTCAGTGCGAAGCCTTCAACGAAATCAACTTCAGCTTTACCGTACTCACGTTTGCCGGCGCGTTGTACTTTACCTTCCAATTGATGCGACATCATCTGCATGCCGTAGCAAATGCCGAAGATTGGAACTCCCAGGTTGTACACGTCTGGATCGACAAGCGGCGAATTCTCTTCATATACGCTCGCAGGACCGCCAGAGAAGACGATACCCTTCGGATTAATCGCACGCAGCTTCTCAGCCGACGTGTTGTACGGCAGCAGCTCGCTGTATACGCCCAAGTCACGGATGCGGCGTGCGATCAGCTGGTTGTACTGTCCCCCGAAGTCAAGGACAACGATGATTTCGTTCGGTTTGTTCATGAGATCCTCCTAATAGTGTGCAGCAAAAATATATATCAACGCTTAAGCCGTTGAGATCGATATTGTGGCAGTGCTCTTACCTTCAATGGGTACAAGCCCTCCATCATGATTGTCATTATATAAAACGACGTTCACGGCAGTCAAGGACAGCCCCCGTCCGTCAAGACACTTCTCATTGACTTTGAGAATGAGAACGCTTATCATTTTAGAGATCATGATGATAGCCATTCTCATTTATGAATAAACACATTGAACAGAAAGGTGCTGAGTCCTCGTGTTCTCACCTGAACAGCGTCAACTGATGGAAGCCCATTTTGGCTTGACGTTCGAACCGCATCCATCCCCGGTCGCAGCGTTCAAGCTGCGTGATTTGTACCAGGAGCTGCATATGCAGTCTTTCCTAGATGAATATAATTCGTGCATCAAAGGCTTGGAGCCATCGGTCGGTGCCATGTACCTAACGTCGAATCTCATTCTGTTCAGTTCTGCGCTTCATTATATGGTCGCATGCTGTGACCAGGCGATCGATTTTGCACCCGAGCATTTTACAGCTGAGCTTATTTATATTGAAGGCACCTACTCGTATTATACGATCCGTTTCTGCGTGAACGAGGCGGTTGCCATTCCAATCGATCAAGATAACCGCGAGCAGCAGCGCAACGAGCTGTTCGCTAGGCTGTATGAACATACAATCCGGCCGCTGATCGAGCTGCTTCATCGTCTGACTGGCACGCCGAAGCTGCAAATGTGGGGCTCTTTCCCTCGGATTACATACACCTATGAATCGCTTATTGCACAAGAGAGCGATCCGATCCGCAAGCAGCGGCTCGAAGCGGATTTCCATTACACGACGAAGGAAATACCGGCGGCTGTGTTCGGGATGAAGCGTAATCCTTATAACCATACGTATCGCTATGTCGACAATCCGCTCAATCCGGATGTGCCATATCGGATGAAACCGACCTGCTGCATGTACTATCGCACCGAAGGCGGCGAATACTGCTACACCTGCCCGCGACTGAAGCCGAAGGACCGCGAAGAACGCAAGCAGCAGATGATCAAGGAGCTTGCGGCGAAGAAAGCTTAAATCATATTCAGCCCTCATTGATCTACCGCCTTGTCTGGCTTACCGCCAGGCAGGGCGGTTTTGTCGTTTATTCGACGATTCCCGCAGCGCATGCATAGGAGTGGCGATTTTATCCATAATAAACATGCTGTACCACACTCTACGAGATCGGCGCAGGTGATGCGAGAATGGCCATTTTTCATCGTAAAATATCGTTTCTCCAAACCGCCATGATCTTCATGCTGGCGAACGGGCTGGTCAGTCACGTTATTATCAATCCGCTGCTGCTCGATGCCTCTGGAAGAGATGCCTGGATAACCGTCATCGTATCCGGGCTTCTATTCATCCCTTGGTGCATTGTCCTTGCTGTCGCTATGCGCCGCGCAGGTCAGCAGAAGCTCATCCCGTATTTGTCCGGTAGAACGCATCCGATCATCGGTTGGCTCCTTGTCCTTCCAGCGCTAGTTACGCTGTATATGATAGGCGGGATGACGATCTCCTACACGTCGACGTGGACGATCTCCAACTACTTGCCTACAACCCCCCCGATTGTTCTGGCCATTCTGCTGACAACAATCAGTTCGATGTGCGCAATCTGGGGCATTCGTGTCATTGCCATTACATCAGGCATTCTGCTGCCGGTCGTCGTTGGGCTTGGTTATTTCGTCAGCATCTCGAATATGCCGGAGAAGGATTTTGGACTGCTGAAGCCTTATCTCGAACACGGCTGGGGCAATGTGTGGGATGGTCTTATCTACGCTGGCGGCGGCTATATCGAATTCGCCTTCTTGATGATGGTGCAGCATCATATTCAGACCAAAGTCAAACCGTGGCACATCATTACGCTCGCCTTAATTATGGTCTATATCTCGCTTGGACCGATAATAGGGGCGATTACCGAGTTCGGCCCCCATGAAGCGGCCAATCAGATGACCTCGCCTTATGAGCAGTGGCGGCTGGTCAAGCTTGGCAACTATGTCGAGCACGTCGACTTCTTCTCGATTTATCAATGGCAGTCTGGTGCCGTCATTCGGGCTGCCCTAGCCATCTTCTTATTGGTCGATATGCTGCCGATCGTTCGTTCATCCATCCGGCTGATCGTAATTGGGCTGATAGCGGTAAGCTATGTCATTCTATCCGCGCTTCCCACTAACGAATACAGCTATTACTTGTTCCTGTATCGCTACTATTATCCGATATCGTTCATTGTTCTGTTCATCGCGTCTGCATTATGGATGCTGATCTCAATAGCCTCAAAGCCTGTTCGGGAGGTGCAATAATGGCGAATTCGAATGGCAGCAGCAGTACCAAAAGCTCAACCCACGCAGGATCCAGCAATACTTCCGCTGGTCCCACTAACACAACGAATGCTGCTGAAGGCAGCAATGTCGGCAAATCCAGCAGGTCCAATAAGGGTAACAATGAGCCCTGGACGGAACAGCGTTTAAAGGACATATTCGCTCGAATGAGCGACGTCAATTTCCAGTCGTATCAGCTGAACGAGGAGCCAGAGTCGCGCGTCGTCATGCTGCTGGCTGAAGGCGTGAGCGACAGCTCCATGATCGGCAAGGTCGTTCTCCCTGGACTGGCGAACTTGTATGACGATGGCCTGCTCAATGAATCAGAGGCTGTCAAATGGACCGGCGATCTGCCATTGAATCCGATCGACCGCTTCGCCAAACCAGATGAGCTGGTCGAGGTCGTATTCCGCGGGAGCTTGCTTGTGCTTATTCCTGCGGTCCAAACGCTATATGCACTTGATCTTGCGGATCCGCCGAAGCGCGTTCCATCGGAATCCAACACCGAGATATCGATTAAAGGCCCTCGCGACGGCTTCGTCGAGGAAATCGGAACGAACGTCGGGCTTATTCGCAAGCGTGTGAAGAGCGATTCCCTCTGTTATGAAACGTTCGTCCTCGGGACGCGGACGAAGACGCGGGTAGGTTTGCTCTATTTTGGCGATATCCTAAACCCCGACGTCCTGAAGGAGGTCCGCAAGCGGCTGCAGCAGATCGATATCGACGGCTTGTACAGCATCGGACAGCTCGAAGAGATGATATCTGATTACAAATATTCCGTGCTGCCGCTACTCGACTTCACCGGTCGTCCCGATTATGCGTTAAGCAGCTTGCTGGCTGGCAGGTTCGTAATTCTGCTGGACGGCAATCCGTTCGTATTGATCGGACCTAGCAATCTGACGCTGCTTCTGAAATCGCCGGAGGATATCCATTTCAACTTCTTCTATGTCTCGTTCGCTAGGTCGATCCGGTTAATCGGTCTGCTGCTCACGCTGCTGCTGCCAGGCGTCTGGGTAGCACTGATGGCATTCCATCAGGATCAGCTTCCGTTCCGGATGATGGCGACGATCTCGGTATCGAGGCTCGGATTGCCGTTGTCGCCGCAGATGGAGTTCTTCATTCTGCTGCTTCTGCTCGAGATTTTCCGCGAGGCAGGCGTTCGGCTGCCGAACTCGATTGGGCAGACGCTTACGGTTGTAGGAGGACTCGTCATCGGGGATGCTGCCATTCGCGCAGGTCTCGTATCACCCTCCGTTGTCGTCGTCGGCGCCATTACAGCGGTAACAGGGGCTACCTTGGTGAATCAGACGCTTAGTACAACGGTAAGCATCGTCCGTCTGTTTATTTTTTTGCTAGGCTGCTTTCTTGGCATGTATGGCGTCATCCTTGGCGTTGTCCTATTCGCCGCCTACACATCACGACTGCAATCGTTCGGCATGCCATTCATGACACCACTCTCTCCGCTGCGGATCAAGGAGCTGCTCAGCGCCTTCCTGAGGGTTCCTTGGAAGCATGTTGGAAAAAGGCCTGGCTCACTTGCACCGACCGACTCTGATCATCAGCCGGAGAATGCGCCCTAATGAACGCATCTGGCAAATTACTGCGCCGAACGTCCGCTGCCGTGCTGTCGCTGCTGTGTATGCTGATGCTTCCAGGCTGCTGGAACTCGAAGGATATTCAGAATCTCGCCTATATCACAGCAATTGGAGTCGACTATAAAAACAATCACTATATCACGTATGTCCAAGTGCTGAATTTCTCGAATATCGCTCGATCCGAGGGCGTCCAAATCGGCAAAACAGTGCCTGTTTGGATCGGCAAAGGCGAAGGATCAACCATCGTCGATTCGCTCGATTCCATTCTTGCAACGTCCCAGCAGCAAGTATTCTGGGGACATGTCAAAGCGGTCGTCATTACGGAAAACCTGATGCGCAAAGGCGTTGTCGAAATGTATAACTCGCTGAACCGTTACCGCGAAATTCGTTACAGCCTGTTCGTCTACGGTACGAAAGAACGAATGGAGGACATCTTCACGAAGAAGTCGCTGCTCAATATGTCTCCGCTTGATACGATCATGTATTCGCCGGAGCAGGTCTATTCCCAGCATTCGTTCATTACGCCTTTACACGGCAATCAGGTCATTGCTCGACTTAACGAGCCGGGGCAGCCCACCATGCTGCCTTCCCTTACCATTACGAAGGAAGTATGGAAAGAGGACACGAAGCGCGTCCCTTTGCTCAGCGTATCCGGCGCTTACTTTTTCAATAACAAGGTACTATCAGGCTGGCTGTCGTCGGACGATCTGAAGGGCACAAGATGGGTGCAGCCGAGTTTGGAGCAAGCTTTTCTCCAAGTGCCGAATCATGAAGCTCCTGTCGCTACACTGAATCTCAGTAAGCCGAAGTATCACATTCAACCGGTCGTGCACAACGGCAGCGTCTACTACGACCTTAGCATTCGTGTCCGAGCGAAGCTGACAGAAATATTGGATAAGGCATCCATTCCTGAACTAGAGAAGATGGCGCAAGAGACGATTCGGCGCGAAGTCCGGGAAACCTACGACAAAGGACTCGAGGCCAATTGCGATGTGTTCAAGCTTGAGCAAACGCTCTATCGGAATTACCCGAAGGTGTGGAACAGCCGGAACAAAGCAATGCCGAACCGATTGTCCAAGGACTCCCTGCGTAATATTAAAGTGAAGGTGTCCATACTGACTACTGGCAAGTATAAAGGGCGGTATGAGTAATGGGGAGTAATAAAGAAGCGTTCTGAGTAATGGAGCGTAGGCTGTGCGGGAGAAGAACTTTGCTGTCCATCCGTCATCGTCGATGATGGTGGGCAGTTTTTTTCGGTTTAGACGGATAGGCTGACAGAGGGACCTCGAAGAAAATTAGTGTGCACAAGGCTGTAGTTTATACATCCTTTGCAGCTCGTAGAAATCTGGGATGATTCAAGCCTGCAATTCCTGCAGCCTTATCGCTCCATCCGCGTCGATCACACGATTTCAGCTCATAATGCCTGTATGTTCTGCAGCTTTACCACATGGTGAAGGCTCTAATGAGAGAAAAAGATGTATGTTTTGCAGGTTTACAACAAGGCGAAGGCTCAAAGGACGATACAATACAGAAGCTGTCCCTGTTGCACATGACGTGCCTCTAGGACAGCTTCTCCATTTCAGATGCTATTTGAAGAAGAAATACGCTCGGTCAGACGAGGCTATTGTGCGGCCATCGCCTTGCGGCGTGCGTGGGCCGAGCTGCTCTGCAGCTGGCGGACAACGTCCGCCAGCTCGTGGACGGTAGGCCCTCGGAAAGCGGCGGCTTCGCCGAAGCGCGCGGCTTCGTCCCAGCGCAGGAAGCGCTCCATCGCCGCCGCATCGCCGCTCGTGAGCGGCAGCTGCGCGCTGTATGCACGCGCGCTCTGCGCCGGCTTGCGGGCGCCGAACCGGCGCTCGACGCGCCGCCACAGCGCATCGGATGCGGCGAGATAACTCGCCCGCATCGCGAGCGCGCTTGGCGCGTCAGCGCCTGCTGCGCGCGCATAGCCGCGCAGCGCTGCGGCGACGCCGCGCCGGCGCAGCCGGGCGGCGCCATGCGCCGCCAGCGCGCCGGCCGCGAGCGCGGCTGCGCCGAGCGCCGCGGCCAGCGGCGCTGCCGGCGGCCATGCCGCCGTCCAAGCGGCTTCGCCGCCGGCAGCGGCACGGCCGGCGGCGTGCCGCACCGCGTGCGCGAGCGCGTCGCCCGCTCGCGCGAGCGCGTCGGCGGTCCGCGAAGCGGCCGCCGACAGCCAGGCACCGGCGCCGCCGCCATCTTGCGCGGCGCTGGTGCCTGGGGCAGCAGCATCGGGCTGGCTGTGGCCGCCCGATGTGCTGCTGTGCGCTTCGGCTGCGGAAGGCTGAGCAGCCGAAGCGCCGCTGAAGCCTGGCGTTGGGTCGAATGGCACCCAACCTACGCCAGGGAAATACACCTCAACCCATGCATGCGCATCTGAATCGCGCACGACATAGGACGCTCTGCTCTTCGAGCCTGTACCTGTCGTCACATGGACCGCTGCTGATGAACCCTGGCCATCGGAGCCCTCACCAGAACCCCCGGCAGCACCAGCAGCTTCCCCTGCCAGCTTCTCATCCTCGTTGAAACGGATCAGCTTATTGGCTGCGCCCGGCCAGGCTCCATTGCCCGCTCCAAGCTTACCGCTTGCTAACGTAACGCTCCCTGCGCCGCCAGTGGAACGAACCGTTTCCGCCGGCACAATCCCATCCGTTTCTGTCGCAAGCTCTCCTGGCGCGAACCCTTTCACCCACCGCGCCGGAATCCCCTGCGAACGCAGCATCACAACCATCGCCGTCGAGAAATGAACACAATACCCTTGCTGCTGCTCAAACAGAAAATGATCAACAAAATCAGATCCGACCGGCGGCTGATCGGTTCCATCAAGCGTATACGTGTAATGCGTCTTCAGGAACGATTCCAGCGCTTTTACTTGCGCATAGCGGGTCATGCCGCCCCAGCTGTCCTGTCCATCTGCAATGACCTGCGCCGCCATCTCCGCAACGCGGGATGGCAGGCTCGCCGGCAGCTGCGTGTACGCCTTCGCAATGGCCTCTGGATCATCCTCCGTCAGCCCCTGCTTCGCATTCAACCGCTGCAGCAGCTGCTCCTCGGTCAGCGGCGCCTGTGCCTCCACCGTGTATGATGCCACCTTCACGCTTGTGCCTGGCGCGAACAGCGTTCCCGCATCCTCATCCTCCCAATAGCGAAGCTGCTGTCGTGACGGCGAGTCCGACACGAGCTCGGTTACAATCGCATCCGTCCCCCCTGCAAAAAGCGGCAATCCCGCTTCCGGCACCGCCATATGGAACGTTTCCTTCACCGCGCCAATCGAAGTGCCCGGTTCGGCGACGAGCCTGCTCGACCATTCCGTCCCGTTGTCCGTCCATCCGCGCCCCGTATAGACCGACTTGGATGTGCCCCGCCAATACATCGGCTGATCCGACTCCACCGTGAACATGACCTGATTATTCGAAGCAAGCGATTCACCCAGCCTGCTGTCATCGAATCCGTAGCCCGTCGTCGCCTGACCGCTGCCCCGCGCGTTCGCCGTCTGCGCCGAATAGCGATCCGACAGCCTGTCGATCGCGCCTTCCCATCTGTCAGACATGGCCGCTGTCCAAGCGGCAGGCTCTGCAGACCATGGCTTCTGATAAGCGCCAAGCAGCGCGGCTGCTGCGATCAGCCCGCCCACAACGAGCGTTCCGCCCGTCCAGCGGCCCTGCCACCCAGCCATTCGGCCCGCTCTTGACCCTATATCTGCACCCAGCCCATATACCCGATGGACACGCGCCAGCGTAACAGCTGCGGCTAGGAGCAGCCACTCCAGCGATGCTCTCGCAACCCCCCACTGCGTATCCATACCGAGCCATTCATGCAGCAGGAGCAGATAGAGCACGGTCGCTAACCCAATTCCATGTGACAGCTGTCTCGCCCATATGATGAGCTGCAGCGCCGGTACAAGCAGCGCCCAGCCAAGCAGCAGCACAAGCGCTCGGATCTCCCCGGACATGAGCCAGAGGCCGCCATCTGTCAGGCGCATGGCCTCATCCGCCATTCTTGTCGAAAAATCGGTCAGCCACCCCAATGGAGCCTGACCTTCTCCATACAGCTGCCACAGCGTCCAGCCAATGACGAGAGTATTCCAGGAGAACGCAGCTGCTGCACGCCAACGAAACAGCTCTCCCGCGGCAAAACAGAACACCGCAATAAGCAGCGGCGCCGCGTCCACCTTCAGACTGTCAGCCGGCCGGGTCCATGGCAGAATCCATTCCAGCAGCAAGCCGTACAGCAGCAGACTCGTCCACAGCCGATGGACAAAAGGAACCGCCTCATACAAGCCGCGCTCCTTACGGCGATCATCCTTCCCCTTGTTATTGACCTGCCCGCTCATAGCCTTCACCGCCTTCCGCTATTGCAGTCTGCTGCGCGATATCGCCGCTGTCCGGCATCAGAACCCATACGACGCGAATACCCGCACTCTCCCAATCGCGCTGACGCGCTCGCATCGCGGCCGACGGAAGCCGCTTCGCGGTTAGCACATGCACCTCGATGCGGCAGCCATTCGCCACTGCATACGCTGCCAGCAGCTCGCCGATTTCACCGCTTCTCCACTCTGCTGTAATCAGCATGAACGTCGCGCCTTCGCTTATGCCTTCGCGTTTCAGCACGGACTCTACGCTTGATATCTCCTTCTTAACCTTACCAGCGGCAGACGCGTCTGTTAATGTCGGTTTCATACGCGCCAGACGCTCCAGCGCCTCCCGCTGAGCCGACAGACGCGATGAGCGCTGGCCGCCTCCGTCGCTGGCGGTCTGCTCGCTGCTATCCAGCAGCCGGAATGGAAGATTAATGCTTACCGCATATTGAATTTGCGCAGCAGCATAACCGGCAGCTGCGTCAAACCAATAATCGCTGCTGTTATACGCTTCTGCCGCTGTATCGAGCAGCAGAAGCAGCGTAGGCGGCTGCGAGGCAGCTTCCCGCTTCGTTACCCATATGCCGCCCCGTGATGCAGCCCGCCAATCGATATGGCGTGCATCATCTCCCGGGCGATACGGCTGACGCTGTATTCCTGAACGGTCAGCAACCGTCGTTCGCTGGCGAAGACGCGCACGTTCCGTTCCACGAACATAACCGCCAGCCGAACGATCGAGCAGCCTGCTCTCCACTGATGTCTTCGCCTTGCTGCCGCCAGTCGGATACTCTAGATAGCCTGACCAATCCGGAAGCACAAGAAAGGACGCCCGATCCGTCCTATCCTTGCTCGCCTGCTTCTTCTGGTACTCATGGCTGCCATTGTCATCCTCGCTAGCCATCCGTACAGGTACAACATGCTTGATCGCCGTTAATCCCAATGCATCGCCGATCGTCACCTCTAATGGACGATACCGATAGGCGCCCCGCGCCAGCTCACGAATCGTATACGTGATCGTCCATTCCCGGGACTGCCATGGCAATCCGATATGACCATAATGAACAGTCCTCGGCCGTCCCCCGCTCTCATTCCTGCATTCCTCGCGAACGAACACCCATAAGAACGGCATCGGCATTCGCATACGGAGCGTCAGCTTAACCTGCAATTCGCCGCCTGCTGACGCCTCCGGCGCCGATAACGTACGGACCGCCTCGATGCCGACGGCTCGTACGAACAACATAGGGAGCAGCCCTACGACGATGATGCCGCTCAGCAGCACGGCTGCGAACAGCTCTGGCATCTCCCCGCGCAGCACCGAAGCCGACAGGGTGAACATCCAGCCTGCCGCCAGCAGCGCCCATAGCCAGCGTCGTGTCCGGTATGCGGGCTGCTCCTCGCTCGACCTCGGCTTAGGCGCCGCCTTCCCCGCACCCTTCAACGTCGCTGCACTTGCAGCCCGAGGAATACTGCTGCTATTCATCGCCGGCGCCTCCCAGCAACAGAGGCTGGCATCGGCGTGCTGCGTATGATGCGCTCCAGTATGGTCGCCGCCGTCTGTCCGGATGCGGCGTAAGCGGGCAGCACCGTCAACCGATGCGCCAGCACCGGCTCCGCCGTTGCAAGCAGGTCGTCCGGCAGCAGAAACCGCCGTCCTTCCATATACGCTGTCGCCTGCGCTGCTCGCAGCCAATCCCGCGATGCGCGCGGACTTGCGCCAGCCTCAAGCTCCGCCGCCGCACGCGTCTGACTCACGATCGCAACCGCATATGGCAGCAGATCTGGATGCACGTGCACCGTTCTGCATTCGCGCTGCATTCTGCGCCACTCTTCCACAGCGACGACCGGCTTTAAGGATGCCGGATCAATCGATCGGTTGTCTGCCAGCGCCGCAAGCAGACGCACCTCATGCTCAACTGATGGATAGCCGATCGACAGCCGCATCATGAACCGGTCTGTCTGCGCCTCCGGCAGTGCGAAGGTTCCCTCGTAATCCCACGGGTTCTGCGTCGCAATAAGCATGAACGGCTCTGGCAGACGGCGGCTCTCCCCGTCCGTCGTGACGCATCGCTCCTCCATCGCCTCCAGCAGCGCCGACTGCGTACGCGGCGGCGTACGGTTTAGCTCGTCGGCCAGCACGACATTTGCCATAATCGGCCCCGGCACGAATAGGAAAGAGCCGCTGCGTCCATCCCATACCGAGCCGCCCGTTACATCGGCAGGCTGCATATCCGCCGTCAGTTGGATTCGCTTGAACTGGCCGCCTATGACGGAGGCGAAGGCGCGGGCGAGCATTGTTTTGCCAACACCCGGCACATCCTCTAGCAGCACATGCCCGCCTGCTAGAAACGCAGCAAGCACCTTCATAATGACTTCTTCTTTGCCATATAGCACAGATCCGATCTTGCTCTTCATTCTCTCCAACAGCAGCTCCGGTGGCTCATGCCACTCTCCTGTGCTGCTCCGCACGCCCTCATCCTCCGGCCAACGCTCATAGCTCGTCACGGTCGTCATTGCGATTCCTGCCTCCTGCCCTTATGGAAATCTCTTATCTAGCAGTCTCTCCGAAAATAGCAATCGTTAGACGCAATAATATGGATTTGATTCAAAACTATAGTTAAAGCTATAATGAAGCTATATGAATTAGCATCTGGTACTAATAGTTGGTACTAACAATAGAGCGCGTGGAGGGACAATCGATGAACGGATTAATGAATGGGAAGACCGTTGTAGTGATGGGAATTGCGAACGAGAGAAGCTTGGCCTGGGGGATTGCGAAGTCGCTGCACGGAGCAGGGGCTAAACTTATTTTCACCTATCGGAAGGAGCGCTCGCTCGCCAAGCTGACAGCACTGTTGCAGGACGCGGCGATTGAACCGCTGATGTGCGTATCATGCGATGTAAACGATGATGCGAGCATCGAAGCCGCATTCGAGGAAATCAAGCAGCAGACTGGCGTCATTCATGGACTCGTCCACTCGGTTGCTTTTGCAGAGAAGGATGAATTGAAGGGTGAATACGTCAATACTTCGCGTGAAGGCTTCCTGCTTGCACAGGACACAAGTGCTTATTCTCTTGTCGCAGTCGCTAGAGAGGCAAAAAAGCTGATGACAGAGGGCGGAAGCATCGTCACACAATCCTATATCGGCGCCAACCGCGTCGTTCGCAATTACAACATCATGGGTGTAGCGAAAGCATCGCTGGAAGCAAGCGTTAGATATTTGGCCGAGGACTTGGGCAAATACGGCATTCGCGTCAACGCGGTATCCGCAGGCCCGATCCGTACGCTGGCTGCCAAAGGCGTATCCGGCTTCAACGACATTATGGCGACGATCGAGGAGCGCGCGCCGCTGCGCCGCAACATCGATCAAGACGAGGTCGGGGACGCAACGCTGTTCCTCCTCAGCAGCCTATCTCGCGGCATTACAGGTGACGTGCTGCACGTCGATGCCGGCTATCATATTCTGGGTCTATAATCGGGGAGCTGCGACTCGTTACCACGCCCGATACCACTGCGTAGGCCGCCGTTGCGCTCGCACCCCCTCATTCCGCAGCGGTTGCCACAGGCAGTTGCACCTCGCATCCTCCCACTCCGCTACGGTTGCCATAGTGGCTATTAGGCGATTATGCGTACCTTTTCTGATGTAATGGTTGCTATTGTGCTTATTGGTGACCGATTGGAGGTTTTGTACTCGAATTCCGACCAATAGGCTCGCTGGCAACCGTTACAGCCTCCAACGAACCGTTTGCGGCCAAATAAGCACTCTGGCAACCGCTAGCGTGAAGTGTAATGTCGTATACTGCTCAATACGGCACTGCCATCACGATTCAACATCCGCAGCACACGTTTCCACCAAACACGCTATTACCTCCAACATCCACAGCACGTTCCAGCCACCCTATTACCTCCGTCCGCAGCACATTCCAGCAAACATTCTATCACCGTCAGCATCCACATCACCCTCGGAACGATTAGCGCTTCATCCTCATCATCAGCCAGACCTAGTTACTTTCCAAATGCACCACACTAGCGCCATATCGCACAATTAGGCGTACCTGCATCCTCTTTGTCACCAACACAACGACCGCCCTCTCAGGCGGCCGCTCTTTCTATTAAACACCAGTACCGAGCTGCCGCTAGCACGCCGACAGCCGGATACTGGTGTTACCCAACTCTTGTTCTGTTCGCAACTTAATCGACCATATCGTTCGTTTAATGACCGCAGCAGCCTCGGCTAACTCTTATATTCCTCGTCCCAATTCCGCGAAGGATTGACCTTCTGCCGCGGCCTGCCTGCGCCCGCTCCGCTTCGGCGCTCCTTGCTGCGCTGATCGATACGTTCTTTACGTGCTTGATGTGCGATCTCCTTGCCTGTCTTCAAGTAGTTGTTATAACGCCGACGGTCGAGATCACCAGAGGTTAAAGCCGTAAGCACAGCACAGCCTTCTTCTCGCTCATGGCGGCAATCGCGGTATCGGCAATCTGACGCCAGCGCTGCAATATCGCTGAACGCTTCCTCATGCCCTTCCTCGGCATGCCATAGCTGCAGCTCACGCATCCCCGGCGTATCCATAAGCAGCGCACCGCCTGCGATTGGGAACAGCTCTCGGTGCGTTGTCGTATGTCTTCCCTTAGCATCATCCTCACGGATATCCTGCACTCGCATCCGATCCGCCTCTGACAGCCAATTCAACAGCGTTGATTTGCCCGCGCCAGATGATCCCGCTACAGCAACCGTCATACCTTGGCACAAGTAAGGGGCTAGTTGGTCCCGCCCTTCTCCATTCACTGCACTGACGACGACAGCTGGCACGCTCGCTGGAATGAATGCACGCGTCTGCTCCGCCATTTCTTCCGGATTGGGACATAGGTCCGCCTTCGTCAGCACTATAACCGGCTGAGCGCCGCTTCCCATCGCTGCCGTCAAATACCGTTCAATCCTCCGCAGATTGAAATCTTGATTCAGCGCAATGACGAGAAATAGATAATCGAGATTCGCGCCGATAACCTGCTCCTGCCATTGGCTGCCCGCCACCTTGCGTGACACAGCGGACATGCGCGGCAGCAACACGTGAATGACGGCTCGTTCGTCGCCTGGGGCAAGCTCTGCCATTACCCAATCACCGACTGCTGGGTAATCGCCCTTGCCCGATGCCTCATATTGATACCGCCCGGCGACCGTGCCAAGGCGCTCCCCTTCACTCGTCATCACCCGATAGACGTGAGAGAACTGTGCGGTAACTCGCGCAGGCACAAGTGCCCTAGCATGATGGTATTCAGCTGCGGCATCCGCCGCTTTCTTCTCCCATTGCGCATTCCAGCCATACGCTTGCAATACGGATGTGTTATAACCTTGAATAGGTGTATTATGGTTCAAATGTTTAGCTCCTTTAATGAATTGATCATCTTCATACTTGAAAAATGAATCAATAGTTGTTGTTGGATTGTTGTGTTTATAGCAATTTTCCCCTTATGGTCTACTCCAATCTCCCGCAAGCTCGTTCGCCCCATTGCAATTTGTACAATAGAAACGCATCTGTATGCCCTCTCCGCCCACTCCCGTTGTATTTCGTACAACAGAAGTAGACCGTCAACCGTAAAACAGACATTTGGAGCACTCCATCCACCCATTCGGTTGTATAGAATACAACTGCACTTCGCGGAATGAGCAAGCCACGCTTATTCCGTTGTACGAAGTGCAATCGCGGGATACCGCACGCTTTGTAAGTAGTCGGAGCTCGCTCCCACAAATTGTCTACTTCACTCGCTGACAGGCAGGCTAGCCCCATGATGGAGCCGCGATTAGCACCAAAAAACTTCACTGGCAGTACAACACTGCCTGGCATCTCCACTTTGGCGATAACAGTATCGCTCCTACTAGCGGGCGGTTAGCTGTACGCAGGCTGCAGCCACATTGCCCAATACAAACAAACCTGCGCGGTCTCCCGGCAGGTTTCCATGCTTGCGCTGACGTATGAGCGCACCCTAATAGGGTGCACGTATACGTCGAGCAGCAAAACAAAAAACCGGGGAGACCCATTCGGTCTCTCCCGGTTCAGCTTTCATACACCATGCGTAAGGCATGGCGTATGCGTTCCTATCGATCGCAGTCTATTCACAGCGACCGATATTCATAAGCATCCGTAGAGACCGATGTCTAGTTGTTGCAGCGTCGTCGATATTGTTCTCATAGCACATCAGCCTCCTTTGATTTGGTAACCCCAGTATATCCCTTAACCGTTAGTTTATGCAACATCGTATTTGACTAATTAGACATTATTATGCCGCGTCCGATGCTAATGCAGCAGTACTTTTATCACTATCACCGAATACGATGTGATTTCCAAGCTCAGACTCAGCAGCATTCTTACCCTCGATATGAAGCAATACCTCGCGCAGGGACGCGTACACCTTGCCCTGCTTGATGATTCCTGGCTGTCCGGCACCGGCTGCTAGATCAAAGGTCGTGCTGTCGGACAACACGACATGCACATTCCGTTCAGATGCATTCCAGCTCAGCTTGCCGCCCAGCCCTTCGATCATATCGCGAAGCGGTACAAGCCAGTCCCCTTCACTGGTTGCCCAGTACGCGCCTGGTTCGAAGAGAAGCGTCCGATCTGCAGCGAATACGATGAGCTCTCGGCCCCCTTGTACAGCGCTATCCGTCGTTCCCCACGCCTCCGTCGAAGTCGCTCCACTGACTTCATGCTTGCCTGAATCTCCTGAGAACACGAATGTACTTGTCCCCTTCGTCATTAGCCCTTGACGGGCTGCTTGCTCCTCTGCGGATGTGGCCTCCGGGCGGCTCCACTTCAGCTTATCTGCAAGTCGGAAGGTTACAGGCTCAACAGCCTCCGTCAAAGGTGCAAACGTGTAACCTTGCTCCTTATAATAACGAATAATGTCCGGCAGCGCCTTCACGGACTCGCCATGAATAGAGCTGTCATGCAGCAGTACGACCGTTTTATCCGACAGCTTCGAGTTGTGGATGTTCTTAACAATTTCAGCCGCTGGCACTCCTACCCGCACAGAGTCTCCACTATCCACGTTCCAATCGAACATGGTATAGCCTGCCTGCTTCATTGCGTCGAAGTACGATTGATCAAAGTTGCCGAACGTCCCGCCTGGCGCACGAACCAGCTTCGTTCGAATGCCTGCTGCTGCCTCCATTGCCTCCTCCGTCTTCACAATCTGTGCGGCGAATTCGCCAAAGCTGTTATACAGCGATTTATATTCATGATCATACGTATGATTGCCGACCGTATGCCCTTCCTTCACAATGCGCTTCAACAGCTCCGGATGCTCGTCCACCTGTTCCCCAAGCACGAAGAATGTCGCTTGAATGCCTTCCTTCTTCAGGATGTCGAGCACCTCCGACGTTAACTTGCTAGGACCGTCATCGAACGTAAGATAAACGGTGCGGCCATTAGGCATGTCCGATGCAGTCACGGTATGACTACTAATGGACGGCTGTTCACCTAGCGCAGCAGCCGCTTTAATGATGATCGGGTGATTGTCCATCGTATTCGCCCCTTGCTTATCCGCAGCCGCATCCGTCTGCACCGTACCCGCTTGCTCATGTATATCAACAGCTTGCCCCGCACCGACGATTGCTTGTCCCATAACAACAGCAGCCGCCTGTTCTGGCGATGGCGCAAGCCATACCTGCTCGTTCACGCTTACTTCCTCCGCTGCTTCCCCGCTGTCCACAAACCATCCACTCCACGCCGCTGCACTGACTGCGAATGCCGCTGCAATTACGGCCCTTACGATTCGACGATGAATCATATCCGTCCACCTCGCTCAACGTTTCCGGCCTTCCCGGCCTGGTTGATAGATTATATGAGACGGAAGTCTAGTAAATGACTCGTACAAAATATAATTAAATAAGAGATCCGCCGCCCCTCTCGTCCACCAGCGCCTGCACAAAAAAGCCACCATCTGTCCGCAGATGGTGGCTGAAATCAATCATTCTATTAGGCTAGTAAACCTCTATCGATCCCCGTTGGGACTTGTTCGTTTAGAACTCGAAATCTTCGTCGCGCAGCGTCTCGACATTAAGCGTACGTACATAGCCGTTGCCCTTCTTGGAGAAGAAGTCGTGCTGCTTCGTCCGCGTGCTGATGCCGTTGAAGACGATCGGGTTGATGTCTTCCTCTGGGAAACGTGGATCTAAGCCGAGATTCATCAGTGCTTTGTTGCAGTTGTAACGCACGTAAGCATGTACTTCATCAGCCAGACCAACTTCTGTGTACAGCTCGTTCGTATACGCTTCTTCGTTCGCGTGCAGCTTATCGATTAGTGCATTCAGCTCATCAAGCGCTTCTTGACGCTCTTCAGGCGTCAGACCGCGGTATACCTCCTGCGCCAGTACACCAACGTACAAGCCGTGGATACTCTCGTCGCGCAGAATAAGGTCGATAATCTCGCCGCTGCTCGTCATTTTGCCTTGACCGGCGAGGAAGAGCGGGTAGAAGAAGCCGCTGTAGAACAAGTAGCTCTCAAGCAGTACCGACGCGGACAGCGCCAGATATAAGCTCTTCGGCGTCTTGATATTCTTATAGTAGACCGAGATCCACTCTGCTTTATTCTGCAGCTTCGGATGGTTCTTCACCCATGCGAAGACACCATCGATCTCTTCATTTGTTGCGAGAGTCGTGAAGATACTGCTGTACGATTTGGCATGGATCTGCTCCATCATGCCCATGAACGACAGCACAGCCTTGCGCTGCAGCCCGTCGACATGCTCAACGATCTTCGGAATGCCGACGCCGCCTTGAATCGTGTCGAGCAGCGTTAGGCCGCCCAGCACTTTCATGTACAGCTCGCGCTGCTTCTCATTCAGCTCGATCCACGACATCTTGTCATCCGACAGCGGGATCTCTTCATCCGTCCAAAATTGCATAATGTTCTGGTTCCAGAACGTCAACGTAAAGTCGTCGTCCGGGCGGTTCCAGTTAACAGCTTCCAATGCCATCGCTCAACCGTTCCTCTCTATATGGAAGGAGTCGCCGTGCTGCGCCGTCATTAAACGGCGCAGCTAATGCACTCCTCTACGCTCAATCTATTCGTCCGCGTGTAGTAGAGCGACTTAAGGCCCTTCTTCGCCGCGTAGATATAGTAGCGGGACAGCTCCCGCGTCGTTACGTCACTATTGACGTGCAGCACCGTCGAAATGCCTTGATCGATATGCTGGGAAATCTCTGCGATCATATCAATGACCTTGAATTGGTCCATCTGATATGCCGACTTATAGAAGAAGTAGTTATCCTGCGCCAGATACGGCATCGGATAATATGTCGTCGAGTTCGCATACGTACGCGTCTCGATATGTTCAACGACCGGCATGACGCTCGAGGTCGCATTTTGCACATAGGAGATACTTTGCGTTGGCGCAATCGCCAGACGGTAAGCGTGGTATACGCCATGCTTCATAACGAGTTCTTTCAGCTGTGCCCAGTCCTCAGGAGACGGAATATGCATCTCGCCGAACAGTTGGCGGGCACGCTCAGTCAGCGGACGGAAGTCAGTCGACAAATAACGGTCGAAATAGTTGCCGTTCGCGTATTCGGATTGCTCGAAGCCATTGAAGGTTACGCCGCGGTCGCGGGCAATCATCATGCTCTTCTCAAGCGAGTAATAGTTCATCATCATAAAGAATGTGCGTGCGAAATCGCGCGCTTCTTCGCTCTCGTAAGCGATTTTGTTCTTCGCGAGATAGCCGTTCAGATTCATAGCGCCGAGACCTACCGAGTGCAGCTCTTCGTTCGCCTTGCGAACACCAGGAGCATTCGCGATCTTCGCCATGTCGCTGACCGATGTCAGTCCTTCGATACCTTCATGGACGGACTCTTTGATTTTGCCAAGCTCCATTACGTTCACGATATTAAGCGATGCGAGGTTGCAGCTAATGTCGCGGCGGATAATGTCTTCTTGACCATAATCGTTAATTTCGGACGTCTCCTGCAGCTGGAAGATCTCCGTGCACAGGTTCGACATCTTGATTGCGCCAATCCCTTTCAGCGCATGGTCTTTGTTCGCATTGGTGCGGTTCATTATATATGGATAGCCCGATTCGAGCTGAATCATTGCAATCTTCACAAGCATGTCGCGCGCACTGATCACATTTTTCTTCTTCACACGGTCGTCCGCGAGCAGCGTGTCATACATGACATCGAGGTCCATGTCGTCCATATGAACGCCATAAGCCTTATGCACCGAATGAGGTCCAAATACGACAAGCGGCTTGTTCTGTGCAGCCAGCTCGTAGAATTTGTTCGGTACGATCAGACCAATCGACAACGTCTTCAGGCGGATCTTCTCGTCTGCGTTGATCTTCTTGCTGTCGAGGAACTCCATTACGTCCCAGCCGAAAATGTTGTAGTAGCCTGCTCCCGAGCCTTTGCGCTGACCCATCTGGTCCGCATAGGAGAATGCATCCTCCATCAGCTTCAGCACCGGCATAATACCCTTCGCAGCACCCTCTACGCCTTTGATCGCTTCACCGCGGCCACGGAGCTTGGACAGGTTGACCGCTACGCCGCCGCCGATCTTCGACAGCTGCATGCACGTACCAAGCACGTAGTTGATTGAGTTAAGCGAGTCATCCATTTCTAGCAGGAAGCACGATACCATCTCGCCGCGGCGGCTCTTGCCCGCATTAAGGAACGTCGGCGTAGCCGGTTGGAAGCGCTGCTCCATCATCGCTCCAGCCAAGCGCATCGCTTTGTCGAAGTCGCCTTCGCCCAAGTGAAGCGCTACTGCTGCTACCCGATCCGGATATTGCTCCAAATACTTCGAGCGGTCATCGCTCTTCATCGCATAGTCCGTATAGAACTTCGACGCTGCCATATATGAAGCGAATTGGAAGTTAACGCCGTGCGTCTTGCTGAACACTGCCTCAACCTGTTCCTTCGTGTATTGCTTATATACATCTTCGTAGAAGTCATTATCAATCATATATTGAACTTGCTCCGTGAAGCTGTTGAAGCGCATGCTCTTCGCATTCACGTCTTCCATGAAGGCTGCAACAGCCTCCTGATCCTTCTCTAGTCGGAAGAACCCTTCTTCATTACGCTGCATCAGCTCGTTATTAAGCTCAATATGCCGCAAGTTTATTCACTCCCTGCCGAAATTGATCGACGTCGCGTCCTGTACCCGACAGCTCGAATTTATGAATAACTGGAACATTGTATCGATTCGAAATATCATCTGCGCTCTTGGCGAACGACTGTCCCCAATTGCGGTTGCCGCTGGCAGACACACCCTTCAATAGGGAGCTGTTGCGGCGCAGAAACTTCTCGACACGTTCCGGTACTTGTCCGAATCCGGTCGTGAACGTTACAAGTACGAATGGCTCGTCCACCGTCATCTCTGCTGCATCTCCGTCGTCTAGCGAGACCGACTTCATATTCAGTTTTTCGACAAAGCGGCGGACGTTCCCCGTCCTCGAATCATACACAACCAGCATGTTATTATACCCTCCATATACAGCAGCCTCTCCCGGCCGCCAACTCTATTAAAATCAATATGTAGGTTGACTGAGACAATGATATATCTATATATTGTGCGTGTCAATGGTCCGAAGCCCGCAATTGGTAACAAAAAGTGCTTGACAATTAGAGAGCCCAATAGGGACAAGGGATTGCGGTTTTGTCTGACTTTTCTGTATCCAAAGTAGGAGTACTGGCGGAGTTTGTCGATTGATAGGGGAGGCTATATTCGTGAAAATCGAGGGTGTTTTTCATAAAGCTGGAAAGAAAATCGGTGTGAAAAACAGTCTGGTTCTGTGCAAAACCCGTGTGCAAAACGAAGCAATAAAATAGCAAAGCGGCCTCCCGGCAGCAGGAGACCGCTTCTATCATCCCATCTATTTCTACTATATAATGCGCTTTCATTATTACAGATGCATGCTGTTTAATGCTGTATGAGTCAATGTGCAGCTTCTGCTGCCCTATAATTAAGATGGATCTCATGAAGCCAACATCTAGTCGTCCGCAGCTCTCAGAATGTCTAAACGTCAATATATTGTAGAGCTTGGACGAAAATTATAGTTGTTCACCCTCAACTCATATGTTCATCATACGCACGACTTGCGCCAATATCGCATACGAATGCTCCTACAGCGAATGCAATGATCCGCTGCAGGCGACGCTATAGATCAGTCGTGCGCAAGATGCTGTCTCGTCAACAAGAACAGCTGCTCAATATGCGTATCGTCTAAGGAGTAATAAACCATCTTGCCTTCCTTGCGGCGTTTGACGATACGAAGATTGCGCAAATAACGCAGCTGGTGCGATACAGCCGACTGCCCCATGCCAAGCGCCTCGGTCAGATCGTGCACGCATAGCTCCTGTAAGGATAGCGCATGAATCATTCGAATTCTAGTCGGATCGCCCAGCGCCTTGAACAGCTCAGCCATCGATGACGCTGCTTCATCATCAAGCAGTTCGTTTCTGACCCGCTCTGCCGTCTCAGGCCCGGTGCCCTCGCATATTGGCTCGCATTTGTCCATCGTGTCCATCGTAATGTCACCACCTGCCCTTATTATACATGGAAATACGTATGCTTTGTTATGCTGCTTGTTCCTTACATTAAGGGTTGCGAACAACTTCTTCCACTGGTATGATGAAGTTAATTAATATATGATCAACTATTCATATGTTCAGATTTGGAGGGAGATGCAAATGACCAGCCATAGGAGCGACGATCAGCTTAAGTCGATCGAGCACGCGCAAGATAAACTCGAACAAACTAAGCATGACCATTCCCGCGAGGATCATACGCATGAGGGCTGCAGCGATCATACACATGTTAAGCCTACTCATGACGACGCTCATCATCACAGCTCGACTTGCAGCCACCAGGCGGGAAAGAACCGTAAACATACCCATTCCCATGCTCATCATGGGCATTCTCATCATCATGGCCACAGCCATCACGGACATTCGCATCATGGCCATGTCCATGGCGGCGCAGGCAACCGTCAAGGGCTTACAATCGCGCTCTGTATTACCGGCGGCATTATGGTGCTGGAATTCATCGGCGGCCTCATGACCAACTCGCTTGCACTGCTCAGCGACTCCGGTCATATGTTAAGCGATACCGCAGCGATCGTGCTCAGCCTCGTTGCTTTCTGGTTCGCAGCGAAGCCAGCGACCGCTTCGAATACGTATGGCTATCATCGCTTCGAAATATTAGCCGCGCTGTTCAACGCGCTGACGCTGTTCATCATCGCGGGCATGATTGCCGTAGAAGCCTATCACCGACTGAACACACCGCCAGATGTGGCGGGCCTGCCAATGATGGCCATCGCAGCCGTCGGCCTGCTGGCCAATCTTCTAAGCGCTTGGGCGCTTATGCGCAAAGGTGATATTGAGAACAATCTGAATGTCCGTTCAGCCTACCTGCACATCCTCGGCGATGCGCTCGGCTCCGTCGGCGCGATTGTCGCAGCACTGGTTGTCACGCTGTTCGGATGGAATTGGGCCGATCCGATCGTCAGCGTGCTCGTTGCCCTGCTCATCCTACGCAGCGCATGGGGCATTCTGAAATCGGTTCTCCATATTCTAATGGAGGGCACACCGGAAGGCATCGACTCGAATGAGGTTCGCAGGGCGCTGCTCAGCGTAGCAGGCGTCCGTGATGTCCACGATCTCCATATCTGGACGATCACTTCTGGACTTCCCGCCGTCAGCGGTCACCTGCTCGTACAAGCGGATATCGACTGCCAGAACGTCCTACGCATGGCGCTGGCTAAGCTGGAGACCGAATTCGGGCTGACACACGCGACTTTGCAGATCGAGAAGTATGAGGGGATGCATGCGCCGCTGAGTGTATAGGGGCTCGGCCCCTATAGACCCCGTATTTCTAAAAAACTAAAATCAATAAAATGAATTTAAATTTTTAAGAAATTCTACCCACCCAAAACCTCGGGATCTACCCACCCAAACCCTCCCTGCAAGGGATGGCCCCAAAGGTCTTAAGCGTATGCTCTCGATGTGGTTTCCTTGCGGAAACCTTTACCTCTGGACTCCTCACAAGGACAACTTTACCGAAGACCTCGTACAGAAAACTGCCTCCAACCCACTGTTACACAGTGAGCGGGAGGCAGTTTTTGTTTAGCCCGGAGCGGTTATTTCGTTTTGGATCTCGATTTGGGCTTGGATGCGGCTTCGATGGCGGCGAAGACCGTGTCGACATGGCCCTTCACCTTGATGTTGCGCCACTCTTCCACGAGCACGCCCTTCTCATTAATGAGGAAAGTCGATCGCACGATCCCCATATATTCACGGCCGTACAGCTTCTTCATCTGCCAGACGCCGAACTGCTCGCACACTTGATGCTCGGGATCGGCTAGCAGCATGTACGGGAGATCGTACTTGGCGATAAAACGTTCATGACGCGCCACATCGTCTGTGCTAATGCCGATAATGACCGTATTGTGCGCACTCAGCCTCTCGCTCGCATCACGGAAATCACAAGCCTCCTGCGTGCATGCCGTCGTCATATCCTTCGGATAGAAGAACAGGATTACCTTCTTGCCTGCGTAATCGCTAAGCGAGACCGGTACCCCGCCGGAGCCTTCTAATGTAAAATTTGCAATTTTGCGCCCTAGCTCTACTGGTTTAAGCTTCTTCCCCATTGTCATTCCACCTTGTGTCCATCCGAGAGTTGATTCCTTCATTATACATGATGGGCGACAAGGATACGCAATGTCTCACCATTCAAACGTTATCTGCAGCCTAACTTCTAATGCGTTGACACAGAAGTTGACTGCTCCTGCACCTCCTCATGCTTGCCAGGCCAGAACGCTGCACGGCCCAGCAATGCCGTTATGGCTGGTACGAGGAATGGACGTACGATGAAGGTATCGAGCAGCACGCCAACTGCCGTGACGATACCGAAGTGAACAAGCACCTGAATCGGCAGCGACGCCAGTACCGCGAACGTGCCCGCCAGAATAATACCAGCCGACGTAATAACGGAGCCGGTCTCGCTGACGCCTTCGCTGATGGCCTGCTTAAGCGGCATCCGTTTTCTTTTGTCCCAGATGCTCGAGATCATGAAGATGTTATAGTCCTCACCGAGCGCCACAAGGAATACGAACGCGTACAGCGGGATTGAGCCCGACATGGCATCCGCGCCAAGTACGTAGTGGATAATAATCCATCCTAAGCCCAGCGCGGCAAAATAGGACAAAACGACTGTGCCGATCAAGTAAGCTGTCGCCACGACTGAACGCAGATATACGAGCAGCAGCAGTGTAATGAGGCCGATAACGATCGGGATAATGACCCGCGTATCGCGGTCGCCCGTTTCCTTGGTGTCATACTGCTCCGCTGTCTGACCGCCAATCCACACCCGATCATCAACAGCTGTACCGCCGCTGGATGCTGCCAGTGCCGCCGCCGCTTCCTCGCGGATCTGCGGGATAAGCTCCATCGCTTCGAGTGAATAGGGATTCATCGTCAAGGTTACGTCCATCGCAGCAATCTGGTTGTTCACTTGCCCCTGCTCCGGCTCAGATATGCCTGCTACATAAGGAAGCTTCGACAGCCGTTCGGATACCGCCAACACATCCCCGCCTTTTGTATCGACGATGACACGAACCGGTGCAAGACTTCCCTCGGAGAACTGCTCGCCAATAACCTTAAAGCCTTCACGCGATTCCATATCCTCCGGGAATGAGGACAGAATGTCGAACGTTACTTTCATCTGTGAAGAGAAGCCTGCCAGTACACCAAGCAAGACGATGGTCGAGAGTACGACAGCCCATGGACGACGGACGACGATGCGGCCGATTCGTCCACCGCGCGGAGCCTTCTTGCTAGGTATTGGCTTCCCTTTCTTACGTGCACGCTCCGCAATCATCTCAGGCGTCCGTGGTACGAACGGATAGAATGACGCCCGGCCAAAAATCGCAAGCAGCGCAGGAACGAGCGTAAGACTGGCGATTGCCATAATCAGAATCGACAGACTGAATGGAACAGCGAATCGATGATAGGCACCATATTCCGCGAACAGCAGCGCCGACAGCGACAGCACAACGGTCAGACCGCTCATCGCAATTGCTCCGGCTGAACCGGTCAGCGCCTTCATGAGCGCCTGCCACTTGTTCTCTACCTCGCCCAGATTGTGACGGAATTGCGAGATAAGGAACAGGCAGTAGTCCGTTCCTGCACCGAACAACAGCACCGTCATAATGGAGATGCCTTGCGAATCGACCGTAATCCAGCCCTCGTGCGCCATCGCGCCGAGAATCGGTCCAACGACCATATACGCGAATCCAACCGCAATAAGCGGAATGAACGCCAGCACAGGCGAACGATAGATAAGCAGCAGAATAATAAGGACAATCAGAACCGTCGCCAGCAGCAGCGATACGTCCGCATTCTTGAACAGGCCGGTTGCATCGACCTGAATACCTACTGGTCCCGTAATACGGGCGCTCAGTCCATCTGCCGCATTCGTCGACGTGCCGAATGGATCGCCGCCTAACACATCTGCCGCGTCCTCACGAAGCTGAACGAGGCTTTCTTTCAGCACCTCCACCTCAACACCGGAAGCGAATAGGACCGGCGTCACAATCGTGCTTCCGTCCTCGGACAGCTCCGCCTGCAGCGCAGGCATCGGCAGCTTGTGAAGCGGTGGTACGCCGACCTGCTCCGGCAGCGGCGCTGCCTCCCACTGTGCCGTCAGCTTCTGCAGCCCGGCTAGATCGTCAGCGGTCAGCCCGCCTTCGCGGTGAAGCACTAGCAGCGCAGGCGTCCCGCTGTCGCTTGGGAATTCTCGCTCGTCGACAGCTGCAGCCTGTTCGGATGGCTTCGAAGCGCTAAGGTTCGCTGCATTATTTACCTCTTCATCTCCTACCGCCGGCAGCGTAGCTGTCAAGACAACAGCCAGCACAAGCCAGAGCAGCAACGTGATCCATCGGCCTCTGCGCCCCGTCACCGAGGAGTGAAATCGTTCAACCATACGCATCTTGCATCCTCCGTTCTTTCTTTCATGCTATAATGTACGTATTCAGCTAATCATAATTATATATACCGTACGGTTAATTAATCAACAGGAGAACAGCGAACTTTGTGTTAACTCTTTTAATGAAGGTGTCCCATCTATGAAAAATACGCGTAAAACCAAAGCGCTCGGACGGCCGAAGCGGACCGAGCAGGACGCGCCAACACGCGATACGATTATTCAGATCGCTTCCCGCCTGTTTCTAGAGAATGGGTATGAGCCGATCTCCTTGAACCAAATCGCTGTACAGTGCGGCATAACGAAGGCATCGCTCTACTACCACTTCGCTAATAAAGCGGAGCTGTTCACGGAGTCGCTCATCTGGATGCTCACCCGGGCCCGCATCAACACCGAGAAGCTTATCCATAATGCAGCCGACCTGCGAAGCGGACTTGAACAAATGGCCATTGTCAAAATGTCGATACCGCACATGGACTTTGAATCGATGATGCGCGAGTCGTCGTCCAACCTGACCGAAGAGCAGCTGACCCGCATCCGAGAAACAGAGCAGTCGCTTCACGATGTGCTGGCGGCTCATTTTCAAGCTGCGATGGACAACGGTCTGATACGGAAAGCAAATCCGCTGCTGCTATCGCATACGCTTAGCGCGACGTTGATGCTTAGCAACAGGCAGCAGCCTGTCGAGCTGTTCGATTCGATACCGGAGCTGGCGAAGGCGATCATCGATCTATTCTGGAATGGCGTCGCACCTGAGCGATAATGAATCCATATCCCAAAAAGGAGCGGCCTTCAGCAGGTTATTGTAAACATAACCTGCTGAAGGCCGCTCCTTTTGTAACAACATAATATCCAACGTCTTACGAGCCTGCTCCACGATACCTCTTCACGCCTTGGTTCCACACGGTCAGACCGATCGCGAACACAATCAAGCCTACGAGCGGTGTATATAAAGCAAGCGACGCCATATCGTCATGCTTCTCCCCTAGGAAGTACGAGGCTGGAATAATGCCCACAAATGCAAATGGCAGCACCCACGTCAGAACGAACCGGATCATTCTATTGTAGATGTTAACGGGATAGCGGCCGTAGTTCTGAATATTGTACATCAGCGGCAGAATGCCCGTAGGCGCATCCGAGTAGAACGAAATCGCCGTCAATGCCGTGTACAAGCCCATATAGATGAGCACCGCGCCAAGCGTAAGCAGCGCCATCACTGGAATGTACCACCAGTAGAACGTGAGGTCCAGCTGCGTCCAGCTGATGAGCATAATGATGATGCCGACCAGCGAGCCGAATAACGACGGCGGATCGATATTCTCAAGCGTTACTTGGAACAGGTTATGTGCTGGACGCGTCAGTACGCGGTCCATCTCCCCTTTGGCAATATAGCGGTCAGAGAAATTCCACAGGTTGAAGAATGTCCCGAAGATGCCGAATGGCACCATAAAGAACCCATATACGAATACGACCTCCGCCTCCGACCAGCCGCCAAGCGACTCCGTCTGCTGGAAGACGATCAGGATAAAGATCAGGTTGACGCCTTGGAACAACAGATCCGACAGCACTTCGATCCAGAAGTCCGCCCGATACGTAAGGCGCGTCTTCGCATAGTTCTTCATATATTCCCAGAACAGTGACAAATAGAGCATAGCTAACTTAACCCCCTTGCACGAACAGCCGCGTACGCGCAGCCCGCCACATCAGCAGAATCGGTACGAGCAGTACAACGAACCAGGTCAATTGAATACCGAACACGCCCCAAGCGTCAGATAAAGGCGTTCTGCCTGTGAATACGGCACTAGGCAAATAGGTGATCGCCTGAAATGGCAGCCACTGCATCGCAGCCGACAGCCAGCCCGGGAAGAACGCAATGGGTACGATAACGCCAGAGAATAGGTCGACAATAACCCGCTTCATACGCATCATGCCCTCGTTATTCTCAACGAAAAAGGCGAACAGACCAGTCAGCATATTGATCTGCGTATTAATAAGAAACGCGAAGAACAACATCACCAAGTAGATCACCCATACCGTTGGGTCGGTAGGCAGCGATACCGGGAACAGCAGGCATACGATGATCATGCCAGGAACCATAAATAGAAGCAGGCGGAACAAGCCTTCTCCGAAGCCCTGCATCATTTTAACCGCGAGGTACGAATACGGCCGGATCAATTGTATGGCGACGCTGCCATCCCGAATTTCATTCGCAATCTCCCGGTCAAGATTGTTGAAGTAGAACGCGCGAGCCATCCAGGATACAGCTACATATGTCGTCATCTGCGCGACGGTGAACCCCGCCAGCACCTGCTTGTCTCCATAGATCGCCTGCCACAAGAAATAATAAGCGCCAATATTGATTGCGTAAATAATGATGCCGCTGTAGTAATTAACCCTGTAGGCAAGCATCATCAGAAATCGAATTCGGATAAAATCAACGTAAGCGCTCATCATGACCGTTCCGCCCCATTGCTCTCTGAATCTGCTTCAGTCTCAAGCGCTGCGGCTGCGGTTGCCTTCGTCTCGGCGCTGCCCGACTGGTAAATTTCACGGACGATCTCGTCGGTGTTCGTCTCCATGATCTTAATATCACGGATATCCGCTGTAGAGCCGACAACGCGAGCCAGCGCATCCGATACATTAATGGCATTCGGAAGCCACATGGCGGCTTCCACCCCATTCTCCAGCATCCATGTTACACCGTCTAGACCTTCCGTCAGCGCCCGCAGACGCTCCATGCTTACCGCAGAGCCGAATTGGAACTTAATCTCGCGTCCTTTGCTCCAACGCGATTTCAATTCCTCCAGACCGCCGTCATAAATAATGCGTCCATCGTCCAGCATAATAACGCGTGAGCATAATGCCTCAATATCCTGCAGGTCATGTGTTGTGAGCAGAATCGTCGTTCCGTGCTCCTTGTTCATCCCCTTCAGAAACTCCCGGATTTCGGTCTTCACAATAATGTCTAGACCAATCGTTGGTTCGTCAAGGAACAAGATCGACGGATTGTGCAGCAGCGATGCTACCAGCTCACAGCGCATCCGTTGGCCAAGGCTCAGCTTACGAACGGGTCGGTTCAGCAGCTCGCCAAGCTGCAGCCGTTCCACCAGCTCATCGAGCCTGCGGCGAAAATCCGCTTCGGGTACCCGATACACCTTGCGAAGCAGCTGGAACGACTCGATAACACCGATATCCCACCAGAGCTGCGAGCGCTGACCGAAGACAACGCCGATTTCCTTCACGAATTTCTCCCGTTCCTTATGCGGCACATAGCCATTCACCTTCAGCTTGCCGGAGGTTGGAACAAGAATGCCTGTCAGCATCTTGATTGTTGTTGATTTGCCGGCCCCATTCTCGCCGATGTAGCCGCAAATCTCGCCTTGCGGAATTTGGAACGTAATATCTTTCACTGCCGTTATTTCTCGGTATTCGCGTTTGAACAAATCCTTCAGCGCGCCTCCGAGACCGGCACGATTGTTTTGTACTTTAAACTGTTTGCGCAAATCTTGTACGTCGATTGCAAGCCGTGACAACGTGTTGTACCCCTTTCTGCTACATAATAATTTATATATTTTACCAACCAATATGGATGATTCTATTCTAATTGGAAAATCGGCATTTCCTCCGCCACCCGCCAGCAGAATCGCGATTCATCCGCAGAGATATAAGCTTTCATATAAAATACGCACTTACACAGTCTTTATTTCAATTAAACTGACGCTAAACAAACGGACTCCACTCCACAGTGACCAAAATTTAAAGGTTTTCTCATAATTGCTATTTCAATATAACTTGATTCCATATACCCCTGAGCTTTATAATTCTAGGATGTGTATATCTGTATACTGTATAATGTTTGAATGCACAAGAAAGCATACTCCAAAAAGGAGCGACATTCAATGGAAGCGCGTAAGAAAAGGAAACGCAGACCGTGGTGGATGTGGTCATTGTTCGGTCTGCTGATTGTAGTTGCAGGTCTTTTCGTCTGGGCAGCTGTCTACGGAGTAGGCGTCTACAACGCTTTGGACGGTTTAAATAAGAGCGATGAAGAGTCCAAGTTTACACAATTCAAGGATCAAGATTCGACGACGGCTGAACCACCCAAGTGGGAAGGTACGGAGCGCGTCAACATCCTGCTAATGGGCGGCGATGGCCGCGGGCTGGAGAAAACCCAAGTCGCACGCTCCGATACGATGATGGTCGTATCCATCGATCCCGCTACGAAGAAAGCGCATGTATTCTCCGTTCTTCGTGACACGTATGTCGATATCGAAGGACATGGTAGAGGACGGATCAACACAGCCGTTACACTCGGCGGTGAGCGTCTCGCGCGTACGACAATCGGCAGTTTGCTAGGACTTGATATTCAATATTACATTTATACCGAATTTGAAGGCTTCAAATCGCTTATTGATACAATTGGCGGCATCGACTTCTACGTCGAGAAGGATATGGATTACGTCGACAACGCTGACCTCAACCGTTACGATATTCACCTGAAGAAAGGCCAACAGCATCTTGATGGCGACCATGCGCTACAATACGTACGTTTCCGCCACGATGCGATGAGCGACTTCACGCGTACGGAGCGCCAGCGGGAATTCATGCAAGCTGTAGCTAAAAAAATCATGTCCGGTTGGAATATCGTTCACATCACAGACATCATCAAGAGCGTCTCCCCTTACATCGAGACGAACCTGACAGTTGAAGACATGCTGAAGCTTGGCCAGCTTGGTCTAGGCATCAGCGTTGCAGGTACGGAGCAGGTTCCGCCAATGGATCTGATCGGCGAAGACAAAGTCGGCGGCGCTGCGGTCATCGGCATCAAGGACGAGGACAAGCTTCGTGAGTTCATCCAAGAGGCACTGACGAAGGATAAGAATGCGCCGGCAGCAGCGGACGGCACGTCGACCGATGGTACGTCCACGGACGGCTCTACGAACAGCGGCACAAGCTCGACAAGCAAATAAACGATCATCCCCTTTCCCGTGATTGGATGCCAACAAGCTCCTTTCGCAGGAAAGGGGTTTTTATTAGCGCAATAGCCGCGGCAGGCGCGAATACTGGCGGCTTAGTGGTATAATAGCGTTTAGACTTGTACTGTACTAACGGAGGTTTATTGATCATGACGATGAATCGTGCGCGATCCGCGCAATTGTATGAAGAAGCCTTGCAGCATATTGTTGGCGGCGTGAACAGCCCGTCCCGTTCGTTCAAAGCGGTTGGGGGCGGCGCCCCTGTATTCATGGAACGCGCGAACGGCGCTTACTTCTGGGATGTTGACGGCAACCGTTACATCGATTATTTGGCTGCTTATGGCCCTATCATTACGGGACATGCTCACCCGCATATTACGGAAGCGATCATTCGTGCCGCTTCGAACGGTACGCTGTACGGCACGCCGACGGAGCTGGAGATTAAGCTCGCGCGTATGCTGAAGGAAGCCATTCCTTCGATGGACAAGGTCCGCTTCGTCAACTCGGGTACGGAAGCGGTTATGTCGACGATCCGCGTTGCCCGCGCCTACACCAAACGGAGCAAAATCATCAAGTTCGCCGGCTGCTACCACGGTCACTCCGACCTTGTTCTCGTCGCTGCCGGCTCCGGTCCTTCGACGCTCGGCATCCCGGACAGCGCGGGCATTCCGACGAGCATTGCGCATGAGGTTATTACAGTGCCGTTCAACGATATGGATGCGCTTCGCGCTGCGCTTGAGCGTTGGGGCGATGATACAGCGGCCGTCATGGTCGAGCCGATCGTCGGCAACTTCGGCATGGTTATGCCGAAGCCAGGCTTCCTCGAAGCGCTGTGCAAGGTGACGCGCGAGTTCGGCGCGCTCGTTATCTACGATGAGGTCATCAGCGCATTCCGTTTCCACTATGGCAGCTCGCAGACGTACAACGCGTTCCCGGATCACAAGGCGATTGAGCCAGACTTGACTGCACTGGGCAAAATCATCGGCGGCGGCCTTCCGATCGGCGCCTATGGCGGACGCAAAACCATTATGGAGCAGGTCGCTCCACTCGGCCCTGCTTACCAAGCCGGCACGATGGCCGGCAATCCGGCCTCAATCTCGGCCGGCATCGCCTGCCTGGAGGTGCTGAGCGCACCAGGCGTCTATGAAGAGATGGAACGCCTCGCGATCCGCCTGGTTGACGGCTTCAATGAAGCGGCAGAGCGCCATGGCGTGCCAATGACGATTAACCGCATCCGCGGGGCATTCTCGACTCACTTCTGCGACCATCCGATCACGAACTACGAGGAAGCGCAGCAGACCGACAGCGAGCAGTTCGCCCGCTTCTTCCGCGGATTGCTGGAGGAAGGCATCTGCATCGCTCCGTCCAAATATGAGGCATGGTTCCTGACGACGGCGCACACCGACGCCGATGTCGATGCTACAATCGAGGCCGCCGAGCGGGCGCTCAAGGGGATTTGATCCCCTTGAGAAACCCCTTTTTTAAGAGTAGATCTACCCACCCAAACCCTCCCTGCAAGGGAGGGCCCCAAAGGTCCTAAGCGTATGCTCCTGATGTGGTTTCCTTACGGAAACCTTTACCTCTGGACTCCTCACAAGGACGGTATCTTGGTTGCGATGGAACGTGTGCCCGCTCTTGCCGCATCGCGGCAAAGCTTTTGTTCGAATGGATTTAGATACAGTCTATCGTCCACACACTTGTTCGTTTGCCTCCACCTGTCACCGCCCATTAATGGTACTACGGCGGGATGCATCCTTTGACGGAATAGTGTGTATGTGGAATACGACGGGGAGAAGAAGCTGCGTGCTGGGAGTCGCGTGCCCCTTAGGGGCACGGCTTCCTTACTATCGGCATTGGATAATTCACGTTATTCCTGCGAATGCCAGCAATTTGTCTTTTCAGCCAACTGAGTGTTACAAAGATGTACTTCATGCAGGCTTAGTCCATCGCCGACATTTGCACGTCTCTCCGCTGCTTATCCTCTACTAGTCACCATGCGCACCACCATTATCGCGAAACCTGCATTTTGCGCAGGTTTTCTACACCGTTAGTTACCCCACCACGCGAAGCCTGCAGTTTGTGCACCCTTTATGCGTGCGCCGCACCATTTTGAGGAAATCAACGTGAAAAGCCTGCGCGTTTTGCAGCAATTTGTCTGAAATCAACCGCCTGAGCGTAAAAAAGATGTACTTTATGCCGGCTTAGTCCATCACCGACATTTGCACGTCTCTCCGCTGCCTATTTTGCAGGTCAGAGCCTAGATCTCCTTAACTAATTTGCCTACCTTGTTACTCGACTCTCCCTCCACTACCCCTCTCCCACCTCAGCAGCACCTTACTTTGCCATATCCTACTTGCAGGATCTACTTATGAAACGAATAGCTGATAATATTAAGAACTTCTTCATAATTTTGACCAACGAATGTTAAGACTTTTTATTTACAATGATCTTAGAAAACCGATGAGTCACAGGAGGGATAGCAACCGATGGAGCAGCGCACAGTGCTGGTCGTCGACGACGATAAGGAAATACGCGACGCCATTGAGATCTACTTGAAGCAGGAGGGCATATCTGTCCTGAAAGCAAAGGATGGCTTAGAAGCGCTGGAAGTGCTGGAGGCAAATGAAATCCATCTCATCATTCTGGATATCATGATGCCCCGAGTTGACGGTATAACGGCTACCTTCCGAATCCGGGAAAATCGCAATCTCCCCATCCTCATCCTGAGTGCCAAAAGCGAGGACAGCGATAAGATTCTTGGACTTCATGTCGGAGCGGATGACTACGTCACCAAGCCGTTTAATCCGATGGAGCTTATTGCAAGGGTGAAGTCGCTGCTTAGAAGATATGTAACGTTCGGCTCTTACGAAGGCATCAAGCGAATGATCGATATACGCGGTCTGTCGTTAAATCAGGATGCCAAAGAAGTAAGCGTAAATGGCGAAGCGGTCAGACTGACGCCTATCGAGTACAAGATCGTAGAGCTGTTAATGACGAACGCCGGACGAGTCCTCTCCATTCAGGAAATCTACGAACGCGTCTGGAGGGAGCCTGGATATAATGCGGAGAATACGGTTGCTGTTCACATCCGCAAAATCCGTGAAAAAATCGAGATCGATCCTAAAAATCCAAGATATTTGAAGGTGGTATGGGGAATTGGGTACAAAATGGAGAAATAGAATACTCTTTGCACTCTACGCATTCGTGCTGGCCATCGGCCTGAGCGGGCCCATTGCATTCATCGATCAAGGGAACCGTTACCTGCATCGCGATTACTACCGGACACCTGATTTCACTCAGCAGCTTGGACGATTTGCCTCCTTCTTGAATTTGTTCGAGCTGAACGCGATCTCCAAGCAGGAAGCCAAATCATCCATCGCCATAACAGATCAAGATATCGTCGATTATCGCAACAATCAAGGCTCTCTTACTGATCAACTCCACTGGCTCCGCTATCAATATGAGCCGCTCATTCAAGATGCAATCGAGAGCAAGAACGATAAAGTCGCCGCTTACTACAAGGACAAGCGTGATCTGGAACAAGCGAATTTGATGAAGCTGTACGAGGACGACGAATATGCCACCACGCTAATTCGCAAGATGAAGGAACAACAAATCGACCGCTATTACGAGAATCGAGAGCTTTACCGCGCCGCATTTATGAATCTTCAGGATCAGTTCGACTATTACTTTCGTAATGCTGTTACCGGCGTTGTACATACGAATCTAAGTGCTCAGAATGAATATACCGCTGTAAATCAATTACACGGCGACAGCTACAGCTATATCACCGAGTATAGAGCAGATATTAACAATTCCCCACACAACTGGATTCCGGGACATGAGCTGCTCGATGCTTCGATCACACCATATCGCGGCTGGATTGCAGTTCCCAATACAAGCCCATTGAAAGAGGCTGCCGATCGGTATAGGCAAGAGCAGCTGATCCTATTCGCTTACTGTCTAATGAGCACCATTCTACTCTTCTATTGCTTGATTCGATTTAAAGGTACCATGTTCCAACGGATAGCGGATCAGCGATGGCAGATCCATTACCACAAGCTTCCTATCGATGTACGAATACTGCTGCTTGCGGGAACCACCCTGCTAACCATTAATCAGCTCGCTGGCGCAGCAGAACATGTTCTCCTCGTTCTTGAATCGTCTATCTTGTACATTGCAAAGCTGCTATTCAATCTCACGTTCGTGACGATCCTTATGGTGCTGTTCCTGCTACAAGGGCATGCCCTTCTCCGCAGGCTGCGCAGCTGGCGCGATATGCGGGAAGAATGGCAGCGGTCAATATGGAAGCGCTGCGTCAGGCGCATAAGAGCCAAGCTCCGTCAGGCGCTCAATCAAGTACGCGACTCTTTCATTTATCGCAACACAGGAATACGGCTGCTCGCTTTCACTTGTATCATAATCGCAGCAGGCTTTATTGAAGGATGTCTGGCGTATTCGTTCGTCGAAAATGGTAACGGCGCATTCTTCTTGTTGTCACCGTTTCTCGCTATTGCTGTAATCGCAATGTTGATCCTATATATTCGACAATTCGCCTATCTGAACCGGGTCGCCCAAGCTGCGGATGAACTCGTCGCAGGCCGAATGCCAAGCGAGCTGCCTCAGTCGGGCAATAGCGTTGTTTCGGCCCTTGCAGCCCATATCAACGCATTAAGACGAGGCGTTAAGACGCTGCAGAACGAACAAGCGAAGAGTGAACGGTTAAAGACGGAGCTCATCACTAACGTCAGTCACGATCTGCGCACGCCGCTTACTTCGATTATCACCTACGCAGAGCTGTTGAAATCCGAGGATGCCACCGAAGACGAGCGAGCTGCCTACGTCGACATTATCGATCAGAAATCGAAGCGATTAAAGACGATGATCGATGACTTATTCGAGGTGTCAACTATGGCAAGCGGCAACGCGAAGCTGATCTATGCGAGGACGGACCTCGTTCAACTCATGCATCAGGCACTAGCCGAGTACAAGGACGTGATGGACAGCTCCGATGTCCAATTCCGCATCTCCTTGCCGGAAGAACCGATTTACACGCTTGCAGATGGCCAGAAGCTGTGGCGCGCATTCGATAATCTCATTGGCAATATGGTGAAATATTCGTTGAATAACACTCGCGCCTATATCACCATGCACGTATCCGAACGGCACAACGTAATGATTTCGTTCAAAAATATATCCAAGTATGAGATCGGCGATAATCCCGATGAGCTGTTCGAAAGGTTCAAACGCGGAGATACGTCACGCCACACCGAAGGGTCGGGACTCGGACTCGCCATTGCCAAGTCCATTGTGGACCTTCACGAGGGCCGCCTGACATTAGAGACCGATGGCGATCTGTTTAAGGCGACCGTTACCCTTTCGCTCGAATCCGCGCAAGCAGTCTCCTGAAGACAGCACAACAGAAAGCCTCTAATCCCCGTACAGCGGGGATTAGAGGCTTATTCATGTACGCTATTATCAACCGTGTTGTACCAGGCTATCCGCGTATACTCGACTTCTTCAGCTCGCTAATGAAGCTGTCATGCAGCTTGCCGTTCGAAGCCGCAACATGGCGTACACCGAGATGGTACGGTTCCCCTGCAATGTCAGTAACGTTACCGCCCGACTCCTTAATCAGCAGCGATCCCGCTGCAAGATCCCATGCATTGAGGCCGTATTCCCAGAAGCCGCTCAGACGTCCTGCTGCTACATACGCCATATGTAAGGCAGCCGATCCTCCGGAGCGGATGTTGCGCACCTGCGGCGCTATAGCCTGCAGGCTCTGCATATTCGGAATAGCATTCTCAGGGCTAGGCGGGAAACCCGTCGCAATCAGTCCTTCACGAAGCGTTCCTTCCTCGGAGACGTTCATCCGCTGACCGTGCACATAGGCGCCCTTGCCCTTCTCGGCAACGAACAGCTCATCCCGCATCGGATCGTATACAACGCCAACGATAACCTCACCCTTATGCGCCAATGCGATCGACACCGAGAAGAACGGGAAGCCATGAACGAAATTCGTCGTGCCATCAACGGGATCAACGATCCACAAGTATTCCTCATCCTGCATCTCTTGCAGCGCCTGCGCCGAAGCTTCCGGACCAGGCTCCACGCCTTCTTCGCCTAGAAAAGAATGATGAGGAAATTGAATCATGATCAGATTGCGAATCATTGTCTCTGCGCCTTTGTCCACTTCCGTAACAAGATCCTGCGCCGAATATTTCAAAGAAAGGCTCGTATGCTTACCGAGCTTCGTCTTAATCCATTCCCCCGCTTTGGCCGCGCAGTTGATTGCAACGGCTGTAAAGCTTTTGCCCCCGATTACGGGCGTGTCCTGTTCGCTCACCATTACGCACCCCTTCCAACAAAAACACCGCTTGATTTAAAATACAATACGTCCTAATGCCTTCAAAGTTTCGCCTGTTTCGGTCTTCGGACCGCCTACAATTGTGACAGCCCTTCAATAATGAGCTGTGCTGCCATCACAACAAATGTAATTCGAAGCACCCACAGCAGCGCTTTGCCTGTCATTCTCGAAGCAATATATGCCCCCAGCTTGCCGCCAACCCATGCGCCAGGCACAAGCATCAGTACAATCCACCAATTCGTCTCGCCCAGATAGGCGTGCACGCCTGTTCCTAATATCGAAGATAAGAATATGACGAACATCGAGGTTGCCGTCGCCACATGTGGAGGAAATCGGAACAGCAGCACCATAACCGGCACGAACAGTGAACCGCCGCCAATGCCGAACAGCCCTGAAATCATGCCCACGAGCAGACCGATCAGCAGCGCAGGCAGCACCGCGTAACCATATTCATGGGTAACACCTTTGTCATCCGTGTATGTACGTACGACTGGCCATTGCTTCGCAATCGGCTTCATATAGTCGCGCGCAACCAGTAAACCAGCCATCAGCAGCATAAAAATACCGAATGACAGCTGGAATGCGCCGCCCTTCATATAACCAGTCAAGGCGGAACCCACCATCGCAGCAGGCCCGCTTGTAATGAACAGCATCCATCCGCTGCGCCAATCGACGCGGCGCTTCTTAGCATATGACATCGTTGATGCCAACGCTGTGACAATAAGCACTGCAAGCGAGGTTCCAACCGCCGTAGGGTGCTCCACTGTACTGCCCGTAAGCTCTGCACCTAGCAATGTCAAAGCCGGTACGATAATGATGCCGCCGCCAAGCCCAACGATGCTGCCGAACACAGCGGAGATAAGGCCTAGCAAAGCAAGCAGGATGATCTCCAGCAAACTCGTTCCTTCTTCCTTATGTTATGTCTGATCAGGCTGTCCCATCGATTATAGCTGAAGGCCGCCACCGCTAGCGTGGTGGCAGCCTCCTCTCGAAGCTACAGCTCAATCGCCGAAGGACCGACGACTCGAACCCGTTCTCCTCGCGCCTGCATGCCGCGAAAGTCATCCATTAAGCGGAACAGAGCATCATCCTTCTGCTTCGCTTCCAGCATGCAGTCGATGATCGGCACCGAGCCGGCGACCGACTGTAGAAAACGCAGCAGCGGTTCAGCATCCACATAGTCAGCATGTCCGCGGGGGTCAGTAACGCTCTTCGGACTGGAAGCGTGAATCTTCGGCGGCAGCACCATCGGACCGCCCGGCCAATCGAGCGCTGCTTCAAACGGCGCCGCCGCACCAAGCGTCTTATTCCCATCGTTATCCAAGTTCTTCGCCAGCCGCTCATTCTCTCGCTGCCAAGTGCCGATGATACGCGGCCATAGCTCGCCGATTAGCGACTCCTCGGTCTCGCCGCCATCATTGACCGCATGATGATGAATGTCCAGCACCATCGGCACTTCTACTGCCTCGGCGATGCCGAGTGTTTCGCGGACATTGAACGTTTTGTCGTCGTTCTCCAGCGTCACGCGGCGGCGCAGCCGCTCATCCAGCCCGATGAATTGCTCGATGAATCGGTAAGCCGACAGCAGTTTGTCGCCGTAGGCGCCGCCGACGTGGATATTATTTTTGGCCGACTCATCAAGCCCCATCGCCTCCAGCATCCGCACATGGTATTCCATGTCATTACGGGAGCTGGCCAGCACTTCCGGCCTAGGGGTACTAAATACACAAAAATGGTCCGGATGAAACGATACGCGCATGCCGTTATCACGTACGAAAGCGCCGATCTCCGCGAACTTGTCCGCTAAAACCGGGTATGGATCCCAATCCTTCACGGCTTCATGCGTAGCAAGCGGAATAAGCTTGGACGAGAAACGATACACCTGCACGCCGCTGTCTCGGCAATGACGCAGCAGCCGCAGCGTATTGTTCAAGTTCTCCTCCGCCAGCCGCTCCAGCTTCCGCAGCGCAGCCTCCCGGTCATCGAGCTTCGAGAAATTCGCGTAAGTCATCGTCCTTGAGGGCGACGCCTTCTCTAGCAGCATGCTCATCGCAACGAATCCGAACCGTACAATCATGCGCCTTGCTCTCCGAAGAACATTTCGTGCGCAAGCGCCGTCTGCACGCGCGCTTCTTCCTCCGTCAGCTTCCGAACCAGTTCCATCTCCACCTGGGTTACTTCTTCGCCTTGGAAGTTAATCTCCGCAATCGAAGCGACGATGCGAACGATCGCAATCGCTTGGTTAGTTGGTGAATATGCGATGACTTTCTGGCCTGTCGGGAATACGCGGAAGTCTTTTTTGACCATTTTGCCGCGGCCGTACTCCAATAGCTCATACAGCTCTTGCTCCGACTTGAACTTGCATACGGAATTGAACTCAGTCTGAAAACCCATATAATGACGCCTCCCTGCTCTTCATGATTATGTAATGTTGATAATAGCTTGTCCGATCGTGCAGAGCGGCCCCTCTTAGAGAGGGGAGCCGCCGCCGTATTCGATTCGCTGCTTGTCAGCGTGACGCTGCAGCGCTAGTTCAATCAGTGTGTCGAGCAGCTCGCTGTAAGGAACGCCCGTCTCTTTCCACATGAGCGGATACATGCTGAATGGCGTAAAGCCGGGCATCGTATTCACTTCATTGATGAGAAGCTCGCCGTCGGATTTGCGCAGGAAGAAGTCGACGCGGGACAGGCCCGATCCGTCGATCGCCTGATAAGCACGAAGAGCCAGCTCGCGGACAGCCTCTGACGTCTCTGCTGGAATGTTCGCCGGAATTTCCATTACAGAGGTACCATCAATATACTTTGCTTTATAATCGTAAAAATCATTCGACGCACGAATCTCGCCCGGTACGGACGCACGCGGCTCATCGTTGCCAAGCACGCTCACTTCGATCTCGCGCGCATCAACGAATTCCTCTACGATGACCTTGCGGTCGTAACGGAATGCGAAATCAATCGCTGCGATCAGCTCTTCGCGATTTCTCGCCTTGGAGATGCCGACGCTGGAACCAAGGTTCGCTGGTTTAATGAAGCAAGGGTAGCCGAGCGAAATCTCGATCTCGTTAATGTAGTAGCTCGAATCCTTCTCCCATTGCGTACGGTTGAAGTATCGGAACATGCACTGTGCGAGCCCTTCGTGCGCGAACACTTTCTTCATCACGATTTTGTCCATGCCGACTGCCGAAGCCAGAACACCAGCGCCCACATATGGAATATTCGCCATCTCCAGCAGGCCTTGAATCGTACCATCTTCACCGAACGTGCCATGCAGCAGCGGGAAAATAACGTCCAGCGCACGGCTCTCGCTGCCTGCTGCGCCTGCCTGCAGACCTTGGAATACAGGTGCCAATGCAGCGCCGCCCCCGCTATTTCCTTCTAGACGAAGGGCAGCCGTGTCCTTCGGCGGCGCCAACAATACGTCACCTGAACGCCACTGGCCGTCCTGCGTAATGTAGAACGGCTTTACCTCGTAACGGTTATAGTCAAATTCGCCCATCACTGCAAGCGCAGTGCGGAGCGATACTTCATGCTCTCCAGATTTACCACCGTAGATCAAGCCTACGCGAACCTTCTCGCCCATTTCTCTTTTCCTCCGCTTGCTTGTAGTTGCGGCCATCCTTAATGAAGGGTTCCCTCATTTAGAATTGATCGGCCAGATGAAATAATCGGTATCTTGTCTTCTCTGTCCAGGCATAGGAGTCCTTATAGTCCCAGTAACGATGCCGGCTGGCAACCGTATTGGCGTTGACAAGCGGCATGCCATCGACATCGAACGCCGTTACAATCGTGCTGTGCTGGTACCGGTAATCACCGTTCCAGTCATAGAGAATCACATCACCGAGCTGCAGCTGATCAGCGGATTCGACAATTGTTCCCCGCATGCCGCTTTTCCGGCCCGAAGCCAGGAACGATTGGAGCGCATTGGCAACTGCCCAACTGTAGCTCCAATTCTCGCGGCCGCCGCTGCGCCCTTGATACCACCATCCGCTATCCCTTTTACCAGTATAGTGCATCGGCGCATGGCCTGCAAAGATGCACTGGGACACATAGTTCGTGCAGTTGACCTCGAACAGCTCATAGGCAGGATTCCCTTCGTTCCACCACCTGTCTGCATAAGCAGCGACGAGGTCCCTTCGATAATTTTGCTTCGCACGCTGTTTGAATTGAGGCAAAATATCATAATTTAAGAACGGTGCCGAAGGCGGACGAGATCGATGCTGTTCACTGTCGAACAGAATGTCGCCTTCTTCTGGCAGCAGTAACTGCTCATTAGCGCCGAACCGAGGGCGGCGCTCGGACACGACCGGCTCAACGCGAGTAATGACCCACTTCTTGCCGTCCAGTGCCAGCCATAACCGTTCGTGCTCGAGCCTCTCCTCTGTATAGGTTCGGCTCTTCTGTTCCATAATTCGCTTTATACGGAGCTTTAGCAAAACCGAGGTTTCGGCGGCAGACTCGTTCACACGGACAATCTCCGCCTTTGTCTCGCTGCGGGAGGAGAGCACGCCGCGCAGCAGATCGCGTTCTCGCAGCCGCTCAAGTCGGCTGCCGAGCCGAAGCAGGTGATCGTGATCGTTAATCAATCCCTCAAAAACCGACGGATGCTGATCGACCTCCGCTTGGTTGAACAGCTTAACGTACGCATGTACGCCCGTCTTCCAGGTTTCAGCTGCAGGCGGCGGCTGTGGCGGAGACGGCAGCACTTGACGCTGCTGCGGTACCCGCGGTGCTATACCGCCGCGCTTGCCTGATGCACGACTAGCTGAACGCGGCATGTTCATCCCTCCTGACATCAGGATCATTGAGCTAGCATCAGCAAATTTGAATGAATGGAGATCAAAGTCACTTTGCCCAGCAAAATCTTGCTTCAGAGCATGTGCTTATTTTGTACCCCAAAAGGCGCTTCTTCTATCGTATGTGGGCACCAGCCCATTCATGAGAATTGGCAGTCGAAAACCTTGCAAACAGGCTTTACGTAGCCCCATCAATCACGATATACTGTAGTCAGAAGCATTTTGTGAAATCGTGTTTCATCTAGTGAAACGCGACGACAATAGCATTCATCTTTAAGGAGGCGTTATTGTACATGGCTAAGCAAGACCAATATGGCGTACGCTCGACGCTGCAATCCGGCGGCAAGTCGTATGCATACTACAACCTGCCAGCGCTCGAGAAGCAAGGACTCGGCAGCATCTCCAAGCTCCCATTCTCCATTAAAGTGCTGCTCGAAGCAGCGATCCGTCAATTCGACGGCCGCGGCATCACGGCAGAGCATGTTAAACAACTCGCAACTTGGGCTGAAGCTCGCACGGACAAAGAAATTCCGTTTATCCCAGCTCGTATCGTTCTGCAGGACTTCACTGGCGTACCAGTTGTCGTTGACCTTGCAGCAATGCGCGACACAGTTAAGAAAGCTGGCGGCGACCCTAAACGTATCAACCCGCTCGTACCGGTTGACCTCGTAATCGACCACTCCGTCATGGTCGACGCATTTGGTTCCCCAGATGCGCTTGAGACGAACATGAAATATGAATTCCAACGGAACGCTGAGCGTTACAAGTTCCTCCGTTGGGCACAAACGGCGTTCGATAACTTCCGTGCTGTTCCACCAGCAACGGGTATCGTTCACCAAGTTAACCTTGAATATCTCGCATCTGTAGCAGCTACGAAGACGGTTGACGGCGAAACTGTCGTATATCCGGACTCGCTCGTTGGTACGGACTCCCATACAACGATGATCAACGGTCTTGGCGTAGTAGGCTGGGGCGTTGGCGGCATCGAGGCAGAAGCTGGCATGCTCGGTCAACCACTCTACTTCGTTATGCCAGAAGTTATCGGCTTCAAGCTGACGGGCAGCCTGCCAGAAGGCTCCACGGCAACTGACCTTGCACTGACGGTTACACAAATGCTCCGTAAGAAGGGCGTTGTAGGTAAATTCGTTGAGTTCTACGGCTCCGGTCTGTCGAACATCAGCCTCGCTGACCGTGCTACGGTTGCGAACATGGCGCCTGAATACGGTGCTACGATCGGCTTCTTCCCAGTTGACGACGAGACGCTTGCTTTCTTGCGTTCGACGGGTCGCGAAGAAGAGCAAGTGAAGCTCGTTGAGGCTTACTACAAAGAGCAAGGCATGTTCCGTACGGACGATCTGGCTGACCCAGTCTTCACAGACGTTATCGAACTCGACCTTTCGACGGTAGTTCCATCGCTCGCTGGTCCTAAGCGTCCACAAGACCGCGTAGAGCTGACGAACATGAAAGAAGCATTCAACAGCATCATCCGCACGCCAATCGACAAAGGCGGCTACGGCCTGTCCGAAGAGAAGATTGAGCAGAAGGTTGAAGTGAAGCATCCGAACGGCGATGCTAGCACGATGGGCACGGGCGCTGTCGTTATCGCAGCAATCACGTCCTGCACGAACACTTCGAACCCTAGCGTAATGGTTGGCGCAGGTATCGTAGCGAAGAAAGCAGTCGCTCGCGGTCTGACGAAACCAGGCTACGTGAAATCGTCCCTGACGCCAGGCTCCCTGGTTGTTACGGAATATCTGAAGAATGCCGGCCTGATCGAGCCGCTCGAAGCTCTTGGCTTCCACGTTGCTGGTTATGGCTGCGCAACTTGCATCGGTAACTCCGGTCCTCTGCCAGAAGAAGTTGGTACAGCGATCGCTGACAACGACATGACGGTAGCTGCTGTACTGTCCGGTAACCGTAACTTCGAAGGCCGCGTTCACGCGCAAGTTAAGGCTAACTACCTGGCATCGCCTCCACTCGTTGTTGCGTACGCACTGGCTGGTACGGTTAACATCGACCTGGCGAACGATCCAATTGGTTACGACCAAGACAACCAACCAGTTTACCTGAAAGACATCTGGCCAACGAAAGCGGAGATCCAAGAAGCAATCAGCACGGCGATGAGCCCGCAAATCTTCCGCGACAAGTATGCCAACGTCTTCACGCAGAACGAGCGTTGGAACGCAATCGACGTACCAGAAGGCGAAAGCTACGAGTGGGATGAAAGCTCGACGTACATCGCGAACCCACCATTCTTCGCGAACCTCGGCGCTGAAGCTGGCGACATCGCTGACATCACTGGCTCGAACGTTCTTGCCCTGCTCGGCGACTCCGTTACGACGGACCACATCTCGCCAGCTGGTAACATCAAAGCTGACAGCCCTGCCGGCAAATATCTGATCGAGCATGGCGTTAAGCGCGAAGACTTCAACTCGTACGGCTCGCGTCGCGGTCACCACGAAGTGATGATGCGCGGTACGTTCGCTAACATCCGTATCCGCAACCAAGTTGCTCCAGGTACGGAAGGCGGCGTAACGAAATACCTGCCTACGGACGAAGTAATGTCGATCTATGATGCTTCGATGAAATATCAAGCAGAAGGCAAAAATCTCGTCGTTATCGCAGGCAAAGAGTACGGTACGGGCAGCTCCCGTGACTGGGCAGCTAAAGGTACGTTCCTCCTCGGCGTTAAAGCAGTTATCGCAGAGAGCTTCGAGCGTATTCACCGTTCCAACCTCGTGGGCATGGGCGTGCTTCCGCTCCAATTCCAAGCAGGCCAAAGCTGGTCGTCGCTCGGAATTACGGGCCGCGAAACGTTCGATATCCAAGGTCTCAGCAACGACGTTCAACCAGGTCAACTGGTTACGGTAACGGCTACGCGCGAAGACGGCTCGAAGTTCGAGTTCCAAGCAATCGTGCGCCTCGACTCCCTCGTGGACGTTGACTACTACCGTAACAGCGGTATCCTGCAAACGGTTCTGCGTCAAATGATCGCAAACATGTAATAAAAGTTGAGCACCGCATAAGCGGCGCTCAACTTCACAATAAAGGCCTGTAAGCCAAGCGGCGAATGCCGCTTCGGTTTACAGGCCTTTTTGTTATTCTCCAATTGCAAAACCATTCTGAAACTCCGTGTTCGAAAGATAGACCATGCTTGCATATCGGCCATTCTGACGCATCAGCTGCTCATGGGTTCCATCCTCCACGATCCGACCTCTATCCATGACGACAACGCGCGTGGCGAGTGAGTAAACGAGCTCCAGACGATGAGTGATAATGAGCGCTGTTCTGCCTGCTAGCCAAGGCTTCATCTGTTTCACAACCCGCTTCTCTGTACTTACATCCAAGGCCGATGTCGGCTCATCCATCACAATTAGATCAGGTCTGTGCATATACAATCGCGATAAACCAAGCCGTTGCCTCTGGCCGCCTGACAATTCGCCGCCCTGCTCCCCTATATCTGTTTCGTACTTGTTCGCAAGCTGTTCAATATCCTCGTTTAGGCATGCTTGAATCGCAGCAGACGCCACCTCGTCCTCAGTCGCCGACACAGCTGACAGACGGATATTCTCATATACGGAGCCAGTGAACAGATAGGGCTTCTGTGCCAAATACAACGTATCCGATCGATCATACCGTTCCAGTGAGCGGCTTAACTTGACTGTTCCAGCAGTAGGCTGGCGCAGCCCGCAGCATAGCTCCACGAACGTCGATTTGCCGGCACCGCTGGCACCAACGACTGCGACAACTTCTCCTTGCTGAAGTGAAAAATCCACCTTGTCAAGTATTGGGCCTTCTGTAGTTGAAGGGTGATAGACCACGTCTTTCATCTCAACCAGCAATCGCTTATCAACCGTTTCCCCCTTCCTCATAGCTGCTTCCGTAACGGAGAACAGCTCTAGAATACGTCCGAATGCCCCGCCGCCTTCATAGAGTCGATTCCATTGCTCGGATAAACCTATAATCGGCCAAATGACCAATTCGAAGAGCAGACTGAACGTCGCGATCATCCCTGGAGAGAGCTTACCCTGAACAGCGGCTAGACTAATAAGCATCAGCGCGCCAATATGAAGCAGATAGAACACCGCTTCCGTAAGATTAGCGCTCAGACTGCGCGTCATATCGAGTTTCCTTCGGACCTGATTCATTAGCTCTCTCTGAACGGCTATACGCTGCAGCAGCAGATCACTCAACCCATAGACCCGCACGATGTCTATCCCTCGGAGTACCTCTTGCGTCAATCCTCTAGCGTCACCTTCCAACACTTGTATCGAAGCTGAAAGTCGTTCAATCCGGCGGTCAAATAACCGTCCGATCAGCAGCAGCAGCGGTGCCCCGATTAAGGCGAACACGGCTAATGAGACGTCGATAGTCAGCAGATAGAGGAATGAGATACCGATGATACTTACCACCGTAATGAACTCAATAGAGGCTTCCACGATATCTGAACCGGACACTGTATCTGTTCGAACGCGTGTAATGATATCACTGCTTGAGCAGCGCTGCATGGACTCATAAGTCCGATGATTCACCGTGCGAAATAAATCCACAGACAAATCGCGCCGTACAAGCCCTTGCAATAGGCGAAGCGTATATCGTTGTATGACGATAAGACTTATCGCTGCGCCGAGCAGCAACGTCGACCACAGGATGGCCGAGGTCAATCGGGTTATTGTCCCCGCATGTGCCGTATCGATGAATAAGCCTTGCATTCTGGCAATGCCGATGTCGAACATAATATCAACTGCGATTAGGACTGGAAACCACAGTAGAAGCAGCGGGTATTTCCTTACATATCTCGCAATAAATAAAAGCTGTGTCCCCAATATACGAATGGATTGCCCATATGAACTCATGCGAAACCGTCCACCTCTAATTTATTCTCGTTCGTCCAGGCACAATAACGCCCTCCTAAGCTTATTAATTGCGCATGCGAGCCTGACTCAGCTACCATCCCGTCCTCCAATACAATAATCTGATCTGCCTGTTGTGCAATCGACAGCTTGTGCGTAACGAGTACAACCGTCTTCTTAGATCGGAATTTGTGCAAGGCGGACATGAATTGCGATTCTGTAATCGGATCGAGCGACGCGGTTGGCTCATCTAACAGTAATAGTGCAGGATTCCGTACCATTGCCCTTGCAAGCGCTATCCGCTGCGTCTCTCCTCCGGACAGCTTATCGTCTTCGTTCTCCCTGATCGTCGTCTCATACGTGCTGGGCAGCTGCATGATGCGGTCGTGAATCTGGGCAATTGCTGCAGCTTGTTCAATATCGGCTTCCGTGGCGTCCTGCTGCCCGAAGCGGATATTATCTCTTATGGTCCCTGTAAAAAGCAGACTCTCCTGCGGAACGAGACCGATCTTGGCATGCCACGCTTGCGTGGACTGTTCCTCGAGTGGAGATTGGTTGACATCGATCCTCCCCGAAGTTGGTTCGTCCAATTTGGCCAGAAGCCTAAGGAGCGTCGATTTACCGCAGCCGCTTTTGCCGAGAATAACGGTCAACTCACCTTGATTAATCTTCATATTAATAGCATTCAACACGGACGGTTTGCCTTCGTAACCGTAAGAAAGCTGTGATACTTGAAGCGTTATTCCGGTTGGATATTGAGACGCTGGAGGTGAATTCCTGTCTGTTGCTTCTTCATGCCAATCAAGCAAATGCGCAAATCGGTTCGTATGCGAGAGGGAAGCAATCAGCTCGTTCCAGATTGCTGCGATAGATCGAAGAGGACCCGTCAGCTTGCCGCTTGCTGCTACGAAGGCTGTTAGTCCTCCAACCGTCAAGCTGCCCTGCAGCACCTGGTAACCCCCGAACCCTAGTATGAACAGCATCCCGCCGTACATCAGCCCGCGATTTACGAAGTCGAACATCCCATCGTAGGCCGCAATGATTGCATTGCGCTTCCTCACCGTCTCGATTTTATTCGTAAATTGATTGATAAGCAGTCCTCTGATTGATAGCGCACGCACATTCAGTCCGCCTTGGATAGCATCCTGCAGCACTATATCACTACTTGCCTGTTCCTCATGCCTTCGAACATGCTGCCGATTAATGCAGCCGGCAAGTGGATAGGTCAAGAGAGGGAATATCAGCGCGAACCCAATCATGCCCAGTGTAAGGGGAAGGTTCAGCCAACTGAAGTAGGTGAAAGATACTATCAGCTGCACGAAATTGGTTACAAGACGGATTAATTTATCGTTCAATCCGTTTTGAGCCTCAGCTGCTGATTCCGTAATTCTGCTATACAGCTCCGAGCTGTGATATTGCTCCGCTTTCATTGCAGGTTGAGCCACAACCTTTGTCAGAAGCTTAAGCTGAAGCCGTGTAGTTGCTCGGTTATCGACAGCCGACTTCAACCGGGTAATGGCGAGCTGATTGATGAATTGCGCTACAACTGCAGCTAATCCAATAATGAGCCCACTATAGATAGGAGAGAGCGACTGCACAGCAGCACCTGTAATGATTCTTCGCGTAGCTTCAACAATTCCAAGACCAAGCACCGTCGAGAGCAGTGACGTTGTGATGAGAAGCGCATACAGCCCCCTCTCTGATGTAGACTGCCTAAGCAGCCACAGGAAAGAACGGAAGGCCGAATGCATGTTTGCCGATGTTTCCAAATCTGGTCTCCTTCTATCGTTTAATTGACGATCGTGGTTTGAAGCAGCTGCTACTTGCTATCGTATGCGAGACTTCCATCCTCATATAGAGAAAAGATAGATTTAAACTGTTTATTCAACATAAAGAGCCACATCGGGCAGACACCGACGTGGCTTAGATATCGTTTATTTGGATATATATACGATCTTCTTAATACTGCAGGAGGATAAATAGAAGCAGTTCGCTAGCTGTTCGATCGACTCACCTTCTTGAAATCGGTGGCGGATCTCGTTGTTGCGATGGCGAAGCAGCTGCCGGCTTCCAGACTCTTCGCCCCATTTCTTGCGCAGTTCTTTACGCTTCGGCACATATAATAGTTCGCCATGCACGTATTTCTGTATTTCCTTCAGCAGTTCTTCTGGCAATACCAGATTTGCGTTTACATATTTCATCGCAGCTCTCGCTCCTTAAAATGATGGAATCTTTAAGGGAGCAAAGTTAGCCCACGAACAACCCGGCTAGCCCAGGCATGAAGGCGGTATATCCTTCTAAGCTCTATACAAATTACCGCTGTTGTCCCTAGGACAAACTTTGCATAGAGCTGCTAGGTAATACATGCAGGTAAGAATTCATACACGTTCCTCCTTCTGTATTAATTGATTAGGCTTTCATCTAGCACCTATATTACTACTTTTTAACATAATAAACATCTGACCTGTTCAACTACATTATCGCAGCAGCTCGATGAACTGCCGCATCGCGTGAGACATCCACTTCTTCGGGTGATGCACCAGCAGCAGCGACAAGTGAAGGTCAGGATGCTCTACCGGCAGTACGGCTAACTCGCCGCGCCGCAGCTCCTCTTCTGCCGCCATGCGCGGTAGAATCGCAATGCCCGACCCTGCTCGGACGCAGCGCTTGATCGCCTCAGGATTGCCCAGTTCGATGCCAATGCGGTAAGGGATGACCTGCGACCGCAGCAGCTTTTCGAGCAAAATCCTATAATTGCAGCTGCCCTCCGTCATCATCCACTCCTGATCGGCAAGATCGACGAGCGTTAGCGGCTGCTGGCGCTGAAGCTCCCCCTTCACAAGCGGGTGATCGGGACGAGCGACAATAACGAGCGGCTCTGAGCGGAGCGTTATCCATGTGAGCGATGGATCGTTGGCAGTGGGCTGATGATGCTGATCGAGCAGCAGTCCGAAGTCGAGCTCGCCTTCTCTCACTCTGCTTACGATAGCTGGCTCATTCTCCGATTGAAGACGAATCGACAGCTGCGGATGAAGACTGCGGATATTTTGGATAAAAGGGGGCAAATAGTACGCAGCAAGAGAGTCGATCGTGCCGATCGTCATCGTCCCTCCGCCCTGCTGCGCCAACTTCTCCTTCGACTGCTGATACAGCTCGAGCATTTGGTTCGCGATAGTTAACAGCTCTTCACCCGCCGTCGTCAGCCGAAGCCCTTTGCCGAAACGCTCGAACAGCTGCACGTCGTATGCTTTCTCCAGCTTCTGTATTTGGGTCGTAACGCTGGACTGGGCATAGCCGAGCGCATCCGCTGCTTTCGTAATGCTTTGCCGGACAGCCACCTCACGGAATGTGTGCAGATAAGTCAGCTCCATGCGCCTCGCCCTCCTTATATATTGAAATTATTGATGTTAGATATCAAATATTATAGATAACAGTGATGAGTCTTGTCATGTTAAAGTAATACCAATCGATTATGAGGAGGCTGCGGCAATGCTGCGTGAACACCATATGCAAGGTCTATTCGTTCCTGTCGTTACTCCGTTCCTGCCTAGCGGTGAGCTGGATCTTGCATCATTCGACCGAATGGTCCATCAACTGCTGACACATGATATTCAAGGCATCGTACTCAACGGTACAACCGGCGAGTCACCTACGGTTGCTTGGGAAGAAGTGACTACCCTCATGCAGGCTATGGCTGCAATGATGAGGAGGGGGACTGCGCGAGAAGCTGATGCCGATCAGAGAAGGGTGCCGATAATAGTCGGCATTGGCACGAATGATACTAGAGCTTCTGTTAGACGCGCTGAGATGGCTGGCAGCATGGGAGCAGATGCGGTTCTTGTCGTCACTCCTTACTACAGCCGCCCATCGCAGGAAGGCATCGTAGCGCATTATGAACAGATTGCAAAGGTTGGCGTACCCGTTATCGCATACGAGATTCCTTCTCGGACCGGTGTACGTATAGATGTAAGCACGATGCGGCGCATACTCGACATCGATGGCATCATTGGGCTCAAAGATAGCACGGGCAGCACGGATTTCGTCTCGGCGCTGAGCGCTGGCGGGAACAGCAAGCCGGTATTGTGCGGGGAAGATCGGCTGTTTCACGCTATGTTATGTCAAAGCGCCAGCGGCGGGATGCTCGCCTCTGCTCACGTAGAAACAGATTCCTTCTTGGACGTTTACCGATTGGCCGCTGAAGGACAGTACCGCGAATCGCTTAGCGCTTTCCAACGTTTGCTGCCGCTCATCGAGCTGCTGTTCCGCGAATCCAATCCAGCGCCCATCAAATGGCTGCTCAAGCAGCAAGGACTGCTCGCCAGCGATACCTTGCGACTGCCGATGACGCCAATTACGGCTGGTTTGCAGGCGGAGCTGGGTCAATTGCTGGCGAAAGGCGAGTACGTCGGGAAATAATTGCGCACGAACAAAAAAGCCTTTAATCAAGCTAATTCAATACATCAGCTTGATTAAAGGCTTCATACTAACGCGCCATCGTCCCCATACGGGCGGCGGCTTCGATAATTGTTGGTGCGATTTCTCGCATCCGTTCCGGCGTCAGGCGGCTGGACGGCCCTGATACAGACAATGCGGCAATGAGCCGTTGATGGCGATCGAAGATTGGCGCTGACACAGCAGCAGCTCCCGGCTCGCGCTCCTCGATACTCGTTGCATAGCCGTTGCGGCGAATTTCGATCATTTGGCATTCGAACATATGCCGATTGACAACCGGCGGCTGAATCGATTCGAGCTCCGTCCATATTTCTTCCTGCGATGGCTCGTCTGCGAATGCAATCAGTACCTTGCTGGACGCGCCAACGTAGAGCGGCAGCCGCGCGCCAACGGTCGCAACCCTCCGCACCGCTTGATTGCTCTGTACCGCTTGAATACGGATACGTTCTCCGCCGCTGCGTACATAGAGACTAATCGTCTCCCCTACTGCGTTGCGAAGCCGCTCCATCTCAGGCTGCCAAATGACTGCTGGGTCATCAGAAGACGTCAAATGCGCGGACAGCTCCCATACGCGGAAGCCGAGCCGATAGCGCTCCGTTCCGCTATCCCGTTCTACGAAGCCGCGATCCTCAAGCGTCGACAGCATGCGGTGAACGGTGCTCTTGTGCAGACCGACGCGCTCTGCGATCTCGGTCATTGCAAAGTCCGTGCCCGATGTAAAGCATTGCAATATATCAAGCGCCCGCTCGACTGCTCTTACGGTCGATTTGCCTTCCTCTGCCATCGTCTCTCGTCCTTCCTCTGCTGCTCATTCATTCTATTAAATACGAATAGATTGAGTTTATTATTGTTTCGTACAATGAAACACCGTTGCATTTAGTATAACTGAAACAGCGATTAACGTAAAGATAAATTCAAATATTTCAACTATATTACAAACCGTTAACATCTCATCGACATCGATTGACACTCTTGTTCGATGGTCATACGATGGTAGTACTAACAGACTAAAGCGCTTCCATCGAGAGGGGATGTTCCGGATGAGCAGTACCATTCTACCAACACCATTGCCAGTCAACAGTCTACCGGCACCCATCATGCAGCCGCTGCCTTCGCCGCGTGCCGTTAGCCGTCGCAAGAGCGGCAAGCATGCCTTATTCGCCACTGTGTCCGCTGCCGCTGCGCTATGTGTGCTTGTTGTAGTCGCATTCCATGGTTACATTGCATGGATGCTCGCGCACCCATACGTCGCCCCTCTCTATTCGAATCCGATGGAAGCCGTAGGTCTCCCGTACGAAGATACAGCTTTCCCAAGCAAGAGCGGACGTACTACCGTTGGCGGCTGGTTCATTCCTGCTGGCAACAACGATGGTCCGCAGCTTGCCGCTCAGACAGCTGCACCAGCCAGCATAACGCAGGCAGGCGAGTCACAGCGCACCGTTATTTTCAGCCATGGCTATGGTGCCAATCGCGAAGAAACATGGGTCCCGATGTATGACCTTGCAGCACTGCTGCATCGGCTGAACTATAACGTATTTATGTTCGACTATGGCTATGCATCCACCGACTATAAAGCGCCGGCAACAGGCGGCTACGAGGAATCGCAGCAGCTGCTGGCGGCCGTACAATATGTCAAAGAGCGTGGTGCAGACGAGATTATCGTATGGGGCTTCTCGATGGGCGCTGGAACAGCGCTGCAGGCTGGACTTCAGACTGACGATATCGACGCGATGCTGCTCGATAGTCTCTTCCTGCCGAGTCCGGAAACGTTGTTCCATAACGTTACCCAAGTGCTGCCTCTTCCCAAATATCCATCACTGCCGTTAATTGAGATGATGCTCCCTGCATTCACTGGCACTTCGTTCAGCGGCATCCCCGCGAAGGAAGTGATGATAAAGGATTATCCGATCCCGCTGTTCATTATGCATGGAACCGAGGATGCGAAAGCCCCGTACGAGATTGCAGATCAAATCGCGCATAATCAGTCGAATCCGCTGTCGCAGGAGTGGATCGTGCAAGGCGGCAAGCATGAGCTGCTGTTCCAAGTCCATGCCAAAGAATATATTCAACGCGCTGCGCTGTTCCTCGGCCAAGTGCATCAGCAGCATGCTGACGCCAACGGTACAGCGGACACAGCTCCTGATGATTCCATTATGCTCTAATGAGAAAAGCACTACATGGTCCAAAAGCACGACATAGCTCCGCATCGGCATGAATACATCTTAAGCGTATACGTTTGCGTTTGTTCTCCTTCAATCGGAGTACAGACAATCGGAACGCTCAGGTGTCATGAACAAGGAGGCTGATGTCGTGCTTTTTGTATATGGACCACAGACACCTCTTCGACTGCTGGAAGAAATCCGCGATTGGAAAAGGCAAGAAATAGAGCATGCCGCCGTCATTCGCCGATTCGCACCAGGGTTGGAGCAGGAATATGTATGGCTGCTCTCAGAGTGGGAGCAGCCGCTTCGTGCGGCTGAACGTGTAGCGGACCGCTGCTTGAACGAAGCACTCTCGCGCGGGGCGAATGAAGAGCCTAGCGAAGAGATGACCCTCACTCGTGCAGAATTGCTGCTGCAGGCTTCTGCGTACCAGTCGCAGCGATTCGTCGAGCATCTGCTGCAGCTGCTCGAGAAAAGCCCCTCACTCTCGGCTAATCCTGCAGCCAAATCATTCGTTCTGCATGCCGTGCGCGAATCCAATGGCTTCTTAGGCGTGCAGGATTCGTATCGGTATACACAGCAAGCTGTGCTCGAAAGCAGCCCCCATTCAGACGATCTGCTCGAGGCTGATCGTCTTGCGGACATGCGCAAGGCGGGCAGAACAGGGGCTGTAAAGCCTCGCCCTGCCAAATCCGCACATCATGCCGTCTCGCCCTCGCCTGCTGCCAGCCTGAAGACGAGCGAGCCCGCCAGCCCACAGGTTGCCGTCCATACGCCGCCAGTCGGTCAGCCCGTTGACGTAACCGCAGACGAACGGCCAGAGCCGCCAGCGGCTGCTCCAGGAGCTTCTGGGTCTGTCTCGAATGCTGCCGTCCAATCAGAAGCATCAGCTGAATCCGCACTTGGAGCCGACAACGGGGAACGCGCTCCTGTTACACAGGTGCCAATCGGCGGTCATCGCCTCCCGCCGCTTCCTTACGCCTACAATGCACTAGAACCATACATCGATGAAGCAACGATGCGTATCCACCATGACAAGCATCATCAGAGCTACGTCGACGGCCTGAACAAAGCGGAGCGCGAGCTGCAGCAAGCAAGACAGAGCGGCCAGTTCGACCTTGTTAAGCATTGGGAGCGCGAATTGGCATTCAACGGCGCCGGCCATTATCTTCACACCTTGTTCTGGACGGTTATGGGGCCTCATGCAGGCGGTCAGCCTTCTGGCCCGCTCGCTGCTCAGATCCGGCATGATTTCGGCAGCTATGAGGCATTTAAGAAGCAGTTCACCGAGGCTGCCAACAAAGTGGAAGGCGGCGGCTGGGCGATTCTCGTCTGGAGCCCTCGCGCCAGACGGCTTGAAATTCTAACCGCAGAGAAGCATCAGAACTTGTCCCAATGGGATGTCGTTCCGATTCTGCCGCTCGACGTGTGGGAGCATGCCTACTACTTGAAGCACCAGAACAATCGAGCTAACTATATTTCAAGCTGGTGGAATGTTGTCAATTGGCCTTTCGTCAATCAACGCTTCGAACAGGCCCGCAAGCTCATCTGGGAACCATTCTAACGGTCAGCATCTGCAAGCTGTTAGCAAGACCCTTACCACTCCGCCAGGGCGAACGTTAGCTTCGCTCTGGCGGTTTCATGCTCGATTGGACTGTTCTCTCCATGTTCGGTTCATAACAGTTCGACCCGTTCATGCGCTGTCAAGTTGACTATTCACACTTCCTGCCACACGGCACAGCTCTATGTACACTAAAAAACCTCCTGCATTGCCGCTGTAACAGCTGGCAAGCCGGAGGCTCCTTAAATACGAATACAAATTAATCTTTGATCAAGGCCATAAATTCCGCACGCGCTGCAGCATTGCCGTGGAATTGGCCGCGTACAGCAGACGTTACCGTCTTGCTGCCCGTCTTCTTCACCCCACGTGCGCACATGCATAGGTGCTCGCCATCAACCACCACCATGACGCCATGCGGCTTCAGCTCTTCCATCAGGATGTCAGCAATCTGCGACGTAATCCGCTCCTGCACCTGCAGCTTGCGGGTGACTGCCTCTACGAGGCGAGCGAGCTTGCTGAGTCCGACGATTTTGCCGCTTGGGATGTAACCGATGTGCACCTTACCGAAGAACGGCGCCATATGGTGCTCGCATTGGCTGTAGTAGACAATATCCTTCACGATGACCAGCTCTTCATGCTGCTCATCGAAAGTTACACCCAGCACTTCACGGGGATCAACCTCATATCCTGCAAAAATTTCTTCGTACATGCGAGCGACTCGAGCTGGTGTCTCCTGCAATCCTTCGCGTTCGACATCTTCCCCAATCAGCTTCAAAATCTCACGTACATGATATTCAATTTGGTCACGATTGCTCGTAACCATAGAATTGACGTAATCCTTCTTGCCCGCCATCCGACTTCCTCCTTCCGGACGCGCAGAAACTACTGTTTCTTATCGTCTAAACTTCTGATTGCGCATCATTTGTTGTGCTTTTTTCATTTGCTGGCCATTCAAGTTGTAGCCCATTTGCTTCGCCATCTTAGTCAGCATTTCTGGATCGCTCTGCATCTTCTCAAGCTGCTTGCGCAGGTAGAAGACTCCTGCGAAGAAACCGCCGGCCGCGCCGACAATCAAAGCCACAATGGCTGTAATTGTAATCCACATGGTCGATGTCACCTATCCTTATCCCATTCGTTCTCATATACGCAATTCTCGCAATAATATGCGTATATTGGCATATTGCCTCTAATGATAGCATGATCGCAAATGGAGCGCAAACGATGATTTTTCCTGCAAAAGCGTTGATTTACTGTCATTCTTCCACACGTTCTAGATCCTTTGAAAGCGCGGTCATTGCCCGGGCAATCGCCGCTGATGCTTCCTCATTCGTCTCTGTCGTATGTGCAATGCGAAGTGCCTCTGCCGCCTCTTCCCCGCCGATCATGCCAAGCGACCATGCCGCCGTTCCCCGCAGCTCGGGACGCGGGTCTGTCCGAAGCACGTCGATGAGCGCTGGAACTGCCGACTGCTCGCGAAAATTGCCGAGCGCAATAATCGCATTGCGCTGAATCGGCTTCTTGCCGCGCCAAGCGCCCGATACAGAACCGAACTTCTCTTTAAACTCCCGATTGCCAATCGTCAGCAGCGGCAGCAAGAGCGGCTTCGCAAGCTCCGGATCGGGCTGCAGCTCCGGATGATGCGTCCAGTTCTTCCCTTTGTTCGCTGGACATACAATCTGACATGTATCGCAGCCATACAGCCGATTGCCGATTTTGCGCATATACGTATCCGACAGCATCGTCTTCGTCTGCGTCAGAAACGAGACGCATTTGTTCGAATCCAGCTGACCTGGCCCTACAAGCGCACCTGTTGGACAAGCATCGATACATTTGCTGCATGTACCGCATTGATCTTCAAGCGGCGTATCTGGCGGCAGCGGCAAATTCGTTATCATCTCGCCAAGATATATCCACGAGCCCAGTCTCGGTGAAATAATCGAGCAATTCTTCGCACTCCAGCCGAGGCCTGCGCGCTCTGCTACAGCCCGATCCGACAGCGCTCCTGTATCCACCATACTCATAGCGCGCAGTCCGGGCACACGCTCTTCCAGCCACGTCTCCAGCCGGGCAAGCCGATCCCTTAATGCACTGTGATAATCGAGCCCCCATGAAGCACGCGCAAATATACCTCTTCGCGACCCTGGCTCCGACTTCGGCGGATCAGGAAGCTTCGATGGATAGGCGACAGCGATTGCTATTATAGACGCAGGACGATCGAACAGGAGCGCAGGATTCGATCGCAGCTCAATATCCGATTCTTCGAACCCAGACTCCCGCCCGAGCTCCCGATGCCGAAGCAGCCGCTGCTTCAGCTCTGTGAACGGGTCTGCAGACGCTATACCTATATCATCAATGCCAAGCGATGGAGCAGCCGCTTTCAGCTCTGCTTTCAGCGCATCCCAATCAATGCCTGTCCATGTCGGGTCAGTCTCCATTTGCTGTTGGCCTTCCTCCTGCAGCGGATGCTCCATTCTTGTCCTCACCTCATATCGTTGTAACAATGCTATAAAAAACAAAACGGCGCCCCAGCCGCCCGACTCCCGGGCTATCCGAACAGGCACCATCTGCATCCATTCATCTCTTTACTCTCATACGTTTCTATAACGCTCCAAGGTCACCCGTCGGCCAGACGATCCAATCGACGCGCCCGCTGATGCGATCCCGAATAACGGGTCCGAAGGAACGGCTGTCGCGGCTTGCTCTGGCATGCCGGTTATCGCCCATCACGAAGTAGAAGTCCTCAGGCACCTCATACGGTCCAAAATCCAGATCGTCAATCTCCGTGTCTGTGTACGTACTTTCATCTACGCGTTCACCATTGCGGTACAGCACCCGATTGCGGATTTCAATCCGGTCGCCCGGGACGCCAACGACACGTTTCACAAGCAGCTTCTTATCAGGATTATCCGTCGGATCCTCCAGAATCACGATATCGCCGAATTTGGGATCCCCGAATAAATAAACGAATTTATTCACATACAGCCAGTTGTGGTCATGCAGCGTTGGCTCCATTGAGTGACCTTCCACCTTCGACAGGTGGAACACAAACGCATGGAGCAGCAGCACGATCGTAAGGGCTATCGAGATGGTTTTGATCCATCCCATCCATTGAATCGAAAACCGCTGCACATCATCCAGCTTCGCGGTCGCTTCAGACTCCAGATCGGCCATGATTTCAGCTCCTAAAAGGTTTTGGGAGTGGTGTTCTCCCAAAACCTTGCATCGTAAGCATAGGCTTAACTTTTGAAGGTGGTTTTCCTTCAAAAGTTACTTCGTAAGCATAAGCTAAGGTTTAGGGAGTGGTGTTCTCCCAAAACCTTGCTTCGTAAGCATAAGCGTTAGTATTTGGGAGTGATGTACTCCCAAATACTCCGTAAAGACACGCTTCCCTTAAAACTCTGTAAACTCATTCTCCGATGCTTCGCGCTGCCAATCCTCATAATATTGGTACACGAGCTCGTCATCGAATGGCGCATCGGACGACTTCGCGCGGCGCAGCAAGCTTTGCAGCCCCTGCTCGACCTTATCGAGGACGATATCCGAATAATGATACATTTGCTTATGCCGCTCATACTCATCCCGATCGACAACATGAATACCGCCGTCGGCTGTACGAATAACATCCAGATCATAATCGATATACGTGAATACGTCCTCATTCTGCATTATGGGAGAAGCGACGTTGCAGTAATAACGAATACCGCCGTCCTCCAGCAGTGCTACGACATTATACCATTGTCCCGGGATAAAGAACGATACCGCTGGAACTCGGCTTGTCCATAGCTTGCCGTCGGCCTCCTGAATCGGCGTTTGCCGATTGATGAGCACGTGCATGGACTGTTCGGCATGCTCCTTGGCAAGCCGCTCTTGCGGAACAAGCCAATTGCGGTGCCAGAACCGATGCAACCGACCGTTATGCTTAAAGCTCTTGATCATGCATGGCATGTAGTTGTTCATGGCGTCACCTGACTTGCATTCTTTGTACTTCTATTTAGTATAAGAAAAGCATATCCGGCCGCCAATTGCAATGGCATGTCGAATATGCTTTCAATGATCGAGACCATCCGTCTCGAATAATTCATACGCTCAAAGACGCGGCCAGCCCTTAGCCTGCAACGATGCTAAGCTTTTGGAACGAGCGAAAAAAATCAGTTGCCGCATAACCAAGCTTCTCGTACAGCGGCAGCACTTTCTCATTGTGCTCGTCGGCCGTAACCATAATCTTAGTCACATGACGATGCTCAAAACGCTGCTTCAATCCATTAATCAACGTTTTGCCAATCCCTTGACGCTGGTACTCCGGCAGTACGGCTACGCGATAATAATAACCCTTATTATTGTCAATCGTACCGATAATCATGCCGACAATTACACCTTCCTCAACAGCAACAAGCACAAGATCGCTATCCCATGACAACTGCCGCCCAAAAGCTAACATTGTCTGTTCGTAGCAATCGTCCGATAGTACCGTCCCGAGTAATTCGGTTACAGGCACATAGTCAGACAGTTGAAAGGAACGAACGTACATGTGATGGTTACAACTCCTCGATCGAATTCATAAATTATTCAAGCCTTTATGAATAAAATACGACAAAACTATTTAAAATCCTTCTAAAACTTTAAAAAATCTTTAAAAAACTTAAAGAAAATGCTCATTTTTCGATGAAAGCGCTTAATTTTAAGCGTTTTCATCGATTTTTGGCGCAATTACTCCACTTTACGTTTCTTTTCGCACATAAATGTCACCCATTGTGTCTATCCTATCTTCGTTCTGCACGATTCGACTTTCGCAACAACAATGTTGATTTATTCAAGCGAATAAGGGATAATTGTACCTGAATGAACACCTAATTTTGGGAGGTATATCAATGGCTTATCAACTGCCAGCTTTGCCTTATGCTAACAATGCGCTCGAACCGCATATCGATGAAACGACGATGATGATCCACCACGACCGTCACCATAACGCTTACGTGACGAACCTTAACGCTGCACTGGAGTCCGCTCCTGAGCTGCAAGGCAAATCGATCGAAGATCTGATCGCTGACCTGAACAGCGTTCCAGAAGCAATCCGCACTGCTGTTCGCAACAACGGCGGCGGCCATGCTAACCACTCCCTCTTCTGGGAAACGATCGGTCCTAACGCTGGTGGCGCTCCATCCGGTAAATTGGCTGATGCAATCGCTAATGAACTGGGCGGCTTTGATAAATTCAAAGAAGACTTCGCTAAAGCAGCTGCAACGCGCTTCGGTTCCGGCTGGGCTTGGCTTGCTGTTGGACAAGACGGCAAACTGAAAGTATACAGCCTGCCTAACCAAGACAGCCCAATCATGGAAGGCGACACGCCAATCCTTGGTCTGGACGTTTGGGAGCATGCTTACTACCTGAACTACCAGAACAAACGCCCTGACTACATCGCAGCGTTCTGGAACGTTGTAAACTGGGCAGCTGTTGCTGAACGTTACGAAGCTGCAACGAAATAAGCTCGGACAAGCTCTCAATGAGCGTAAGCGCCGCATCCTTCTGGATGCGGCGTTTTTGTGCAGGTACTCTATACAAAAAACAATATACGTTAGCTCCAATTCCATAGGCAAGAGTACACGCTATCCAAGCATACATTTAACAAGTAAATAGCCGCTAAGCACAAAGGAGGCGTAAAACCGATGTATCCGAACTATTACGGCTACGGATACCCATATGGCTACCCATACGGGTACGAAAGCTACTATGGGCAGGGATACGATCCATATGCGCAGGCTGTGGAATATCAAGTGCCGCAGACCGATAGCGACGCCGCATATTATTATGATCCGCGTGGATTTATGCCTGGGCCGCCGGGGCCCCCGCCACGACCGCCTGGACCTCCCGGACCACCTGGACCGCCTGGACCTCCAGGGCCGCCACCTAGACCGCCTGGACCGTTCCCTCCGGGGCCCTTCCCGCCTGGACCTGGACCGTTTCCACCAGGGCCGCCACCTAGACCGCCTGGACCGTTTCCACCAGGACCGGGGCCGTTCCCACCAGGACCGTTTCCACCAGGACCTGGACCGTTTCCGCCGCCTAGACCACCATTCCCGCCGGGACCATTCCCGCCAGGGCCTGGACCGTTTCCGCCGCCTAGACCGCCGTTCCCGCCGCCATTCCCACCACCGTTCCCGCCACCTAGACCACCGTTTCCGTTCCCTATACCAATTCCGATACCGATTCCTGGGCCAGGACCTGTGCCAGTACCTTTGCCGACACCTCAGATCACCGTACTCATTAATGGTGGAGCTGTATTCCCGAATATTACACAGGCTTACGCAATCCCTTTCTATCGGGGCATAACGATTGCACAAGCGCTGCAGAATACGGGAGTCGTCAGAATTGGCCCAGGCGGTCAGATTCTATCTGTCGGCGGCATTCCGATTACCGATGGCATTACTTTTGCACTGACGCTGAACGGCCGTCCAATTCCGTCGACGCTGCTGAATGCACCGCTGCAGCCAGGCGATTCCGTCGAACTGCAGCTGTTCTTCCGTCCACCTTTAAGGGATGAGGACGAATATTTGAATCACAATAACATCCAATATGAGGAAGAACGCAACTATATTGATGAAGAAGATTTGAACGGCGCCGACTAGGCTCGTTATATGATGGAAGTGTCATGATAAAAACTCTGCTCAACGTTCCGTGAACGGCGAGCAGAGTCTTTTTGCTGCCAACAAGGCCATACTATAAAGACCCACTTTAAGTCTGAATCGGCAAGCAAGAAGCCTACCTAAAAATGTAATCGACCGCCTGAAAAACCTCGAAATAAACCTTTCACTATGTTATAATTGGAATTAAGCCTATAGAATTACTCTATTTTAAAATCTTATACAGAATCATAAATGACGTTAAGGAGTTGAACCCGCTTGACCCGTATTGTATCTATTATCGCTACTCCGAACCAATCCTCCAGACTTCTTGGCGTAACGAACTATGTCGAACAGCGGCTTCGCGAACAGAACGTTGAGCTGACGACGCTGCAAGTAACGTCGATTCCCGCAGAAGATCTGATCTTCGCACGCTTCGACAGCCCCGCGATCGCTGAAGCGAATGCACTCGTTGAAGCAGCAGATGCAGTCATTATCGCAAGTCCTGTCTACAAAGCATCTTACAGCGGCATTCTCAAGACGTACCTAGACTTGCTCCCGCAGAAAGGTCTTGATGGCAAGATCGTCGCTCCTATTTTCATCGGCGGTACTATTGCGCACCTGCTGTCTATCGATTACTCCCTGAAGCCTGTGCTTGCATCGCTTGGCGCTCGTCATTATGTCAGCAGTATTTATGCAACCGACTCCCAAGTTACTCGTACGGGTCAAGGCAACGATATTGCCTTCGAGCTGAATGAGGAATTAACTTCACGTCTTGATCGCACGATTGAAGAACTGCGAATCGACCTCGCGCGCCGCTCTTCCTAGACTACAGCATCAACTGAATAGGGCTGTCTCATGCGTATTTTCACGCATGGACAGCCCTATTGGTTATTTTGTAACGATACGTTGGCCCTTGCCGCTGAGCAGCTTCAATTGATCATTCTCGTAACCAACGGTATAAACGACCTTGTAAGGCGTGTCGACGAATGCCCCATCGACTCGTTCCTGAGCCGTAATGAACGCCGTGACCACCGCCCGCTCATCCTCCTGAACCTCTACATTCAAATCTTCGATCGTAATGCTCCGCGTGCCGATATACCCTTCACGGAACGTCTCGTACGAGGTTGAGGCAATCCATGTGCTTCCGATCAAGGAATAGGCATAGACGTAATCACCGCTATTGAGACTATCATAGAAGTGAGTGACGAGATACGAAGCCATATCTTCGAATGTAACATCACCGACGCTGCCCTCTTGGAAAATATCCGAGTCCATCGCGATATTGTCCGGCAGCTTCGTCATTGGGGAAGCCGACCAGCCTTCGACCAGCGACATGACCTGTCCGATCGGGAGGCTGAAGCCGATGGCACCCTGTTCAGCGCCTGCTGAGTTAATGCCGATAACCGCTCCCGTCTCGCGATCGACTAATGGACCGCCGCTGTTGCCGTGAGCGATTGGCGCAGAAATCTGATACATATCTTGATAAGAGTAAGGATCGATATCAAGCTCTCTCCCTACCCCGCTTATAATGCCTGTCGTTACGGTGTTCTGATAACCGAGCGGACTGCCGATCGCGATGACTTCGTCACCGATCTCACCGACATGCTCGGTTTCGATGGCCAGCGGCTTCGTCTCCGCCAGTTCCGGCACCCGTACGACCGCAACGTCAAGGTCTGTCCCAATTCCGATAACGGTACCCTCCAGCTCTCTTGCATCCGCCGTTCTTACCTTTACCGTATGGGCGCCGATAACGACGTGTCCATTCGTAATCAAATCGCCCTGATCGTTATAGAGGAAGCCCGATCCGATCAAGCCATTGTCAGTCTCGATCATAACAACCAGCTTCTGCGTAGCAAAAATAATATCCTTCAGCGTCTTATCCGCCGCCGCTGCATTCGAGTCCGCAGTCGACTGCGCGAGCAGCGGACCGTTCGTCAACTGCTTGGGTACGTCGTTATGAATCTTAACGACACCTATTGTTCCGCCCAGCAGCACAAGCAAGCTTGCGACAATGCAGATCCATCCATTTCGATTCATGTGCAGACCTCACTTTATTCCAAGAACCAGCCAGCACGGTCGATTCGAACCTGTGCTTTCTGATAAGCGTTATAGTAAATGTTATCAATGACAGCCGTCTCTCCCGGCTCTACTTGATCCGGAGTCGCATAAATCGTACCGGTGTTGATCACATTGCCTGACGCATCGAGCAGCGTATATTCAACATAGACGGAATAGATCGTCTTCGTCGCTGTGTTGCGCAGCTCCGCATGAATATGGATATCCCCGTTCTCATCCAGCGTTGAGGAGAGGTTCTCTACCTCTACTGCCGCTGTACGATTCCTCAGCTCTTCCTCTGCCGCCTTCTCCTGAGCCAGCTTGATTCTCTTCTGCTCCGCATCCTCATACGCCTTCTTCTCGGAAGCGATCTTCTCCTTCAGCGACTTCAGCTTCTCGTTGCTACTATCGTACTCAAGGCCGATCCCTACCGCTGATGCCGCATCGTTGAAGCTCTTCCGTTCAAGCAGCCGCTCGCCTTCCTGAATCGACAGCTCGCCGATTCGCGCTACGATCTGCTCATGGACCGATCCTGCCTCCGCATTGTTAAGACCATCTGTAACCCGCAGTTTTGCGATAAGCTGCTGCACGGATTCGATCCCATCCAGCTCGGCTTGAATCTGCAGGACGGTCAGGTCTGCCTGCTGCTGCTTCAAGCTGGCACGAAGCGGCTCGAACAGCTCCTCTTCGCGCTTATTAAGCGATTGATTTACCTCATTCAGCAGCTGACTCGACTCTTCAAGCTTATTGTCCTTTAACATGTTGGCTGCTTGATTCAGCTTGCGTGCCATGTCAGCCGCTTCTCGTACAATCGCTCGGTCAGCCTGCAGTGCAGCAAGCTTAGGACGAGCGGCTATCGCTTTATCCAGCAGCTGCCCAGCCACCTCATAGCTGCTTTGCATCGCCTGACGCCTCGCTTCATTCTGCCAGCCCGTCACGCGATCATTTTGCAGCATTTCATAGGAATAATAGCTGTACATGCCCGCACTGACGAGCAGCGCAAGCAGCAGCGGTACGAGCCAAGTATAGATGCGAATACCGCTTTTGCTCGAGCTTAATGGTTCAGCCTGATCATCCGCCTCGCCAGCATTCAGCAGATCGGGTTCTACCCCCTCGATCGCCACGTATTCAGGCTCGCTGCGAACGGCTTGCGACAATGAAGCTGCCAATTGTTCGGCAAAATGAGGCAGAGCCTCTTCGCTCTCAACGCTGCTCTCAGCGCCAGCCGCAGCTGCCTCCTGCTCCCCCTCTTCCTTCAGCAAGTCAGAGTCGAGCAATTTACCGCAGTAGCCGCAGTACCTGCCGTCCGGCTGATGGTTCCGTCTTCCGCAGTAAGAACAATACATGATGGTTCACCTCAATATTTGAAGATTCGAACGAATCTACTTGTCCTATTAAAAACCAGCACTCTTCATTGTATTACAATTAATAGACATATCCAACGTGAGGATAGTCCCAAGGAGACACCGTCATTGCCCGTAAAAATAAATAGCCGTCGAGCGCTCTCGACAGCTAACGAATAGTCCAACGTACACAGCTCATCTTCATTACAACTTGAATAAACACATTATAATCCGAGTAAACAAGGCTGAACAGCCCTATATTCTGTCAAAAAATTAAACGTTTGAAAGTCTACCCGATTCATTACAGACGAACAGCTTCTTTTCTCCTATGAAAAAAGAAGCACGATCCTAAGGACCGTGCCTAATAAGCCATTGCGCTTCACGGGTAATTAAGCCCGCCGGGGCGCGCCGCCCCGCCTGCCTTACTAGCTTGTGCGATGATGAATGCTTCATCGCGCGAAGACGAACTACCCGGCTTGCATGGCAGACGAATTACTTCTGTCCATAGTAAGCGTTAGCGCCATGCTTGCGCAGGTAGTGGCGGTCCAGCAGATTCTGATCCATTGGCTGCGTATTCGGGTTGAGCGCATACGTATGAACGGCCATCTTTGCACATTCCTCGAGTACGACGGCATTGTGCACCGCATTGTGCGGATCTTTGCCCCAGCAGAATGGCGCGTGGCTGAATACGAATACGGACGGCACTTGTGCAGGATCGATGCCGCCTTTCTCGAACGTTTCCACGATTACGTTGCCTGTTTCAAGCTCATAAGCACCTTGGATCTCCGCTTCCGTCATTGGACGCGTGCAAGGTACTTCACCATAGAAGTAGTCGCCGTGAGTCGTTCCGAGCGCTGGCAGGGAACGTCCCGCTTGCGCCCAGCTCGTTGCCCATGGCGAGTGCGTGTGTACAACGCCTCCGATTGTCGGGAACGCCTTGTACAGCACAACGTGCGTTGGCGTGTCGGACGATGGGCGAAGGTTCCCTTCCACCACATTGCCGTCGAGATCGACAACGACCATATGCTCCGGACGCATTTCTTCATAAGGTACGCCGCTTGGCTTAATGACGACAAGTCCGCTCTCGCGGTCGATGCCGCTGACGTTACCCCACGTGAAGGTAACCAAACCGTATTTCGGCAGCTCCATGTTCGCTTCCCATACGGCTTTCTTCAACGATTCCAACATGAATGAAGCACTCCTCTCATGCCTATCAATTGCTTGTTTCGGATGCCGCCTTACAGAGGTCAACTTATACGGACATCCCGCGATAATTGCATGCATTAATTATAGGTTGTACGTACAAGTATGTCACGCGTTTTTTTCCGTCAAATCCTTCACCGAATCCCGTTCTACAAGCGTTGGCTCATAGACGATATCCTTCCAAGAGCCCCGCGGCGTACGCTCCGTAATGAGCTTCATCAGCAGCTCGACAGCATCAGTCCCCATGCTGGTCTTCGGGTGAGCAATCGTTGTCAGCTTCACCTCTGTTGCAACAGCCAGGTTCGAATCGTCGAAGCCGATCATCGACAAATCATCCGGTACGGTCAACCCGCGCCGCCTTATGATATCGAGCAGCCGAACAGCCAATTCATCGTTGTAGCAAAATATCGCCGTCGGCCGTTCCTCTGCCTCCCGCTCCAGCATACGTTCCAATGCCTCGAGCGGACGGCTTGTCTTCTCTTCGGACGAGTAACGGACGACCCAATCGGCCGCGACTGACTGTTTGCGTTCACGGAACGCCCGCAGGAAGCCTCGCATCCGATGGACCCCTTGATAGTCATCCGTCTTGAAGAAGCCGGCTATTCGCTCATGGCCCATCCGGAGCAAATATGCTGCCGCCCGATAACCACCCAGCTCGTCATCAACCTTCAAGCATGGGGCATCGACGTCGGTATACCTTTCGTTCAGCATGACGTATGGGATTTGCCGCGCGTCGAGTGCTAGGAAATAATCAAAGTTTGGATTTCCCTCCGCGCTCTTCGTCGGCTCGATGATAAGTCCGGCGAGCGGCTCGTGCAGCATCGACTCCAGACTGTCTCGCTCCTTCGGTTTCTCGTTGTCTGTGCTGGCTAGCAGCAGCCGGGCTCCGCGTTCGCGAAGCGAGGATTCGACCCCACGGACGATCGTCGGGAATATATAGTCCGAAATATGCGTCGTAATCATGCCGATCGTCATCCCGAGCGGCGATGGCTTGCGGTCCGCCGCCGGCTGGGATTCTGCGACGAACGTCCCTTTGCCCTGCGTCCGGTAGAGCCAGCCGTCCTGCTCCAGATCGCCGAGCGCCTGGCGAACGGTCTGCCGGCTCATCTCGAAGCGCCGGGCAATCTCGTTCTCCGAGGGCAGCCGATCATGCGGCTTGAATTGCGCCGTTACAATCCAAGACAGTATCTCTTGCTTCAATTGCATATATTTAGGCGTCTGCTGATCCTTCACGACACACCTCATTAGGTTAAGTTGTATGCCCTAAAGTATAGCACACCGTTCACTTGTACGTACATGATTGTCCGCTTTTTTCCGAAATTAGGCGGCAGCGCATGGTTGGATGCGGTTGGTGGGGCTCGCGCACCGGGGCCGACCACCTCTTAAGGTGTACTTCTGCACCTTATGGCTCGCGGTCGACCCAGTAGGCGCATATTTCAACTAGCATCTGCTGCAACTAACGAATAACCTGCTGCAGGAATCATAGGCCGTGCCTGCTTCAATGAATACAATCTATATCGTCTGCGTTGGGGCCGAATCGTCAGGTAGGCAGCATGGCTCGATACTGGCTTTATCCAATAATAAAGCCTTAGTGACGAGAGTCCTCGACCACTAAGGCTGTTGTTCGAAACATGATTAAGCTTACGCTACGTCGTAGCCCTGATCCTCGATTGCTTCGCGGATCTGATCGAGCGTTACACTGCCCGGATCGAAAGTCACGTTGACTGTGCCCTCCGCCAAGCTTACTTCACCTCGTGCACCAAGCGCACTGAGTGCACCTTCCACCGCTTTGACACAATGACCACAAGACATACCGGAAACCTTCAATACAGTTTGTTGAACGGACATTCGAATCTCCCCTTCCAAGATTTGTTGATTTTATTCTAAGATACATGCCTTACTCTCGTCCATGCCTCATCCGACCTGAATGACGAACGGTACGGTAACAACACGGCCATCACGCTGGAATTGTCCCCATAGCTTATAGATGCCATTGGTCGGAAATACGGTCGTGAACGATGCGGATGAGCCGCCGCTATTCGTATCCTTCGGATGAACGTGCAAATACGTCTCCATATCCTTGGACAAAATAACGATATGCCCCGCCGCTCCCAAATAGTTCTCCATATCCGTCAGCTCTTTCCCCGTCTTCTCATCGCGGAAGGTAAAGGTAAGCGTCGTATTCTCGCCCACTTGCGCCTGGCTAATCGCGAGCGAAATTTCAATACCGTCCGTCTTCTGCACAAGGCTGGCGTCAGGCTGAGGAGCAGGTGAATCATAAACGGGTTTGCCGCCCACTGTCAGCCAACCGGCGCGCGTAACGGTAGAGCTGCCGTCAGGAACGAAATCGGCGAACCACTTGTAACGTCCGCCAGCAGCGAACTGGGTCATAACGCGGAAAACACCGTCTCCGTCATAACCCGGGTGAATATGCCGGAACTGCTGCATATCCTCGCTGACGATAATAAGATGAAGCAGCTTCTCATGACTGATCGCAAACTTCTCTATCGGCTTGCCGTTCTCGCCAAGAATCCGAATCGTCAGCTCTATATCCTGCCCGGCCTGCAGCTTCCCTGATGTCGGTGCGAGAACCGCCTGCACGTTCGCACTCAGGTCCTCTTCCGAAGCTGCCTGATTCATGCCGTCGTGCGAGCCATCTGAGCCATCGCTCATCACGTCATGTTCATGATGAACAGCGCCGCCCGCTCCCGACTCATCGCTCGACGCTGGCAAAGGCGGCGGACCAAGCTCTGCATCAGCCGGCAGATCCGTAGACTCCGAGCTATTCGCTGCATGCTCGTGATCCGTCGTTGATACAATCGTGCTTGATGCCGCCACTTCCTCCTTACGGTCACAGGCGGTCAAGCCGCTGGCCAATAGGACAGCCATCAGAAGCATTATCGTTTGTTTCATTCGTTATCAGCTCCATGTCGTTATCGTCATGATGGCTGACGAAGACGAAGCCGCTGCAGCCGCAGCGCGTTCAGAACGACCGATACGGAGCTTGCCGCCATCGCAGCGCCGGCAACCCAAGGCGCCAGCAGTCCAGCAGCAGCAATCGGAATACCGATCGCATTGTAAGCGAGCGCCCAGAACAGGTTCTGCCGAATGTTGCGCATCGTTGCCCGGCTCAGCTCGATTGCATCCGCGATCCCGTTAAGATCGCCGCGCATAAGCGTCACATCCGACGTCTCAACTGCTACATCGGTACCGGTGCCGATTGCGATCCCTACATCGGCCGCGGCAAGCGCAGGCGCATCATTGATGCCGTCGCCAACCATTGCCACCTTGTGACCTTGCTGCTGCAGCCGCTGGATCTCTGCCGCCTTCTGCTCAGGGAGCACCCCGGCGATCACATGCTCAATGCCAACCTGCTGCGCAATCGCGGCCGCTGTCCTTTCATTATCACCCGTAGCCATCCTTACCTGTATGCCCAATGAACGAAGCCGTAAAACCGCTTTGCGTGACGATTCCTTGACCGTATCGGCCACTGCGATGTAGCCGCCGAACGAGCCGTCGACGGCAGCCAGCATGACTGTTTTGCCTTGTGCTTCAAGTTCAGACTCTACTGCTGAGTCCGCTGCTGTCAAATCAATACCGTACCGTTCCAGCAGTCGGCGTGCCCCAACGAGCAGCTCATGACCTTCGACAGCCGCCTGAATACCGTAGCCAGGAAGCGCCTCGAACCGCTCCGCTTCAGGGAGCAGCAGTCCACGAGCCTTGGCGCCTGCTGCTATCGCCTCCGCAACCGGATGCTCGGACAAGCGTTCCGCTGCAGCAACCAGCCGCAGCAGCACATTCGGATGATCGGCAACGACGTCCGTTAGCTGCGGCTTCCCGTTCGTAACAGTGCCTGTTTTGTCGAGCACGACCGTATCGATCCGATGAGTCTGCTCCAGATGCTCGCCGCCTTTGAACAACACGCCCAGCTCTGCTGCACGGCCCGATCCCGCCATAACGGATGTTGGTGTTGCCAGCCCAAGCGCGCAAGGGCAGGCGATGACAAGAACAGCAATTGCGATTTCAAGCGCCTGCGCGGTATTGCCTGGCTCGATCCAGATGAACCAGATGACGAAGGCGATCACCGCAATCGCTACGACAATCGGGACGAATACGCCCGAGATTACATCGGCCATCCGTTGGATCGGCGCCTTCGAGCTTTGCGCATCCTCAACCACTTTAATGATCTGTGCGAGCGCGGTGTCGGCGCCAACCTTCTCCGCCCGAATCTTCAGCACGCCGTTGCGGTTAAGCGAAGCGCCGATAACACGGTCGCCAGCACCTACATCCACCGGCATACTCTCGCCTGTCAGCATCGATTCATCTACCGACGATTGGCCATCCAGCACGATGCCATCGACCGGGATCGCATCACCCGGCTTCACGAGCAGCACATCCCCCACTACAACCCGCTCAACTGGCACTACATGCTCTTCTCCATTACGCAGCACGATCGCTGTCTTCGCCTGCAGCTTCATGAGCGATTGTATCGCCTGTGACGACCGCCCTTTCGCCCGTGCCTCGAACAGCTTACCCATAATGACGAGCGTGATCAGAATCGCACTCGTCTCGAAGTACAGCTGCGGCCCTTCCGCCATCATGCCGTGCCCTTGCATCGCTCCGCTGCTATTTTGCCACTTGATCGTCTCGTACAGACTGTAGAAATAGGCCGCAGATGTACCAAGCGCAACGAGCACATCCATATTCGCGCTTCGGTTACGCAGCGCCTTATAGGCACCAATGTAGAACGGTCCGCCAATATAGAACTGAACAGGTGTTGCAAGCGCTAACTGCGTCCATGGATTCGCCAGCCATTCCGGCAAGTAAATCCAGTCGAGCCAAGCAAAGTGCGATACCATCGTCCACAGCAGCGGCAGCGACAGCATAATCGAAAGCAGCAATCGGTTGCGCTGCGCCGTTGTGCGATCCTTCGTACTAGCCGGCGAAGCCTCTTTCTTCTTCTGCACCGCCGTGTAGCCGAGCTGCGTTACCTTGCGTTCCATGTCCGCCAGCGACACCGCTGAAGGATTGTACTCCACATGCGCGGTCTCCATTGCGAAGTTAACGGTTGCCTTCTCAACACCCGGCAGCTTGCCAAGCCCTTTCTCAATCCGATTCGCGCAGGCAGCGCATGTCATTCCTTCTAAATTAAAATCAGCCGACGCTGTATTAGCAATCACTGCTGCAGCCTGATCGATCTGTTCATTGTTCGCTTGCATCTTTGATCACCTCACTCATTTACCTTACACCTCTATTATATACCCCCACCCCCTATATAGTGTCAAGTGTTTTTCATCACTTCTGGTAAACTTGTCCACTCCGATCTCCAGACATAAAAAACAGCCTCAGCTCGATTATTACCAAGCTGAGGCTGCATTATCGGTTACTTCATTAATTTATTCATCGTCGTCAGCAGCTCGTTGATCACATCCGTATCGCCTTCTTGCAGACGCTCCACGACACAGCTGCGCATATGCTCCTCGAGCAGCAGCTTGCCGACGCCATTAAGCGCAGACTGCACCGATGCAATCTGAATAAGGACATCGTCACAATACGTGTTCTTCTCAATCAGACCCTTCAATCCGCGAATCTGCCCTTCAATGCGGTTTAACCGATTGATAAGACTTCCCTTTACTTTGTCAGAGTGATGGCTCTTCCTCACCGCATTGTCGGTCACTGTGCAGCAGGCATCATGAGCCTGTTCTTTCTGTTCCGTCTGCACGTCCTCATTCATTTCGCTTCCGCCCCCCCCGCACCTATTTGCGATCATTCTAACATACCCCTGCTAGGTATGTGAAGGGGACAGACGGTCCAGCATATAAGCCCGCACCGCATCCGCTAGATCCGGACGTTTCAGCGCCATGTCGATCGTCGCCTGCACGAAGCCCAGCTTATCGCCTATGTCATGTCGGATGCCAACGAACGGGAAAGCTTCAATTGGCGAGAACCGATTGAGCCGTACAAGCGAGTCCGTTAGCTGAATTTCTCCGCCTTTGCCCGGATTAGCATCCTCTAGCAGACCAAATATAGCAGGATCAAGCACATAGCGGCCAACAACCGCCAGATTCGACGGAGCCTCGTTAGGCGCCGGCTTCTCCACCATGCCGCGTATGCGGCCTGAATAGCCGGGATTCTCTAAATCTACGATGCCATACTTATGCGTCTGGTCCATCGGCACTTCCATAACAGCAACGACTGACGATCCTGTCTGCTCATATACATCGATCATCTGCTTCAAGCATGGCGGGTCAGACAGCAGAATATCGTCTCCAAGCAGTACAGCGAACGGTTCATTCTCGGCAAAAGCTTTGGCGCTGAGCACCGCATGACCAAGCCCAAGCGGCTCCCGTTGGCGCACGTAACAAATGTTGGCAAGCTGCGAGATGCTTCGAACCATCTCGAGCAGCTCTTCTTTGCCCCGTTGCTCCAGCTCCATCTCCAGCTCTGCAGACTTGTCGAAATGGTCCTCGATCGCCCGTTTATTACGTCCGCTTACGATCATGATGCTCTCGATACCGGATGCGACGGCTTCTTCAACGATGTACTGAATCGCGGGCTTATCGATTAGCGGAAGCATTTCCTTCGGCTGTGCTTTCGTCGCCGGCAGAAACCTCGTCCCTAATCCGCCTGCTGGAATAATGGCTTTACGTACACGTTTCCTCTCCATCATACGCGCTGCATCCGCCTTTCTTCGATTCGTTCATTTGATGCCATATTGGCAATCGTATGCCGAATCGCGTCTATTCATGATAACCCGCTATCCTGTCGGAAGGGTTATGGCGATGACAGCGCCGCCATCTGCACCGTTCGGCTCCGCTTCGACCGTACCGCCATGCAGCGTAATGATTTGCTTGACGATCGATAGCCCAAGCCCGTTGCCGCCGATGCTCCGATCGCGTGAAGGGTCTGCCTTATAGAACCGCTCGAACACACGCGCACGCGCTTCCTCCGAAATGCCCGGACCCGAGTCGCTTACGCGTACCGTCACCGAGTCCGCACCGCTGTTTTCCTTCATCCATATCGTAATGCGTCCGCCCTCCGGCGTAAATTTAATCGCATTGTGCAAAATGTTCAGCCACACCTGGTTAAGCCCATCCGCATCCGCATTAACGGTCGTCTCGAGCAGATGCAGCTCCAGCTCGATCGACTTGTCTGCCCACTGCGGCTCGCACGACAATACGACATCCCGCAGCTGGCGATCCAGCCGAACCGGCTGCGGATGGAACGGATGATGCTGCGAGTCAAGCGAGGCAAGCCGCAGCAGGCTGTCGCTCAGCCGCGACATTCTGCCGCTCTCCTGCTTAATAATATCAACGTAATGATTGCGTTCTTCCTCTGTTATATCCGCGCTGCGGAGCGCTTCCGCGAAGCCGCCAATCGACGTCAGCGGCGATTGCAATTCATGCGAAACACTGGATACGAAGTCCGCCCGCATCGTCTCAATACGGCTTAGGCTGTCTGCCATTTGGTTAAAGCTATCCGCCAGCTTGCCGAGCTCGTCCTTCCGTTTCATCTCCACGCGAACGGAGAAGTCCCCCTTCGCCAGCCGAGTTGTAGCCTGCATGAGCTGTTTGAGCGGGCCGACCACATAATGCGCAGCAATAAAGAATAGAAGGGTGCCCACAATCAGCATCGACATCAGCAGCATATTAGAGGTGCGCATAAAGCTGCGCTCCTGCGGAACCCGGTCCGGCGTAGTCAGAATCGCTAACTCCAACTGACCGAATCGTGCGATCTGTCCAACCACTATTTTCTGCAGCGGTCCTGTCGAGTCATCCTGCTGCTGCAGCATGAATACAACCGTATGCCCGTTAAAAATCGTTTGCACCTGCTCATCCGTCAGTTGGCTGCCTATTTCACGAAAATGCTGGCCAAACCCGAACCAGCGTCCATCGGGGCTGACGCCGACGATGGACACATTTTGCAGCCTGGCCGCCTCCGATAAGAAGGGCAGCAGCGCACGCGGCGATGCCACTTTATATAACCGCTCAATATCCGCAATCGTATTCACTAACTGCACCGACACCTCGCTGCGAATATCCCGTTTGAACGACTGCGACGTCAGCAGGAAGGATGCGGCGATGCTCACGAGAACGACAATAAGGAACATCCCTACCAAGCGAACATACAGGCTGCGAATGATCACCCCGCCACCTCCAGCCGATAACCAAGGCCCCGGATTGTCACGATTCGGAAGCCCGAGGTCTCCTCTGGGAACCGTTCGCGCAGCCGTTTCACGTGGACGTCTACCGTTCGCTCGTCGCCTTCATAATCGACACCCCACAGCTGCTCGATAAGCTGATCGCGGGAAAACGTTTTGTTCGGGTAGCTGGCCATTTTGAATAGGAGCTCGAATTCCTTCGGCGGCAGCTTCACGCGTCCTTCAGGCGCCATTACGTCATATTCGACGCGGCTGAGCGTAATCCGCCCAACCTCCACTAGATGCGAAGCGACGATCCGATAACGTTTCAGCAGCGCCTTCACGCGCACGACCAGCTCAATCGGGTCAAACGGCTTAACCAAATAATCGTCAGCGCCAAGCTCGAATGCCCGCACTTTATGTGTTGTCTCGCCTTTGGCTGTCAGCATCAGCAGCGGGATATCCTGCCCGTACGTATCGCGCAGCGCCTCGCACAGCGCCCATCCGTCCATTCGGGGCATCATGATGTCCATAATCACCATATCGGGACGGACCGATTCCAGCTGCTGCAGCGCATCCTCACCGTCTGTCGCTTGAAGCACGTCGAAGCCTTCCCGCTTCAGGAATACGCTTGCTAAGGTGCGAATGTTCGCGTCGTCGTCTACTACTAATATCTTCGCCACTGAGCTCTCTCCTTCACTCCCATTGACCTATGCGCCGTGCCGCTGTCCGTTCACGCTATAGATCACCTGTTCTATCATAGCACAGCGCTGTCAGGCGCTTCCTTAGAGAAGGCTTAAAATCCATTGACAACTCTTTGTAATAAAACTAAACTTAAGAACAACTTCAACTGTACTCGAATTAAATACAGTTCCACTTCAGGAGGACATTCATATGCACAAAACAATCATTATCGGTACCGGTCCTGCCGGTCTGACAGCTGCAATCTATCTGGCGCGCGCCAACATGGCACCGCTCGTTATCGAAGGCCCGCAACCAGGCGGACAGCTGACAACGACGACCGAGGTTGAGAATTTCCCAGGCTTCCCAGAAGGCATTCTTGGCTCCGAGCTGATGTCCAATATGCGCAAACAAGCGCAGCGCTTCGGCGCTACGTTCACGACGGGCTGGGTGAACAGCGTCGACTTCAGCCAACGTCCATTCACGATTAACGTCGAAGGCGGCAAAGTGTACCAAGCAGAGTCGATCATTATTTCGACTGGCGCTTCGGCCAAATATCTCGGCATCCCAGGCGAGCAGTCGAACGTTGGACGCGGTGTCAGCACTTGCGCGACATGCGACGGCTTCTTCTTCCGCGGCAAAAAGATTATCGTCATCGGCGGCGGCGATTCCGCAATGGAAGAAGCTCACTTCCTGACTCGCTTCGCAACGGATGTAACACTCGTGCACCGCCGCGAAGAGCTGCGCGCATCCAAGATCATGCAGGACCGCGCTCGTTCGAACGAGAAAATCAGCTGGGCGCTTAACAATACGCCAGTTGAGGTTGTCGCAAGCGGTATGGGCGTAACCGGTCTGAAAGTAGTCAACAATGCGACGGGACAAGAAGAAGTTATTCCAGCGGACGGCGTATTCGTTGCGATCGGCCACACGCCGAATACAGGCTTCCTCGGCGGCCAGATCGAAACGGACGAGAATGGCTACATTGTTGTGAAACCAGGTACGACGGAGACGAACATTCCAGGCGTCTTCGCTTGCGGCGACGTACAGGATACGAAGTACCGTCAAGCGATCACGGCTGCAGGCAGCGGCTGTATGGCTGCGCTTGAAGCAGAGCGTTTCCTTGAAGAAGCTCACAGCGCTGTGAAAGCTTAATTGTTGCTGCAAGAAGCAGCAGCTTCGGACCGGTCCGCCGGACGATAATAGGCAAGGAATGCAACGAATAAGGGGCCGCGCCTTCGGGAGGATACGAATCTACCGATGGTGCAGCCCCTTATTGGTTTTCCTAAACCCATCCCCAGAAGAATCCGTCACGCTCCCAAGCCGCGCGCCCCTTATGCAGCTTGCGGAAAGCCTTCTTCACATCTTTGCCGATAGACAGGTTGCCATTGTCATTCACATAGAGGAACGACTCGCCATAATGGCTTGCGATATAGTCGGTCGCTTCCTTTTGATGCAGAATCCCTTTATTCATTAATTCATTCAACATCCATTGTGCAACTTCTTCTGCTGTTGCTGCCATCATGTGCACGCTCCTTCGTTTCTATCATCTGTTTTCTGTTATACTAATTAGACGATCTTACAGTACGTGTTCAAAAACGGGCTTTTTGGACAACTTCTTAAAGCATGGAGGGATATCATCATGAGTCGTACGATCATAGCTATGGGCGGGTATAGCCCCGAGCAGCAAGCACGCATTCGAGAGGCGGCCCCAGGCTGGGACGTTATTTTCGGCAAGGTGAAGGACCTGGACAGCTCCCTGTTCCGTGAAGCCGAAATCGCAATCGGCTGGAGTCCTGCAATAGAGACGGATGGCTTACTGCCAGAATCGAAGCTGCGCTGGATTCAAGGCTGGTCGGCAGGTGTCGATAAGCTGCCGCTGGATAAACTCGCTGCAAGAGGCGTCGTCCTCACCGATGCAAGCGGCGTTCACCCGAATCAAATGTCGGAGACGACGCTGGCTTTAATGCTTGCTTTCACACGTCATGTACATCATGCGATTCGCAATCAAGTTGATGGCCGCTGGGAGCTCTCACGCGGCTATGGCGAAATTCACGGCAAGACGATCGGCATTATTGGCGCTGGCGAAATCGGCAATAAGCTTGCGACAATTTGCCGCGCATTCGACATGACCGTGCTCGGCGTGCGCCGCAGCGGCAAGCCTGCAGATCCGTATGATCGCATGTATGATATGTCCGGCTTAAGCGAAGTGCTGGCCGAGAGCGATTATGTCGTCAACCTTCTTCCGCTGACGGAGGAGACGAATGGTCTGTTCAATGCGGAAGTATTCGCGCAGATGAAGCGCTCGGCCTTCTTCGTGAATGTCGGCCGCGGACCTTCCGTTGTGACCGACGATCTCGTTGCTGCGCTGCGCGATGGCGTCATCGCCGGGGCCGGTATCGATGTAACGGAACCTGAGCCGCTGCCGGAGGGCCACCCGCTCTGGACGCTCGATAACGTTATTATTACACCGCATATTGGCGGCCAGTCCGACCAATACAGCGCGCGTGTGGCCGACTTGTTCATCCATAATTTCAAGAGCTATATCGAGACTGGTCGACCGGATCGGAATATTGTGGATTATGAGCTCAAGTACTAAGTGATTTCCCACACCCTCAGGGACGCACACCCTCATGATTCGCACACCCCTCAGAGATCGCACACCCTCCCAAACCCTCCCTCTCCCGAGAGGGAGGGCCCCGAGGGCGGAGCTTATGCTTCCGATGTGGTTTCCTCGGAAACCTTTACCTCTGGACACCCGCAGGACTGGTCTAGGTACGTTGGGAGGATTCAGCTTGTGCTGCTGTAACTAGGTACGTTTGAACGTATGCATACGATTTGACGCTCCTGGGTTACTATGTGCCGCTCCCCGCTTTCGTCCCTTTGGGACACGCTCTACTGTAGGCGCTCCTGCGGATTGATCCCTGACCAACTACAGGAAGAGATCTCTCAGGACCTGGTCCCTGCGGGATCTAAGACCGCAATTGGGGATGATCCCTGCGGGATCAGAGAGCGCAATTGGGACGATCCCTGCGGGATCTGAAACATACTTATCTTAGTTAGGAGTGCTTGACCCGATGTCGATTAATCGCCGTTTAATGACGGACTACGATTTTCAAGAGGCGCTTGATAAGCAGCTGAAGCTGCGCGTTTTCCGTGACGATCATATGATCGAGAACGGCGGCGTGCTCGTCCGGTTCGACGACAACACGGTCGTCATCCAATCGAGCGTCAGCGACGTTTCTTACTACTCGCGTGCAGAGTGCGAGATTTTCGAGCTGCGCAAGCGGTAGATTGCGTACGCTGAAAAATACGGAGCCCTCACCATCGTCACCTTGTGACTTGGTGAGGGCTCTGTTTCTTGTTATTACTTCCGCTTCTGCGCCTCGATCTGCTCGGCCAGCTCGTTCAGGTACGTCCAGCGCTCCATCAGCTCCTCAAGCTTCGCCTCCAACTGCTGCTGCTCGGCGATAAGCTGCTGCAGCAGGACAGAATCGCTGCCCGATTCATCCATCCGCTGGGCGACAGCCGCCAGCGCGTTCTCCGTCTCTTCGATCCAGCCATCGATCGCTTCGAAGTCCTTCTGATCCTTGTACGACATCTTCAGCGACTTCGTACGTCCACCGTCCGATGCTGCCTCTGAGGATGCGTTAGAAGAAGCGGCTGCGCTTCCTCCGGCTTGCTTGCCGCCGGATGGCGCGGAAGCACCGGACATTTTACCAACAGCATCATTGTCCGCTCCGTCTCGTGCGCCTCCAGTCCTTTCCTCATACTCCGTATAGTTGCCTGCGTGTATTGCAATTTCCGTACCGCCCTCGAAAGCGAACAGCCGATCCACCGTACGGTCGAGGAAATAACGGTCATGGGATACGATATAGACAACGCCTGGGAAATCTTCAAGGTAATCTTCCAATACCGACAACGTCGCAATGTCCAGATCATTGGTAGGCTCGTCGAGCAGCAGCACGTTAGGCGCCTCCATCAACACGCGCAGCAGCTGCAATCGACGCTTTTCTCCGCCCGACAGGCGGCTGATATACGTCCACTGCATCGTTGGCGGAAACAGGAAGCGCTCAAGCATCTGCGTTGCCGACACGCTGGAGCCATCCGCTGTCTTCACCTGCTCCGCGCCTTCGCGGATATACTCGATGACGCGCAGCGATTCGTCCATCTCTTCATGCTCCTGCGAGAACCAGCCGATCTTCACCGTCGGTCCGATATCGGCTATGCCTTCCTCCGGCTGCAAGCGGCCGCCGATAATCTTGAGCAGCGTCGACTTGCCGCTGCCGTTGCGGCCCACAATGCCGACCCGATCCTCGGGCACCGTCTTATAGGTGAAATCCCGGAACAACGTGCGGCCGCCGAAGCTGTGGCCGACAGACTCTAGCTCGACGATTTTGCGGCCGAGTCGGGACGATGCGACCGACACGTCCATTTTGCCACCTGCCTGAGCGGGTGCCTGTGCTTTCAACGCTTCGAAACGGTCGATACGCGCCTTCTGCTTCGTCGTCCGCGCTTTCGCGCCGCGTCGAATCCAAGCCAGCTCGTTGCGGAGCAGATTTTGCCGCTTCGATTCGGACGCTGCTTCCCGCTCCTCGCGCTCCAGCTTAAGCTCCAGGAATCGACTGTAGTTCGCTTCATAGAAGAACGCGCGGCCTCGGTCCAGCTCCAGCACCCGATTCGCCACACGATCAAGGAAATAGCGATCATGCGTAATCATAAGCAGTGCGCCGCGGCGCTTCTGCAGCATCGCTTCCAGCCATGCAACCGACTCGTTATCAATATGGTTGGTAGGCTCGTCGAGAATGAGCAGATCGGAAGGCTGCACGAGTGCCGCCGCCATCGCTGCCCGCTTCCGCTGACCGCCTGACAAGACGCCCATCCGCAGGCTGAAATCGTGAAGGCCAAGCTTGGACAGCGCCATCTTCGCATCGCTTTCCAGCTGCCAAGCATTCAGCTCGTCCATCTTCGCATTCGCTGCTACAAGCTTCTGCTGCTGCGTTTCATCCGATGGATTCAACTCAAGCGCCTGCAGCGCCGCATGATACGCCCTAACCGCAGCAAGCTGCGGCGAATCGCCGCCGAGCGCATGCTCCAGAATCGTCTCCTCTGGATCGTAAGCCGGATTCTGCGCCAGCATGCGCACGATTACACGTCCAGACATCGATACGGTGCCGGAGTCCGCCGGCTCCTGACCCGCAATTACTTTCAACAGCGTCGATTTGCCCGTTCCGTTCACGCCGATAATGCCGACCTTATCACCTTCCGCAACACCGAACGAAATATCCTCGAACAGCGTTTTTTCTCCGTATGTTTTGGTCAAATGTTCAACAGACAATATATGCATCGTTATTCACGCTCTTTTCCGTTATTCACCGCTAACATCCCTTTATTATAGCATAATCCCCTCCCGTCAGCCTGCTGTCCAGCTTGCAATGCAATCGTACGATCGCTTAAAGTACCAACTAGATGTACCTAATAAGAAGCAGTTCAGATGGGAGAACAGCTATGATTCACTCTTTTCGACCAATTACCTATATAAAAAGGCTGCTGATCCTGCTAAGCATCAGCAGCCTTCTAATTGCATTAACTGGCTGTGTCAAAGGCGAGGCAGAGCTTCGCGTTAAGGCAAACGGAACCGCTCAGCTTAATCTAGCCATTACGCTCGACAGCACGCTATTGCAAGCAATCAGCGGCGACTGGCTGTGGGATTCGATCAGCAGCGAATTGTCTCAGCGTGGCTTCAAGGTCAATCCGATGGAGTCCGCCAGCAGCAGCACAACACTTCGCGCCTCCCGTGACATCGATCTTCGCAAAGGTGCAGCCTTGCAAATCCCTGGCGTAGAGGTTACCCGCACAACAGAACGAAACAGCTGGTGGTACACGACAGAGGCCGTATCCGTCTCAGTCGATCTGACGAAGCTAATCCCTGAACCATTGAGCAGCAAGCTGGATGATAAACTCGCCTCATTATCCCCGCTCGTTCGTAATTTGGCGCTCCGCCAGATTGGGCTCGACTTCAAGCTGACCTTGCCGATACGCGCTGCCGCTAACAACGCCGATATCGTATCGAATGGCGGCAAATCGCTAACGTGGCACTTGTCCGCCACGAAAGAGAACGACATGCAGGTCGAGGTGCATGTACCGAATATCCGTCACATTGCGATCGCCGCAGGCGCTGTTCTCATCGTGCTCGCAGCCGCTGTCATTGTAATGATACGTAAGCGCCGCAGACGGATTCGATAGAGGTGGTGCGAGCCTTTGCGGGCGGCTTCGCCCGCTGTAGGTGCACTTATGCACCTACGGGCGCCCGCGGCGGCGGCTCCGCCTGCTGTAGGTGCATTTCTGCACCTACAAGCGCGCGCGGCGGCGGCTTCGCCTGCTGTAGGTGCATTTCTGCACCTACGGGCGCGCGCGGCGGCGGCTCCGCCTGCTGTAGGTGCATTTCTGCACCTACGGGCGCGCGCGGCGGCGGCTTCGCCTGCTGTAGGTGCATTTCTGCACCTACTGGCACGCGCGGCGGCAGCTTCGCCCGCTGTAGGTGCACTTCTGCACCTACGGGCGCCCGCGGCGGCAGCTTCGCCCGCTGTAGGTGCACTTCTGCACCTACAGGCGCGCGTGGCGGCAGCTTCGCCTGCTGTAGGTGCACTTCTGCACCTACGGGCGCCCGCGGCGGCGGCTTCGCCCGCTGTAGGTGCATTTCTGCACCTACAGGCGCGCGTGGCGGCAGCTTCGCCCGCTGTAGGTGCACTTCTGCACCTACGGGCGCCCGCGGCGGCGGCTCCGCCTGCTGTAGGTGCACTTCTGCACCTACGGGCGCGTGTGGCAGCGGCTCCGCCTGCTGT
>Ga0182739_1000175_pt1 | contig 115468 bp, 113 predicted proteins | sample eDN5th30CBELigBY_FD_128873 | JGI IMG/M metagenome (GOLD analysis project Ga0182739, IMG submission 128873) | Enriched backyard soil microbial communities from Emeryville, California, USA - eDNA 5th pass 30_C BE-Lig BY (version 2) (version 2) | ecosystem: Environmental > Terrestrial > Soil >...
AGATTGGTTCATATAAATTTTATAGATTTGCGCCATGAATGATATGAATGAGGTTGCACAAAAAGTTGCCGAATCATTGTTGCAAATTAAAGCAATTAAATTACAACCCAAAAATCCGTTTACATGGGCCTCGGGTTGGAAGTCGCCCATTTATTGCGACAACCGTGTAGCTTTATCTCATCCGCCCATCCGCACGTACATTCGCCAGAAACTTTCCGAATTGATACAGGAGGAGTTTGGTGCCGTTGAGATGATTTCCGGGGTGGCTACAGCAGGTATTCCGCAAGGGGTATTGGTGGCGCAGGACCTGGGGCTGCCGTTTACCTATGTGCGGGGTAGTTCCAAAGACCATGGGCGGCAAAACCAGATCGAGGGTGAGGTCGTCAGCGGTCAGCGTGCCGTGGTAATCGAAGACCTGATCTCTACGGGCAAGAGTAGCCTGAATGCGGTTAAGGCATTGCGCGATGCGGATTGCAATGTGGTGGGGCTGGTTTCGATATTCACCTACGGTTTCGCAGAAGCGGAGGCAAACTTTGCAGAAGCGAAATGCAGATCCATCAGCTTGTGCAATTACGATGTGTTACTTGAGGTCGCGGCCAAGCACAATTACATCTTAAGCAGCGATATCGAGTTATTGGAAGCATGGCGTGTAGACCCGGCGAACTGGTCGCCAAAAGGCGGTAAATAACGATAATACGAGCCGATGACGGTTATAAAGAATCAGGTATCGATTGACAAGCCTATTGCAGCTGTATATGCGTTTTTGGCTGATTGCAATAACCATGAGCAATTGATGCCGGAGAGCATACATGACTGGTCGTCAACACGTGATGAGGCACGTTTCACCATCCAGAACATGGCGAAATTGGCACTTAAAGTAGACCGCCGGGAAGAAAATAGCGAGGTGGTATTTGTGCCCGCCGAAAAAGCTCCATTTGACCTTACGCTTCGGTGGCGTGTAACCACGAGAGGAGACGCCGCTACTACGGCTGAGTTAATTATCGAGGCCGACCTCAATATGATGATGAAGATGCTGGCACTCAAGCCGCTGCAGAAATTGGTCGACAATCAGTTAGAAGCGCTGAAGAAGACATTAGAAGGATAGCTCCGGATGCATCTGTGTATCCGCAAAAGAAAAGGTACGATGGCTGATTTAGCACATCGTACCTTTTACCGTTATCGCGGAAACGTTATCCGTTTAATTGCTCTGCCACAAAATCCCAGTTGACGACATTCCACCAGTTATTAATGTAATCGCCACGTTTATTCTGATAGTGGAGGTAATACGCGTGTTCCCATACATCGATGCCCAATAGGGGTTTGCCCTTCAACTCGGCATCATCCATCAAGGGATTATCCTGGTTAGGGGTGGAGCCGATTTTAAGAGCCCCGTTGTCGCTCACCAGCCAGGCCCAGCCCGATCCAAAGCGAGTAGCACCAGCCGATGCGAACTCTTCCTTGAATTTATCGAACGAGCCGAATGCGCCATTAATCGCTTCCAATAGTTCGCCCGTAGGCGAATTGCCTTCTACCGGTGCCCGCATGGATTTCCAGAAAAATGTATGGTTCCATGCTCCGCCACCGTTATTGCGTATACCGTCGGAAAGCTTCGAAATGTTGGCAAAAAGCTCTTCTGCCGATGAATAATTTACGCCTTCCGCCTGGAGTGCCTCGTTCACCTTGCTGATATAACCGGTGTGGTGCTTGGTGTAATGGATTTCCATGGTCCGCGCATCGATGTAAGGCTCCAATGCATTATAGTCGTAACCCAGCGGGTCTTGTGAAAACTCGAGTACGCCATCCGATTCCGATGAATTGCCGGACGAATTGGGAGATGTACATCCCACCAATGCATTCAGCGGGTTGACCCCCAGAGCAGTGGTTGCAACTGCTGCTGCCGAAAAGCCTACGGTAGTCTTTAAAAATTTTCTTCTGTTGGTACTTGCCATAGCAGATTAAGATTTTGATTTACAGCTTATATACAACCAAAGGTAAAAAAATGTTTTTAAATCCTACGGATTTGCGGCTTTTTCTCGCCCGTCGCCTGAAAAGTTACTCACAGCGGCCGTCCGGCCCGCATGTCGGCCCTTTGGTTACGGTGAGTGTAACCTTTGGGTTTTCAGCACGCCATTCGGCAAATGATTTCTCCAACGTTTGCAAAAACACATCCGGTGGTTGGGCCCCTGAAACCGCATATTTGCGGTTGAATACAAAGAAAGGGACACCCCGCACACCGATGTCACGCGCTTCACGGATGTCGTGTGCTACCTCATCGCTATACCGCTCGCTGTCCAGTACGGCGGCAATCTCGGCTTCTGCCACGCCTGCGGCGGTACCGACCGCTATCAGTACCTCGCGGCTGTTGACGTCTTTACCCTCGGTGAAATGGGCGCGGAAAAGGCCCTCCTTCACTGCATTGGCGAGCCCTTGGGTTTGTGCGAGGTGCACCAACCGATGCGCATCAAATGAATTAGCTACCACGGCCTGCTCGAAATCCAGCGTTAAACCTGCGTTCGCGGCGGCTTGGGTTACTCCGGCGGTCATCCGCTTGGCCTCGTCGTAGCTCATTCCTTTGCTCGCTGCCAAGTATGCATAGGTGTTCTTGTATTCGGGATTGCGCGGGATATAAGGATCCAATTGATAGCTTTTCCATACCACATCGATCGCGTCGGCATCGCCAAATTGCTTCAGCGCTGTTTCCAGGTGCTTTTTGCCGATGTAGCAAAACGGACACATAATGTCAGACCAAATTTCTATCTTCATCTGTTTATTTTTTAAGCACATATCAGTATGCACTGGCATTATCCAATAATGCCAGCTGTCCACGGGTCAACTCGAGGCTCGCAGCGGCAACAAGGTCCTGAAGTTGCTCTTCAGTTGTTGCGCTGGCAATCGGGGCAGTGATTGCTGGCTTATGCAGTTGCCATGCGAGTGCAAGCTGTGCAGCTGGTGCACCCGTCTCGGCCGAAACGCGGTCGAGGGCCTCCAGGATGCGGAAGCCCCGTTCGTTGAGGTATTTTTTCATACCTCCACCACGTGGACTTTTGCCGAAGTCGGCCTCGCCGCGGTACTTTCCGCTGAGGAACCCGCTGGCCAATGCATAATAGGTGATGACGGCCAAGCCTTCTGCTTCGACGGTAGGCAGGTATTCGGTTTCAAATTTTTGCCGGTCGTACAGGTTATAAAGGGGCTGGAGGCTAATGTAACCCTGCAACCCGTGTTCTGCCGCAAACCGGTTGGATTGTACAATACGGTCGGCCGAAAGGTTGGAAGCCCCGAGGTAGCGGACTTTCCCGCTTTGGATAACCGCATTGAACGCTTCCATTGTTTCCGCTACCGGCGTTTCTGGATCGTCGTAATGGCTCTGGTATAGGTCGATGTAATCGGTGCCCAACCGTTTCAAGGAGGCGTCGACGGCTTTAGGGATATAGTCGGCGCTCAACCCCTTTTTTCCATCACCAAGGTCACCACCTAATTTGGTGGCGATGATGATATCGTCGCGCTTTCCACGCTGTTTAAGCCATTGGCCAATGATGGATTCTGACTCACCACCTTGGTTGCCGGGAGCCCACATCGAGTAGGTATCGGCTGTATCGATGAAGTTGAATCCCGCAGCCACGAAAGCGTCCAGGATTCGGAAAGACTGCTGTTGGTCCAGTGTCCAACCGAAGACGTTACCGCCAAAGGCGATCGGTGAAACCTGTAAATCGGATTTTCCTAATGTTCGTTGTGTTGCCATCATGTTTTTTATAGTACAGTTATGAGCATTCATTTGTTTGCTCGACCGCTGTTCGTTCGCGCGCTGCGCGCAACGTTTAAGCGATCTGCGATAAGAACACCGATTTGGGCATACGTACCTTTTTCTGGTTAACAAGCCAATCGTTTTCCGTATCGCGGTAGCCCAATGGTAGAAGCGTTATACTTTTCAATCCCTGTTGGGGTAGCCCCAAGAGGTCATCAAGCGCCGCATTGTCAAATCCCTCCATCGGCGTAGCATCTACCTCAAGCTCCGCTGCCGCGGCGATGGCAAGTCCGAATGCGATGTAGGCTTGGCGTGCGGCATGTTCGAAATTCTGCTCCGCCGGGCGATCCAGGTAAAGGTGCTTTAGTCGGTTGCTGTAATCTTCGAATGTAGACGCCGGCACGCCCCGCTCTGCCGCAGTATGGGCAAATACGTCATCGATTCGTTTAGCTGTGTAGTTGTCCCAAGCGGCAAATACCAGAAGGTGAGACCCGTCGATAATCTGGCTTTGATTGAATGCGATGGGCTGTATTTTCGCTTTCAATTCGGGGTTGGTAACTACGATGATTTTAAAGGGCTGTAGTCCCGACGATGTGGGGGCTAGCTGCGCGGCATCCAGTATCTGGTCCACTTTTTCTTGCGGAACGGGCTCACCGTTCATCTTTTTCGTGGCATAGCGCCAGTTTAATGCTTCCAAGAGTTGCATATATACGAACTTGTTTAAAATGATGAATGAATAAATAAAATAGTGGCGTTAATTGAGCAGTGCCTTAATGAATCCTTGCACGGCGTCGTCCAAGGTGCGGCGTGCCATATCCGGTCCACCCGGCGCTGCAATCATTGTCATGGCCACGAGGCCATGCAAGATTGACCAGAACGTGGTCGCTTTCAGATGGCCGTCTACGGCTGTATTCTTCCCCGATTTGATGGCCGCGTCGATGGTGGTATGGAGTAATTCACTTACTTGCCTAATCTCGGGTATGTCGCGTACCATTTGACAGGTAGGGATGCCTAAGCCATACATGATCTGATAATATTTAGGGTGCGTTTGTGCAAATTGCCAATACGCTTCCGAAATCGCTGCCAGTTGTTCGGCGGGAGACGTGCGCGATGCCTTGGCGGTTGCCAGATCGCCAGCTAGCCGAGCATAGCCCTCGCGCGAGAACGCCTCTAATATGGCATCTTTACTCTCGAAATGCTTGTAAACCACCGGCGTACTATACTCTATGGCATCTGCAATCTTACGGATAGAAAGCGCTTCCCAGCCCTCTTCTTCTACAATCTGCCACGATTGTTCGAGGATGGTAGTCCGCACTTCTTCCAGTTGGCGTTGCTTACGTTCTGATATTCCCATTACTAACAGTGTGATTAAAAACTAACACTGTCAGCAAAAATAACGTATGTAAATGAAACAACCATGCCGTGCGGTGAAAAACGACAATCGGATGACGTTCGCACGATCCGGCTAGTAGTCGGAATTAGCGCTCCCGTTGCAGCACAAGGAGCAACCCGGCTAGGTAGATGCTGTGCACAAGCTGTACCGACACGGCACCCCAATTTTCAATGAGTCCGCTGCCGAAAATCAATGCAGCCATCGTTGCAAGTCCGGTCATGAGGGCTTGGCCGAACCATTTCCCGCTGAGCAGCCAAATGCCGGTAATCAGCTCGGCGAAGACCAGCAGATAGGCAAACACAAGGACAAAGGGATCGGGTAGCAGTGTGTTCGCGAACTGTTCAACCATACCCTCGGCAAAGACCTCCAGTTTGGGAAGCCGTACGAGTCCATGGCAAAGAAACGACATCGCGATGGGTAGACGTATGAAGAAGGCGGTAATGTTGGGCGCGTTCATGGTACCTATGCTTAAAACATGTGTATAAAAAATAGGAGTAACAAACATAAGCATATTTGCCGGTTGACGCATGCAACAATTCGACTAAAGTATGTTAACTTTGGCACATGTCACTAGTAGAAGCAACTTCATCGTCCAAAGCACAACAGTTTATTGATCAAGAATTACAATACAGTGCCCACAACTACCACCCCCTGCCCGTTGTACTGGAGCGGGGGCAGGGTGTATATCTCTGGGATGTAGACGGCAAGCGTTATTACGACTTCCTATCCGGCTACTCGGCCGTAAACCAAGGACATTGCCACCCCAGGATTGTGGGTGCATTGGTAGAACAAGCACAAAAGCTTACGCTTACCTCGCGGGCGTTCCATAGCGATCAGCTTGGTGAATATGCCCAATATATCACCGGCTATTTTGGCTACGATAAGGTATTGCCCATGAATAGTGGTGTAGAGGCCGTAGAAACCGCACTCAAGCTTGCGCGCCGTTGGGGTTACGACAAGAAAGGCATCGCTGCCAACCGTGCGAAGATCGTAACGGTGACAGGTAATTTTCACGGCCGTACGCTCAATGTGGTGTCGTTTAGCACCGATCCATCGTCGCGCGACGGCTTCGGACCCTTCATGCCGGGGTACGAAGTGATCCCTTACAACGATTTGACGGCGTTGAAAACTGCCTTGGAGGACCCCAATATAGCGGGTTTCCTCGTGGAGCCTATACAGGGCGAGGCCGGCGTGTATGTGCCGGACGAAGGATATTTAGCTAAGGCTTATGCATTGTGTCAGCAGGCCAATGTGTTATTTATTGGCGACGAGATACAAACCGGACTGGCTCGGACCGGCAAAATGCTGGCATGCGATCATGAAGGAGTGCGCCCGGATATCCTGATTTTGGGCAAAGCCCTCAGCGGAGGCACATTGCCCATATCGGCAGTGCTGGCCGATGACGACGTTATGTTGTGTATCAGGCCCGGTGAACATGGGTCTACCTATGGTGGCAACCCGCTGGCTTGCAAAGTGGCCATCGCGTCACTGGAGGTGATAAAAGAAGAAAAGTTGGCCGAGCGGTCGGCCGAGCTGGGCGAATATTTCCGCGATGGATTACGTGCATTGAACCATCCGCACATCAAGGAAGTACGGGGTAAGGGCTTGCTCAACGCAATTGTGATCGATCATGAGAACCCCGAGGCGGCCTGGGAGCTTTGCTTGGTACTCAAAGACCACGGTTTGTTGGCCAAGCCCACCCACGGCGACAAAATACGCTTCGCACCGCCGTTGGTTGTTAGTAGGGAACAGTTGGATGAATGTATCGGGATTATTGAAGCAAGTCTTGAGACATTGAAATAACACGTCGCGTATTTTTTCCACAAAGTCCTTGGATGATGTTAATATAATACCGATATTGGCACTAGGTTTAGGTTGATAGTCCCCAATCCCTTGGGGGCGACATCTTTTCCCGGGAAGATGATTAATCCCCGCCCCATTTTTCGATAAATGGGCCGGGGTTTTTTTATGAAAAAGGATTATCTTCGTTCCGTTGTTCCACAATAAACCGAAAAAGATGATGGCAAACCTTCAGTTGAACCGCAGAACATTCATACAAAGTGCCGGTGCCGCATTAACGTTGTCTACCGTGCCTGGACTGGGATTGGCGACTCGCAACCGATCCCGGGTGAAACGTGTTGGATTAATAGGTGCAGGTTGGTACGGCAAAAGCGATCTCCTCCGGCTCCTTCAGGTACGCGATGTAGACGTTGTTGCCCTATGCGATGTGGACAGTAACCACCTCCAAGAGGTAGGGGAATTGGTCAGTGGGCGGCAGTCGTCGGGGAAAATCCCCGCATTGTATACAGACTACCGGAAGATGCTGGCCGATCACACATTCGATCTCATTTTGATCGGTACACCGGATCATTGGCATGCACGGCAGGCCATTGACGCCATGGCGGCTGGTGCGCACCTTTATTTACAAAAGCCCGTCAGCGTGGATGTGCTCGAAGGGGAAGCCCTCGTCAACGCCGCGCGGAAATACAACAGGAAGGTGCAGATCGGCACCCAGCGGCGGAGCACGCCCCACCTCATCGATGCCAAAGAACGGATCATCGATGCCGGGTTGCTCGGCAAGGTGTCGCATGTGGAGATGTGCTGCTACTACCACATGCGCCGGAATGGCAATCCACCCGTAGAGCCGGTTCCAGATTTCCTCGATTACGATATGTGGACCGGTCCGGCCCCCTTACGTCCATATGACGGACTGCCGCACGGTAGCTGGTGGCGTACCTTCATGGAATACGGAAATGGAATCACCGGCGATATGTGCGTGCATATGTTTGATACTGTGCGCTGGTTGCTGCAGCTCGGCTGGCCAAAGCGGGTGGTTGCAACCGGGGGCATTTACGTGCAGAAAGGAGGGAAGTCGAACATTGCCGACACACAAACCGCCGTTTTCGAATACGACGAACTGAACTGCGTATGGCAACACCGCACATGGGGAATACCGACCGACCCGGAGTACCCGTGGGCGTTTGTCATCTATGGCGATAAAGGTACGCTGAAAGGCAGTGTGATGAAGTACGAGTTTATCCCGTTGGGAAAAGGCGATAGGATAACGAAAGACGTGGTCTATGAGCGGGCGGAATTCCCGGAAGATGTGGACGAGCCGCGGATTGAATTACATACAGCACCGGCAACACGGCGACATATGCTAGACCTGCTATCGGCTATTGAAAATGATCACCTGCCTGTGGCGGACGTACAAGAAGGGCACATATCCTCAGCCAGTTGCATCCTGGCCAACGTGTCCATGCAGTTGGATCGCCCCCTTGCTTATGATCCGCAACGTAAAATATGTATCGATGACGCCGAAGCGACAGCATTGTTGAAAAGGCCTTACCGCGCACCGTGGCAGCACCCAGGCGTGTGGCCCAACCAGATACAATCGTAGCGATGACGCATACCATAAATGGAAAATGGATTTATTTAATCAAACCATCGACAAACATAGCAATTGGCTCCCCTATGACGGAACCGTTAACTATTACGGGAGGTTGTTGTCTAGGGAACGGGCGGACCACTACCTAAACCGCTTGTTGGAAACCATCGAATGGCGGAACGACGAAGCGGTCATTTTTGGAAAAAAGATCATTACCAAACGGAAAGTAGCGTGGTATGGCGATGCACCCTATGAATATACCTATTCAAACATCACGAAACGAGCGCTGAACTGGACTGTAGAATTGTTGGAATTAAGGGCGCTGATCCAGCGTGAAACGGGGGAACGTTTTAACTCCTGCCTGCTCAATCTGTATCATAGCGGAGACGAAGGAATGGCCTGGCACAGCGATGGCGAAACCGATCTTAAAAAGGACGGCGCCATCGGCTCCTTAAGTTTCGGCGCCGAGCGGAAGTTTGCCTTTAAACACAAGCAAAGCAAGGCAAAGGTCGAACTCGTTTTGGAACACGGCAGCCTGCTGGTGATGAAAGACGCCACGCAGACGCACTGGCTGCATCGGTTGCCGCCGACCAAAAAGATAACGGCACCTCGGGTAAACCTGACGTTTAGGTCAATGGTGGAAAATGGGACGAAGGGATTGCAGAAGTAAGACCACTCCGATACCGATTAGGCCGATATACACATAGCGGAAAAAGGTGGTGCCGTTCATTCGGCTATTAATTACCCGCCCCAAAAAAATGGCTAATAATATGGCTGGGAGACTCCAAAGGAAGAGCGTGGTGACCTGCATTACCCACAGCCCATTCAACCAGTAGCCAACGATGCCCATCAGGCTCGCCGGTAGAAAATAGCCTTGCAAGGTTGCCCGGAAGTGTTGTGCGGACCATTTGCGCATAGCGCCATAGACCACCAACGGAGGGCCGTTCAGCCCATATGCGCCACCGAGAACACCAGATAGCAATCCGCAAAGGAACAGCCACAGCTTATTGTCAAACCGGAGGGTGATAGACCGTCCAACCAGCGAATACACGGAAAATATGATGAGGATAGCCGCTAACGATGCCTTCACCCAGCGTTCATCGGTACTTGTCAACAACCACAAGCCGAAGGGTATGCCCAATGCGGCGAAAAAGACGAGCCAGCCCGCGCTCCTGACATGGATTTTTTGCCAGTCTTGCGCCACGATAACACCCGCGACAACAATAGACGCCAATACGGAAACAGGTACGGCAATTTCAATGGGCAGGTATAGCGCCAACAGAGGCACCGCAACCAAGGACTCACCAAATCCGAAGGTAGACCGGACCAATGTGGCCAGGAAAAGAATAAATACGCTATATATTGTAATGAAGTCGATCGCCAAGAAATTGAGTAATTCTTTTATCCGCTTTTGATTTCCGGTTGGGTACGGATTTACAATACCTTCACCTCTTTAAACATAAACATATTATCACTGATTCTTAGCGATTTTCCGGAGGTGGTTGAAACGTTTTTGAGGATCACCTCTTTCGTTTTTACGTAAGGAAACTGCTCTTGATACGACTCGTCTTGCATTTTGGGGTTGAAATCGGCAAACAGCGCTGGACCTTCATAATCCCCGGGAATATTGGAGTCATCGATCTTCAGATTTTCGATGGTAATACGCTCGGGCATATAGCAAATATAGCCGAAATCATGTAGACCGGTATGTCTTCCACTGATAAGCGACACGCTGGAGAGCTTTCTGACAGTAGGCTTAAAAACGCAGTCTTGGATAATGAGCTCACCTTGCCATGTGCTGCCGTAGTCGGGCCGCAGGTTGATCAAGCTCCTGCCGAGGATGGTGCTGTTCGTTATGGTGAACGTTCCGGTGCCAATGGCGTTGATTCCCATATGGCCGAGCGTAGAATTACGGACAGTGGCGTTGGCCACACCTTGGTGCGCATCGAACCGGGATAGGGTACACCCGTCATACAACAGGTTCTTGCCGAAATTGGAACCCATGATGCCCCAATAGGTAGGATCGTTGATGTCATTGGTTTGAGTGCAGTTGATAAACGAAACGTTAACGGCACGATTGACCGATATGTCATAGGTTCCCATAGATACCGGCCCTCCTGCCGAACCTATGGTGGTGTACGTTTTCCGGCCGGTAAGCACCGTGTTTTTCACGGTGACGTAGGCACAGTTTCCCACATCGATGAATCCACTGTACGGAGCACCGCGGTCTCCCTCACCGGTAACGTAATGAACGAGCCCATCGACGGTTACATTAGATCGACGTATAGCTATATTCCGGCTGTAATACGTGTATTTTGATTCGGCATTATTCGCGATGGTGGTAAAGGTACCGCCAGTGATTTCCAGCGGTGTTTCGTCGATGGGGAGCGCAGTAATGTCGGTAATCTGGTCAAAATCCCAAATAATAGGAGCGTCCATGTCCACGTTGCCGTTTTCATCCACCACAAAGATATCAGTCTGCGGTGAGCCGTTGTTTTGGTTCGGACCAAAACGGATGTACCGTTTTACGTTTGCGTTGGTAACGGTGACGAGACATGGCCCTGGAAGTGTAAGATCAAGTTTTGCTTGGCTTTTCCTAAGCGAAGTTATCCCTTCCGGCGTAAAGGTGCGCATGCCCGAGCTTACCATGAAAACCGCCGCACCCCGGCGCTCGACGTCGGTATCGTCGATGATAAAGGATGCCTTTCCGAAATCGGTATCGGTTTTTATGATAGCCGTACGTTGTTTTCCACCGATATAGTAGCTGGCCTTATCATCCGCTTTTACAGGTAGCCCATAGACATTGGCAAATGCATGGGTGGCTGCTATGGCGTTGATGTCGTCCGTTTTCCCGTCGCCTTTTGCACCGAAATCACTATACCGCACTAAACCGGCAGCCTTAAAATCACGAATACTTTCGGACGGTACGTTGATACTTAAGCGGCCGTCGTCCTGAACACGTACCTGTATTTTTTCACCATGTGACGTAATTACCACATCGTCTTGGGCTTGACTAACAACAACCAAGCCTATTAAGCAGCCTATCAGCAAAACGTATCTCATAATCGGTGTTTGAAAGAGAGGCCAAGATAGTGAAATAATTTTTGTTTCAATTTTATTTAGCTTTGTGGCTGAACTATTTGACCGATAGGAATGGCCACTTTCTCGAGTGAAGAATGGCGCACGTTAGAAGATAAGGATACTTTAGAAAGGATACGTTCGGAAGTAGTAAATTAAAAACAATAACTTAACTTAATAGATGAGAAAAAGACTTTTAATTGATATGGATGGGGTGCTTTCAGATGTATATGGACAGTTTTTAAAATGCGAATTTGATGATATAGGATTAAGGCAATCTTTGGAAGAACTATCGGGAAAATTAGAAAAAGATGCATTTACCAATTTTGACAAATATGTCAATTCTGAAAACTTCTTTTATTCAGCCAATCCTATTGAAGATAGTATAGAAATTGTAAAAAAACTCAACGAAAATTATGATGTTTTCATCGTATCATCTGCGACAGAATTTCCTAACAGCCTAATTGAAAAGATGAATTGGTTGAAAGAATATTTTCCTTTTATATCGTGGAAGCAAGTTGTTTTGTGTGGAACAAAGGAAATTGTCTCGGGGGATATCATGATAGATGACCATTTCAAAAATTTAGATACTTTTCAAGGTGAGACAATTCTTTTCACACAACCACACAATATAAAAGAAGAGAATCATAAGCATAGACGAGTTTATAATTGGAAAGAGATAGAAAATCTATTACTACGATAGTATTATTGATATTGATTTGTCGGGTATTATTTCCAGTTCCAGACTTAGTCCTAAACCCGCTGGTTCTCATCTCTTACGTGGCGTTTATGGAATACTTTAGGATGAATTACAAGATAGAGTGGTTAGAGAAACTTCGAACACATAAATAGCAGGTATCGGGAATTCTAACGCTGAAATTTCTTTGTAAATGGAAAATTACTAAAAAAATCGAACACCTGTTTATTTAGTATTCTTGTAATATAATTTATTGTTATTCAGGTAGTAATATGTCAAAAAAAAGAGACGCCAAAATTTAGACGTCTCCCTAAGTGGGTGTTAGGGATTACAGTCGAACATCTTATACTATAAAAATCAGTTTGGGCAAATAGGATATCAAGCACCCTTTCTCCAAGATTGCTGATGAAATCGTGAAAAACGGCTTTCAGATTCTCCCTATTGGGTTTGAAGATGTGTTACAGCTCACAGCGCTTACTTTTTTCCACAAAGACCCATTCGATCGCCTGATCATCGCTCAAGCCATTACCAACAAATTGCAAGTCATCTCAAAAGATCAGTATTTCACCGAATATCCGATTAATGTGATTTGGTGAAATTTTTATAAAGCCGCCTCTAAGCGTGTTCCAAAAATTAAAAAAGTTCCAAAAGGGCACATCTAGGCTATCAATCCGACGAATTTCTAGTGGATCGATTGTCCCGTCGAATAAATTACAATCGTATTCTATTTATCTTTTAGCAATTGCTCCAAATAAACAACTTTCTCCTTTTCTACCTGAATCAGTCGTTCGTACAGCTTTTTGTTTTCTTCGTAAACTTCCACAAGTTTATCGAACGGGTTGAATGTACAGTTATGGTTAATGGCGTTTAGCGTGGATGAGTCGTGGCTGGTAAACGTATTGGAAATGATGTTTAATGCGTTGTCTGCATCGAATTGTTGAATGGCTTCGGGGGTAACCTTCAAGATTTTTGCCACCTGCTCCAAAATATCCCGTTCAATTTTTTCTTTCGTTTCAAGTTGGGAAATTTTCTTCTGCGTCCAATCTTCGCCCAATTCATAGGCAAGGGTTTCCTGCTTCATGCCGAGCATTTCCCTGAACCGCTTAATGTTTCGCCCTTCGTGTACTTGTTGTGTTCTTTCCATAATGATAAAAATGATGCAACAAAAGTAGCGGACTAAATGGCTACCACCGCCGAAAATACGGAATATTTTACGAATAAAATATGCCGTTTGTGGGATAATTTATGCCGGATAGGGGTTTGAATATGCGAAGTCTGTCGGGGAAATTTGACTTCAATCAAAACAATCAATCATGAGTAACAACAATGTCAACGGAACTATTAGAAATTTCAACAATGGCCCCGTTAAGACTGACCATCAAACGACTAACCACATTTATCTCCATCCGGGGCATCAATCCGGTGAATTTGAAAGCTGGATGCGTAAAATTGGAGGGCTTCTACAGATTACAGCAGAGGCCGCTCATCTCAAACCTTTGTTGGACTTATTGTTCACCGTAGCAGAGCCAGAAAGAATGTTCTTATACACATTTCCTGCTATCGATGAACTTAATTTGGAGCCTTGTCATGAGATAAGATTGGTGTTTCGGGAAGAAAGAATTGAGGAGGTAAGTTCGCTGGCGGGTTTTGTCAAGCTGGCATCGTTCAAGCATCGAAGCCTCATAATTACACTGCAATCGAATACAGATTTTGAAGAGAACTTACAAGATTGCAGTGATGACAGTGTATTATGTTTCCGGGAGGAGTTTCTGGTATTCTCGAATAGCCCCTATCGATTAAGAACCTGTACAGATGAACATATTAAACTCGCGTACGATAGTGCGATGCATGATTTCAATAGGTATTACAATGAGGGTGTTGCAGCATTGCAAGCAAGTAAAATGCTATTGGGCGATAAGCATTATTATCAAGCATATTCACTGGTGGTTCGTGTGGTAGAACAGGTTTACAACGCGATTATCTGCGCATTCGGGTATTCGTTTAAAGTTGGTTTGAAATTATTCGAACTTAAAAAGAAGGCTGCTCAGTATCTTCCTCAACTGTTCTGTTTCGATTATGATCTAGCAGAAATCGAAGAATTGTCTTTGCTGCTTGTAAATCGAGAGCAATTGCGGTTTGATTCAATGCTCGGGTCATTTGATAGTACGTTGGGAATTACGGAAGAGTTTATGGCCGCCGCTAAACCTTGTTTCGAGTCAAAACTGAATTATTTGTTGAATTATTCGAAGGGAGGTAACAACCATGGATAATTTTAATACCGTTGTTGTTCAAACACGTTGCACCATAATTCTTGTGCATGGCGACTATCCGTCTTACTCCATTGACGAAAATGGAGAAAAGGCGAATTGGGTAAATGTATCCGTGAGGGATAACCAATTAGCCGTGTATTCCAAACCGGAACATTACGGCTATCTGCTTTTACATGATTGCTATCCACAGATCACGATTACCTATAAAACGCTGACAGGGTTGAAAATGCTGGATAGGTGTTTTGTCAAGTCAGCAGGCACACTGAATCTCCAACAAATCGGCATAATCGTAAGAGAAGGGCATCTGGACATATCGGTCGACGCTTTTTTAACTGACTGCACCGTGCTTAAAAATGCACATGCTAAAATCACTGGTGAAACAATTATCTCGTACGTCTTGGCACATCAGCGGAGTGTGTATGACGGAGAAGGCCTGGAAGCTTCTGAAGGTCACGTACATGTACACGATGAATCCTCGGTTTCGGTATGGTTTACCGAAGAATTGGAACTCGGACTGTTCGGACGAAGTAAACTGAAATCCAGAGGTAATCCCAAAATGAAGATATTACAGATTGATGAACATTGTGCTTTTAAACAAACAATTACCTGACCTAAACTAGAAGGCGAGACCAAATCGAAATACCGATAAACTTTTATAATTCGAACAAGATACTTATCTTTGACGATAGTAATTCGTTGCGTTAGTATGATTAAATCATTTGGCAACAAACGGACAGAAAAGATATACCAAGGTGAACGCGTTGCAAAACTGCCTTTGGAGATACAACGGATTGGATTAAGGAAATTGATTATGCTTGATCAGTCTCAGGACATTAAGGACTTGACAATCCCTTCGTCTAATCGGCTCGAGAAATTGAAGGGTAACATGAAGGCATATCACAGCATAAGAATAAACGACCAATGGCGCATTGTTTTCAAGTGGATGGATAATAACGCTTTTGATGTGGAAATCATTGATTATCATTAAACGGAAAGGATTAAACGATGGAAAGATTACCCAATATACATCCCGGTGAAATATTAAACGAAGAGTTTTTGCTTCCCATGAACATCACACCATATCGTTTGGCCAAGGATACCGGTATACCTCAAACGCGCGTCTCCCAAATTATAAAGGGCCACCGTCGAATCACTGCGGATACAGCGATACGGCTTAGCCGATTTTTTGGCAACTCCGTGAAATTCTGGCTCGGCATTCAGGATGATTACGATATCCGTACTACTTTGGATGAAAAGAAAGAGGAGTTTGAAAATATTAAGCAAGTGGTGTTTGCATAGGGATTAGCTGCGTCGCGCTGGCCTCGCACTCAAAAGCCACAGCGAGAATAGTTGGGTGTGTCACCCACACCCCCGCACGCAAAGGCCGCAGCCATCCCTTATAGGGGGGACTTCAACCCATAGCAAGCCATTCGCTGCGCTCATTCCTTTTTTCATTTAATCCGTTTGCTCAAGCGAGCTTGGGATGACTTCACAAGTTTGTAATTGATTTCAAGGGATTGGCTGCGCCGCACACCCCCGCACGCAAAGGCCGCAGCCATCCCTTGTAAGGGAGGCTTCAACCCATAGCAAGCCATTCGCTGCGCTCATTCCTTTTTTCATTTAATCCGTTTGCTCAAGCGAGCTTGGCAAACTCCTTAAAAGAAAAAACCCGACTTTCGTCGGGCTTGCTATGGGCTGGCGGAGAGGGAGGGATTCGAACCCTCGATACGCTCAACACGTATACACACTTTCCAGGCGTGCTCATTCGACCACTCTGACACCTCTCCAAGTGGGACGCAAAAGTAAGCGTTTATTTTAGCATTTCAAACGTAAATGTCAAGATGGTGAATGCCCGCTGAATTATTGATATCCCAAGAGCCGTAGTACTTGCTTGCTGTTCTGCTCTTCGCCGAATACCTCGAAGTTGAACGTTTCATCGCGGTTGCGCCGGATGAGCACGTGTTTGGGTGAGGGGAGTAAACAGTGGTGGATGCCACCATAACCGCTGAGGACTTCCTGGTAGGCACCTGTGTGGAAGAAGCCTAAATACTGCAGCTTGCGCGTTTTGGGCATGAACACACTGTTTATGTGGGCCTCCTGGCTGTAATAGTCCTGCCCGTCGCAGGTAATTCCACCGAGGTTCACCCGCTCGTATTCCGCATCCCAGTTGTTGATGGGTACCAAGATGTACTTTTGGTTTAGCGCCCACACATCAGGCAGGTTGGTAATGAAAGACCCGTCGAGCATCAGCCACTTCTCACGGTCGTTCTGCTGCTTGCGGCCAATCACCTTGTAGAGGATACCCGATGCTTCGGCCACCGTGTATTTTCCGAATTCGGTGATGATATCCGGTTCCATCACTTCATGCACTGCGCAGATCTGCTTGATGCGGTTGACGATTTCGTTGACCATGTACTCATAGTCGAAATCGTGCACCAGCGAGTCCTTAAAGGGCATGCCGCCGCCGATATCCAGCGTATCGAGATCAGGGTTGATTTTCTTGAACTTGCAATACAACGTCACGTACTTTTCCAACTCATTCCAGTAATACGGTGTATCCGAGATACCCGAATTGATAAAAAAGTGCAGCAGCTTTACCTTGAAGTTCGGATTGGGAAGCACCTTATTGTTATAGAAATCAAGGATGTCTTCCAATCGGATACCGAGCCGTGAGGTGTAAAATGGCGAGTCCGGCTGCTCTTCAGCGGCAATCCGGATACCCAGGTTGCAGGGCTCTTCCAACTCCACTTCGTCATCATAGATATTGAACTCTTCTTTGTTGTCCAATACCGGGATGATGTTCTTGAAGCCGTCGTGCAACATGTCGACGATATATTGCTTATACTGATACGTCTTAAATCCGTTGCAGATCACCGTAATGTCTTTGTTAACCACGCCCTTCTTTTCCAGCACATCAATCATGGGCATGTCGAAGGCCGACGAGGTCTCCAAGTGGATATCGTTTTTCAGCGCTTCTTCCACCACGTGCCTGAAGTGTGAACTTTTGGTGCAATAACAGTATTTGTACGAACCCCGGTAGTTGTGCTTCAGGATAGCCGTCTGAAACAGGATCTTGGCCTGCTGAATCTTCTTGCTGATAATGGGCAGGTAGGTGAACCGTAGCGGTGTTCCATATGTCTCAATCATCTCCATAAGGTTGAGGTCGTGGAAGTACAACTCGTCATCGATGATTTCAAACCCATCTTGCGGGAATCCCACACTAAGATCAAGAAATTCCTGATAGCTCTGCATTTTTTATGTTTTCTTCTATGTCAATTACTAAATTCCCCTTCGCTGAAGAAGCGAATTAGACAAACAACCGTTTGCAAATAATACGGGGTTTGTCTAGTTTTGGCAAAGATATGTTTTCGGTACGAATACGTCGCTATAAAAATAGCTATCCATCATAAATTCGTAATTTATGATACCGACGCTAAGAAATTAATGCTTAAACACTTACATGGGCAATACGATACAACAACAACTCATCCACCATACCAAACAGGCAGTCAAAGAATTATACGGGGCAGACTTACCCGACCATCAGATAACCATACAGGAAACCCGAAAGGAATTTGAGGGGCAACTCACCATCGTGGTTTTCCCCATCACGCGGTTCTCCGGGAAATCGCCGGAGGCTACCGGAAACGACATCGGCACCTATTTGCTGAAGCAATTGCCCCAACTCACCGCGTTCAATACCATTAAGGGATTCCTCAACCTGAGCTTATCCGATGCGTATTGGATCTCGTTGTTTACAACAGCCATTATGCAGGAAAAGTTTGGTCTTTTCCCTGCCAACGGCAGAAAGGTGATGGTTGAATACTCATCGCCAAATACCAATAAGCCCCTGCACTTGGGGCATATACGTAACAACCTGTTGGGTTATTCGGTAGCATCGATCTTAACCGCCTATGGCTACGACGTGATCAAGGCCAATCTGGTGAACGACCGCGGTATCCACATCTGTAAGTCCATGCTGGCGTGGCAGCGGTGGGGCAACGGCGAAACGCCGGAAACCAGCGGACTGAAGGGCGACCACCTCGTGGGCAAATATTACGTACTTTTTGATAAGGCATATAAGCAGGAGATCGATGAGCTCAAAGCTCAGGGCCTTACGGAAGAGGAAGCAAAGAAGCAGGCACCGATTATCCGCGAAGCGCAGCAGATGCTGCAGCAATGGGAATCGGGCAATGAATCGGTAATACGCCTTTGGAAGACAATGAATGGATGGGTGTATGCCGGCTTCGACCAGACTTATGCCCGCCTTGGTGTAGACTTCGATCGGTATTATTACGAGTCCGATACCTACCTATTGGGCAAAGACATTATTAGTGAAGGACTGGAAAAGGGTGTGTTTTTCCGCAAAGAAGACAACTCCGTGTGGATCGACCTGACGGAAGATGGCTTAGACGAGAAACTTGTATTACGCGGCGACGGTACCTCGGTATACATTACGCAGGATATGGGGACCGCGCAGCTGAAGTACGACGACTTCGGGATGGATGAATCCATCTACGTGGTGGGAAACGAGCAGGATTACCACTTCAAAGTGCTTTTCCTCATACTGAAAAAACTGGGTAAACCCTGGGCGAAGGGCCTGTTCCATCTATCATATGGCATGGTCGACCTGCCCTCGGGCAAGATGAAATCCCGCGAGGGTACCGTGGTGGATGCCGATGACCTGATGGACGAAATGACGGCAACGGCAAAAAAACGTACGGAGGAGCTCGGCAAGACCGAGGGATTGCCTGAATCCGAGAAGGCCCATCTGTATGACCTCATCGGCATGGGAGCACTCAAGTATTTCCTACTTAAGGTGGAACCCAAAAAGCGGTTACTCTTCGATCCCAACGAATCCATCGATTTTCAGGGACATACCGGCCCGTTTATCCAGTATACCCATGCGCGTATTCAATCGGTACTTACCAAAGGCGATTACACCGCGCAACTTGCCATGGTCACCCCAGACACCCTGTCGGATAGCGAGCGCGATCTGATCCAGCTCCTTAGTAACTACCCGGCCACGATAGCGGCCGCCGCTAAGGAGTTCAGTCCGGCCCAGGTAGCCAACTACGGTTATGAGGTAGCCAAACAGTATAACAAATTCTACCATGAGGAGACGATCCTCAAGGCGACGGATGAGATCGTTCGGAATTTCAGGCTGCACCTCTCGGCCGCAACAGCTCGCATCATCGCCGATGCGATGCGTCTGCTGGGCATCGAAGTGCCGGACCGTATGTAAGAACGTAGCTGATAAAACGTAGCTAATCAATATGGATAAGGTAGTCAATGTAGGTTTGGTCGGCTTCGGGGCGGCCGGCCAAGTGTTCCATGCACCGGTCATCACATCGGTGAATGGCTTGCGGTTGCACCGCGTTACGGCCCGAAAACAGGAACAGCGGGAGCTATTGCAGCAGCGATACCCGGAAGCAATAGCTGTGGGAAACATCGAAGAACTCATCGGGGCCGACGATATCGACCTGGTTGTGGTGGCCACTTCAAACGATGTACACCACTCGATTACCAAAGCAGCCCTGCTCGCCGGCAAACACGTGGTAGTCGAAAAGCCATTTACCAATACGTCGGCGCAGGCAGACGAACTCATCGCGTTGGCAAACCAGCAAAGCCGGGTGCTCACCGTGCACCACAATGCCCGGTGGAACAGTGATTACCTCACCGTGAAAAAGGTGCTGGAAAGCGGAAGGTTGGGCAGGCTGGTCTCTTTTGAGGCGAGGTACGACCGCTTCCGCAATACACTCAAGGAAAATGCATGGCGCGAGGAAGACCTGCCCGGATCGGGCATCCTGTACGACCTCGGTGCACACCTCATCGACCAGTCTATACAGCTATTCGGTCGGCCATCGGCCGTCAATGCCGATCTGCGCAAACAGCGGACCGGAGCGCAAGCGGTAGACGATTTTGAATTGATTCTCCACTATCCCGGGCTAAAGGTGTCACTTAAAGGCGCCATGCTCGTTAAAGAACCCTCGCCAAGGTATGCGCTGTATGGCGTTGAAGGTGCGTTTGTTAAATATGGCGTCGATCCGCAGGAAGCGGCGCTTAAAGCCGGGAAATCGCCCAAAGGCGATCCCGAATGGGGGCAGGAACCCAAAGAAATATGGGGTAAACTGAATGTATTGGAGAACGGACAAGACTATACCGAATACCTGCCCAGCGAAAGGGGCTACTATCCGGCCTTCTACCAGAACGTGTACGAAGCCGTTACCGGGCAAGGCGAATTGTTGGTGAAGCCCGAGCAGGCACGAGACGTGATTCGCGTTATCGAATTGGCCGAGCAAAGCTGGGCGGAAAGGCGTACATTAGGCTTTTGACAATAGACTAACGACTTTTGACTTACGACTTACGACATACAACGTACGACGCCATCATCGTCGGGGGTGGGGCATGTGGACTCATGTGCGCCGTCCAAGCCGGCATGCGTGGTAGGCATACGCTGGTGTTGGAACGCAACGACCGACCGGGAGCCAAAATCCTGATTTCAGGGGGCGGTCGTTGCAATTACACCAACTTACATACATCTGTTGAGCATTTCGTCTCGGCCGATCCGGAATTCGCCAAACCCGTGTTTGCGCAATGGACAGTGGCAGACACCATCCGGTTTTTCAAGCAACAGGGCATCATGGGGAAAGAAAAAACGTTGGGTCAGCTGTTTCCGGTAAGTAATAAGGCAAAGGATGTGGTGAACGTTTTTATTAAACTTATGCAGCAATATAGCCAAGAAATAATACTGAACGCCAAGGTAATATCAATTGATAAGATGGCTGATGGTCGCTTCGAAGTATCGGTTGACCGGGAAGGCAAAGTGCAGCGAACCTGCGCGGCGTCGGTGGTGGTGGCCAGCGGCGGGTTGCCCGTGGCGAAACTGGGCGCCAGCGACTTTGCATTGCGCACGGCCCGCCAGTTCGGGCTCGACGTGGTGCCCACAGCGCCGGCACTGGTGCCGCTTAGCATCACGGGAAAGGACGCAGATTGGTTTGCTGCCCTTGCTGGCAACAGCGTGTATTGCCGGGTGTCTAACAAACGCGCGGTCTTTGAAGAAAATATCCTCTTCACACACTGGGGGCTCAGTGGCCCGGCCATATTGCAGCTATCGTCATACTGGCGGCCGGGAGAAACCATCTTCATCGACTTGCTTCCGCACGGTGCCATCGGGCAGCTCATCAAGCAGGAACGGCAGGCCGGGGGTGCGCGCCTGGTGCGGCAGCTGCTTGCCGACTTTTATTCGCGCCGGTTGGTCGAATCGCTCGGAAAATTCCTTCCCATCGATACCAAAATAGCCTCGCTGAGCAAAGCCGATGCGAAGCGGATTGAAACGGCAATCCATCGGTTTACGGTGACGCCGGCGGGAGACAAAGGGTATGACAAGGCTGAAGTAATGCGCGGCGGCGTAGCTACCCATGAATTGGTGCCGCAGACGCTGGAGGCGAAGCGTGTACCGGGATTGTATTTCGGAGGAGAAGGGGTGGACATGACGGGATGGTTGGGGGGCTATAATTTCCAGTGGGCATGGGCCAGCGGCTATGCGATTGCGCAGGTGGTATAAGCAGTATTTTTGCCCCTGAAAAATGGTAATCAATTGGTACTCATTTGTTCCCTAATCAAGGTGGTCTGAATCGCTTTTCCGTGGCTTGGTTTTTGGTGCATTAACAATCGTTAAAGTTATTAACAAGATCATATCTTGTTGCAGGTCAGGGCCCGTTTACTTTTATCAACGTTTTTTGCACAAATGATGTTAATAAGTTATATTGCTAATTGCACGTGTTTCAAGCGGAAACACATAAAAAAAAATGGAGTGTGAAGAGGCTGTTTAGAACTTGTCGGAAAGGGGTGGGTAAATTTGCCTAGTTTTGTTACGCTGTTTTATGGAAGCCCGGTGATAAACCACGGTGTCGATACTACTTATTGAAAATTGTTATAAAAACGTTGTTGTAACTAGATGATGACAGACCAGAATGAATATACTTCCAATCCAATAGGTGCGTCGGGACGGGGTCCTTTTTCCGAGCGCCGTACACGGCTGAATAATTTGGTGAGCGGATTGGGGAAGCTGCCGCCGCAGGCCGGAGACTTGGAAGAAGCGGTACTGGGCGCGCTCATGCTGGAAAAAAATGCACTCAGCGAAGTCATCGATATCCTCAAACCCGAAACATTTTATGTAGAGGCACACCAAAAGATATTTGAAGCCATTTACAATCTGTTCCAGAAAACGTCGCCCATCGATCTGCTTACGGTAACTGCCGAATTGCGGAAGATGGGAGCCCTGGAACTGGTAGGGGGGGCGTATTATATCACACAGTTGACCGATAGGGTCGTTTCTGCCGCGAATATCGAGTATCACGCCCGCATCATTTCCCAGAAGTATATTCAGCGCGAGCTGATCAAGATATCGACCGAAATCATCAACAACGCCTACGAAGACACTTCCGACATTTTTGACCTGTTAGACCACGCCGAGAAAAGCCTGTTTGATATTGCTCAAAACAACCTGCGGCGAGATACGCGTAAGATGGACGATATCATGCGCGAGGCTGTGGAGGCGCTGGAGACCCTACGCGACCGTACGGACGGCCTTACCGGTGTGCCCTCGGGCTTCACCGAATTGGACCGGATGACGTCGGGTTGGCAGCCTTCGGATCTGGTGATCGTGGCCGCCCGCCCGGCTATGGGAAAGACCGCCTTCGTATTGAGCTGTGCGCGTAACGCAGCGGTAGACCACGATAAGCCTGTGGCGGTGTTCTCCCTCGAAATGTCGTCCGTGCAATTGGTTAACCGGCTCATCGCAGGCGAAACCGAAATTGAGCAGGAGAAACTCCGTAAAGGCAATTTGGCCGACCACGAGTGGACGCAGCTCCACTCGCGCATCGGAAGACTTACCCAGGCACCGTTGCTCATCGATGATACGCCGGCGCTCAATATTTTTGAGTTCCGGGCCAAATGCAGGCGACTGAAAGCACAATACGACATCCAGATGGTTATCGTGGATTACCTGCAGCTCATGCATGGCAAGAACGACGGCAAAGGTGGTAACCGCGAACAAGAAATCGGTAGCATATCCCGGTCGCTCAAGTCGGTGGCCAAGGAACTGAATATCCCCGTCATCGCCCTATCGCAGCTGAGCCGTGCGGTGGAAAGTCGCCCCGGTGGAAGCAAAAGGCCCATGTTGTCCGACCTTCGGGAATCTGGCTCCATCGAGCAGGACGCCGATATGGTGTTGTTCCTCTATCGCCCCGAATACTATGGTCTTACGGAAGACGAAGCCGGGCGGCCAACTGCCGGCGTTGGCGAGATCATCATCGCTAAGCACCGGAACGGAGAAACAGGTACGGTGCAGCTCCGGTTTATCGGCAAATACGTGAAGTTTGCCGATCTGGAAGACGATTTTTCGTTCGGTGGAGGGGCCGCATTCGGCGATTCAGATTCGTTTTCATCAGGCATGGCACCATCTGCCTCATTCGATCAGCCGGGAAGTATCACGCGACAATCGCGCATGAATGACATGAGCGACGATTCGCCTTTTTAACCTGAAATTTCGTACCTTTACACCGTAATCGAGGAAGAATTTAGCGTAAACGGATTTTGGATTATTTAGCTGGTTTAAACCCTTCGCAACGGGCTGCTGTAGAACAAACCGAAGGGCCTGTGATGATCGTAGCGGGTGCGGGCTCCGGGAAAACCCGGGTAATCACCTACCGCGTGGCCCACTTGGTCCGCAACGGCGTAGACCCGTTCCATATTTTGGTGCTTACCTTTACCAATAAGGCGGCTAAAGAGATGCGCCAGCGCATCATGGGCGTGGTGGGCAATGAGGCAAAGAACATTTGGATGGGGACCTTCCACTCGGTATTTGCTAAGATATTGCGCATCGAAGCCGAGCACATCGGCTATCCACGCAATTTTACCATCTACGATACGGACGATAGCAAAAGCCTAATCAGGGCCATACTGAAAGAGATGCAACTAGACGATAAGCTGTACAATGCAAACTTCGTTTACAACCGCATCTCCGCCGCCAAAAACAACCTCATTTCGGCACAGGAATACAACAGTAATGAGCAGCTCCAAGCAGACGATTTCGCCAACGGCCGCGGGCAAATGGGACAGATTTACCTGACGTATACCCAGCGCTGCTATAAAGCCGGCGCCATGGACTTCGACGACCTGTTGTTCAAAACTAACGTACTTTTCCGCGAGTGCCCTGATGTACTCCATAAATACCAGCATAAATTCAAGTACCTGATGGTGGATGAGTACCAGGACACTAACTTTTCGCAATACCTCATCGTGCGTAAGCTGGCCGCCATCAACGAAAACATCTGTGTGGTGGGCGATGATGCGCAGAGTATCTATGCGTTCCGTGGGGCGAATATCCAGAACATCCTCAATTTCGAGAAAGACTATCCCGACCTGAAGGTCTTTAAGCTAGAGCAGAACTACCGGTCTACCCAGAATATCGTGAATGCGGCCAACAGCATCATCGCCAATAACAAAAACCAGCTGCAAAAGCACGTATTTTCCGAAAACGAAACCGGCGAGAAAATCAAGGTGAACAGGGCGTTCAGCGATAACGAGGAAGGCAAGATCGTGTCGGAAGCGATTGCACAGGAACGTGCCCTACACGGCGGGAACTACCGCGATTTCGCGATCCTTTACCGTACCAATGCACAGTCGCGCGCCATGGAAGAGGCGCTCCGGAAAATCAACATCCCCTATAAAATCTATGGTGGTACCTCCTTCTACCAGCGCAAGGAAATCAAAGACCTGATCGCGTACTTCAGGCTAACGTTCAACCCGAACGATGAGGAGGCCATCAAGCGCGTAATTAACTATCCACGCCGGGGTATCGGCGACACCACGCTGGATCGTATCCGTATTGCAGCCGACCAACGCCAGATCACCCTGTGGGAAGTCATCAGCAACCCCACCGCCCACCTCGACGGGCGCAGTGCAGGTGCTGTGGGAGCGTTTGCAGCGATGATACAGGGCTTCCAGGTGGAAGCTAAGAACCATCCGGCCTATGACGCCGCCATGCATATTGCCCAGCATTCGGGGATATTGAAAGACCTTTATGCCGACAAATCCGTGGAAGGCCTCAGTCGCTATGAAAATATCCAGGAACTGCTTAATGGTATCAAGGAATTCAGTGAGCGCGAAGATATCGAAGATCGGGGACTCGACGTATTCATGCAGGATGTGGCCCTGCTTACCAACGATGACAACGACAAAAATCCCAATGCCGATACGGTATCGCTGATGACCATCCACTCGTCGAAAGGGCTGGAGTTTCCACACGTGTTTATCGTGGGACTGGAAGAAAACCTCTTTCCATCGCAGCTGTCGCTCAACTCGCGCAGTGACCTCGAAGAGGAGCGGCGGCTCTTCTATGTGGCGGTGACACGCGCGGAGAAGAAGCTTACGCTCAGCTACGCGACCTCACGGTACCGCTGGGGTACGTTGAACAACTGCGAGCCCAGCCGATTTCTAGATGAGCTGAACCCGGCCTATCTGGAGCTGGATTTTAAGCCACGGTCAGCCCCCGAAAGCAGCGCATCGTTTGCCGATGAGCGGTCTGCGTGGGGTGAGCGGGACGTATTTACCAAACCGAAACCGAAAATAGTGCCCAAAACGCGAACGTTACTGCCCAAAGCACATACGCCAACACCGGGATTCACGCCGTCCGATACCACCAACCTGCAAGTAGGCATGGAAGTCGAGCATGAACGCTTCGGCTTTGGCAAAGTGATCCAAGTGGAAGGCAACAAAAATGACGTGAAGGCAACTATTTTCTTCAAAGAATTGGGTCAGAAACAATTGTTGCTTAAATTTGCGAAATTGCGAATCGTGGGATAAGCGGAATAAAAACGAAACAACTATGGAAGTAAACTTTGATTATAATAGCACACGGCCGAAGCTGATCTTGGCCGAATATGGCCGGAATGTGCAAAATATGGTGGATTATATCTGCACGTTGCCCAGCAAGGAAGAGCGTAACCGCCATGCACAGGTGGTCATTGACATGATGGGATTCCTCAATCCCCACCTTCGTGATGTGGCTGATTTCAAGCACAAACTGTGGGACCACCTGCATATCATATCCGATTTTAAGATCGATGTGGACTCGCCGTACCCCACGCCCGACAAGGGCTCAATCCATCCCAAACCCGAACTGCTCGATTATCCGCAGCACCGCATCAGGTTCAAGCATTATGGTCATACCATCGAGGAAATGATTGATCGAGCCAAGATGATGAAGGATACGGAGAAGAGGCAAAGCATGACGCTCTCCATTGCCAATTTCATGAAAATGGCCTACTTGACTTGGAATAAGGATTCGGTAGAGGATGATGCCATCCTTGCTGACCTCCGCGAGCTTTCAGGCGGCGAGCTGCAGCTCTCGCCCGATGTGACGTTGACGAAGCTTGATTTCAAAACCCCGCCTCCGGGTAGCCGTACCAAGGGGGGAAGCACGCCTCAAAATAATAACGGGAAAAATAAGAAGCAGCCGCAAAAGAAAAAGAAAAAGTATTGAATGCCTTCGAAATACACGGTGGGAAGTCGCTAACAGGGGAGATCATTCCCCAAGGGGCCAAAAACGAGGCACTCCAAATCCTGTCGGCGGTATTGCTCACCGACGAAACGATAACCATCAGTAACATCCCCGATATTAAGGATGTGAACAAGCTTATCGAGCTGCTGGCAGATTTGGGGGTCGAGGTACATCGGCTCGACAAGGCCACATATACCTTTCGGGCCAAAGATATCAACCTTGACTATTTCAAATCACCGGAATTCAAAGCCAAAGGCAGTGGCTTGCGTGGCTCGATCATGATTGTCGGACCCTTGCTGGCCCGGTTCGGCCGGGCAGCTATCCCGAAACCAGGGGGTGACAAGATCGGACGCCGCAGGCTCGATACCCATTTCCTGGGATTCGAGAAATTAGGTGCCCGCTTTCACTATGATGCCGAAACACACTTTTTCAATGTCGACGCAACCAACCTCACGGGAACATATATCCTCATGGAGGAGGCGTCGGTAACCGGTACCGCCAATATCGTGATGGCCGCAGTGCTCGCCAAGGGTACAACCACCATCTATAATGCTGCATGCGAACCTTACCTCCAGCAGCTGTGTAAAATGCTGAACCGTATGGGGGCGAAGATTTCGGGTATTGGTTCGAATCTATTGACCATCGAGGGGGTGGATAGGCTGGGTGGTACCGACCATCGGATGTTGCCAGACATGATCGAAGTGGGCTCTTTTATCGGACTGGCTGCAATGACAGGGTCCGAGCTGACCATCAAGGATGTGCATTTCCACGAATTGGGTATTATCCCAACCGTATTTGCCAAGTTAGGTATCCAGTTTGAACTTCGCGGGGATGATATTTACATACCCGCGCAGCGCAGCTACGAAATAGATACCTTTATCGATGGCTCAATCCTGACCATTTCAGATGCACCATGGCCGGGGTTCACACCCGATTTGCTGAGTATTGTATTGGTGGTGGCTACGCAAGCCAAAGGCAATGTATTGATCCATCAAAAGATGTTCGAAAGCAGGCTGTTTTTTGTTGACAAGCTGATCGATATGGGTGCACAGATTATTCTCTGTGATCCGCACCGGGCCACGGTGATCGGCCTCGATAATGCCTTCAAGCTGCGCGGCATCGAAATGACGTCGCCGGATATCCGGGCGGGGGTTTCGCTGTTGATTGCCGCCCTCTCTGCCCAAGGAAAATCCGTTATCCACAACATCGAGCAGATCGAACGAGGCTACCAGGACATCGAGCAGCGGTTGCAGGCATTGGGTGCCGATATTAAGCGTATCCAAGCAGATCCAAAACTTTCCTGAAAACATTTTTGTCTGGCAATTGTTAATTTGCCTATATAAACTAATGGAAAACAAACAGCTTCCCTATTTTTGTAAAATTAATGTTTAACCATATAATTACTTAATCGTCAAAAAACATGGAAAAAGTAGTATTAACATTGGCAGCGGGCGCATTGGTGCTGGCGTCATGCGTAGGCAACCCTGAAGGAAAACGAGCGGAAACATCGGACAATGTAGGCGAAGCGGCTATGTCGCATACCGCTAACGAGCTGGTTGTCGATACCGAACAGTCTACGGTACATTGGACTGGTAGAAAGGTGAGCGGCGAACACCACGGTGATGTCCAGATCAAATCTGGTACGTTGGCCGTGGAAGACGGCAAACTCGTAGGTGGCAGTTTCGTCATGGACCTGACAACCATTGCCAACCATGATCTGGATGGCGAATACAAAGGTAAGCTGGAAGGCCACCTGAAGTCCGCTGATTTCTTCGATGTGGATAACCATCCCGAAGCTAATTTCGAAATCACTAGCGTGCAAGATGGTGCGGAAGCCGGTACGGTTACCGTTTCAGGCAACTTAACCATCCGTGGGGTCACTAAGAGCATCACGTTCGATGCACAGGTGCAGGAAGCAAGCGAGAGCGCAGTAAAGGCAACGGCCGATTTCAATATCGCCCGTGAAGACTGGGGTGTGAATTATGCGGGTCAAGCGGACGACCTGATCAGCAAAGAAATCAACTTTAAAGTGACACTCGTAGCCGGTGCGTAGGTATTAGGCGCGGTCGATCTAGATTAGGGCCCGTCTCGCCTCAGGTGAGACGGGCTTTCTTTATACAGAAATGGCGTTGATGATGTCGTATTGGGTAATGATGGCAATTTTGCCATATTCATCTTCGACCAATACGGCCTGGTTGTCTTTGTGGATAAGTGACGATATTTTGTCGATGGACGTCCGGAGATCGACAAAGGGGAAGGACGGCGTGCAGATTTCCATGACGCCAGCCGATTTCAACGCCGGGTTTTCTAATAGGGCGTTGAGGATGTCCGATTCAGTCACCTTGCCAATGATCATGCCCCGTTGGGTTACGGGAATCTGCGAGATGTTGAGCGTCTTCATGCTATTGAATGTTTCGATGACCGACTGTTCCACATCGGCCATAACCAAAGGCACATCGCCCCGTTTCTTGAGTATGGTCTGGGCCGTTAGTTTCTCGTCTTCCAGGAATCCGCGTTCGCGGAGCCAATCCTCATTGTACATCTTGCCCATATAGCGCGAACCGTGGTCGTGTAGAATGACGACCACTACCGAATCATCGTTGAGTTGGTTGCCGAGCTGGAGCAAACCGGCCACGGCAGCCCCCGCCGAATTGCCCGCAAAGATACCTTCCTTCCGGGCCAGATCGCGCGTCATTAATGCCGCATCTTTGTCGGTTACTTTCTCGAAGTGGTCGATGACGTCAAAATCTACGTTTTTAGGCAGGAAGTCCTCACCGATACCTTCGGTAATGTACGGATAGATCTCATTCTTATCGAAAATACCAGTCTCTTTGTATTTTTTGAATACCGAGCCGTACGAGTCGATGCCCCAAACGACGATGTCGGGATTCTTTTCCTTGAGGTACTTACCCGCCCCGCTGATGGTGCCACCGGTGCCTACACCGGCAACCAGGTGGGTAATCCTGCCTTCGGTCTGCGCCCAGATTTCAGGCCCCGTCTGCTCATAATGGGCCTGGGTGTTGGAGAGGTTGTCATACTGGTTCGCTTTCCACGAATTGGGTATTTCGCGCTCCAGCCGGCTGGAAACCGAGTAATAGGAGCGGGGATCTTCGGGATCTACATTGGTGGGGCACACAATGACCTCGGCACCAAACGCCCGTAAGGCATCAATTTTCTCCTTCGATTGCTTATCAGTGGTCGTAAAGATACATCGATAGCCTTTAATTACCGCTGCCATGGCCAACCCCATACCCGTATTGCCCGACGTGCCTTCGATGATGGTACCGCCCGGTTTGAGCAGTCCCGCTGCCTCCGCATCTTCGATCATCTTCACCGCCATACGGTCTTTGATGGAATTGCCTGGGTTGGTGGTTTCTATTTTTGCCAATATCGTGCCCTTCATCGCGCTGGTGATGCGATTGAGCTTAACCATGGGCGTGTTGCCGATCGTCTCCAGTATATTGTTGTGCCACATAACGCTTGTGATTTCGGTGATTAAAATTTCAAGTGTTTCACGGTCAGTCCGTTGTTGATGAGCTGACGGAGCGACTCAATACCGATGGTCAGATGGGTTTCCACAAATTCAGCCGTTACGCTGGAATCACTTTCTACCGTTTTTACCCCCTCGGGTATCATCGGCTGGTCCGACACCAGGAGAAGTGCGCCCGTCGGTATTTTGTTGGCAAAGCCGACAGAAAAAATGGTGGCAGTTTCCATATCAACCAGCATGGCGCGGATACTTTTGAGGTATTTCTTGAAATCCCTATCGTGCTCCCATACCCGTCTGTTGGTCGTATACACGGTACCGGTCCAATAATCGAGCGAATGGTCGCGTATGGTTGTGGAAATAGCCTTTTGCAGGGCAAATGCCGGCAGTGCGGGTACTTCGGGAGGAAAGTAGTCGTTTGAGGTTCCTTCGCCCCGTATCGCTGCGATGGGCAGTACCAGGTCGCCGATCTTATTTTTCTTTTTCAGTCCGCCCGCTTTGCCAAGAAACAGCACCGCTTTTGGCGATATCGCCGAAAGCAGGTCCATGATGGTAGCCGCCATCGGGCTACCCATCCCGAAATTGATGATGGTGATTCCTTCGGCCGTTACACTTTGCATCGGTTTATCCAGTCCAAGGATGGGCGCATTGTCATGCATCTCCGAGAAGAGCTTTACGTAGTTGGAGAAGTTCGTCAGCAGAACGTAGTCCCCGAATTCGTCCAATGGCCGATTGGTATACCGTGGTAGCCAGTTCTCCACGATATCCTCTTTGTTCTTCAGGCCCGGTTTGATGGGGGTCTGCGGAGGTATGTTTTTGCTTTTTGCCATGGACATAAAATGAAATCCCCCCGTTTTCGGCGGGGGGAGAAACGTTATGCTGCTTTCAGCTTCTTCAAATCGGACTTCTCGAATTTATGTTTCGCGTATTCGAGCGATATATACAATGTTTTCTGTTCACCCTTATCGGATGGGATTTCGAACATGGCATCCAGCATGATGGCCTCGCAGATGGATCGGAGCCCCCGCGCACCGAGCTTGAATTCATTGGCCTTATCCACGATGAACTGGTATACATCGTCGTCGAACTTCAATTCCACGTCCTCATATTCAAACAGTTTCTGGTACTGTTTGATCAATGCATTTTTCGGCTCAGTGAGGATATTCAGCAACGTCGCTTTATCGAGCGGGTTGAGGTAGGTGAGGACCGGCAACCGGCCGATCAATTCCGGAATAAGACCGTAGCTCTTCAGGTCTTGCGGCGTAATGTATTTCAACAGATTGTTTACGTCCACTTCCGCCTCATCCTGGTTTACCTTGTATCCGATGGTTTGGGTGCGCAGGCGATTGGCAATCTTTTTCTGGATACCATCGAACGCGCCGCCGCACATGAACAGGATGTTGTTGGTGTTTACGGCAATCATCTTTTGGTCGGGATGCTTGCGCCCGCCCTGTGGTGGTACGTTTACAATGGTGCCTTCCAAAATTTTCAATAGGGCCTGCTGCACACCTTCGCCCGACACGTCGCGCGTGATGGAAGGATTATCGCTTTTGCGGGCTATCTTATCGATCTCGTCGATGTAGATGATTCCACGTTCTGCAGCGGCTACGTCGTAATCTGCAGCTTGCAAGAGTCGCGTGAGGATACTTTCCACATCTTCACCCACATAGCCCGCTTCCGTCAATACCGTTGCGTCACAGATACAAAACGGTACGTTCAGGATTTTGGCAATTGTTTTGGCGAGCAGCGTTTTCCCTGTGCCCGTTTCGCCCACCATGATGATGTTTGATTTTTCCAGTTCAATCTCATCCTTATCAACCTTTTGGTTCAAGCGCTTATAGTGGTTGTATACCGATACAGCCATCACTTTCTTAGCATCGTCCTGACCGATCACATACTGATCCAAATGTTCTTTGATTTCGATAGGACGTATGAGCTTAAGCGTGGTTTGCAGCGCCTTGCTCTTGCGGAGGTTCATCTCCTCCGTCAGTATTTCACCTGCCTGGGCAATGCACCGGTCGCAGATATGCGCACCGTCGCCCGCAATGAGCATCAGTGCGTCCTGCTTCCGGACGCCGCAGAATGAACAGGTGACTTCCTTCGTATTCTTTGCCATGGTTATTTTTCCTTCTTTTTGGATGTTAATACTTCATCCACCATCCCGTGTTCTTTGGCTTCAGAAGACGTCATCCAGTAATCGCGATCCGACGATTTCTCTACCCAGTCGTAGCTTTTTCCTGAATGTAGCGCGATGATTTCGTAAAGTTCGTTCTTGATTTTCAGCATCTCGCGGAGGTTGATTTCCATATCGGCAGCAACCCCTTGGGCACCCCCTGAAGGCTGGTGTATCATCACCCGTGAATGGGTAAGTGCGGCGCGTTTTCCCTTAGCACCGGCGCACAGCAATACGGCAGCCATGGAAGCAGCCATACCCGTACAGATGGTGGCCACATCCGGCGTGATGTACTGCATGGTGTCGTAGATGCCTAATCCGGCATACACACTACCCCCGGGGGAGTTGATGTAAATCTGGATGTCGCGTTGCGCATCGGCCGATTGGAGGAATAGGAGCTGAGCCTGGATGATATTGGCTACTTGGTCACCCACAGGATCGCCCATGAAAATAATACGATCCATCATCAACCGCGAAAACACGTCCATCTGGGCAACGTTCATTTGGCGTTCCTCAATGATATACGGCGTAAGTGACGTGGGCAGCATTTTACGTTCCACACGGCCGATAAAACCATCCACATGTTGGCTGCCGATCCGGTGGTGCTTAATAGCATATTTTCTGAATTCGTTTTTATCAATACTCATGGTTTCTCTTCTATTATCTTGCTAATATATGTGATTTCATCGAAATATTAAATATCCGTGTGGTATTTCTAGTGAGTCAAACATCGCGCCATCGGGTGGTATGAAGGGCCCCCTGCCAAAATGCCGTGTCAGCGCACTGCCACCCTGTCGGTTCAGCGTGGGCGCTGATGTGTTATCGGTAACTGGGTAAATCCGCAAGGAATTCGAACCGTTCCTCGTCGAAATGGATGCGGCAGTAATAATGCTGTAAACCATTGCTCACAAGCAGGAGGGGCACTCGATGCACCATATTGTAGCGGGCCACCTGTTCGAACGCAGCCTGCGTAATTTTTACGGCTGGTGCCTTGAATTCCGCCAGCAGTATTTTGTTCCCCTGGGTGTCGTAAACCACCAAATCGGTCCGCCTCGGCATGGAGTTGAGCGTTAATCCACCTTCTATTTTGATGAGCGACCGCGGGTATCGTTTTCCGTGGATGAGGTGGTTTATCCAATGTTGGCGTACCCATTCCTCGGGAGTGAGCACAAGTTGTTTCTTCCGCAACTCATCAAATATGAGTAGCTTCGCGCCATCCCGCTGGATATTGGCTGCATAAGCTGGCAAATTGAGGGGTATGGGAGTAAACATGTTGCAAAAGTAGCGTTTAAATGTGTAATTTGGCAACCCAGAAAGATGGACGGATCGCGTTTTGGATCACTAAGGAAAAATGGATACCAATAAAATCATTTCCGATGTAAAGGGCAGGAAGCTCCAGCCGGTATACCTGCTTCATGGTGAGGAATCCTATGCGATCGATGTGGTGAGTGACTGCATTGAAACGCAGGTGCTTGATGAAGCGCAGCGGGGATTTGACCAAACGGTACTGTATGGTAAGGATACAGACTTCACCACGATTGTGAGTGCCGCCCGGCGGTACCCCATGATGAGCAATTACCAGGTCATCATCGTCAAAGAAGCCCAGAACCTGAAATGGAAGGAAGATGAGCTTTTGGTGTCGTATCTCGAGAACCCGATGAAGAGCACGGTGCTCGTGCTAGCCTATAAACACGGCAAGTTTGATAAACGGCGTAAGGTCTATAAAGTAGCCGAAAAAGTGGGCGTCGTTCTCGAGTCGCCGAAGCTATACGACGACAAGGTGGCCCCTTGGATTAATACGTTTGTGAAGGACAGGGGCTGGCGTATCCATCCACAGGCGGCGGCCATGATGGCCGAGTATCTCGGTACCGACCTGTCTAAAGTCGTCAACGAGCTCGAAAAGCTCATGCTCAACGTGCCCAAAGAACAGGAAATCTCCGTTCAAGACATTGAGCGTAATATCGGGATCAGTAAAGATTTCAATGTTTTCGAGCTTACCACCGCACTAGCAAAACGCGATACGGCCAAAGCGTTCCGTATCGTCGATTACTTTGCTGCCAATCCACGTAGCAACCCCATGCCGGTGATATTAGGGGCAATGGGCGGGTATTTCACCAAAGTATTGAAGTACCATTACTTGACGGATAAATCACCCCAGTCATTGTCGCGTGAGCTGGGTGTGCATCCGTTTTTCACAAAGGAGTACGATGTGGCCGCCCGTACCTACAATAGACGCAAAACATTCGATATCATCAATCATCTGCGCGAATGCGATTTGAAATCGAAAGGGCTAAACGCCGTAAACCTGGAACAAGGCGACTTACTGAAGGAATTGGTTTATAAGATACTTTATTGACAAAACCCACGATGAATAAATATACGATAATACTTTTATTTCTATTGTGCTATACCTGTTTTTCTGCCCAAGCGCAGCGCCGTGATACGTATACGCTGTTGCAGGCAGGAGGGATTTTCGGTATGGGCACATCGGTCGATCAACCCGTGATGCATGGCTATCAATTCCAGTTTGCATTCGGCCGTAATTTTTATGACCGGACGTACCTCGGCCTAGGCATCGGCAATGATGTATACCGGGGGCGGGCTACCTTGGCCGACGGCAGCCGGTCTACCCGTCGGGTCAATACGTTGCCGATATTTGCTGATTTCAGGGTGCCCCTGGCAGCGGTGTCGGCATTGGGCAGGTTCGGTGTGCTGGCCAATGCTGGTTATGCGCCCAGTATCGGGGCCGATTTCTTCAGGGGATTTGTGGGGAAGGCCGGCATCACCTACGGCCATATGCTGGTTGTTGGTTCAGACCTGTTGTTTAGCACCGGTTATGGCTTTCAGCAGTTCGACTCTCGCTTTTCAGGCAGAAGCTTTCATCAGCACAGTATTTTCCTCACTGTGGGGTTGTTTGTGCATTGAAAGTTTTGAGTATATACCAAAAAGATATACCTTTGTGTAAAGGAGGTGTGATATGAAGTCTTTATCATTAAAATTGGATGACGATGTATTCGCTGATTCGGAGGAAATTACGGCTAAGTTGAAATTGGCGAGGAATCGTTATATCAACGAGGCGGTGGCGGCATATAACGCGTACAATAAGAGGAGGCTTTTGAAAAGTAAGCTGGCTAAGGAATCTAAGCTGACAAGTGCCGAGTCGATGAACGTGCTGCGTGAATTTGAAAAACTGATGGATGCAGATTAGGCAGTATGACATCTGGCTGGCCGATTTGAATCCCACCAGGGGAACAGAGCCTGGCAAGACGAGGCCCGTGGTCGTGATACAGACAGATATGCTCAATAGCGTACATCTATCAACAATCATATGCCCAATAACAACCAATGTTCAACCCGATATTGAGGTGCTGAGGGTTCATTTGAAAGAAGGGCAGCTCGATCGGCAAAGTGACGTGCTCGTTGACCAAATACGGGCAATAGACAATAAGCGGTTAATTAAGCGGCTTGGCCAGCTTACTGCCAACCAAATCGCCAAATTAAAAGAAAACATCAGTATCGTATTGGATAGCTGAAATCAGCTTACCCCTTCCTAATTTAGACGTACATCGCTTCCCGTTGCTCTTTTACCGCTTCACTGTTGATGTAATCGTCGTAGCTCATCAGTTTATCGATGATTCCGTTCGGTGTCAGCTCGATGATGCGGTTGGCCACCGTCTGCGTCAGTTCGTGGTCGCGCGAGGTGAACAGGATGCTCCCGCGGAAATCCACCATCCCATTGTTGAGCGCGGTGATCGATTCGAGGTCCAGGTGGTTCGTCGGCTCGTCGAACAGCAGCATGTTGGCCTGTTGCAGCATCATCCGCGAAAACATGCAACGCATTTTTTCACCACCGGATAACACGGAACACTTCTTCAATACCTCTTCGCCCGAAAACAGCATCTTGCCCAGGAAGCCGCGGATGAACTGCTCATCTTTGTCGCCCGCTGAATACTCGCGTAGCCAGTCAATAAGGTTCTCCGTTTTACCTTCGAAATACGGACTATTGTCCATGGGGATGTCAGCAATGCTGATGGTGACGCCCCATTTGAAGCTACCTGAATAATCGTTGTCGCGCCCGGTAAGGATATCATAAAAAGCGGTGGTGGCCAAGCTGTTTTGGGAAAGTACGGCGATTTTGTCACCTTTATTGACCATGAAATTCACATCACGGAAGAATGTTTCGCCATTGATTGTTTTACCAAGGTTCTCCACCTGCAGGATCTGATCGCCCGCTTCGCGGGCCATCGTGTTAAACATGATGGCGGGGTACTTCCGGTTGGAAGGCTTGATCTCTTCCAAGTTAATCTTTTCCAGCGCTTTCTTCCGACTGGTAGCCTGCTTGGATTTGGAAGCATTGGCACTGAACCGGCGGATGAACTCCTGCAATTCCTTCACCTTATCTTCCATTTTTTTATTCTGGTCGGCACGTTGCTTTAACGCCAATTGGCTCGATTCATACCAGAACGAATAGTTGCCCGTATAGATGGTCATCTTACCAAAGTCGATGTCGACCACGTGGGTACACACGGAGTCGAGGAAGTGCCTGTCGTGCGATACGACCAATACAATGGCTTCGTAGCCAGCCAGGAAATCCTCCAGCCACGCAATAGTATGGATGTCAAGGTCGTTGGTTGGCTCGTCGAGTAGTAAGATATCGGGACTGCCAAAAAGCGCTTGTGCCAGGAGCACACGTACCTTCTGGTTCCCATCCAGTTCTTTAACCAGTTTATAGTGTAGGCCCTCGTCGATACCCAGGTTACTGAGTAACGTCGCGGCATCGCTTTCGGCATTCCAGCCGTCCATTTCGGCAAATTTTGCTTCCAGCTCGCCCGCCCGCTCACCATCCGCATCGGAAAAATCTTCCTTAGCGTAGATGGCATCCTTTTCTTTCATGATGTTATACAGCTCCTGGTGGCCCATCATCACCGTTTCGATTACCGAATATTCATCAAACGCGTAGTGATCCTGTTTGAGTACGGCCATCCGCTCGCCCGGGGTGAAGCTTACCGAGCCACTCGTGGGGTCCACATCGCCCGAGATAATTTTGAGGAATGTGGATTTCCCTGCGCCGTTGGCACCGATGATGCCATAGCAGTTGCCAGGCGTGAATTTGAGGTTGACGTCTTCAAACAAAACCCGCTTGCCATAGCGGAGCGAAAGATTGGATACATTAATCATGGGCGCAAAGTTACGGTTTAAAAAGGGAAATAGCGAGTGGGGCTGTAATAGGGGGGCTTACCGCACAATGAGTTTCGTTTCCAGCACGGTGTTTTCAAATTCGTATACCGGATATCGGCTTTCGATCAGTTGGATGAGCATTTCCATCGCCACACGGCCCATTTCAAACGCGGGCTGTCGCACACAGGTAAAGTCAGGTTGGAAGAGGTCCAATACATCCGAGTTGGAAAATCCCGCTATGGCGGGATGCATTTCTTTGGGCACCAGCTTATTGTATGCACTGAGGCAGCCCATACTCAGCCGATCACTGGCCACAAAAATGGCATCTGGCTTTTCGTCCAGATTGAGGAAGTAGTTGACGGCATCCTCCACCTCTTGTTGTACGCGTCCGCCGTGGTGGCAATAGCGGATGAGTGACTCATCCAATTCGACCGTGCTGTCTTCCAATGCCTCCCGGTACCCTTCCATGCGCTCGGCGGTGATGGAAAGGTGCGGCGCGTTGGCGAGGTGTGCGATTTTCTTGAAGCCACGGCCAATGAGCGACTGTGTGGCGTTCTGTGCACCCGAGCGGTTGTTGGATGTAACCGTGTGGGTGTCGAAGGCATCGATAACGCGATCAAAAAAAACGATGGGTAGCCCCCGTTCATGTAATTTCACGATGTGGGAGAAATCCTTCGTCTCGGCCGACATCGAAATTAACAAGCCATCCACGGCACGGTTGGCCAAATGTTGGACATTCACCACCTCGCGCTCGTAGGCATCGTGGCTTTGCGAAATGATTACGTGGTAGCCCTTGCCGTAGGCCACCGACTCGATACCGTCTATTGCTTGGGAGAAGAAGCTGTTGGCTACCTCACATACCACCACCCCGATGGAGTAGCTGCGCCCATGGCGGAGGCTAGACGCGATAGGGTTGCGCCGGTAATTGTGCTGCTCGGCATAATCCAGTACCCGTTTCTTGGTCTCCTCGTTGATTTCGTAACTGTCACTAAGTGCACGCGACACGGTGGATGGCGATAGATTCAATGCCTGTGCGATATCTTTGAGGGTAATGGGCTTGAACACAGTTCGTATCTCGTTTGCACAAACTTAGCTAAAGTTGCGTGTATATGCAACTATATTCGTTGGTTAGGCGCCATACCCTGTACACAAACGACAAACTCTCCCTTGCGTGTGTGGATTTCGAAATGATCCTTGAGTTCGGATAGGGGGCCACGTACGGTTTCTTCATAAATTTTGCTGATTTCACGCGACACTGATGCCGGACGCTCCTCACCGAATACCGTGATAAATTCCGCCAGTGTTTTAAGTAAGCGGTGGGGCGACTCGTAAAAGATCATCGTGCGGGTTTCTTGCTCCAATGCCATCAGTCGGGTCTGCCGCCCTTTCTTTACCGGAAGGAACCCCTCGAAGCAGAACCGGTCGCAAGGAAGGCCCGAGGCAACCAACGCCGGTACAAACGCTGTGGCACCGGGAAGGCATTGCACCGCGATACCCTGTTTGATTGCTTCGCGCACGAGCAAGAATCCGGGATCGGAAATTGCCGGTGTGCCAGCATCGGATATCAGGGCAACGGTTTTGCCTTCCGCTAAAAAACGGATGATTTCGGCCACAGCCTTATGCTCGTTATGCTGGTGGTGGGCAAATACTTTCCCCCCGATGTCGAAATGCTTGAGCATTGGAGCGCTCGTGCGTGTGTCTTCAGCGAGGATGAAATCCGCTTCTTTGAGTATGCGGATAGCACGCATGGTCATATCTTCGAGGTTGCCGATGGGAGTGGGTACGAGGTAAAGCATTTTTACTATTTTTGCCGGTACAAAGTAAAAGAAAAATATGTTGCAAGTTAATTATATCCGCGAAAACCGCGATCAGGTGATTGAACGTTTGGCCGTCCGGAACTTCCAGGGATTGGAATTGGTGGAAGAAGTGATCGCACTCGATGAGCGCCGCAGGCAGGTCCAGACCGAATCCGACGCCATTGCCGCAACGGCGAATGCCGCGGCGCGGCAAATCGGTGAACTGATGCGTCAGGGTAAACGTGATGAAGCGGAGGCATCGAAAGCCCAATCGGCCGGATATAAAGAGCAGCAGCGGCAGTTGGCCGATGAATTGGCTACCGTTGAAGCCAAGTTGTACGAAAAGCTGGTACTGCTGCCCAACTTACCACACCAATCTGTACCGAAGGGCGTCGGCGCTGACGACAATGAAGTGGTATTGCAGCACGGCAATCGCCCCGAATTGCCGGAAAGCGCTTTGCCCCACTGGGAGCTTGCCACCAAATACGATATCATCGACTTCGAGCTGGGCACCAAGGTAACCGGAGCGGGATTCCCGGTATATAAAGGTAAAGGGGCGCGGTTGCAACGGGCCTTGATCAATTTTTTTCTCGACCGAGCCGAGCAAGCCGGTTATAAGGAAGTGCAGCCACCCATATTGGTCAACGAAGCGTCGGGCTTCGGTACAGGCCAGCTTCCCGATAAGGAGGGACAGATGTACCATGTGGGCGTTGACGACCTGTACCTCATCCCTACCGCAGAGGTACCCGTTACCAACCTGTACCGCGATACCATCGTGAAGGAAAGCGATTTTCCGATTAAGCACACAGCCTATACCCCCTGTTTTCGCCGTGAAGCCGGATCGTATGGCGCACACGTGCGCGGACTCAACCGCTTACACCAGTTCGACAAGGTGGAAGTCGTGCAGATTGTTCATCCCGACAAATCGTACGGCGTACTGGAAGAGATGAGCACCTATGTGCAATCCTTGTTGCAAGCGCTCAAGCTCCCATACCGCGTACTTCGGCTTTGTGGGGGCGATATGGGCTTCACCGCTGCGCTTACCTATGATATGGAAGTGTGGAGTGCCGCCCAGCAGCGTTGGCTGGAAGTATCTTCCGTGTCGAATTTCGAGACATACCAAGCCAATCGGCTGAAAGTGCGATTCAAGGGCGATGGGAGCAAAACGCAGCTGGCGCATACCCTCAATGGCAGTGCATTGGCGTTACCGCGCATTCTTGCTTCCATTCTGGAAAACAACCAAATGGAAAAAGGCATAAAGGTGCCCGAAGTGCTGGTGCCGTATGCCGGTTTCGAGTGGGTGGATTAAGTGAGTTCGAACCCATACCGTTTGCCCGACTCCTCGACTTCTTCAATAAACGAAGGCAGGTTGTCTAGCTTTTCCTTGTCTTTGGGAGTTACCCTGATATTTATGGTAATGCCGTGGGCCGAATCGGAAGGTTGTTCGTCGTGGTCGTTGGCTATTTTGTCGTCGGCGATTTTTTCGTAAGCGACAGCGGTAAAATCCAATCCGGAGGCTTCCTTTAGACGTTGCAGGAATTCGAGGTCGAATTTCTTGCGGGAATCGATCTGGCTGATGGCCTGTCGGGATAAATTCATTTTCCGCGCCACCGCAGAGCTCTTAATGCCCTTCTCCTTCATCGTTTCCTTGATTATTTCGCCTAATGTCTTTTTTTTCATAGTTTTCTCCGTACGGTTTGATTATAAGACGCCTGCCGATTCAAAAATGTTGCATGTAAATTTTATTTTAACATAATTTTGTTTTTGTAAATTAAAAATTTACATTTGTCATCAACGAATCAATTTGCCGCCCCTATGTTGGCGAAAACTAACTAATATATTAAGCTTAATCAGTACACACAGCTCATTTATTTTAAAAAACGCACAGGCACACATTTATTTCAAACACAAAATTTATACAAACACACACAAGCAGATTTTTCGAATACATTTACTAGCACACAAGTAAACATGTTGTCGGTCAGTCTTCCGGCATCATAAACTAATAGGTAAACGAATAGGAAGGTTACTTTCTTGGAAGTGACAGGGTGGATTATGCCGCGAACGTATGATGTACGCAATTGCCGTATTATACCTGAAATTAGGGAGTAGCCTTCATTAAAGACATCCGGGTTTCCGGAAACCAATCAATTAATTAAGTAACCAAATTCAAAAACACATGAAACAAAGATTACTTGGTTTTTTTATGTTGGGGATATTGCTGATCGGATCGGCATATGCTCAAGAAAGGAGAATCAGTGGGAAGGTGATTTCAGCGGACGATGCAAGTCCATTGCCCGGTGTTACCGTTAGCGCGGTGGGAAGCTCGGCAACTGTTCAGACGAATCTAGATGGGCAGTACAGCATCGTGATACCCGTTGGCGCCACCGAGTTACAATTTCGGTCACTCGGTTTTGAAACCGTTGTCGAAGAGGTCGGCTCACGATCGATAATTGACGTCACGTTGAAGCCAGGTGCCACCGCAATCGATGAAGTAGTCGTAACTGGCGCTTACGGCACTCGACAGACAAGTCGATCGGTATCCTATAGTGCGCAAGTACTCGATGCTGAAGACGTAAACGTGATCCGCCAGCCGAGTATCAACTCCGCATTGGCAGGCAAGGTTGCGGGATTGCAACTACGCGGTCAGTCAGCGGCCGCACTCGGCCGGGAAACCCAGGTGCGTCTACGGGGCGCTTCTGGCTTTGGTGCCGGAGAGGGCGCGATCTATGTGGTTGATGGTACGATTTTGCCTAATTCTGACGATCTGGTTTTAGACGATATCGAGAGCGTGTCAATCTTGCAGGGACCAGCGGCATCTGCTCAGTTTGGGTCGCAAGGTGCAAACGGTGCGATTGTTATCACGTTGAAGAAAGGGCGCAAGTCGCCCGGTGTGGGAATCACCGTTAACCTTGGTGCTCAGTTTCAGAGCCCCTATATTATGCCCAATTATCAAAACTCCTATGCAGGTGGAGGCTCAAGTAACCTAATTAAATATACGTGGCTTGAGGGGCATCCGGAGGAATGGAAGGCTTTGGACGGTAAATATTATCACGACTATAACGACGATGCAAGCTGGGGACCTCGAATGGTGGGCCAGGAATATATCCCTTGGTATGCATGGTACGGTGGCCATAGTCGTTCTTATCAGACCGCTACGTTGGTTCCGCAACCGGATAATGCCCGTGACTTTTTCGAAACCGGCGCGGTGCTGAACAATTCAATTACGTTCAGTTCGTCTGCTGATAAATTGAATTTGAAGTTCACGTATAACAATACCTACGTAAATGGTTTGTTGCCGACTTCAAACCTCAATAAGAACCAAATTAATTTGATGACGGATTACCACGTTAATAAGTACTTGACCCTATCCGCCAATGTCAATTATGTAAGGCGGCAGCTAATCGGTGAAATTGACGATGAATATTCAAATCAGTCGACAGGAGCGTTTAGTCAGTGGTTTCACCGGAATCTGGATATGGATATTCTGAAAGAACTTCGAGGGCTAACCACACCGGATGGCATTTATGCAAGCTGGAACCATACCAATCCGTCGAGCTATAGCCCCACCAACGAACGTGGTTTCTATGCGGCGAACTATTGGTATAATATGTATACCTATTACGACTTGTTAGATCGGATTAATCAGCGGGACCGGTTGTTTGGAGACATTTCCTTGACTTACCATATTATGGAAGGGCTTAGCTTGACGGGTACGTATAGAAAACAACAGAACACCACATTCTATGAAGATAAATACAGCACGCGTCTCAATGAAAGCGGCTTGCAAACGCAAGGTAATAATCCACTTAACTTCGGCTACTACGGTACGGGAACTACGTATTCCAACCGTGAAAACCTCGATTTCCTAGCTAGGTATCAGAAAGAAATCGATGATTTTTCGATATCCGCTACCTTAGGGGCCGACTTTTTCAGGTACCTTAGTAAGACCAACGAAGCAAACACCAACCAAGGGCTGAATGCGCCGGATTTGTTTACAATTTCCAATTCGGTAAATGAGCCGTCGATTTTCAATACGCGCCTTGAAGAGCGGTACAATGCGATTTTTGGGTCAGGTGTACTCGGTTATAAAAACCTGGTATTCTTTAATTTTACACTACGCAATGACTGGTTTTCAACGCTACCGGAAGATAACAATGCCGTTCTTTCCAAGTCGTTTGGAGCCTCGTTTGTCTTTAGCGATGTGCTTCCGAAGAACAACTGGTTTAGTTATGGTAAACTTCGCGCCGCTTGGGGCGAAATTCCGAAAGCGCTGGGAGCGACTTCGACACGATTCGGGGCGTACCTCTATCCGGGGGCTGCTTATGGAGTCAATCAATTCAAATGGGGTAACAACTTTTTAATGAGCACACCGGACCAATTAGTTGACCCCGAAATCAGTGGGTCAGTTGTCAGTCAGATGGACTTGGGGGTTGATCTTGGCTTTTTCCGTGATAACACCGGGAGAGACCGTATAGGCCTTTCGTTCACGTATTGGGATGGGTCAGACATTGATTTTCCGCAGCCGCTAAGTCTCAATGGCGCTAGCGGTTACACGTCCATCCTGACCAACATCGGCAAGATATCGAAACGGGGCATTGACGTGCAACTCACGGTAACCCCGGTTAATCTCCCCAAATTTGAATGGACACTTGGGGCAACATATTCGAACCTGATTGAAAATGATGTGTTGGAAGTGAGCGAAAAATACGAAATCAAGCAGATTACAAGTATAGCTGGCTCCCGTGTTTGGGGTACCACGCTGCCCTATATGATACACCAAGAGAAGATGCGCTGGGGTCAAATCTATGGTAATGGGATTTTGCGAAACGATGACGGCGTCCCTATCCTAACAGGCGATGGATCTTATCAGAATGATCCCAATGTGTTTTTTGGTAGCGTGCTCCCCCGTGTAACCGGTGGTGTCCAAAATTCGTTTACCTTTTTGGAAGACTTTAATCTAACGGTGAATATCGACTATCAGTTTGGCGGTAAGTTCGTTTCCCTGTCGAACATGTGGGGGTCATATAGCGGATTGACTGCTCGTACCGCTGTATTGAACGATCTCGGCAATCCGATTCGTGACGCGGTGGCAGATGGTGGCGGGGTGCATGTTTTCGGGGTTAATGCGGACAATGAGCCCGTTGATTACTATGTAGATGCGCAGGATTATTTCCATGGCGCATACAATAACTTGACGTTTGATGACTACGTTTATGACTTGACGTTTGTGAAGTTGCGTGAAATTTCGTTGGGTTATCAAATACCGGTACAAAAGCTCAACCTCGGTAATTACGTTCGAAGCGCCCAGGTTTCGCTGGTGGCAACCAATCCTTGGTTGTTATACGCCAAAACAAAGGACTTTGATCCGGGTGAAGTCAGCGCTATAGATGGCGAAAGAGCGCAATTGCCCGGCACACGTGGTATCGGCTTTAATTTGCGCTTTTCATTCTAGTCACAACCAATTGTAAAAGTCATGAAGAAGAAATTCATATATACATTCGCTTGTCTCGCACTATGCGTGGGAGCAGGCTGCGAGAAGCTTTCGGATTTCGGTGATACAAACGATAATCCGGGAGCCACTACTGAGCCCATCATCGGAGCGTTGCTTACCAATTCGAGTGTGAGTGTTGGGGGGTACGCTTCCCAAACGCGCGGCGGTTTATATTCACAATACTTCTCGGAAACGCAATATACAGACGTGTCATTGTATCAAATTCCACAGCTGAACTTTTCCGGCGAATATTCGGGCGTGTTGTTCGACTTGCAGAACATTATTAATCTGGAGCAGAGCAATAACATGAGTACGATTGCTAAGATACTGCAGCAGTATATCTTCTGGACGGTGACCGACCGTTGGGGCGATGTGCCGTATAGCGAAGCGCTACAAGGCGTAACTCCAAAATACGATACGCAGGAAGAGATTTACAAAGGGATGATTCAGACACTGTCAGAAGCGGTAAACGCGTTTGACGGTAGTGCCATAACCGGAGACATCATCAATGGCGGCGACATCGCTGCCTGGAAGCAATTCGCCAATTCCCTACGGATGATGATGGCGTTGCAATTGTCCAAGCGTTATCCGAGTGCGGGCGACTACGCAGCCACACAGTTCACAGCTGCGTTGAACGATCCGGCCGGTTACATCAGTGATAATGCCGACAATGTGAAACTAAGATACCCAGGAGGGAACTTTCCAAGTGCTTGGTGGGGTCTATACAATGGTCGGAAGGATTTCGCCGAAAGTAAAACCATGACAGATTTAATGGCGTCATTGTCAGATGGGCGACAAGCGGTTTTTGGGGGCGCATCGGAAATCGCTTCCGATCCAAATGCAACAGCCACTTCCAACATCGGTGTACCCTATGGGCTTGCGCGGGCAGACGCAGAGGCGTTTACAGCAGCCAACCCTACCTGGGCACGGGTGCTTCGGGGCGACAAGCGTACCCAAACAGGAGAGGTGGTTGTCTTAAGTGCTGCGCAGGTGACACTCGCGAGAGCCGAAGCAGCAGACTATGGGTGGACGTCTGAAAATTTGACAACCTTGTACCGCCAAGGGATTGAACTTTCGTTCGAGCAATGGGGGCTTTCGGCACCAGCGTCTTATTTCAGCCAAGGTTCGGTTAACCTGTCTGCCGCTGCGGGATCCGGTGCTAACTTGTCTAAGATAGCTACCCAACGGTACATTGCACATTATCCTGACGGTTTGCAAGGATGGAACATCTGGCGTAAGACAGGCTACCCAGCGTTGACGCCAGCACCGGCGGCGACCAACGAAGGCGGTCAAATCCCTAGGCGCTACGTTTATCATACCAGTGAGTATTCCACAAATAAAGCAGGGGTTGAGCCAGCTGTGGAACGTTTAAATGGTGGTGATTCGCAGGATTCCAGGATTTGGTGGGATCAATAGATGTGTTAAAAACTAAAAAATAAACAGATGAAAACATTTAAATATAGCTATTTTCTTGCAGTCATTGCGGTGATACCTTTGCTCGCCGGATGCGTTAAGGATTCCTTTGATGGAGAGCCGATGGGCGATGCCGGAACTACGTTTGTTTCTTTCGCGGAAGGACCCGAGAGTATTGTCTATCTAACGCCCTTTACCGATGTCAGAAACATCGACGTATTTAAGATTACCAAGAATGCGCATGCCAGTTCGACATTAAAGACAGCAACGACCGTTTCGATAAAAGCTGCTCCGGAGGTGATCGAAGCCTACAACGAAGATAACGACGAGACCTATGAATTTATGCCCGCCGATATTTATACCGTGGCAAACCCTGCTTTTTCTTCGATAGGTAGTGGGTTTAACGTTGACTTCAAACCCGGAGAGTTCGAACAGATTTACACGATTGCCCTTGATGGAAGCAAGTTTGATCTAGAGAAGAAGTACGCCGTCGCGTATATCATCACGGAATCAGGCGGCTTCCCTGCCAGTCATCTAAAAGATACCATTTTCACCATTGTTAGTGCTAAAAATGTGTATGATGGCATATATGAAGTCGATGGAACTTGTGTCGACGCAAATGGACTATATCAAGGGGATTACCCGCGCTCGTTCTCATTGACGACCTCGTCTCCGACGACAGCCAATGTTTACGATTTAGATTACGATTTCGATTTCTACGTTGTTGTTAGCATAGAGACTGGAGGAGCGGCAAACACAGGCGTTGGCCTATCGTTTACGTTCGATCCCGAAAGCAACGAATTGGTTTCGATTACCGATCCATTTAACCCTTCCCGTCAGTTTACCGACGTGAGCGGTCAGTTTAACCCTGGCGACCGGTCGATTGAAGTCCAATGGACCTCGGGTAGGTGGACGGTATCGGAAACGTGGACTTTTTCAGAAGAAAGATAGTCGGTAATAGTTTGTTTCTTCAGTAAACCAAGCGGTTTCCCAGAATTGTTCCGCTTGTATCATGTGTTTGTGAAATCCAAAACAATTCTATCGCTAAAAAAGGGGCTCCCAGCCCCTTTTTTATTTGGAATATAAGCAAAATTGTCATCTGTCGGGCGGTTCAGTCGATACGTCGTTCCATGCGCACGAGGTATTGGTCGTACCCGTCTTCATACAAAATCTGCACCACCCAGCCCAGCGGCTGCGCGATGCTGATGAGGGTGTCTTGGTCGATGAACAGCCAGTCAAATGGCGCGCTGCGCGAGCCCCTGTAGGCATATTGATACCGGATTTCACCGTAGTAGCCGAGTGGTCGCTCCACGGATCCATCCGTGTAGAGGTAAGCGACATCCGACGAGTCGAATAGGAGCTGACCCCCGTCGTTTAATAAGGTGTTGCAATGGGTGAGCAGTTTTTCCAATCCAACGATGGTGCCGGCCACTCCAATACCGTTCATCAGGAATAAGAGCGTGTCATAGCGCCCACCGCCATACTCGAAAACGTTGGCTGTTATCACCCGCTCAACGCCGCGAGCGCGCATCACTTCACAGGCCAATGGCGAGCGTTCCAATGCGGTGACGTCCATGCCACGTTTCTGCAGGAACAACGCATGGCTGCCCGCACCCGCTCCAATGTCGAGTACGCGCCCATCGCATAGTGACAACGCGATATGTTCAAGCTCAGGAAAATCAATCGGTTGCCTGAAAAATTCCTCCACGGGCATTTCTTCTACGCCGCCGAAGCTCGTGTGCGTGAGCAGCTGATCGCCGCGATGTCCTTGTAAGTAGTCATGGAGGGCATAGCCCAGCACATCAAGCATAGTTTATATTAAGGAATGTCAAGGATTTGTTTCGCAAGGGCAATCATTCTGTCATCGCCCGTATGCTTGCCCGGTTCATCGGAAAGCTTGATGACAGGCGTCCAGTGTGCTTCCTCAGGATAGGCCTCCGTCATTTTGATCACGATATTCATCGGTGGTAAACCCACGTCGTTGGTGAAATTGGTGCCGATGCCGAATGAAATCCCAATGCGGTCACGGCAATACGCAGCGATACGTGTCACCTTTTCCGCATCCAGTCCATCGGAAAAAATAATGGTTTTCGACCGAGGGTCGATGCCATGCTGCGTGTAGTGCGCAATGGTCTTGTCGGCAAACGCTAGCGGGTCACCACTATCGTGACGTACGCCGTCGAACAGCTTGGACAGTTTTTTGTCGAACTGCGTAAAGAACACATCGGTAGTATAGGTGTCGGATAGGGCAATGCCGAGGTCGCCGCGGTACACTTCCGACCAGTGTTCCAGGCCCAGGAGGTTCGCCATCTTGAACCCGTATTTGGCGGCATGGAACATGAACCATTCGTGCGCATGCGTACCGATGGGCTTCGTTTGGTTAAGCATGGCCATGTGCACGTTGCTTGTACCGATAAACGTTCCTTTGCCCGCCGCCCGGAGGGTCTGAACTACCAGCCGATGCACCGCGTAAGAGTGACGCCTGCGGGTGCCGAACTCCGCAATGGTGACGCCCAATTGTCCGTACCGCTCGATTTTCTGCCCTGCTGTGGCCACTACCTCGTCGTCTGGTTGCCGTACCTGACCGGTCAGTCGGTAATAAAGCTCGCATATCAACGACATAATCGGCACTTCCCACAAGATCGTCCGGTACCAATATCCCTCAATAGCGATGGTGAGCTCGCCGCCACGCTGCTCGATCCGTACCTCCGTCGGGTCATAACGGTATCCTTGTAAGAAATCGAAATAGGTGGGATCAATATACGGGCATGTGGTAGCAAAGTAGCTTTTCTCGGGTTCCGTTAACTCCAACTTTGCCAAATCAGCAATGGCATCTTGTAACGCCGATGCAAATCCAGGAGGAAATACATGCTTACCCCGATTGATGAATTGATACCTTGCCCGTGCCTTTGGGAACAGCTTGATCACCGCATGCTGCATGGTGAATTTATAGAAATCGTTGTCCAGTATGGAGTTAATTGTCAATTGTCAATTGTTAATTGTTAATTATTTCACCGCCTGCAGCCAAGCTTCTGCCATCAACTGGGCACCCGCCAGCGAGGTATGCACACCATCGCCGGTCCAGTAAGAAGGTGCCGCTTTCTTTGCTGCCTCATCGAATATCCGTTGGTAGGGAATAAACACGGCACGGTATTCATTGGCTATTTCCCGGGCGGCATGGCGGTATTCGTCGAACGCCGGGAACCACGCATCCGTAACAGCTTTCACGTTATTTACGGCAAACGGCTCGCCGATGATGAGTTTTACGTTGGGAAGTGCGTTCAGCGTGCGGTCGAGCAATTTCCGATAATCGTCGCGGTAAACCTGGATGGTGCCATCATAGTTGCCCGATAACGTGTGCCAGTAGTCGTTGACGCCAATGAGAATGCTCAGGATGTTGGGTTTAAGTACAATGCAATCTTCCTGCCAACGTGCATCCAGTTGGTGCACCTTGTTGCCGCTGATGCCTTTATTGTAAACCGTGGGCTGTTTTGCAGCATGTGCGTGTAGCAGGTTGGCCGCCGCCAGAAAAGCGTAACCGTTGCCTAGTGCACGGCTGTTGTTGGGCGCTTTGTTTTCTTTATCCCTACCGGCGTCCGTAATGGAATCACCCTGAAATAAAATGACATCGTTTTCCGCTATCCGGATTTTTGGTGCTGATGCGGCAGCTGATGTGGTGGCAGCTTTTACGATTTCGGGGAGGCTGATGGCTAGCGCTGCGCCCGCCAATGAGGTTCCTAAAAATTTTCTTCTACTGTTGTCCATGGTTACTTTTTGGTTCTGACAGTTTCAAAGGTAGGGATTTTCAGCCGGATAAAAATAGCCCATCTCGTTTTAAGCGAGACGGGCTACCGTTTCTTTGATTCCTATTAAGCGATCAGGTTTCCCTCATTAGTCGGACAACCGGTTATCCACGACCCCTTCCAGAGGAGCTTTTCCGTTCCGCAGTTTTACTGGGCGTAGCGCTGCTTCGGCTGCTTTGCGAACGGCTGCTTGTCGAAACCTTCGGCCGCGAAGATGACTGGCTTTTCACCGTAGTAGCGCTGCTCGGGCGGCTGGTCCTTTGCGCGGATGTGTTCGTACTGCTGTTTCGTACCGGCGTTGCTCGCTGTGCCTGCGTAGATGTCCGGCTGCTTTGGCTCACCGTAGGCTTGGTAGCCCGTTGTTGTACGTTGGTTGTCGACCGGTTTCTAGACGATGGCGTGGTAGCCTGATTCCTGGTACTGCTGGAGGTACTTTCCGCGCTGCGCACGGAATTCGTTCTCGGAGCAGTTGTACGTGTACGAGCCGCCGGCGTAGCTGTTTCACGGGTACGGTTAGTGCTGTTCGTGCGCACTGCTTCACGTGTGCTGTTTGTACGGGTAGCTTCCGTATTGCTGCCACTGGCCGACCGTACATTGCGGCTATTGGTCGTCGGCGTCGCTGCCCCGCGGGTTGCAGTTGGCGTACTCCGGTTATCAGTTGCCCGGGCAGTAACAGTCCGCTCATTGGCTTCCCGGCCCGCGGTGCGTACTGCTGTCGCATCGGCTACGCGTGCGGGGCGCGCCGAAGTCCGGCTGTTGCGATCTACTTCCGGCCGGTAAAGGCTTACCGAACGGTTGTCTACCGATGCTTTTCCGGGGCGCGACGCGCGGCTAATTTCACGCACCGCCACCCGGCTGCCTGTAGCCCGTTCAACCTCGCTCCGGCGCGGACCGCTTACGTACGTACGGTTGTTGTATACGTACGTGTTGTTGATGATCGTGGTGCGGTTATATATCCGCACTTGGTTGCGGTACGGCGCATAGTAACTATACAGCCGTGGGCTGGCGATATACCGTTGCGGCACAAACACCCAGTGATGGTGGGGAATGCCGATATGTACGTTGATGCTCATGCGCGGACCCAACGGTGCCCAGCCGTAGTAACCGCCGCCGCTCCGCCAGCTTACCCAAGCCGGCCCCCACTCGTAACCCGGTACCCAGGCCCAACCGTAATAGTCGGTATACGTCCAGCGGCCATAATGGAATGGCGCCCATCCCCAAGCATAGTCAGATACCCAGGTGTTCCCGTAGTTGGTCATCACCCAATGGCCATTAGTGGCGTAGGGCTGGAAGCCTTGTTCCGCGTTCGGAAGCCATATATATCCATATTCAGGATCGTTGATCCACTCTCCGTAAGGTGCTAGTTCGTCGTAGAATAATTGGAACGAAACACGCATGCCGGGCTGTGCTTTTACGGCATTTGTTGCCACAATCGCCATAAAGGCGATTGCTGTAAGTAGCGTAAGTCCGGTCTTCTTCATCGTTTTCATGACCTGTCGATTTAAAGGTGCAACCATCTTGTTTGTTCTGGTAGTATGACTGTGCCGAGGGGCTGATGGTTTAATCGGCCATCTGATGCCACCCCCGAATGCCCCATGTGATGCGATAGAACAATTTCCCGAAATGTACGTTAATATAGGGGAAATGATGGCTTTTTTAGCTAAATTTGCCGCCTTAACTGCGAAAATCTGCGGATGGTAAAAAAGAAGATACTTCGTACACTCGTTGAGTTAGCCAATATCCATCGGTTTGTGATGCGTTTCTTCAGGGAGGTGTTTCGCCCCCCGTATGAGTTCAAGGAAATCGTCCGGCAGTGTTACGAGATCGGCTGGAAATCATTGCCCCTTATTTCACTTACGGGCTTTATTACGGGTATCGTGTTCACCAACCAGTCACGTCCGTCATTGGCTGAATTCGGTGCCACGTCTTGGTTGCCGGCATTGATATCTATCGCGATCATCCGTGCGCTCGCGCCGCTCGTTACCGCGCTGATTGCCTCGGGCAAGGTAGGTTCGCAAATCGGTGCCGAACTGGGCTCCATGAAGGTGACCGAGCAGATTGATGCTATGGAAGTATCGGGCACCAATCCATTCAAATTCCTTGTGGTAAGCCGAGTATTGGCCACCACCATCGGTATTCCCATATTATCGTTCTATACGGCAGCTGTGGGCCTGCTGGGTGCTTTTCTCAGCGTTAATCAGGTAGAAAATACCAGCTTCCAGGTATATTTCGATCAGGTATTCGATGCAGTAACGTTCCTCGATGTGTTTTCACTGGTGTTGAAAGCTATCGTGTTTGGCTTTACTATCGGTATCGTGGGCTGCTACCAGGGCTACCATTCGTCTAAAGGAACCGAGGGAGTAGGGCGTGCGGCCAACTGGGCCGTGGTCATGTCGATGTTTCTGGTATTCATTGAAGAGATTCTTATCGTACAGATTATACAAGCCATGCGTGCATAATGTTAAAGACGGGCGGACATATCGATTATGATACACGGGTAATCACCGTACAGAACGTGAGTAAATCATTCGGCGATCTGGATGTGTTGCGCGGTGTGAACCTCGAATTGTTTAAAGGTGAGAACCTGGTGGTGTTGGGACGGTCAGGAACAGGTAAGTCCGTGTTAATCAAGCTGATATCGGGATTACTTAAACCCGATACGGGTACCATTGAAGTGCTTGAGGAACATGTGGATGAGCTTGATGAAAAGGAACTTCAGCAATTGCGGTTGAAAATCGGCTTTTCCTTTCAGAACAGCGCCTTGTACGATAGCATGACCGTTCGCGAAAACCTGGAGTTCCCTTTGGTGCGCAATAAACGCCACTTGTCGCGCAAGGAAATCAACCACGAAGTGGAGGATGTGCTGGATGCGGTAGGATTGCTGCCTACGCTGAACCAAATGCCGTCGGAGCTGTCGGGCGGGCAGCGCAAGCGTATTGGGATAGCCCGAACGTTGATCCTGCGGCCCGAGATCATGTTGTACGACGAGCCGACCGCCGGCCTGGACCCGATTACCTGCATTGAGATCAATGGGCTCATCAATGACGTGCAGGAGAAGTATAAGACCTCATCGATTATCATCACCCACGATTTGGCCTGCGCGAAAAGCGTGGGCGACCGCATTGTGATGCTGCTGGATGGACGGTTTGAACGCGAAGGAAGCTTTGACCAGATTTTTGACACAGACGACGGCCGCGTAAAGCCGTTTTATGACTATAATTTTATCAAGTAATTATGAGTGCTAACGAAAATAAACGTTCGGTCATCGTCGGATTGTTTGTGCTGATCGGGATCATTATACTCGTGGCGGGCATCCTGGTGCTCGGCGGCCAGCAGAACCGCTTTTCGAAGAATGTCCAGGTATCTACCGTATTCAATGACGTGAGCGGTCTAAAAGCAGGCAATAACGTATGGTTTTCTGGTGTGAAAATCGGGACGATAAAAAGCATCACCTTTAGAAACCTCGAACAGGTGGAGATTGTGATGGCCATTGAAGAGAAATCGCATGAATACATCCGAAAGGATGCTGTAGCCAAAATCGGCTCGGAGAGTTTTATCGGCAATAAGCTGATCGTCATCGAGGGAGGCAGCAGCAGTGCGCCGGCCATCGAAAACGGTGATGTGCTGCAAAGTGCCGAGGAAGGTGGGTTGGATGCGATGCTGTCGACCCTACAGCTGAATAATCAGAATTTAGCAATCATCACCAAGAATTTCAGTGAAGTAAGTGAACGAATTGCACGGGGCGAAGGTGCCGTAGGAGCCGTTTTGGCAGATTCTCTGATGGCGGTACACATCAGGCAGATGATTGCCAACCTCGACCAGACGGCCTCGAATACGGCCCGGGCCTCCCGTGCCTTAAACCAGCTGACGGATAAATTGAACGCCGAAGGGACGCTGATCAACGATCTGCTCACGGACACCGTGGTTTATGGAAACCTGCGCGGTGCTGTTGCCGAGTTACAGGGTATTACCCAAACTGCGTCGGCCTTGGTAACCAATCTCAACCAAACGGCCGGTAAATTAGACGATAAGGACAATGCCATTGGCGTACTGCTTAACGATCCCAACGCGGCTGAAAATATCAAACAGACCCTAATCAATCTCGAAACAAGCACTGAAAAATTGGATCAGAATATGGAAGCCCTGCAGCACAATTTCCTGTTCCGCGGCTTTTTCAGGAAGCAGGCGAAACAAGCAAAGAAAGATTCACTAGCTACTGGCAGGCAGTAAATACCAAGATTTATTCAGCAGGTTATTTAGTGTGCTAACACTTCCGGCAATTCCTCGACATCCATTTCGCCCTGATTGGAGATGCCGGTAAACTTCACGGTAACGGTTTCATTCACCAGTATCGGATCGTATGGTGTACGTACTTTCACATAATTCCGGCTGAATCCGTGCATATATCCGTCCTTGATGTCACTCTCAAACAGCACATCGCCATCTCGGCCCAGCTGCGTCTGGTAAAACGCACGCCTCTTCTTTTCGGAGAGGATATGCAGCATCTTGCTGCGGTCGCCACGCTGCGCACCCGGTACGGAACCTTCCATCTGTGCGGCGATCGTGTTTTCGCGCTCCGAATAGGTAAATACGTGTAGGTAGGAGATGTTCAGTTCGTTAAGGAACTGGTAGGTTTCCAGAAAGTCTTCGCGAGTCTCGCCGGGAAAGCCCACAATCACGTCTACCCCGATGCAGCAGTCGGGCATCAATTCCTTGATGCGTGCCACGCGGTCCGCATATAGTTCCCGCTTATAACGTCTACGCATCAAACCGAGGATTTTGTTTGAACCGGACTGTAACGGAATATGGAAGTGGGGAACGAACCGCTTGGATTGCGCAACGAAAGCGATGATTTCGTCGGTGAGCAGATTGGGTTCGATGGATGATATCCGGAAGCGCGACACCGATTCCACTTCGTCCAGCGCCTTCACCAAGTCGATAAATCGGTCGTGGCGCTCGTTGCCACGGATACCAAAGTCGCCAATATTAACGCCAGTCAGTACGATTTCCTTAATGTCCGATGCGCCGATTTCCTCCGCCTGCTTCACAATGTCTGCGATGGTGCCGCTGCGGCTCGCACCGCGTGCCAGCGGAATGGTGCAGAAGGTACATGAATAGTCGCAGCCGTCCTGTACCTTCAGGAACGTGCGTGTACGGTCGCCCATGGAAAACGCCGGTACGAATACATTGGTTTCGGCGATGGGCACATTATGGATTATCGGTTTAGATGACTTTGTTAAATCATTGATATGTGAGATGATATTGAACTTCTCTGCTGCTCCGAGTACCATGTCCACACCCGGTATTTCGGTAATTTCCTGAGGTTTCAATTGCGCATAGCAACCCACGACCACGACGTAGGCGTTGGGTGAGTGGCTTAACGCTTCACGCACCACCTTGCGGCATTTCCGGTCGGCATTTTCCGTCACCGAGCAGGTGTTGATGACGTAGATATCCGCTGGATTATGGAACGGTGTAGGTGTGTACCCTGCATCTTGGAAGATACGGCCGATGGCCGACGTCTCCGAAAAATTCAGCTTACATCCCAGGGTATAAAATGCAACTCGCTTGCTCATAATCGGCAAAGGTACAGAGAAAACCGTAGAAATCTAAAGGCTAGCCAAATTCTCCATCAACAGGTGGAGTTTCGCCTCGGCGTCGGCCTTTTTGTTCCGTTCGTTAGCCACGATTTCTGGTTTTGCGTTTTGCACGAACCGCTCGTTAGCTAACTTGGCGTCGACCGATTTCAGGAAGCCGTTGAGGTATTCGATTTCTTTGGCAATCCGTTCCTTTTCGGCCTCGACATCGATCTGTTGGGCGATATCCACGTAACATTCGTCCTTGCCCACGAGGAAACTCGTTGCGCCTGCCGGTTTCTCGGTAACGAATCGGATATCAGACACGTTGGCCATTTTTTCCAGCGCCTCGGTATAGCGTGCGTAATCCACGTCGGAAGTGGCATGGATGGCTAATGGTAGCGTGGTCTTCGGCGATAGCTGCTTGGCGTTACGGAGGTTGCGTATCTCGGATACCGCCTGTTGGATGACGGCGAAGTCGGCCAGCACCTTACTGTCGTATGAGTCACCTTCGGGGTATTCGGCTACGATACAACAGTCGCCAGCCTCGCGTTGGCCGAATAGCTCATCGTGCCACAGCTCTTCACTGATGAACGGCATGAACGGATGGATGAGTTTCAGTACCGATTCAAAAGCGCGTACGGTGGCGTCAAAAGCCTCTCGTGCAATGGGTTGCTGGTAGGCCGGTTTTGCCAGTTCGAGGTACCAAGAGCAGAAATCATCCCACACCAGCTTGTAGGTAGCCATCAGCGCATCGGAAATCCGGTAGCTGGCAAAGTGGCCTTCGATTTCAGCCAGCGCCTGATTGAAGCGATGGCCGAACCATACGGCTGCTTCACGTTGAGCGGATGACGCCTCCGCGTTACTCACTTCCCAGCCTTTCACGAGCCGGAAGGCATTCCAGATCTTGTTGGCGAAATTACGCCCCTGCTCGCAATAGGCCACGTCAAACATCAAGTCATTGCCGGCGGGCGAGGAGAGGAGCATGCCTACCCGCACACCGTCGGCGCCGTACTGTTCCATCAGTTCGATAGGGTCTGGCGAGTTGCCGAGCGATTTGGACATCTTACGGCCCAGTTTATCGCGTACGATACCGGTGAGATATACGTTTCTGAAAGGCGGGGTGCTACGGAATTCGTGGCCGAAGATGATCATGCGGGCTACCCAGAAAAACAAGATTTCAGGAGCGGTAACCAGATCGTTGGTGGGATAGTAATAGCGGATGTCTTCATTATCGGGATGCCGTGTGCCGTCGAATACAGACATGGGCCATAAGCCCGATGAGAACCAGGTGTCCAGCACATCGTCTTCCTGCCGGATGCCTTTGGCCGTCTTGCCTTCGGCGGCAAACTCCGCCATCGCATCCGCTTCCGTTTTAGCAACCACCCATTCGCCATCGGCATTATACCATGCCGGTATGCGCTGACCCCACCACAGCTGCCTACTGATGGTCCAGTCCTTGATGTTTTCCATCCAGTGGCGATAGGTATTGATGAACTTGTCGGGGATGAGCTTCACCTCGCCATGAAGCACGTAATCGAGTGCGGGTTTTGCGAGTTCCTGCATCCGGCAGAACCATTGCATGGAAAGTTTGGGCTCAATGGCCGCGTCGGTACGTTCGGAGAAACCGACCTGTGAGGTATAGGGCTCCGTTTTCTCCAACAAACCCGCTTCGTCGAGCAGTTTGGCGATGGCCTTGCGTGCGGTGAATCGGTCTTCGCCCACTAAAATCTCGGCTTTGTCGTTTAGCGTGCCGTCGTCATTCAGGATATCGATGACTTCGAGGTTATGTTTTTGCCCCAGTTCGTAATCGTTCAGGTCGTGCGCCGGCGTTACCTTCAGGCAGCCCGTGCCGAAAGCCACGTCGACATATTCATCCTCGATGATGGGGATTTCTCGGTTTACGAGCGGTACGATAGCTGTCTTCCCCTTCAGGTGAGCCCATCGTTCGTCGTTCGGGTTGATGCATACGGCGGTGTCAGCCATGATGGTCTCCGGCCGGGTGGTGGCAATGGTAAGGTAAGAGGGCGTATCGCCCGGCTCACCTTTAACCGCGTACCGTACATAGTAGAGCGTTTGGTTGACCTCACGACGGATGACCTCTTCATCCGATACGGCCGTGCGACCCTGCGGATCCCAGTTGACCATCCGCACCCCACGGTAGATGTACCCTTCGCGGTACAGCCGGATAAACGTATCGATCACCGCATCGGAGAGGTCGGGATCCATGGTAAACCGCGTACGGTCCCAATCGCACGACGCGCCCAACTTCTCCAGCTGCTTCAGGATGATGCCACCGTACTTCTCTTTCCATTCCCATGCGTAGTCAAGGAATTGTTCGCGTGTAAGGTCCTTCTTGCTGATACCTCGATCTTTAAGCATCGATACTACCTTGGCTTCAGTCGCGATGGACGCGTGATCCGTGCCCGGCACCCAGCATGCATTTTTGCCCTGCATGCGCGCGCGGCGGATGAGTACATCTTGGATGGTGTTATTGAGCATGTGCCCCATGTGGAGCACGCCCGTCACATTGGGTGGCGGCATCACAATGGTATAAGGTTCCCGCTCATCGGGCACCGACCGGAAAAACCCGTTTTCCTTCCAAAAGGAATACCACTTTTCTTCGGCTTCCTTGGGGCTATATGTCTTGGATATCTGCATGGGATTGTCTGCGAATTAAAGCGCCTGTTTTAGGGCCGCAAAATTAGGGAAAGATACGTGTTAAAGCAAATCCAAATTGGTGCGCTAAGCAGATGGTATTTACCTTATAGTTAATATCGAGTTATTCCTGATCTACTGAATATTCGGGTTTTACTCGGGGTTTATTCGGAGTATATCCGGGGTTTATTCGGAAAATACCGAATAAACTACGAGTTAACTCCAACTAAAAAACGGATATAATACTAGTGGATAGTATATAGCAATTATGCCGTGGTTATACCGGAAGTATTGCTAACTTAGCCCGGCGTCAGGTCAACCCTATGGTAAATGTATTATTCAGCGTCTTCTGTAGTGTCACGGTATCCGTGATCCTCAAATTGGCACGACGTTATGCTGTGGATACGACACAGATCGTGGTGTGGAACTACCCAGTAGCCGTATGCTGTGCATGGCTTTTCCTGCGGCCGGAATGGTCGCCCGTTTATTTCGGCCGTTCTCCGTGGCTGTTATATGGGGCACTAGCGGTGCTTTTGCCGGGCATTTTCTTCGCACTCAGTGCCTCTATACGTTACGCGGGCATCGTACGCACCGAGGTCGCCCAACGATTGTCGCTGTTCATCGCGCTTATTGCTGCCTTTTGGCTGTTCAATGAGACCGCCGAGGCTAGTAAGCTGGCTGGCGTCGCCGTGGGTGTTGTGGGGATCCTGTGCAGCATCGGGTGGCACCAAGGGAAGAACCAGTATGGACATAACCGCCGTAATTGGCTTTTTCCGCTTATCGTGTTTTTCGGGTACGGCATCATCGATATCCTGTTTAAGCAGGTGGCTCAACATATCGGGGTGCCTTATACCACGTCTATGCTCGTGGTCTTCTGCCTGGCCATGGTGGTCGCATTTGCCTTCCTGGTGTATCACCTCACCGTATCGCGTAAGCGATTTTCCGTGCACGCCATCTTTTGGGGGGTGGTGTTGGGGGGCTTCAATTTTGCCAACATTCTTTTTTACATGAAAGCCCACCGGGCGCTACCGGATAATCCGTCTATCGTCTTCACGGGCATGAACGTAGGTGTGATTGCGCTGGGTGCCCTCGTGGGGATATATTTATTCCGCGAAAAACTATCGCATGTTAATAAAATCGGGATAATTCTGGCCGTGATATCGGTACTGATAATTGCTTATCTGTGAGTTTATTTGAAGACACCTATAAAACCATTGCTGTACCCGCCGAGGGGCAGTTCAAAGACCGCGGAAGCAAGTTTATCGCCTATGCGTATCCGCTGCGGGATGAGGCGGCGGTAAAGGAACTGGTGGGCGCACTGAAAGCGCAGCATCCGAAAGCCCGTCACCACTGCTGGGCGTACAGACTGACGCCCGACCGATCGGTGTTTCGTATCAACGACGATGGCGAGCCATCGGGTACCGCCGGCCGCCCAATTCTCAATAGTTTACTTTCGGCCGATGTTACCAACATCCTGTTGGTAGTAGTTCGCTATTTCGGTGGCACGCTGCTTGGTGTTCCGGGCCTCATCAGCGCCTATAAGCGTGCGGCGCAGGAAGCGTTGTCGGCTGCATCGATTGTAGAGCTGACCGTCAATGACGTGTATCGCATCACTGTGTTATATGAGCACCTCAACGAGGTGATGCGTATCGCGAAGGAGGAAGACCTAACGATTCGGAAGCAAGATTTCGATAACCGCTGCGCGTTGGAACTGGAAATCCGGCAAACGCAGGTGGGGAAAGTGTTGGGACGACTGGAGAAGGTGGAAGGGATTGCCGTTGATTTCGTCGGAACGGATTAAATTATACACAGATGAAACCTGCATGAATTGCCATCACAAAAGGATACGAATAATTCATACAAGCTTCATTGCCAATTAAAAACAGTTATTCGAATGAAAAAACTAAACCGTTTTATGGGAATAGCAGATTAAAATTTATCTTAGCGACCAAATTTTAAGATACTAGTTACAAAAACGAACCAATTCATGATTTTATTGAAGTATTTTTCGAAATCATTTGCATTCATTGCTTATGCCACGTTACTGTTGTGCTTGACAGCGAATGCGCAAACGCAAGTTTTTACAGCGCCTACCAAAGGCTGGGAGTCCGTGGGTAACGTTACCCTGCCGTTGTCCAAACCGCAGGTACTGATGACGTCGCCGGGTGAGGGTATTTTAGTCCATGCTTCCGAACGGAAAGGCCGTCCGGAAGATTTGATAACTGCGTCAGCTTATGGCGATATTGAACTTAAGTTCAACTACCTTTTGGCTGAAGGAGCCGAGGCAACATTGTATTTGCATGGTATCTATCCCGTTACATTAGCCGATAGCCGTGGCGTGACTACTGCTACAGCCCTGACCAATGGCGGGGCAGCGGGCTATCCGCCAAGACAACAGGTAGGGCGGGCCCCGGGGCTTTGGCAGCGGCTGCATATCCAGTTCAGAGCGCCCCGGTTCGACAGCGACGGACGCGAAACCGCCCCGGCACAGCTCCTCCGGGCGGAACTTAACGGTGTGACTATCCATGAGGCCGTACAATTGCGGACCCCGGAAGGGTCCGACGGAAAGGCGGAGGCACCTGTACGTTTTTCGGTATCCCATGGTGCCGTTGCGTTGAAGGACGTCACGATCAATAAACTGCCTGAACTTACCGATTCGCGGGATCGGAATGGTGCTGACCCGATCCTGGTTGCTGCGCAGGTAAACACCACACTCCGAAGCTTTATGGATATCCCCGATGGGCCGCGTGTGGTGCATGCGATTTCTGTTGGCCACCCGGCACAGGTGCACTATACGTATGACCTCGATAAAGGCAGCCTGTTCCAAGTGTGGCGGGGCGGCTTCTTGGATGCTACGCCCATGTGGAACAACCGTGGAAATGGTACGTCGAGGGTCATGGGAAGCCCTGTCCATTTCGGCGCGCCAAGCCTCGTTGTAGCGAAACTGGGCATGACAGGCGACACATGGCCCGTCGATACAGTAGGTACAGGCTACAAGCCTAACGGGTATGTTTTGGATGCCCACGATCTCCCTACGTTCCGATACGCGATATACGGTCAACAGGTAACGGATGCCATCCGCCCATTGGCCAACGGTGAAGGGTTTACCAGAACCATAACGGTTACAGGCAATACCGATGGTCTCTACCTGCGCTTGGCTGCGGCACCTGCCATCGTGGAACAAGGGAAGGGCATATTTCTGATTGGTGATAATAGTTGGTACCTCAAGGTAGAAGAGACCGGCAAGGCTAAACCTTTTGTCCGTGATCAATCAACCGGCAAGGAATTGCTGGTGCCGGTAACCGGTACAATCCGTTATTCCATTATCTTTTAACTGTTGACCATGACTACTAACATTAAACATACACTCTATTTTAAAGTAATTGCAGTACTGGCGATAGCGCTTACGGTGGTACTCAGCGTTTTTGCTCAGGAGAGCCCCAAGGAAGAAGATTTTTTCCGGATCCGGAAAGTACGTACACCGGAAGGTATCATCCTGGAGGTTGGTGGCCTGGCTATGCTTCCCAACGGTAACCTTGGCCTTAGCACGCGGCGTGGCGACGTCTATATCATCGAAAACCCCACCAGTAGCAACCCTTATTTCCGTAAGTTTGCCTCGGGTCTGCACGAAATTCTCGGTCTAGCCTATAAAGATGGGGCCCTGTATTGTGCCCAACGTGGTGAGCTGACCAAGCTCGTTGACACCGATAACGACGGCAAGGCCGATGTGTATGAAACGGTATATGCGTGGCCACTGTCGGGTCATTACCACGAATACTCGTTCGGCCCAATCATTGCGCCCGACGGGACTTTCTTCGTGACGGGTAACGTGGCTTTTGGCGACGAGGAGTGGTGGCGCGGTGAAAGCCGGGTGCCCTGGCGCGGATGGGCGGTAAATATCACCGAGGACGGCAAACTCACACCTTGGGCTACGGGTATGCGATCGCCCGCTGGTCCGGGCTTGCTCAACGGACAGTTGTTCTATACCGAGAATCAGGGTGATTGGATCGGCTCGGGCGGCTTGTGGCAAGTGAACAAAGGTGATTTTATGGGGCATCCCGCCGGGCTACGTTGGGCTGGCCTCCCGGGGTCTCCCGTTAAACTGACCACGGAACAGTTCGTCTCGAAAATAGATGAGCGCCGCGTCAAGAATGATCAGGGCCGTTTCGTGAAGCCTGAAAACATCATCAATGAGCAATATAAGACTGCATTCGATGCCAAGCAGGAATTCGCGGAGTTTCGATTGCCTGCCGTGTGGTTACCCCACGGTATCTTGGGTATTTCTTCTTCGCAACCTACAATTATCCCCGATGGCGTATTCGGTCCTTTTGCAGGCCAGGTGTTGGTGGGCGACCAAGGGATGAGCATGTTATCGCGGGTGATGCTGGAGGAGGTGAATGGTGAATTGCAGGGAGCGGCTATCGGGTTCCGTAGTGGGTTCCGGTCGGGCGTGCTTCGTGTAGAATGGGCTCCGGATGGTTCGTTGTTTGTTGGTGAAACCAACCGCGGATGGGGTTCGGCGGGCGATGCCAACGAAGGGCTGGAACGGCTGGAATGGAATGGTGAAATCCCATTCGAAATGCAAACGGTAAAAGCGATGCCTGATGGGTTTGAAATCACGTTCACGCTGCCGGTAGACACGGCTTCTGCCAATGACCTTGCCTCCTACCAGGTGGAAAGTTATACCTATAAATACCACCCGGTGTATGGCAGTCCGCCGGTAGACATGCAATCGAATCGGATAAAAGGGGTGAAGGTTTCCGCGGATGGACTGCGTGCACGGATCATTGTGGATAGCCTCAAAGCGCACTATATCCATACGATCACGCTGGATGGAATCCGAGAAAAGGACAACTTTTATTCGTTGATCCACCCAACCGCCTACTATACATTACACAAAATACCCCAAGGGCCGAAACTGTCGATGAATGAGGTAAGCACCAAAGACAGTTCCATCCCGGTGGTCGAACCGGAACTGGCACCAGTTTCTACCACGTCTTCGTCAACGCAAGCCAACAAGCCGGCTTCTACGCTAAAAGCTCCTACGGTAAAAACCGTGGTGGTCAAAGCACCCACCTTCAAGGAGGTCGAGGGACTATTGGCAAAATACACCTGCATAGCCTGCCATAACCCCGATAAGAAGCAGATTGGCCCGTCATATACGGATATCGCGAAACGGAAATATGCCAACGAGAAAATCGTGGAGTTGATTTACAGCCCGCAACCTGCAAACTGGCCCGGCTATGCCACCGAGATGCCACCAATGCCCCATGTGCCAAAAACAGATGCACTCCGGATTGCGGCCTATATCAATTCATTGGCCAACTGATAACGGTAAGCATTTCACCTTCCTTTTCCAATATCCAGTTTCGATTCCACGGGGCTGGATATTTTTTATGGTAAGCGTTGCATTTGCATGTTTCGTATGGTTTAGCTAAGTTTGAATGGATTAGATAACCATTATCGGAAAACAACGCCTAACACATGATGAAATTCATCAAGCATGTCTGGCCATTGGCGATTGCCTTGCTGCTGATTTACGTCTTTCATCATGCTTGGGGCATGCTACCACCGCTGGGTAAGCTCCTCAGTCCCTTCCATGGCTACCTCCAGAATGCTGAGGCCCGTCCCGGAGACAGCGATACGGAAATCGTATTGCCAGGAATAACCGGTGAAGTGGTCGTTCGGTATGACGATAATGCCGTGCCTCACATCTTTGCCCAGAACGATGAGGATCTCTATTTTGCGCAAGGGTACGTGATTGCGCGCGATCGCCTGTGGCAGATGGAATTTTATACGCTCGTTGCAGCAGGCCGCCTCACGGAGGTGGTGGGCGAGGCCGTGCTCGAATACGACCGTTTTAACCGGAGGTTGGGCATGGCACGTTCCGCGGCGGCAATTGCCGAGCGGATGGAAGCTGACACGGTGGCCGGAAAGGCCTTGGAAGCCTATGCGGCGGGTGTAAACGCGTACATCGCCCAATTGGCGTACAAGGACCTTCCGGTCGAATACAAGCTGCTGAATTACACCCCTGAAGCCTGGTCGCCGTATAAATCCATCCTCATGCTGATGAACATGCGCAACACGCTCAATGGCGGCAGCAACGACCTCCGGCTCAGCCAGGTGCTGGCGAAACACGGCCCGGAGGTTGTGGCCGATCTTTTTCCAAGCTATCCCACTGTGGAATCGCCTATTGTACCCGAAGGAACCGCATGGGATTTCGATCCGCTGATGGCTCCGCCCGTGCCTAAGGAGGTTGCAGCCCATCCGGACAGTACCCTGCTGGCCTTTTCGGTTCCCACGCCCCACCCCGAGGTGGGCAGTAATAATTGGGCCATAGGGGGCGAGCGGTCCGCCACCGGTCTGCCTATACTGGCCAACGACCCGCACTTGCAGCTTACGTTGCCCTCCATATGGTACCAGATGCAGCTTTCATCGCCAAGCGTAAATGTATATGGCGTAGCCCTGCCGGGTACACCGGCCATCATTATCGGCTTCAACAAAGATGTGGCCTGGGGTGTTACCAATGTCGGCTCGGACGTCATGGATTTTTATCGCATCCGGTTCCGCGACAGCACCTTTACGGCGTACTGGCATGACGGGAAATGGAAACCCACCACCATGCACATCGAAACATTCCATGTGAAGGGGGGCTCCGAATTGCACGATACCCTGTATTATACCCATCACGGCCCGGTGGTATACCATAAAACGTCAGAAACGGCGTATACCAACCGGATACCTGTGGGCTACGCCATGCGGTGGATAACGAACGAGACCGACGGGGCCGATGTGCTGACGTTCCATTACCTCAACCGCGCCCAAAATTACGATGATTATCGTGCGGCATTGGCCTATTTCACCGCACCGGCACAGAATTTTGTGTTTTCAAGCAACGGTGGAGATATTGCCATCACGTCGAATGGCAAATTGCCACTCAAATGGAAAGGGCAGGGGAAATACCTCCTTGATGGCACACTGGCAGCACACGATTGGCAGGGCTGGATTCCCCGGGAACAGAACCCTACGGTAAAGAATCCACCGCGGGGATTTGTGAGTTCGGCAAACCAATTTCCTGCCGATACCACGTATCCCTATTACCTCGATTGGAAATTTGCCCATCCGAGCCGTGCCCTTCGCATCAACGAGCGCCTGGAGGCGATGCGCGCCGCCACAGCTGATAGCTTACGCGATCTGCAGAATGATAATTTCAACGTGGATGCTAGGCGTGTGTTACCTCGCCTGTTACGGGGCTTGGCTACCGATGATTCCATCCGGCGGTCGGCCGAGTACGACGCCCTCGAACGTTGGGACTACCGAAACGATGCCAATGCGGTAGGCGCGACGATTTTCGAACATTGGTTGGATAAACTATGCGATGCGATCTGGGGCGATGAGTTCGCGCAGGAAGAACAACTGCTGTATCCGAGCCTTGACCGCACATACCAGCTTATCAACAACGAACCCGGAGCGCAATGGTTTGACAATGTGCTTACCGCCGATACCGTTGAAACCATCGACGGCATCATCTGTCAGAGCTTTCGGCAGACCGTGAGCGAATTGCGCGACCGATTCGGCGAAATAGCTGCAGACGATTGGGCCTGGAGCCACGTGAAAAATACGCGTATCCTGCATTTGGTGCCAAACTTCAGGTCTTTCGGGCGCACGGGTGTTGTCATTGGCGGGGGAAGCGGTATTGTCAATGCCACATCGGACACCCATGGGCCATCGTGGCGGATGGTGGTACAACTGGATGGCGAGTGGCCTTCTGCATACGGACTATATCCCGGGGGACAGTCAGGCAATCCCGGTAGCAAATATTACGACAACATGATTGGGCGATGGGCCAATGGTGAATTGGATACGCTGTTGTTCTTGAAAACTGTGGATGAACAGTCGCCAAGGCTGCAACGCGATGTATTATTGAAACCGAAAAATTAAACGCTATGCTTTTCCTTTTTATACTGGTGGTGGGTGCAGTGCTGTCGTTTATAGGTCCGTGGTGGCTGATCGCACCGGTGTGCTTTGTGGGGTGCTGGTGGTTGCCGCACCGTGCTCCGCGTGCCTTTTGGCAATCGGCGGGGGCAGGTGCCCTCTTGTGGGTGGGCTATGGCATATACTTGCTTGCTGCCGCGGGGTCTGACCTGACGGCACAGGTGGCCGGTATTTTCACCGGCGGAGCGTCGTTTGCGACTGGCACGGCCGGTGTTGTGTTGATGCTGACGGCTTCTGTATTGGTGGTGGCTTTGGTAAGCGGTTTTTCCGGTCTGGCAGGTCTGCGCATGAGGCAATTCATGCGGCCACGGCGTGTGTAACCGCCAATATATCCCGTACATTTTGGATACCTGCTACTTTTTTTCGTACATTCGCGGCAATGGCAGTAAAAAAACACCAGAAAATACACATTAAGTCAACGGCGGCAACCGCCAAAAGCCCCCAAATTCCTCCTTCTTACTTTTTTTAATCCGCGCGTTTTTGTTAATCGATGCGTGTGACAGTCGTAACGTTGGTTTTTTTTAGCCAACGTGAGGGATAATTTTATGATAAGAGCAAACGATGGTAGAAAAAAAAGCTGTAAAAATAAAAGTTGAGGATCTTGTATTAATCTTCGGAAAAAATAAGGAAAAAGCACTTGAGTTACTCAGATCCGGTGCGACGAAAAGCGAAATCCTGAGGAAAACTCACTGCACGGTGGGAGTAAATCGTGCAAATTTTGAAATATACGAAAGTGAGTTTTTTGTGCTTATGGGTCTTTCGGGCAGTGGTAAATCGACGCTGCTGCGTTGCCTGAACCGGTTGATTGAGCCCACTGCCGGAAACATCTACATCAATGGTGACGATGTGACGCGCAAAAGCCACAAGGCACTACTGGACGTGCGCCGTACCGAAATGAGTATGGTGTTCCAGAAATTCGGTTTACTGCCACACCGGACCATTCTGGAAAATGTGGCTTTCGGCTTGGAACTCCGCGGAGAAAGTAAAGAGCGCCGTGAGGAAAAGGCACAGAAAACATTGGATACCGTGGGGTTACACGGGTTTGAACATCAATTTCCCGCTCAACTCTCCGGTGGTATGCAACAACGCGTGGGACTGGCCCGTGCACTCACCAATGCACCGGAGGTGCTATTGATGGATGAAGCCTTTTCTGCGCTCGACCCGCTGATCAGAACGGAAATGCAGGATGAGCTTATCGCATTGCAGGATAAGCTTAGGAAAACCATCGTATTTGTAACCCACGACCTGGATGAAGCCATTAAACTGGGCGATCGCATTGCCATCATGAAGGATGGTGTCATCGAACAAATAGGGTCTGCCGAGGAAATACTCACCAACCCGGCTACCGCATACGTCGCCGAATTCGTTAAACAGGTGGATCGCAAAATGATCATTACCGCCGGTACCCTGATGCATAAAAAGCCCACGGTTGTTCGCTTAGGGAAAGATGGTCCGGAAGGGACATTGCGCAAAATGCGAGCTACTGGCCTGGATGTACTCCCGGTGGTCGATGATCAGTATGTATTTAAGGGTTTCGTATGGGTGACTGATGTGATCGCGTGTGCGAAAAAAGGAGCCGAGACCGTACAGGAAATCATCTTAACAGATGTTCCTACCGTCGCCACAGAAGTAACCGTTGAACAAATGTTACCGCTGATTTCTGCCACGAGATCACCCATTGGGGTGGTCGATATGGATTCAAAGCACCTGTTGGGCATCGTGTCTCAAAATGCAGTGGTTATTGAAGCTACGCGATATGATGAACAGGAAATAGCCCATTTGCAAAAGCTCGCTAACAACAATTGATATGGAAAAGACAATCGACATCGGACAATATGTAGCCGTTGCAGTACAGTGGCTGATGGATAACCTTCGCCCCCTTTTTGATTTCATCAAAACCACGGGCAACGCCGGTATTGAAAGCTTGGAATGGATGCTGGTAAGCGTCCCGTTCTATGTGATCATTGCGCTTTTCACGGCAGTTGCCTGGAAGCAAGCCGGCAAAAGCATCGCCACCTTTACACTTTGTGGATTAATGCTCATTTATTTGATGGGCTTTTGGGAAGAGACGATGCAGACGTTGGCGCTCATCATCGCATCGACCGTCATCGCCTTGGTATTTGCCATACCGCTGGGTATCTGGTCGGCCAAAAGCACGACAGCGCGGCGGATCATCAGGCCTATACTCGATCTTATGCAGACCATGCCGGCTTTCGTTTACCTTATTCCCGCGGTATTGTTTTTCAGTATCGGCAAGCTACCCGGCGCTTTTGCCACCATTGTTTTTGCGATGCCACCGGCGGTGCGGCTTACAGCCTTGGGTATAGAACAGGTACCCGGCGATGTGCTGGAGGCGGCACGTTCGCTGGGCGCTACACAACGGCAAATCCTGTTTAAGGTTGAGTTGCCGCTGTCGCTCAAAACCATCCTCACAGGCGTAAACCAAACCATTATGCTATCCTTGTCGATGGTGGTAATTGCCGGTATGATCGCAGCTGGGGGGCTGGGTGAAAAGGTGCTTGAGGGGATCAATAACCTCGATATCGGGCTGGGGTTTGAAAGCGGCCTATCGGTGGTTATTCTGGCGATTATTCTCGATCGGATTACACATGCCTTTGGCAGCAAGGGGCTAAAACACTAAGAAATGAAGCTATTACGGTTGGTAGGTATAGGTGTGGTATGCGTTGCGTTGAGTAGTTGTGGCGAACGTTTTACCAAACGCATCAGTATGGGGATGGTCACGGGCTGGGCCGAGGGTAATGCCATGACGATGGTTACGCAGGCATACCTCACGGAAAAGGGTTACCACGTGGTTACCCAAAAGGCGGCACCAAACCTCTTATTGGCATCGATGGACAATGGGGATACGGACATTTTCATGAATGTGTGGCTGCCTACCACCCATGGCGAAAAGGTGGCCCCGTTTGACAAGATACGTAGTGCAGGGATTAACTATGAAGGCGCACAGTTGGGGCTGGTGGTACCCACCTATGTAGACATCGAGACGATCGAGGAGCTGAACGACCACCGCGCGCAATTTGGCGGTAAAATTGTCGGTATCGAGCGAGGTACTGGAATGGCCGCTTATACCGACAGTGTGCTGATTGCTTATGCGCTGGATTATGAGCAATTGAATTCGTCTATGGTGGCTATGGCTTCCGAACTTCAGAAGGCGGTGGATGAGGATCGATGGATTGTGGTTACTGGCTGGGAACCGCACTGGTTGTTCGGCCGGTTTGACCTGAAGTTCCTGGAAGACCCCAAAAAAATCTATGGCGATGCGGAACACATCGAGACGTATGTCCGCGAAGATTTAGACGTCGATTTCCCTGATGTATACCGGTTCCTTGAACATGCATTTTTTGAGAAGGAAGTCATGTCCGATTTGCTCATGAAGATGGAAGCCAGTGATAACCAGAAAGAGACGGCAAAACAATGGGTGGAAGAACATCGGGAGCTGGTTGAATCATGGTGGCGGGGCGGCGACAGATCGACCCCTAAAACAATTCCCTCCGTTTAAGTGTTATTCCAGAAAAACCAATTACTGCCATGGATACACATTGCGTACTAAAAACACTTGGAATAATAACGGTCTGCATTGGAATTGCAGCCGGCTGTGTGGCTCAAAATCCGGAAAGCCAGGGAGAGCTGGATAAAAAAGTCGAAGCGTTTTTACAGAAAAATAAAGGAACATGGCAGGACCTGAACGTGCCATACAACGACGGGCAGGTATTGCACGACCTGATTGTAGACAATGGCTATACGGCGGCCTTGGAAATCGGTACCTCCACCGGCCACTCAACAGTATGGATCGCTTGGGCGCTGAGCAAAACGGGGGGCAAGCTCGTAACCATAGAACTGGATGAAAATAGGCAGCGGCAGGCAAAAGCCAACGTGGAAGCGGCAGGCCTGTCGGCATTCGTGGATTTCCGGTTGGGGAACGCACACGACTTGGTGCCGGAAGTGGAAGGCCCGCTTGACTTTGTGTTTTCTGACGCAGATAAGGATTGGTACATCCAGTATTTCAAGGATGTGGACCCGAAACTCAAACCAGGGGGCCGCTTTACCGCCCATAACGTACTGCAGTCGATTAGCGGTATCCGCGAATACCTGGAGTTTGTAAACAACCACCCCGGATATGAAACCCATATAGACAACACGAGTAGCTCGGGGATTGCGGTAAGCCTTAAAAAATAGCTGTCTGTTCTGATGTCGTGTTTCTTGTTCAAGAAAACGGAATAATTTGTTTTTTGAGTTTTCAAGGTACAACACCTGGTTTATTAACCTAAACGGCAGCTTTTTTTGCAATTCGTAAATTAATTTGAATTGTTAGGAATCCTAACTATATTTGGGTCGGCGATGTTGCCGACTGACAATTAAACACATTAAAAGATGAGCAAATCAGTTTTTTATCATGCCGGGTGTCCGGTTTGTGTAAGCGCGGAACAGGACATTATCAATCTTATCGGAGCGGAGAAGGTGGAAGTAGTTCACCTTGGCGAAGACCGTAAGCGGATTGAAGAAGCCGAGGCGGCCGGAGTCAAATCCGTACCAGCATTGATTACGCCGCAGGGAAACGTACTGCACATCAATTTCGGTGCGTCCATGGCGGATGTAAGAGGTTAGTACACGAAGTAACCAGGTTAGAAAGGGAGAAGGTGCCCTGTTTCAGGGCATCCTTTCCTCAACTGAAATGGATAACACAAAACACCATATAATATGCAGGTATCGGTTTGGGATACATACGTGGTAAAGCGGGATGGCAGTACCATGCACTTTGATATCATTGTTCCCACAGCAATGACGAATACAGAGACCATATACGGTTATGGACAAACCTATTTAGCGAGCAAAGGCCAAGCCGGGCAACCACTTACTTCCAACGAGTGCAGGTTCTGCCATGTCGAGACCGTGCGGCCGGAATGGGAGCTGGCTATTCAGGAACGTGGTTATTATGTTTATGAAATGGAAAACTGTGACGGATGAATCGATCTGATTTTGACCTCGGCCAACAGAACCAAAGCACCGATAGCAAAATAGTTGCCTCCCTTGAGCGGATTGCGCAGGCTTTCCGGGTATTGTTGTGGAATGAAAGCAAAACAAACGGTTTAAGCCCCATACAGATGCAGGTGCTGATTTTCCTATTGCATCACGGTGAGGAAATGCGGAAAGTAAGCTACCTCGCTTCCGAATTCAATATGACCAAAGCGACGATAAGTGATACCGTGAAAGCGCTGGAGCAGAAAGGGCTGATTTCGAAGGAATATGACCAGTACGATACGCGGAGCTACTGTATTCACCTTTCAGCAGCAGGGAAAGCGATAGCGGGCCGGACCGCCCTGTTTACGAAGGAGCTGAAAGCCCCTATCGAACTATTGGATGCGGATGATAAGGAAAATCTGCTGTTGAGCTTAATCGGCATTATCCGCCACCTAAACAAGACCGGTATAATTACCATACAGCGAATGTGTTTCACTTGTTCGCATTACCGCCCCGGCCCGGGAGGAAACGGTCACTTTTGCCAATTGATTAACCAGTCGTTAGCACCAACCGAGCTGCGTGTGGACTGCCCTGAACATTTGCCGATGTGAACCTCACGATAAGGAACCCGCTGATACCGTATCCCCCCCGAACTATAGCAGTGTATACCTTTGTTGCAACTCAAGGGCGATAAATACCTAATTTGGTGTATTGCATGGCGTTTTTTTTGCGGCGACCTTTGTTTGCATAATGACCAGGAAAAATGTAAGTACCCCCTTTGGGGGGTTGTATAGTGAGCAAAAGGCCTATACTTTTACACCATATTGATTATTAACTATTTAAAGTAACACACTATGAATTACTTAGGTAAGCATGCCGTGCGTAGAACGCTGGCACTGTCGATTGCATCGATTGCTGTGATTGCGACATCTATGAGCAGCTGCAAAAAGGCAAGCCCGATTGGGGCTAGGGGATGCGATGATGTCTTAAAGATGAGCGAAGCTTTTTCAAAAGCGATAAATGCGTTTTCTGAAGACCCCAGCGTGGCCAATTGCGATAAAATGAAAAAAATTGGCGTGGATTACCTTAAAGCCGCCCAAAATTGCAATTTGTATCCGGAGTATAAAAAAGCTGCGGAAGATGCGATTGCGGACTGGAAAGATATGGATTGCAGCGAATTTGCCGATAACTAAGTTTCGGCAAATTTCGCTGGCCAAAACCTTAGACACCAGCCTCACGGATAACCGCGAGGGTTTTCCTGAGCCCAGTTTCGGCTACTTGCTGTAGGTCCTGTTTCCAATATTCAGGATTGTACAGCTCCAAAGAAACGCACTTGTCAAAGCCGATCGCCTTGAGATCGCGAAGTATCTTCGTTAGCGGCAAGATCCCATCACCGGGATATACCCGATGGCTGTCGTCCAATTGGTCGATAGCGGGTGTAGCCGGTGCGTCGGAAAACTGGAAGATGGCGATGCTTTTCCCACTGATCAGGGGTAGCCCTTCAAAGCCTCCCTCTGAAATATGCATATGGTAGGTGTCTGGTATGACCATGGCATCCGGATGGTTGGCATCCAACGCGACAGCCATTGCCTGACCTAGCGTTTTCAAGGGGAAATATTTAACAAAGACCAATGCGGCTTGGAGGTCATAGTCATTTTTTGCCATTTCAATCAGGTCACGGTAGCGGCGGGCTACCCATTGCTGGTTGTAGTTGTCGCCCACGGTGTTGGGGATGGTCTGTATATGCTGGGATCCGATGTCGGCGGCCATACGCATTCGCCGGCGGGTATCTTTGAGTGACTCCTCGAACAACTCGGGTGTCGGCGGCAATGCATTCCACAAGCCGATGATACTGGGTACAAAAAGGCCGAGGTCCTTGATTTCCTTGCCCAAATCCTTGAGGTTTCCGCCGCCGGCTTCGAACTCCTCCAGTTCACCGTCCCATGGCTCGATGGCATCGTAACCCGCCTTGGCTGCAATCTTGACTTTTTCACGTAGTGAAGCCGGCCGAACCGTAGCGGTATCCAGGCAAATGGGCCACGGGCTTACGCCATTTTGATAACGCTTTTGCGCGATGGGTTGTGCTGCCCGTGTTGCCGGGCTGGCTAATAGGGCGCTGGAAGCTGCGCCTAACGCGATGAATGCTCTTCTATCCATTGGCTTTGCTAGTTGTACGGGATAAAGGTAGGGAATTAATTGCACTTTCCGGAGCTATGGCTGCCTCGGAAAATCATGAAAATTGCTATGTTTGCAGCATGAGCAAGCGGTTACAGCAGCTGACTGAATTTCTTAAGGAGAGCCCGGACGATCCTTTTTTAACCTATGCATTGGCTACGGAGTATCTTAAATTGGGATACACCGACGACGCACTCCATCATTATGAAGCGTTGGTAAGCAACCATCCGGACTATGTGGGAACCTATTACCACTTGGGTAAGCTGTACGAAACCCTGGGGCGACAAGCGGATGCGGTCGTTACCTACGAACTGGGCATGCATGCCGCACGCAAAAAGCGAGACATGCACGCACTGTCTGAGCTGCAGGCCGCTTACCGCATGGCTACGGGTGAAGAAGACGATGATTAAGCAGTTCCGGGATTGCTGACGTCAGCACTTCCATCATGTGTTCGCCCATGATTCCGCTCGGTATAACTCGCTTTGTCGATAACTTCATCGACGTCTGTAGGTGTTTCGTCTGTTTTTTTATCGGTGGTGTTTTCCGCATCGAGCTCCTTGTTTGTATAGCGCTCGTCCGCCGGTGTCCCGCTGAATGGTTTTTTCGGATCCATGTGTTCCTCCTTTTAGTTGGTACTATAAGGTTAACCACGAATGCATCCAGTTGTTTGGACGGGTTGGAATTATGCTTTTTCTAAACAGAGTGTTCGCAATTTCCCGACGACGAAGTCGATTTCCTCCCGCGTGTTATTTTTGGAGAATGAGAAGCGGACGCATGGCCGCTCATTATCGGCATGGATGGCATGCAACACGTGCGATCCAATAGCTGACCCCGAGCTGCATGCGCTTCCACCCGAAGCGGAGATACCCGAAATATCCAGATTGAATAGCAGCATATCAGCCATGTCGGTACATGGAAAGGATGCATTCAGCACGGTATATAAACTGTTTTCGCGCGTAATGTCGCCGTTAAACTGAATACCATGGATATGCATTTTCAATTGCCCGATCATATAATCCTTAAGGCCTTGGATATACTGCTGGTGCTCGGCCATCTGGGCATAGCAGATTTCGAGCGCCTTGGCAAGCCCCACGATGCCGTACACATTTTCGGTACCACCGCGCATGTTGCGTTCCTGCGCGCCGCCATAGATGAACGGTTTTATTTTGGTATGGTGGTTTACATATAGGAATCCTACACCTTTCGGACCGTGGAATTTATGGGCTGCGCCCGTTACAAAGTCGATCTGCAGCTTGGTGAGGTCATGCACATAATGTCCCATGGTTTGTACGGTATCGGAGTGGAAAATGGCCTGGTATTGTTTACAGAGCGCCGATACATATTCGATGTCGGTGATGGTGCCGATTTCATTGTTAGCGTGCATGAGGGATACAAAAGAGCGCGGGTTTTCTTTTAGCAGCTGCTCCAACTGGCGTAGGTCCACATTCCCCTTGCCGTCCACCGATAGCAGGCTAAGCCGGATGGTGCCATTTTTTTCGAGTTCTTCAAGTGTATGTAGCACCGCGTGGTGTTCCAGTGGCGAGGTAATGGCATGCATGATGCCATGGTCGATGATACCCCGCACGATCGCTGTATTGTCCGCTTCGGTACCACCCGAGGTGAAAAATATCTCCGCCGGCGAGACGTTGAGCAGGCCAGCAACCGTTTTCCGGGCTTTTTCTACGATGGTTTTTACCTTCCGCCCATGCGCATGGATGGATGAAGGGTTGCCGTAATTTTGTTCCATGGTAGCCACCATGGCAGCGATGACCTTAGGGTCGATCGGCGTGGTAGCCGCATTGTCCAGATATACTTGCATGGTGCAAAGGTAAAAAAAAAGCACCGGATGGTGTCCGATGCTTTGGTAATATTCAACGAATTGAAAGGGCTTATCGCTGGCCCGGCAGGTACACTTGGAAGCCAAGGCCCACATTGAGCCCACTTGCTTTCTCAGCGCCGGAAACCGTTGCCTTACTGTAATTGTATCCCAGTGTTGCCTCTAGTGCAACGCTTTGGGTAATGAAATGCGCATAGCCTACATTGGCACCTAAAGCGAGGGTAGCGCCCGATCCCAATGAGCTTCCGGCAAGGCCAACATCACCCTGTGCGAAGAAGCGGCCTGACGCACTCGAACCTTCGGGGAAGTAATACCGCACGAAGGGGGCCACACCGTATCCCCACACAGCGTCAGCATCAGGAGCTGTGTATACTGACCCTGTCAACCCCACACCCAGCGCGACACCGTCTGAAATGAAATACCCCGCACGAGGATTGACGCTCAAGCTGAAGCTTTCCCCTTCGAAGCTATACCCGAGACTTCCGAGGCTTCCGCCTACGATCCAGTTCCCTTGCTGGACGGGGGTAATACCTACGTTGGCCGATGTTTGTGGCCGATTGACATCCTGTGCATTCACCGCGAATACGCCGGCTAAGAATAATGCTGAAAATAAAAATACACGTTTCATGGTCTTTCGTTTAAATGTAAATGTTTATGTTATGTCTTTTAACTAGTTGTTTAAATAACACAAAACGTGCCACATTGTTTAATACGGGGGAGTAATTGGCGTAAGCTAATTGGCGGTCAGGCGGATGAATAACTCCTCAAGGGTATTGTCGGTATACCTGCTCCCCAGTTCAACCAGTGGGAAATCGGCCACAATTTGCCCCTTATGTATGATAATCACGTCGTCGCACACGGCCGCTACTTCTTGCATGATATGGGTAGATAGCAAAAGGGTTTTTTCGCAGGCGAGGTTTTTAATCAGCGAACGGATGTCTTGCAGTTGGTTGGGGTCTAGCCCGGAGGTCGGCTCGTCAAGGATCAGGATATCCGGGTCGTGGAGGATGGCTTGTGCCAGGCCAACCCGTTGACGGTATCCCTTCGATAGTTGGTGGATTTTCTTATGCTGCTCAGCCGCGAGGCCGGTCATGACAATGACCTCGGTGATCCGTTTGTCGCAGTTGGCAATGCGGTGCAAACCGGCTAGGAAGGCGAGTGCTTCGCGTACGTACATGTCGTGGTAAAGCGGGTTATCTTCCGGCAGGTATCCCATTCGGCCGCGGGCAGCAAAGCGATTTTTGCTGATGTCTATGCCAGATAAAGCGGCATACCCGGACGTGGGCGTGAGGCTGCCAGAGAGAATTTTCATGGTCGTCGTTTTCCCAGCGCCGTTGGGGCCCAGGAAGCCCAATACCCGGCCCGGCTTCGCTTCGAATGAAATGCCTTTTAAGGCGTGATCTGTGCCATAGTGTTTATGAAGGTCGGTTACTTGGATAGACATGGTGGGGTGTCATTTGATAAAACGGGACGTCAGTTTATGGGCAGCGCGGTAAGTGCGCAACGCTTTGCCGGCTTCTTGCGGCCTGTCTGTCGAAAGAATGTCGGCCCCGGATTCTACGAGGCGGGTGTAAACCGTGTCGCCACGGACAGCGGCCTGTTTGTCGATGTTCCCAATCGTGCCCAATATGCAGAGGATGCCGTGGTCATGCAACAGGTCATATACCGCCGGGGCGACATTGGTCGTTCCCACGAATGCGACAAGCCGATTATCGGGAATGCTGCGGTCGTTGAGCCTAAGGAGATCTTCGCGGGAGCGTATGGATGCTGATATCATTAAATCGGGAGCCAACTGGTGTACCATGGCCGCTTGTTCTGCATTGTAAGTGATGACCACGCTGTAGGCTTGTGCTTGGTTACGCTGAATGGCATCGATGACCAGGGGATAGGGTACTCCTCGTTTCACATCGATGGTGAAGACCACTTTGCCTGCCCCCCATTGGAGGGCTTCATCGAGGGTCGGAATACGGTAGGGGGTGGTTTTTCCGTTGGGGTCCTTGAGGTGTAGATCGTTCAGGTCCGAAAAAACCATATCGGCCACCTTCCCCGAACCGGTGGTGGTACGGCCGAGTGTTTCATCATGCAGCAACACGAGTATCGAATCGCTGGTCATCTGAACGTCGCATTCGATAATGAGCGGCTGGTAGCGATAGCTGTTTTCGAATGTTTCAATGGCGTTTTCGGGGAACCCTGTTGTCGGCCCACCGCGGTGTGCGCTAATCAGGGGATACCGATTCTCGGTATACGTCAAAAAACGGTATAGCTCGTCTACCGATGCCAGTTTGATATCGCGTGCTGCGTTTCGGTATTCGCCGCTACCGACGCTGGCAGGTATGCAGGCGGCAGCGAGGGCAATCAGCGCGAGGACCAGAAACGGAGGTGTGCGGCGAATCATAAAGCGAATTTGTGATAGATAAACCGGATAAAGATAACGATTTGTCGTTTAAAATCACTTCGATAGGCTAATCAAGTCGTCCAATCGCATGGAAAGCTGGTCTACGATGTGGGTGGCCTGCTGGTAGTGGGGGGTTCGGTCGGCGAGTTTGGCGGTGATATCGTCAAGCAACGCTTTTCCGGTGAGTCCGCCCAAGGCGGGGCGTGCGGCGATATCGGTTTGCATGAGCCTGCTCCACAGTGCTTTGGGAGGCACGCAAAGGTAAATGGTCTTGCCGGTTTTGTTCATCCAGGCCATGTTATCGAAGTAGCAGGGTGTACCGCCGCCGGTGGCGACAACAACCGGTTGTTCGAGCGGCAGGTTCTTGAGCACGCGGCTTTCCAGTGTCCGGAAAGCGGTCTCGCCGTGCTCGGCAAAGTATTGGGGGATTGGCATGCCGGCTTCATCGGCAATTTCTTCGTCGAGGTCAATAAACGCCCGTTCGGTTTTAAGTGCGAGCTTACGGCCCCAGGTTGTTTTGCCACTTCCCATGAAGCCGATGAGGAAAATTGGCTTGGTATCATTCATCTTGATAGGCTTTTTTGAAATACCGGTTGTCTAATGTGTCAAAATCGGGTAATGTGTTGTAATGCCATTTGTCGATTACCGAGCCGTTCCGTAATAGCAACATACCGGGATTGGCCCGTACCATGCTTTTGAGGGGGACGGCATCGGCATAGAATATCTCGGTAAGCAGGTGTAGTTCCCGGCTGATTTGCTCGGCTTGCTGCGTGCCACTCGCGGTAAGTAGGATGGCGCGGATGTTGTATGCTTCAGTAACCTCGGTGACCAGCTCATTGATGTGGTGTAATGCATCGAGGTTGGTTTTATCGAGGTTCCATGCCACCACGACTAGGTTGTAGTAGGGGTTTTCAATAAGTTGTTGGGTAACATCCTCTCCGTTAGCATCGCTGACGAGCAGGTCGGGTATGGGTACCTGGTAGCCTTTCTTGACCAGCTTGCTTTCCGGGTCGCCGATGATTTCCCAGTTTTCGTCTTTCCAAAGCTCGTCGGCCAGATAAACCTTGTCTGATACCTGTTTTTCCGCGCCCGAAGTCTTATGGCGCAGGGTGTAGATGATGTCGTATTGATCGCCCACTTCGCCTTCGGGTAGCGTCATCAGTGCGGGAAGGTTATTGCCCTTTTTGTAGGGGAGGAAATCAATAAACGGCAAATAGTTGACGGTGTAGATGCCGATGCCTACCGATGCGATAATCAATACCACAGTTAGGAAGGCCCGGGTGCCTTTATTGGAAATAAGGGGGCGGATGGCATTCCGGTTGAAAAAGATAATCAGAATAAGCGCCAACAGCACCACATCTTTACCGAACGACTGCCAGGGAGTGAGGGGAATGGCATCGCCGAAACAGCCGCATGAGGTGACTACCTCGAAAAAGGCAGAATAGAAGGTGAGAAACGTGAAAAAAAGGATGAGTAACAACAAGCCCCAGGCGACTGTGCGCCCCCAGAAGCCGAGTAGGAGCAGTGCACCGAGCAGGATTTCCAGCCCGCAGATGGCAATAGCGATTGTGACGGCGTAGTCATTCAGGAAGTGGGTGCCGAAGACGTGGAAATATTCTTCGAGCTTATAGCCGAAACCGGTTGGATCGTTGGCCTTGATTAATCCAGAGAAAATGAAGAGGAGTCCGGTGAATAGCCGTGCAAATGCGAGCAGGTAATTCGTACGTGCGTTTGGGGTAGTTGTGGTATACATGGTCTTATGCTTAAGGTTTGCTATCGGCTACGCCGAGTTTGATCAGCGCAAAAACGGCATAGTTCAGCATATCCTGGTAGTTTGCTTTTACACCTTCGGAAGCAACGGTTTGGCCGTCGTTGTCTTCGATCTGCTTTACACGGTAGATTTTTGTGAGGATGAGGTCGGTGAGCGACGTAAGCCGCATATCGCGCCATGCTTCCCCGTAATCGTGGTTTTTGGCAAACATCAGTTCCTTGGTTTCGCGAACGGCTTGTTCGTATTGCTGTTGCACGGCTTCGGCCGGCAGTTGTTCATTTACGCTGGTGCCCAGTTGCAGTTGCAGGATGCCAATTACGCAATAATTTACAATTCCGATGTATTCGTCGGTGACCCCTTCGCCAACTTTGGATACTTTTTTTTCTTCGAGGGTGCGGATGCGTTGCGCCTTGATGTATAGCTGGTCGGTAATAGATGCGGGACGCATGATGCGCCATGCCGTGCCGTAATCGGCCGTCTTTTTTGCGAATAATTGCTGGCAATGCTCGATAATACGATCGTATTGTGCTGATGTATCCATGATATTGGCAAAGATAAAAGAATTTGGTGAACTGCTGATGTGTCGATGTGCTGACGTACTGATTGTTTATCAAACGAATTTTAGCTAAGTTTGTCATCCAACAACAAGATGAGATGATGAAGAAGATCATATTTCCAGCTGCTGCGGCCTTTTTGCTGCTCGCTGCCTGTAACGGTGGTGGCAGTGATACCGCTGAAATCGACAGATTGCGCGACGAGGCGATCGCTATTCATGACGAAATTATGCCCCAAATCAGTGCGTTCGATCGGAACACGGTGAAAATCGACTCCCTGTTGTCTAGTTTGCCGGAATTGAAAGCGACAAACCCGGATATTGACACCGCGCAGGTACGCACGGATTTGTCTGGCCTGAAAGACCGCCTCGATGAGGCAACCAATGCGATGATGGATTGGATGACGAATTTTGAGGTCGACCCACAAGATAAATCGGCTGCTGAAATTAAAACGTACTACGAGCAGGAAGTGGAAAAGGTGAAAGACATGAAGGTGCTCTTTGACGATGCGGCCAAGGAAAGTGCTGAAAAGTTAGCGCAATTCTGACCGCCATGCGTATTCCCTCGTTACTGGTGGGCGCCTATGTGCTTAGCAGTGTGTTAGCCTGCCAACAGGCCACGAATACGACGTTGCCCATCTTGGGGTCCCGCGAACCGGTGACCAAGGTTGTAGATGGTCAAACTGTTACAGATACCGTGTACCACAGCATCGCCGATTTCCGGTTGCTCAACCAGGATAGCGTCTTCATCGATAACCATGCGTTCGATAATGGCGTTTATATTGCTAATTTTTTCTTTACCCATTGTCCCAGTATTTGTCCCACTATGCAGCGTAACCTGCTGAAAGTGTACGAGAAATACAAAGGCGACGAAAGGGTCCGGTTCCTTTCACACAGTATCGATTTCCGCTATGACTCGCCAAGTGTACTCAAAACGTATGCGGAGAAATTGGGGGTTACCAACGACCAGTGGCAGTTTGTAACCGGTAGTAAGGCCGCTATTTATGGTCTCTCCGATAGTTATATGGTGTACACGAAGGAAGATGCCGATGTGCCCGGTGGTTATGACCACTCCGGCCATTTACTGCTGGTAGACCAGAATAGGCATATCCGCGGGGCTTACGATGGCACCAACGATGCACAGGTGCAGCTGCTCCTTGATGATTTGGCAACGCTGCTGAAAGAGATCCAAGACTGATGCGCAATCGCTATTTGTACTTTTGCGTGGCATTACTGTCAGTATACCTAGTATTCCATTCGTGCCAGAGCGAACAGGCCATCCGAACAGCACAATATACCGTAAACGGACAGAAGGTGTACACCACCCATTGCCAAAATTGCCACGGGGCACGTGGCGAGGGGCTCGGTAGTCTGTACCCACCGCTTACCGATAGCACCTTCCTGATCACCCATCGGGAGCAACTTGCGTGCATGGTGAAATACGGGGTGTCGGGCCCACTTGAGGTGAACGGTATCGTCTTTGACACGGAAATGCCCGCCAATCCGACGCTTTCACCCATCGAAATCGCGTACGTGCTTACCTACATCGGTCATTCGTTTGGTAACTCGATGGATATGTTTACGTTGGAAGAGGTTCAGGCAGGGCTTGCTGCTTGCCGGGACAAGGATGCCTTGAAAAAATAAATCACATCACCAACTCTTGGAAGAGACGCCCTAGGGTCGCTTCGGCCGACACACACAGTCCGGGGTGTACAGCCGATGTTTGGATGACTGTGCTCCGCTTGGCGGTAAGCCACCGGAAGCGTTCAGCCATCGGCAGTGCGGCAATGGGGCCAGCCGTTCGATTACCGCTGCACACCTGTTCAAACGCGCGTAGGTAGGCTTCTAACTCTTCCATGGGTATCGGAAGGCGAAATGCTTGGAGTCGCGGACCATCCAATGCGTACCGCATCACAAGTGAACGCTGCCCGCGGCAGTACAGCACCACTCCGATATTCATGAACTCTTCGCGCTCGACCCGCGGCACCAGTCGGATAACAGCGTACTCAAACAATTCTTTTCCGGGCATCTTTCGCTTCGTTAACAAAAACTTCCGATGCAGCCACGCGCATCGTTAAAAACTGTCGGTAGACTTCCCGCGCCTCCGTAGGCGATTGCTCGCCTGTATCCGCCAACCACTCGTTTGGAATCTGCTGTACAATGTACTCAATTACCGGCTCTGTTAGTTTGCTTTTCAGTATCTTATCTGCCATATCAAGCTCATCTGCCCACGCGAGTAGCACATGGTCTTTTACGCGGACGAACGGCTTAACCGCCTGTACTTTCCAATCGTCCCAAGTATGGTGGAAATAGAGGGAGGCGCCATGGTCAATGAGCCATAGCTCGTTGTGCCACATCAGCATATTCGTATTTTTCGCGGTTCGGTCCACATTGGTAAGCAGGCAGTCCAGCCAAACAATCTGCGATGCTAATGCCGCGTCCGGCCGGGTTACTGCAGGATCAAACGTAATTGCGCCTGAGAGGTAATGCAATGCTAGGTTAAGTCCGGTGCTGGCCCGCAGTAGATCCTGGATTTCCTCGTCTGGCTCAGTCCGTCCGAAGGCCTCGTCGAGTTGAGCAAATACAATTTCCGGAACGCGGAATCCCAAGACGCGCGCAATTTCACCACCCAGTAGTTCGGCGATGAGCGCCTTGCTGCCCTGTCCCGCGCCGCGGAATTTAAGCGCATAAAGGAAACCGTCATCTGCCTCCACGATGGCCGGCAGCGATCCGCCTTCCCGCAGTGGCGTCACGTAACGGGTTACCTGTACCGTTCGTATTGTTGAATTATTCACGTCTCAAACTTAGCTAAATATATCGTTGGCTCTGCTGTCATTGCGCATTTTTTCATTGCAGAGATATCAAAAATCAGTACGTTCCGTATAGAATTCCTCGTGGTCACCGTTGTGTACTTCGATGACACCGGCAACAATCAGGTTCACGAGGATACGCCGTGTTCTCCGGCGCGACAGTTGGAGGTGATCGCATAATTCGGGTAGGTGCGCGCGGGGGTGCGTTTGCATGTATTCCATCAACGCTTTTTCTTTTTCGGTATAACTGAACCGCACACCCTCAAGACGGTTACTTTGGCGCAATACATCCACAACTACCTTCCCAGCCAGTAGACTCTTGTCGTCGACCCGCACATACACCCACCATTTCCCGCTATCGTCCAATGCATAGTGCGGTTTTAGATCACTCTCCGCAACTTCAGCAACCAATACCAGCTTGTCGTCGACATACAGTTCGGTGAAGTGCAGCTCGATGGCCGGGCGGCAATATTGCTGTCCGGCCCGGTGGAGCATGTATTTTTCCTCTTCTTCGCTCTTTACCCCTTTAATGGTGCCATCATCGGCCACGCCCACCAGTAACTTGCCTCCTTTGGTGTTGGCAAAGGCCACCAGCGTCTTCGCAATCTTACCGCAGTTGCTGATCCTGTTTTTGAAATCAAGCCGTTCGCCTTCGCCTTCGAATATCAATGCTTTGATGGTCACGCCTACTATCCGCTTATAACGTACTTGTTTGCTGTTTCGCCCCCTGGTACCGGGCATCGCGGATGTACACTTCGTTGTGCATGATGGCGCAGGTGTCGCCGTTGCAATCCACGATGGTGATGGGGTACGATTTTACGATTTTGCCATGCTGGGCCAGTGCCGCTTCAACCTCGCGAATATCGCTTTCATCGAGCGAAATCCGGAAAAACAGTGCAGTACGGCCAGGTTTGACGTACTGGATGGTTGCACTCTTGAGCCACACCACCGTCTTGAATCCTTTTCGTTGCAACCGTTGGTCAAATAGTAGCGCAAAAAAGGGGTCGGCAGCGGCAAAGATGGTACCACCGAATATGGAACCGTTATAATTGCGGTTCAGCAAACTACGATTGATCTTGACTTCCACGCCGGTAAACCCTTTCTCAAACCGTCGTACCCATATCCGCTGGAAAAAGAACGGTGGGTATAGCCGCATGACCCATTTCAATGCATTTTCCGAAAGTAGCATATATCCACTAAGGTAACCACAAATTTTGGAAGAAGGAAAATTTGTTATTTTAGCACCATAAATCGTTAGGTAATGACCAAAGAAAACCTGACCAACACCAGAAATGCATGGCTGTTGGTTATTGTAGCAGCGTTAGGCTATTTTGTTGATATTTATGACCTTGTCATTTTTTCCATCGTTCGGGTACAGAGCTTCCATGATATCGGTGTTCCGGAAGCATCTATGCGTACGGATGGCGAGTATGTGCTGAATATGCAGATGGGTGGATTGCTGCTCGGCGGACTGTTATGGGGCGTATTGGGCGATAAGATTGGCCGCATCAAGGTGCTGTTCGGCTCGATTTTGATGTATTCGGTGGCTAACATTGCCAATGGGTTGGTACAGGATATCCATTCTTATGCGATTATCCGCTTCATTGCCGGGGTTGGCCTGGCCGGTGAGCTGGGAGCAGGCATTACGCTGGTAAGTGAAGCGATGAATAAGAACAAACGCGGATATGGAACGATGATTGTGGCGTCTGTAGGGGTGTTGGGGGCTATTGCCGCCTATTATGTTTCGGAATTTTTTGATTGGCGAAATGCGTATTTTGTTGGCGGTGGAATGGGCTTGTTACTCCTTATTTTACGTGTGGGGACGTTTGAATCGGGTATGTTTAAGAAGCTATCGGCAAAACCGATTGAGAAGGGGAAACTGAGCATGTTGTTTACAGATTCCGCGCGCTTCAAACGTTACGTTTATTGCCTACTCATCGGTTTGCCGATTTGGTTTGTGGTAGGTATCCTGATTACACAGGCCCCTGAATTCGGAAAAGCATTGGGTGCACCGGTTACACTGAGTGCCGGGAAGGGAATCTTGTTTACCTACTTGGGGCTGTCATTGGGCGATATGGCTGCCGGTTTGTTTGCCCAGCTTACTAAGTCGCGACGGCTGGCGGTGTTTACGTTCCAGCTTATGATCATTGCGTCGTCGATATGGTACTTAAGCAGCGAGGGAATTACCGAAGAGCGATTCCATTGGATCGCCTTTTTCATGGGGATAGCCATTGGCTACTGGGCGACGTTCGTGACCATTGCTTCGGAACAGTTCGGTACCAACCTCCGCGCCACCGTGACGACCACCGCTCCGAATTTTGTGCGGGGAGCACTGATTCCATCGACCTTTCTTTTTGAGTTTTTCGTGCGGCGCACCGACATCGTTACCGCCGCTTACATCATGATTTTTCTGCTTACCGGTATTGCGATATTTGCTATCAGTCGGTTAAAGGAGAGTTTTGACCGGGATTTGGATTTCGTTGAGTGATTATCGTTTAGGGCATTTCTTGCAACGTTTACCACGTTTGTATTTCTTGCAGCACTTCTTGAAATCACATCCACATCCCTCATGGTAAGGGTTCAATCCTTTGAAATACCGTGGGTCGGTAGCGCAGGCGCAGGCCGCTTCCTGACCCGACAAAAGTGAATGCTCCTCTAACATGGCGGGACAAAGGTATGTTTTATTTAGAAAAATTCCAATTAAGGCGGCTGGATTTTTACGTTCTGCTATTTCGATTTGCAGGGTTAGGGCAACTTTCGTAACTTGTCGACATCCCGATTTACGGGTGTTAACCAATTAGACGGCGGGTATGATCAATAAGGTAGTAACCAATGTGGAGGCGGCGATTGCCGGAATAACTGAGGGAATGACGTTGATGTTGGGTGGTTTCGGTTTATGTGGCATCCCTGAAAACTGCATCCACGAAATTGCGAAGCAAGGGATCTCGGGGTTGACCTGCATTTCCAACAATGCCGGGGTGGATGACTTCGGGATAGGTTTGTTGCTCCGGAAACGGCAAGTGAAAAAGATGATCGCCTCTTACGTGGGTGAAAATGCGGAATTTGAACGCCAACTGCTTACGGGCGAATTGGAAGTGGAGTTGGTGCCACAAGGTACGCTGGCTACCCGGTGCATGGCAGCGGGCTACGGAATGCCTGCCATATATACGCCCGCAGGCGTAGGTACCGAGGTCGCCGAGGGAAAGGAAGTACGTAATTTTGGTGGAAAAGACTATTTAATGGAGATGGCGTTTGAAGCCGATTTCGCGATCGTGAAAGCATGGAAAGGGGATACCGCCGGAAACTTAGTGTATCGGATGACCGCGCGCAATTTCAACCCCATCATGGCTATGGCTGGTAAAATTACCATTGCCGAAGTGGAAGAACTGGTACCAGTAGGGGAATTGGACCCCGACCACATCCACACCCCCGGTATTTACGTGCATCGGATTTTCCAGGGTACGGACTATGAAAAGCGGATTGAGCAGCGGACGGTTGTTTGATTTAAAAAAAAGGCATGTTAGACAAGAACGGAATCGCAAAACGGATCGCAAAAGAAATAAAGAACGGTTACTATGTGAACCTGGGGATTGGCATTCCGACGTTAGTGGCAAACTATATCCCGGAAGCCATCGACGTGGTACTCCAATCCGAAAATGGCTTGCTGGGCATGGGCCCGTTTCCCAAGGCAGGTGAGGAAGACGCCGACCTCATTAATGCGGGTAAGCAAACCATCACCATGTTGCCGGGGTCGGCGGTCTTTGATTCAGCCGTGAGCTTTGGCATGATTAGGGCGCAGAAGGTAGACCTGACGATTTTAGGTGCGATGGAAGTCTCTGAATACGGTGATATCGCCAGCTGGAAAATCCCCGGTAAACTCGTGAAGGGTATGGGTGGTGCCATGGATTTGGTGGCTTCGGCCAAAAATATCATTGTGGCGATGCAGCAGACCAATAAAGCGGGTGAAAGTAAGTTACTACCCGCCTGTAAACTTCCGCTTACAGGCGTGCGCTGTATCCGTAAAATAGTTACCGAAATGGCGGTTTTTGAGGTAGATGTGGAAAACGGTGGATTCCATCTGCGCGAACGGGCACCGGGAGTTAGTGTAGAAGAGATCCGGAATGCCACGGCCGGCAAATTCATTGCAGCGGGCGACATCCCCGAAATGGTGTTATAAGCCTATACGGTTCAACCCATGAACACGTTGCCGAAGGTCGGCCGATATTTCATCGGTGATGGCGATGATGGGCGCAGGATCGTCTGTATTGTTGATGATGACGCGGTCGCACTGCTCGCGGAAGGGCAATAGGTATTTCCGGTAAGCCGGTATTACGTGGTTTGTCCACTTGTACCGCACATCGTCCTCATCATACCCACGCGCTACGAGGTCCCTTTTCAACCGTCTTTGCAAGGCTACTTCTTCGTCGGCGTGCAGGAATATCCGATGGTTGAGCAATGCATTCACTTCTTGGTAGTAAAAGATGAATAGCCCCTCAACAATCAATATGGGGGCTGGTTTGGTTTCGATCATTTTTGGCTTTAAGGCCGGATTATTGAATGTGTACTCTTTGCGGTATACTGTATGCCCTTCAAATAACAAGCGGATGTCGTGCTCGAATGCCGGTCGGTCAATAGCGGTCGGCAAATCAAAGTTATATAGCTTATTTTCTTCTTTTGTTTTCGTATTGGCAGGAATGTAATAATCGTCCTGCGAGATGAGCGCTACCTCGTGTGCTGCAAAATGATTAAGGAAACAATGGAGGAAAAAGGTTTTTCCTGACCCGCTGCTTCCGGCGATACCGACAACGAAAGGGACACTAATTTGGCTCATTGGGCGCACCGTATGCTATTTCGACCTGAAAACGCCTATCCAAGACACCGATGAGCGACGCCGCCGATTTGGAAATGACGATGATGGCATTTTTTGTTTCGGCCGTATCGGCAAATTTGCCAACGACTTTTGCAAAGGTGGTGCGCCGTGTCATGGGATTGGTTATTTTGATCACCGTGCCCACTGGTGCCGTTTTGTGCAGGGCTAGCATACTGCCGCCTTCTTGGTTGAGGTCATCTATCCATACGCCGACACCCCTTTCGCTCATCTCCCGGATACCATATTTATTGGCCGGTATTTCCAACTCGCTATCGTTGGCGGCAGCGGAGTCGGTATCGTGTACAATGATTTCATTGACCGTAGGGGGCGGGGGGGGAAGTTCTTCGTGCGGTATCTTAAGCACAGTACCGTCCTTGACGGAGTCGTTGGCGAGTGCGTTCGCGCGTTTGATACTTTCAACGGTGATGATGAAACGCTTCGCTATGGTAAATAGGGTTTCGCCCTTACCTACTTTATAGGCGGTATACTCACCTTCTGCGAGGACAGGCACGGATGCGGGTTGCTCCAACGTTGTATCGCCGGTGGTGTTCGTTGTACCGCTGTCTACGGTTTCCTGAGGTACCCGAACGGTATCGCCGATTTTCAATGCTTTGTTGTTATTGGCTGCGATAATATCTTTTACCGGAACTTGGTACCGCCTGCTTAGACCATAGTATGTTTCTTTGGCTTCCAATTCATGGATGATGATTTTCCGGCCGTTTTCGTATTCCACACCGATGGAATCCGGTACCGTTGATGCGGTTTTTGCCGACAGGCTGAAACAGCCAATCAGGGTAGCCATTAAAAAAAAAGAGGCGCGATATAAATAGGGGTGATATGTATGTTTGATGCTCATATTAAAAATCTGTTGCAATTATACTAAATACGATACAATTTCCCGTTTATTATCGCTGATTATGAAAACCTGTTGGCCGATCATGAAAAATAATTCCGGTGTCATCTTAGCCAGTTCCGGAAGGATAATTTGGTCTGCCAGTACCGTTAAACCGCTGGTAATAACCATCCGTACCCGGTAGCTTCCCTGCCTCGCTTCGTGGAAAGCCCAAAGCTGTTTCGGACCGATTTGGCAGTAAAACAAATCGCCATGGACTGGATAGCCAGCCAAACATTCGGGTAAACCGTGTCCATACCGCTGAGGTAAGACGATATCCGCTTCGGTTGGTTTACCGGCATTTTTGTTAAATTGTGTTAAATTTCCGGTGGTGATGTCGAGGTGCTGCTCATAGCCTCCGGCAAAGTTGCGGTGTCGCACGGTAAGTTGCTGATTGCCCACGTGCACCAATACGTAATTGAACTGTTCCCATAGCAAGTCCCCACTGGCTACGTCGATACACGCGATGCCCGCACCGTCAGGACTATTTTGGCCGAATGCTTTGGCAATCAGTTTACGGTCGGTGACACCAGCGAGCACCCAATTCCGATTGCCGTAGGGCTTTTCATGGATAAACGAAACACCCGATTGATAGTCGAATGCGGAAAAGGACGGCTGGCCGGTTTCCTTATCGCGCGTTTCGACGGCCAGTAAATGGGCGGATGTGTCGGCTTCGATACGCCATACCATGCCCAAAAAACTTTTTTTGAATACGGTTTTTAGTGTATATTTATCCATGCGCTCTCGTTGGTTCCAAACTTAAATAAAGATGCTTTTTTATGCAATTATAAAAGTGCATCTTTATTGATCTCTCCTCTGCCGATGAGAGAAAGCGTTTGTAGAGGAAAATATAATGATTTTGAATGATATGCATAAAAAAATACGACAAAAAGGATTGCTGAGTCCGTTGCTGGCTGCCATCTGTTTGATAATAACGGCGTGCACGGCACAAGCGCAGCATGTTTACCGGTTCGACATCAAAGAAGATATCGGCCCCAATGCTTGGCGGCAGGTGAAAAACGCTTATGCGAAAGCGGAGGAAGCCAAGGTGGATATGGTGCTCATCGAGATGAATACGTTTGGTGGGATGGTCAATTTTGCCGATTCGATCCGGAGCCGGATATTGGATTCGCCATTGGAGACAGTCGTTTTCATCAACCACAATGCTGCGTCGGCGGGAGCGTTGATCTCGTTGGCTTCAGACCGCATTTACATGAGTAAAGGATCCAGCATCGGGGCGGCGAGCGTGGTAGACCAAACCGGTCAGCTGCTGCCCGAGAAACATCAGTCGTACATGCGGGGATTGATGCGGGCTACGGCGGAAGCAAAGGGGCGAGACCCCCAAGTTGCCGAGGCCTTCGTAGATGGCGATGTGGATTTGCCGAATATCAAGCCTGCCGGGAAAATCCTTACGCTCACCTCAACCGAGGCCGTCGATATCGGGCTGGCTGAAGCGGAGGCCTCGTCGGTGGCCGATGTGTTGTCGGCCGAAGGAATGGGTTCGGCGCGTGTAACTACGCATCAGGTAACTACGATTGATCGGATTATTTCGTTCCTCATCAACCCGGCAGTAAGTGGTATCCTGATTTTGTTGATCATCGGAGGCATCTATTTTGAGATGCAAACTCCGGGCATCGGCTTTGCACTGATTGTGGCCATCATTGCGGCCGCTTTGTTTTTCGCTCCGCTCTATATCCAAGGATTGGCCGACAACTGGGAGATTGCGCTTTTTGTGGCGGGCATTGTATTGATCCTGCTGGAGCTATTCGTTATTCCGGGATTCGGTGTGGCCGGTATACTGGGCATCATCTGTCTGGTTTGTGGATTGGCGTTCAGCATGGTTGTAAATGATTATTTCGACTTTTCAATCGCTGAACCGGGCATGTTATTCAATTCGTTTCTACTGGTGATCGCATCGATGGTGGTGGCCACCATCCTAATGGTTATTTTCGGTAAAAGTTTACTGAATACCCGGGCATTCAAACGCTTGGTACTGCAAGATGAACAACGATCGGCGGCGGGTTACACCTCGTCGAAAGTGAACCTGGAGATGGTGAACAAAGAAGGGGTGGCGAAGACGGTGTTGCGCCCATCGGGCAAGGTGGAGATTGAAGGCAAATGGTATGATGCGGTGGCGCTGGATGGTTTCATCGATATCGGGGAAGATGTATATGTGGAGAAGCATGAAAACTATAATCTGTTTGTCAGAAAGAAACGGACATCATGACGTTGCCGTAAACTTTTTGTAGCTTTCGGTGTTTTATCAGCAAACTATAAAATTCGAACATCATGAATCCAAAAGCAATCAGTTTAGAAGAAAAAAAATTAAGGCCTGTTGTTGACCACCTGAATGATTTACTGGCTAATTACCATATCCATTACCAGAAATTGAGGGGATGTCATTGGAATGTGCGCGGTAACCATTTTTTTACGTTGCATGCGAAGTTTGAGGAGTTATACACCAACGCGTTGACCACCATCGATGAACTGGCCGAACGTATCCTTACCCTAGGGAAAGCGCCTTTCAGTACGTTTAAGGATTATGTGGAACACGCCGACATTGGAGAGGTGGAAACCATCGGCATGAAAGACATCGACATGGTAAAGGCCATCATCGACGATCTAGAGGCATTAATAGCCATGCAGCGCGACCTGTTGGAAATTACGTCGGAAGCGGACGATGAAGGGACCAATGATATGGTTAACGCTTTTATGCAATTCAATGAGAAACAGAACTGGATGTTGCGGGCGTTTGTGAATAAGGCGTAGGGAAGCGCCACTTGATTAATAAAAAAATGCGGCAACCGGGTACAGTTGCCGCATTTTTTATAAATAAATGGTTTAAACGAGTTAAAACTTAAGCCCAAGGGTCAGTAACACACTATTTCTTGAGTTGCTGATGTCGGCCACGGGGCTATAATGTTCGTTAATATCGTCCAGCAGGTACACCTGCCATCCATATTTTTGTGTGAAATTTTGGTAGGCCAAATCAATGTAGACATTGTTTACCCGGTATCCAACGCCGGCGGATACCCGCTGCGTAGTGGATTCGAAATCGCTATAGGGGCTGCCTGTATGGCCATATCCTGCACGTAAGAGGAATGCAGGTGCAACAAGGTATTCGCCACCAATCCTGAAATTGACGGCGCTGGTATAACTGTCGCGTATTTGCTCATTCATGATATTATCCGTATTCGAATTGACCGAGGAGAACGTCATGCTGGCGTAGTCGATATACTCAATGTCGGCACTGATGAGCCCTTGGCCGAACAATGCCGCAATCCCGCCGTTGATGCGGTAGGGGCTACGCATGTTATAATCGTAATACGTGGGTTCACCCTCGCTGGGAAAAGGCTCTGATGAGCCATCGGTAAGGTAGTTGGTGACGCCGAAATAATCTTCGTAATCGTTGGTCAACTTATACCAGGTGGGAGTAGTGGCCGTCACACCGATTTGGATGTAATCTACCGGCTTGTAAATAACCCCCAACTTGGCACTGAAGCCGTTTCCAGTGGTTGTTGACCAGTATTCATTTTCGTATTCGTATTCGGATTCAAGAAGCGGATTATAAACGTCGTAATCGCCATGGGCGGCGTCTACAAAGCGGGAGCCTGGGTTCATACTAAAGATATAGCCATGATCTGCGATCGAGCCATCTTCCCTGTAAAGGTAATTGATGTCGTGATTGATGTGTGTGAACGCGATGCCTGCGCCGATGTAAAGCCTGTTGCCGTAATTAGCCCCGAAAGAAATGTTCGTTTCCGACTGGAATCCTGTTTCGCGGTTGGTCACGGTCTGGATGTTATCTAACGTCGTCATAGCCACATATTCATAATCTTCATCTACGGGCCGTTCGTCGATTAGGCCAGCATCCCAGCCGAAATCGCCGTATATATTGCCGGTTTCATAGGCCTCATAGGCCATAAAGTCGGCGATACTGCTTTCGGAATTAACGCCGGTGAATCCCACCGTGCTATTGAAGTTATTTGTTTTGTTGTATCCTACGCCAATATTGAAATTTAGCCAGCCGGAGGTGAGGTTACTTCCACGGGCCCGACGCGCGGGGATATGGAAAACGGCTCCAACTTGGTTCAGACCGAGCTTATCTATACTGTATTGACTGTTGGTGCCGAAATAGCCTGCTTTGTTGAGATCATTGGCATAATCGAACGAAATACTGATGTCTGACTGTCCGAAGAAGCCGAGGCCGGCGGGATTGCCAGAAATGGAACTGAGGTCACCCCCGAGTGCGGTCTGTGCATTTCCCAATCCTTTGAACCTTGCGGTTGCTCCTTGTTCGGGTTGCGAAAAACGGAGGACGTCCTGTAGGTATTGACCTTGTGCGGTAAGGCAAAGTGTGCTTAACAGTAGTCCGGATAATGCGATTTTTTTGATGTACATATTCATGGTTGGTTTCGATTACACTCATAAAGAGGGCCAACCAAATTAATTTCCGGGGAAATACCCCTTTCAGGAAATGGATTCAGTTGGCCCTTGGAATATTATCTTATCAGGCTAACGGCCCCGGCTGCCTCTGCTGCTGCTACCACTGCTACCACTACTGCTGCTACCTCTACTGCTGCTGCTACCGCTCGATGATCCAGACGACCGTGATGGCGGCGATACAGATGAGCCACGGGAACTGCTTCCTGACGACCGCGGAGCTACGTTGCTTGGCTGCGACGGGCGGGCGGCCGGTCTGGCACTGCTGCTTGGCCGTGATGAACTCGGTTGTGCGGGGCGGGCACTGCTGCCCGATGGGCGCCTAGTCGACGATGGTCGCGCATTGCTAGCTGGTTGCCGCGTTGTATTGCCCGAAGGCCTTACAGCTTGGCCGGCAGGCCGTCGCGATGTACCGCTGCGTATCGCTTCGGTGTTGCGCGAACCGCGTGTGGTCGCACCCGGTCGCACCGCACCACGCGTACTTGTCCTTACGCCCGGAGTTGCGCTGCCACGCGTAGCTACCGCACGGGTGGAGATGCGTCCATTGGCATCCCGGGATATCGCTGTGCGGCTAGCGTTGCGCGAAGTACGCGTGCCCATACGGTCACGTGAAGAGGAGCGCGCTGCCAAGTGGCGATTGTTGACGATGATCGTTCCGGGGTAATAACCGTAACCATAGCCTCCATAACCACCCCAACCCCAACGGTTATAGGCATAAGGGCCCCAGTAGCCGCGGCCGTAATAAGGCGATCCCCAGCCCCAATAACCACCATAATAGGGATTATACCAGCTGCTGCCCCAACCGAGGCCCCAGCCACCCATACTCCAGCCAAAGCTGAATCCGCTGCCGTAGCCGTACCACGAGTTGTAGCCATACCACGGGTCGAACCAAGGGTCGTAATAACTCATACCCGGCGAATTGTAGTAAAAGCGGTTTATGCGACTGGCATATTCGCTGTCACTGTATTCGTCCGCATAGTAGTCGTTGTAATATCCTTCATCCGCATATTCATCGGCATAATAACCGCCATCGGCATATTCCTCCTGCGTGGCGCCTTCGTCGTAATAATAATCCGGGCTTTGGTAGTTCGTTTCCTTTGCCTGGGCATTATTATTATAGACATCATCGCGGAATGCCGCCTGCCGGGAGGTGCTGCACGCACCTAAGGTGAGCAAGCTTATTAAAGCTACTGCGCTGACTTTTAATTTATTGGCTTCCATTTTAACTATCCTTTCCTTTGATTAAGCCCATGCTTTTACTTAATGGACTATATTTTGGACGATTGGTTTAATCGCTGAATCATTTTTTATTCGGTAATTTGACAAAAGCATATACCTTTGCTAAGCGAAATTCAGACGCATGTCCAATCCGCAAACTTAGCTAAAGTTGCTTGATAAGCAAAGCAAAATAGTTAGGATGAGAAGCGTTTTTTAGAAAAAACTTAATACTATTTTCATAGGAAAACAACGATGAGCAAAGGAATTACCAGCCGCGAAACAGATTACTCCCAATGGTACAACGAACTTGTGGTGAAAGCCGACCTCGCCGAGCACTCGGCCGTGCGGGGCTGCATGGTCATCAAGCCCTATGGTTATGCCATATGGGAAAAGATGCAGGCCGCGCTCGACAAGATGTTTAAAGATACCGGACATAGCAACGCTTATTTCCCGTTATTTATCCCGAAATCATTTTTCTCCAAGGAGGCTTCCCACGTAGAGGGCTTCGCAACGGAATGTGCGGTGGTGACCCATTACCGGCTGAAGAATGATGGCAGCGGCCAGATTGTGGTCGACGAAACGGCCAAGCTGGAAGAGGAACTGATTGTCCGGCCGACATCGGAGACCATCATTTGGAATACCTACAAGGGATGGATTGAATCGTATCGTGACCTGCCGATTCTGGTAAACCAATGGGCCAATGTGGTGCGTTGGGAGATGCGCACGCGGTTGTTCCTGCGTACGGCCGAGTTCTTATGGCAGGAGGGCCATACCGCGCACGCGACCGAAGAAGAGGCAATTGCCGAAGCGAACAAGATGCTGGAAGTGTATGCTGATTTTGCGGAAAACTGGATGGCGCTGCCCGTAGTGCGCGGCCGCAAAAGCGAGAATGAACGGTTTGCCGGTGCACTTGATACGCTGTGTATCGAGGCGTTGATGCAGGATGGGAAAGCGTTGCAGGCGGGTACGTCACACTTTTTGGGGCAGAATTTCGCGAAAGCATTCGATGTGAAATTCACGTCAAAGGAAGGTAAGCTGGATTATGTATGGGCTACGTCGTGGGGGGTATCCACGCGGTTGCTCGGTGCGCTGATCATGGCGCATTCCGATGATAAAGGATTGGTGCTTCCGCCCCAATTGGCACCTATACAGGTCGTTGTCGTGCCGATTTACAAGCAGGAGGAGGAACGGCAGACGATAGGGGAACTTGCCGATACGCTCATCGGCGAACTGAAAGCCAAAGGTATATCCGTTAAGTATGACGATCGCGATACGCAGCGCCCGGGCTTCAAGTTTGCAGAATGGGAACTTAAAGGGGTGCCCGTGCGTCTTGCCATCGGCACCCGCGATATGCAAAATGGTACAGTAGAGTTAGCGCGGCGCGATACGCAGGCCAAAGAAACGGTTTCCCAATCGGGCCTGGCCGATCGTATCGAGCAGGTGTTGGCCGATATCCAACGCGATATCTATGCGAAAGCGCTGGCCTTCCGTGAATCGCATACGGTTGAGGCCGATACGTACGACGAATTCAAGGCGGTGCTTGATGGCGAGGGCGGGTTCGTCTCGGCCCACTGGGACGGCACGGCGGAAACGGAGCAGCTCATTAAAGAGGAAACCAAGGCGACAATCCGCTGCATTCCACTCAACAACAAGGCCGAAACGGGAGTATGTATCCGTACGGGTAAGCCTTCGGTACAGCGCGTTCTGTTTGCCAAAGCCTATTAAGTATACGTTATGGCTAGCTCGGCGGGATGGATATATTGATTGTAGGTTGTGGATGGGTGGGCACCCACATCGCCACGGTGTTGGTCGGTGCGGGACATCGGGTGTGGGCAACCTGTACGTCTGTCGAGAAGGCGCAGCGTTTAGGGGCAATCGGGCTGACGGCTACGGTTGCCGATTTCGACCGCGAGGGGGAGCACCCTCGGTTGGGACGGGAGGTGTTTGACGTGGCCATCATCAGCGTGCCTATTACGCGTAAAGACGGTGTAGACATAGTGCATCGGCGCTTTGCCGGGCTGGTCGACTTCTTAGACCAGCTTTCGTTCAACCAGTCGTTCTTTTTCGGTTCAGTAGGTATTTATCCCAAGGTGAGTGCCACGATTACGGAGACAACTTTTTCGGATGCAGACTTGGAGCCAAAGTTATTGTTGGGCGAGACTGCGCTCCGTGCGGCGTATCCGAACCTGAACGTGCTCCGGCTGGGTGGATTGTTCGGCTTTGAACGTGTGATGGCCAAGTATTTTGTCGGGAAGGTCTGCGAAATCGGTTACCAGACAGCCAATTTTGTGCATGTGGTGGATATCCAAGGTATCATCGCAGCGATGATTGCCGCAGGGTCGCAGGGAAAAACGTACAATGTGGTGTGTCCTGAGCACCCGTTGAAAAAAGAGGTGATTGCTGCTTCCGCAGCGAAATACGGCCACGGGCTGCCTACGGCCTTTTCGGAAGCGGACCAGACGGCGAAGGTGGTATCCCCGGAGCGGCTGATTGCCGATTTGGATTATACGTTTGAATACCGCTCGCCGCTGAAGTTCTAACGGCTGGACATGTCGTTTAGCCTCATTTGCAAATTGATGGCAATTATGTACTTTTGTATTATGGAGACACTAATTGTTGAACCACAGAACAAAAAGCAACTGGCTGCGGTAAAGGCCGTATTGAAAGCATTGAATGTCAATTTCTGGAAAACGGATGACGTTCTCTATAATGCTGATTTTGTGGCAAAAATCAAGCGGGGCGATGAAGCTTTGCATCGGGGGGAAGGGAAAAAGATGACGCTCGAAGAGCTGGATGAATTATGGAAGTAGTTTTTCTTCCTGATGCAGTAGATGATTTGACCTATTGGAAGAAATCTGGGAATAAAGCAGTACTGAAGAAGATTTCTCAGCTTACCAGCGCAATTCTTGAGACACCGTATACAGGAATCGGTAAACCTGAACCATTGAAATATGATTTAAGTGGTAAGTAGTCACGAAGAATAAATCACGTAGATCGTTATGTTTACAGGGTTGAACCTGATAAGCTTATCGTTTATTCAGTAAAAGGCCATTACTTGTAGTGTTGCTTTCAGGTGTTCCCAACCATCAGCACACCTGTATGAATTTTGATGACTTGCCACGTTACTTCAACTGAAAATTCTTGATATCATGGGATATAAATTTGCTACAAAGGCCATTCATGCGGGGCAGCAGCCCGACCCCACCACCGGCGCGGTGATGACGCCGATTTACCAGACATCGACCTATTGGCAGGCCGCGCCAGGCGACCACCAAGGCTACGAATACTCACGCGGCACCAACCCTACCCGCAAGGCGCTGGAAGACTGCATTGCTGCATTGGAGAACGGGGCATATGGATTAGCATTTTCGAGCGGTATGGCCGCCACGGAAACCGTGCTCAAATTGCTTAAACCGGGTGATGAGGTGATTACGGGGGACGACCTCTACGGGGGCTCGTACCGGATTTTCACCAAGGTCTTTGAGACGTACGGTATCAAGTTCCATTTTGTTGATACGGCAGAACCGGAACGCATCACCGAGAAGATCAACGACAGCACACGCTTGATTTGGATCGAGACGCCGACCAACCCCACCTTGAAATTGGCGGATATCGAAGCAATCAGTGGTATTGCAAAAGCCGCAGGGGTTCTTTTTGCGGTAGACAATACATTCGCATCGCCTTACCTGCAAAATCCGTTGGATTTGGGCGCCGACATCGTGATGCATTCGGTAACCAAATACATCGGTGGGCACTCCGATGTCGTGATGGGCGCACTGGTTGTCAACGATAAGGAGCTGTACGACAGGTTATTTTTCTATTATAATGCGTGTGGCGGCACGCCCGGACCCCAAGATAGTTTCCTGGTGTTGCGGGGCATCAAAACCCTGCATCTCCGCATGAAAGCGCACTGCGAAAACGGCCGGAAGGTGGCCGAATACCTGAAGGGCCACGCGAAAGTTGCAAAGATATATTGGCCGGGATTTGAAGATCACCCCGGTCATGCCGTCGCAAAAAAGCAGATGCGCGATTTCGGCGGGATGGTGTCGATTGTGTTGAAAGACGCAGGATTGCAAGAGACCTTTAAGGTAGCATCTTCGTTTAAGGTATTTACGCTGGCAGAATCATTGGGCGGCGTGGAATCGCTGATCAACCACCCTGCTACCATGACGCATGGCTCCATACCGAAAGAAGTCCGTGAACGGGTAGGCGTGGTAGACAACCTTCTTCGTATCAGCGTGGGAGTGGAGGATATTGATGACCTGCTGGCCGATTTGGAACAAGCGCTTTCCGTGATTTGATAAGGGAACACGGATGGCACGGATAAAGTAGATTTCGCTGATTAATCACAAAAATCCACGCAAATCAGTCAGATCTGCGTCATTCGAGTTCAATAATATCATATAAAATACAGTCATGTCATTTGATATTAAGGGCTTTCTTGATCGGAAGGTAGACGAATATAACCGCCCAGCGTTTATCGATAACGACCCGATATGCATTCCACACCGGTTCGCCCGTAAGCAGGACATCGAAATCATGGGCTTCTTTGCGGCTGTATTGGCTTGGGGCCAGCGGAAAACGATCATAAACAAATGCAGCGAACTCATCGATCGGATGGATGGTGCGCCGTACGATTTCGTGAAGAACCATGTCTACAGTGACCTGAAGCGGTTGGAAGGGTTCAAGCATCGTACCTTCAACGATACCGACCTGTTATATTTCATCCGTTTTTTTCATGAACATTACAACCAGTACCATTCGTTAGAGGCCGCTTTTGTGCCGCCAAGCGTCCAGTCTGAGTTCAGAAGCGAGTACATCGATGATGCCATTGCCAGTCCCGGCGATATGGCGCTGTCGTCGCCCGCATGTTACCTTGGGGAGCTGCACGGTATTGGGAGCCGATTGGATGTGGCATCTGCATTGAACCATTTCCGCACGTATTTCTTCGGTCTGCCGGAGTATCCCATGCGCACCCGCAAACATATCAGTTCGCCAGCCGCCAATTCGGCCTGCAAGCGGTTGAATATGTTTTTGCGGTGGATGGTCCGCCGGGATGACCGTGGGGTTGACTTCGGTCTGTGGGTACAGCTCAAGCCGTCCGATCTGGTTTGCCCCTGTGATGTGCATGTGGAACGGGTGGCACGCAAGTTGGGTTTGATTGTACGCAAGCAATCCGATTGGAAAACCGCCTGTGAGTTGACGGATAACTTAAGGCTGCTCGACGCCGAAGACCCGGTGAAATATGATTTCGCCCTGTTCGGTCTGGGGGTCGAGGGCGAATTGTGATTTCGCGCAATTCCCAGTAGCTTGGCTAGGGTAGGGGTCAAAGGGAATTGATGAGAGCCCAATACCGAAAACCTAATATCGCCTGTTGCGTCTTGGTCAACTTCGCCGGATCTTTGCCTGTGTATCTGGGCAAGATGACGTTGTTTACTTTAACGAGCAGTTTGAACAATCCTTTCTTCATGACGAGTACGTTCTGTCGACCGGCGGGCATTTCATAGCGACAATTATTTTGTAAGTTTGCCCACCACTGATTCTATTACGGATATGGTCAAACTTAGCTAAGTTTGCTTCGATATGCAAGCGATATTCGCGGAGAATCAAAAAGATAACGTTATAGCGGAATAATAGCCATGGCCAAAACGAAAACAGAAGAAAAAAAACATGTTCCAGTAGTCACGCCGAAGTCGCTTCGGTTTTTCGAAGAATACATCAACAACCCATCGCCTACCGGCTTTGAATGGAGCGGACAGCGTCTATGGTTGGACTACGTGAAGCCCTACGTAGATGAAACCTTTACTGACCATTACGGTACCGCCGTCGCCGTCATCAACCCGGAGGCCGACTTTAAAGTCGTTATCGAGGCGCATGCTGATGAGATATCATGGTTCGTCAACTACATTACCAAAGATGGCCTAATATACGTCATCCGCAATGGCGGCTCTGACCACCAAATTGCTCCGTCCAAACGTGTAGATATCCATACCGACAAGGGCACGGTAAAAGCGGTGTTTGGCTGGCCCGCTATCCATACCCGGTCGGGCGAGAAAGAAGAAAGCCCGACGCTGAAGAATATTTTTCTGGACTGCGGCTGCAGTAGTAAGGAAGAAGTTGAGGCCCTAGGTATCCACGTGGGCTGCGTGGTGACGTATGAAGACGAGTTTATGGTGCTGAACGACCGGTACTACGTGGGGCGTGCGCTCGACAATAGGGCCGGAGGGTTCATGGTGGCGGAAGTAGCCCGTCTGCTGAAGGAGAAAAAGAAAAAATTGCCTTTCGGCCTGTATATCGTCAACTCGGTACAGGAGGAAATCGGTTTGCGCGGTGCGGAGATGATTGCCCATCGAATCAAACCCAATCTCGCTATCGTGACTGATGTGACGCACGATACGCAGACACCGATGATCAACAAGGTGACCCAGGGCGACCTCGCCTGCGGCAAAGGCCCCGTTGTATCGTATGCACCTTCCGTGCAGATAAATTTCAATAAGCTACTGATAGATACCGCGATAAAAAAGGACATCCCATTCCAGCGACAGGCGTCTTCCCGATGGACCGGTACCGATACCGACGCGTTTGCTTATTCGAATGAGGGAGTACCCTCTGTATTGATTTCGTTACCCCTGCGCTACATGCATACGACCGTGGAAATGATCCATAAGGAGGATGTCGATAACGTCATCCGCCTGATTTATGAGACCTTGCTGGCCATCAAGTCAGGCCATGATTTCAGGACATTTGCAAAGTAATTGTAAATTTCTTTGCACATTTGCGGGACACCGTAACCAATCAATAGGATTTTAAAAAGATCGGACTATGGCAGACAAGAAAGAAAACCAACTGAATATCGAGCTTACCGAAGATGTGGCGGAGGGCACCTACTCGAATTTAGCAATCATTACACACTCCAATACGGAGTTCGTTCTGGACTTTATACGGGTTATGCCCGGCATTCCCAAGGCGAAAGTGAAGTCACGGATTATCCTTACACCCGAGCACGCAAAACGGTTACTCCACGCGCTGGAGGATAATGTAGCAAAGTACGAGGCTGCAAATGGTCAAATAGATGCGCGGGATGAACCTCCGTTTCCGATGAATTTCGGTGGCCCAACGGCGCAGGCCTAATTTACGTTTTCGATGATCTGTTGAATATCGCCATGATAAACGCGATCGCAGCCAACACAATAACGATGTTGAATAATCCTTTGAGCGCGTAGAAAAAAATGCCGATGCCCCAACCAATCAACAGGATAAGGGCTAGGATAAAGAGGAAGCTTCTCATTTCTTTTTTTTATAAGATAACCAAAAAAGCGGGGTTTTGTTTTTGTAGCCATATCGGGGAGGGGGAGGCTTCACCCAAAATGAAACCATTCGCTACGCTCATTTACTTTTTCATTTCCCAGCTTTTGCTCAAGCAAGCTTGGGATGACTTCACAAGTTTGTGATTGACTTCAAGGGATTGGCTGCGTCGCGCAATCCCCGCACTCAATGGGCCGCAGCTATCCCTTTAGGGGGGAGGCTTCACCCAAAATGAAACCATTCGCTACGCTTATTTATTTTTCATTTCCCAGCTTTTGCTCAAGCAAGCTTGGGATGACTTCACAAGTTTGTGATTGACTTCAAGGGATTGGCTGCGTCGCGCAATCCCCGCACTCAATGGGCCGCAGCCATACCGGGGAGGGGGAGGCTTCACCCAAAATGAAACCATTCGCTACGCTCATTTATTTTTTCATTTCCCAGCTTTTGCCGAAGCAAGCTTCGCAATGCCAGGAAATGAAAAAACCCGACGAAAGTCGGGTTTCATTTTGGGTGGCGGTGAGGGAGGGATTCGAACCCTCGGTACCGTTTCCAGTACGACAGTTTAGCAAACTGTTCCTTTCGGCCACTCAGGCACCTCACCGGATTTGCGCCTGCAAACGTAATACAAAAAAACGAATTTCGGAAACCTTGCTAGCCAAAAAAACATTTTCATAAAGGGACTACTCCGGCAGGCCCCTGGCTTGTGCGTCGGTTTTGAAAGCTTGCGTATTTTTTTTGCCTACCTCGTAGTCGATACGTACATGGTAGATGCTTTTCAGCATCTCCTTGAAGATCTCACTGACCGTCGTGATATCTTTCAACGTAATGTTGCTGTTGATAAACTGTTTCTGGTTCATCTTGGATTCGATGATTTTATCAACCACGTCATTGAGGCTCTGAGCGGTGGGCTCTTTCAGACTTCGTGAGGCAGCCTCCACCGAGTCAGCCATCATCAGTACAGCGGTTTCCCGCGAAAAGGGGATAGGACCGGGATAGTGGAACATATCTTCGTCCACGAGCTTTTCGGGAAACGATTTGATGTACGATTGATAAAAATAGTCCACCCGCGTGGTACCATGATGCGTGCGTATGAAGTCGATGATGACTTCCGGCAGTTGATGCTTTTTTGCCAGCTCGACTCCCTTAGCCACGTGAGAGATGATGATTTGGGCGCTTTGCTCAAATGAAAGGCTATCGTGCGGGTTATACCCCTTGGTTTGGTTCTCGATAAAATACTGGGGATTGGACATTTTTCCAATATCGTGGTAAAGTGCGCCGGCGCGGACCAACAACGTGTTGCCGCCTATCTGGTAAATGGCAGCCTCCGCAAGGTTTGCCACCTGCATGGAATGCTGGAAAGTGCCGGGCGCTTTGTACGAGAGTTCACGCAATAGCTTGGAGTTGCTGTTGGTCAGCTCCATCAAGGTGACATCCGAAATGATGCCGAATACACGCTCGAAGGCGTAGATGAGCGGATAGGCAAGCAGCGTGAGCAATACACTGAATATAAACGGTGTGAGGTCTGACCAGTACAGGTTGCTGAATGATCCGTTCCGCATAAGCCCCATGCCGATATAGCCAACCAGGTAGGTGGCCAGGATGATGGCCGACGAAATCAGGAACTGTTCCCGCTTTATCAAGGTTTTGATGCTGTATATCGCTACCATACCGGTGGAAAACTGCAGGAAAACGAATTCGAAGCTGTTCGGTACGAAAAAAGCGGCCAACAGCACCATGAGCAGGTGGATGTTCAACGCCAGTCGCGTATCAAAGAGTACCCGCACGATAACTGGTACGATGCAATAAGGTATGTAGTAAAGGCTCGGTAGCTTGATCGTGATTGCCCACGATAAGACGGCCAACATCCCCGTAATGACGATGAGGATGAGGAAAATGAGCCGATTGTTGTGATAGATGTCCTTCCGGAAAAGGTACACAAACACAAAAAGTAAGGATACCATCAGCGCCACAACCAGAAATTGGCCCAACACCAATAGCGTACGATTCCCGCCGATGCGCGCTTCTTCCTCGTACGCTTTCCGCAGCGACTCTATTTTCTGGAAGATTTCGTTGTTGACGGTGGTCCCGCTGGCCACGATGAGCTCGCCACGTTGGACCATGCCTCTGGTGGTGGAGATGGTCGCTAATGCATCTTCCTCCAGTTTCGAAGTGAGCGACTCATTGAATAGGTAATTCACGTTGATGTAATCGCCCAGCACGTCAATTAGCCAGTCCTTTTGCGTGATGGCCGACCGGTTGCCGATTGTTTTCTTGATATGTTCCAACGCCGTTTCGGTGGTGAATACGCTGGCGGTGTTCACCTGCCTGGCTACGTTATCGGTGAGCAGTGTGAAATTGTAATTAGTACGGTCGCCCTGGAATTTGTTGTTGAGCGCGATTACACCCCGCTTATAGATTTCTGTTAATAACTGCGTTCCCGCTCGCTCGTAAACGGTTAGGTTGTCGTCGAGTGAATCCAATCCAGCAGCCTGCCATTTTTCGGGTAGGTCCGTTTCGAACTGGTTAAGTTGCTGCTCGGCGATTTGTGTGTGGTGGTTGTAGACGGGGTATACGGATTTGAGCACGTTCTCGCGGTCTTTGTCAAGTTCCGCCTGTGTTTTCAATACCGCAAAGTTATAAGGCGATACCAGATCCTCATGCATCCATACTTTGCCTTTCTCGTATTCGTACCTAAATCGCGGTTGCTTAGGTAAAAGCATTGCAATCAGTATAATACTGACCAATATCATCCCGTACTTAAGCAGGAAAGAATAACTGCCTTTGGTATCTGTCGACTTATATCTGATTTTTAACCTTGCCACATCCAGTGTATTTGATCGTAAACATACAGGTCAATAGGGTCTCGTATGTGGCAAAGGTAGTAAAACGGCACAAAAAGCCATCAACGCCTGTAAGATAGTTTTTTAATGATTTATTAAACCGTCGGTAATGATAAGTTATTGGTTGGCGGGTATCTTTCCAGTCGGAATAAATATTAGTATCATGACAACATCAAACATTGAGATTACAGATAGCGCCTACCTCATCACATTGGCTAAATCTGAATTTGATTATGGGCAAGTGAGGCAATTATTGAACATCCTATTCGCGGGCCGCTTGCGGGAAGCCCAGCAACACCTATATGATGTGGGCGCAGCCGGCGAACGCTCGCACGAGTTGGCCGAACGCTTTGATTCCCTTGCGGACAAGTAAAAATAACTTGGAATAGGCTTTCTCTTTTATTTTCGATTCGGCGGGTCTGTTGAATTGAGTAGCGACTGTCGTCCCTAAAACAAGTCTGTTCTTAGACAAAACACGTATATACATCTATTCCCAGACAAGATAGGTGAGCTTCGAGGTAAGACACATGAGTTCTCGGACCGCATATATATGCGTGTATATGTGTGCTGAGGTAAAGCACATGAATTTCCAGACGAAGCACATCAGCCTGAAACACAAATTTTAAATGCGGTCATCTAAAAACGCATTGTTTTGAATTTCAAAAATCTATTGGTATACTTGTGATGCGGTTATTCCGATTTATTCGCTTCCAATTAAAACGAAAATAGCATCACCCACATGGGTAAACCTAAAAGTTCCAACCGAGTCGTACAGCGCCTCCGAATAGGCAGTAAACTACTATCGGAACTGGCTATCATATCGCTGTTGATTGCCGTTACCGGATTTTCCCTCAGGGTACAGCAACCGGATATGCCGCCCGTTTTACAGGAACGGCTGGCGAATCATCAAGCAGCCCATCCTCCAAGCAACCTCTATCTTCACTTAGACAAGACGATTTATTCGCCGGAAGAAACCGTTTGGCTCAAAGCCTACCTGCTGAGAGACACAACGCGCGAAGCGAAGGTCTTGTACGTCCGGATTATCGACGAGGAAAAGACGGTGGTGGCCAATGCCCAATTCCCAATATACGACATCCGGGCGCATGGCAACATAGCGTTACCCAAATACCTTTCCGAGGGAAAGTATACACTCTTTGCCTATACCGGCCGCATGTTGGCAGTAGCGGATACCAATGTGTTTGTGCAATCCATCCGGGTAAGACGGATTCCGGCATTCCGCAAACTCGAAGCCAGAGCGACCGTGGTGGATACCGCCATGCTACGAAGCGGCCGGCAAGCGCAGGTAAAAGTCGACATCCGCGAGCTCGGTGTCCTTGCCAGCGGCGTGCGGGGAGAATACCAATTGCTATCAGCAGGCAAGGAGCTCAAATATGGTAGCCTGAGAAGCAACAGATTTGGCGAGGCTTTTCTGAATTTCACATACCCTAATTTACCTGAGCGTGAGTCGCTGAAAGTAAAGATGGTTTTTACCCAAGGGGACGACTTCGTCGAGCTGACACTGAACCTCCCGCATATAGAAAGCCCACTATTGGTAAACTGCTATCCTGAAGGGGGTAAGCCGGTGCCCGGTGGTCGTATCGCGGTAGAAATTGCCGACCTTCAAGGTAACGGGATTGAGTCAGACTTTCAGGTATTGGCTGCAAACCGTGTTGTAATGCGTGGACGCACGGACAAACTCGGGTGGGCAGCCATAAACCTGCCCCCGGATGACGGCGTAACGTATTCCGTGGAAACATTGGACGGCAGGGGACGGCAGACGGTCGATGTACCGCGCGTAAGCCAATTGGCTCCGTACAGCCTCAGGGTAGATCATGGCCGTGAGGGTACAAGTGCCGTGATTCACAACCATGGTGCCGTTGGCAGCGCGCTATTGGTGCTTCGTGCCATGGAAAAGATATTATGGGACAAATCGGTTGACGTGGTGTCCGGCGACTCCTTAACCATCCCTATACCGGCTGCAGACTTCCCAAAAGACGTTCTGAGCCTTATGGTGTTTGATGAAACCGGTACGCTGCAAGCTGAGCGGCTATTTCTGAATAAAGAAACCGATGATTACCATATTGATTGGACGCTGGACAAGCAGAATTACGGGATGAAGCAGCGTGTAACGGTAAAGCTCCGGGTTACCGATGCGGCGGGTGATCCGGTTGTTGCAAATCTTTCCGTAGCCGCCAGTGAGAAGATACGGCTGGATAGCTCGACCTACCGGAGTATAGTGCAACAGCATATTTATGGTATTTTAGCCCATCCACAGCGTGACCGGCTGTTCTCCGAAAAAACTCCCGGGGGTTTAGATAACCTGCTTTTGGCCGGACAATGGAGAACCGACGGATGGCTCCATACCGACGACAGCCAGTCAGGTGGGCGTCCACTTACCCTATCCGATGTCGATGGGGCGCATGGCGTCGTTAAATCCTTTGGTAAGGATCCGATCACGAGCATCAATATCCGCTCGGCCCAATCCCTCGATTTTATTCTCGCTAACTTCAAGAGCCGTAAAGGAAAGGATAATGACGCCATGTTCCAGCGTGCTGCGATCAATGTCAACGAGGATGGCACGTTTTTTATTCCGGCGAGCCACCTGCATGCTTCAAAATCATCGCAATGGGTGATGGACTTGTATGTGCAGCCTTCAAGGCCAAGAAAAGGGGACCGATACAATGCGCTGACGAATCGGTATGCGGCTCAAAAAGATGCACAGCCTATTGGTTACAAATACCTGGTCGCGTGGAAAGACTATGATATCGGTTATGATAGCCTGATCCTAGCGCAGCAATCATTGATTATGGAGCGTGTAAATACATTTGATAGTTTTCCACTTCCGAAAAAAAACAATTTTGCTTTCGATCAGAACAACATGTTGGAGGAAGTGGTGATTGGTGCTAAGGAAACGATTACAAGGAAGCTGAGAACGCGTTGTGGGGACTACATATGCAGTTATTGCGGTTGCCTGAATTGTAATTTCCGTCCGACCTATCGGCCTCGAAAAGGAGAGATGTATGTGTATGCTCCTGATCAGGAGGTGCCGCACAGTTTGAAGAATTACAGTATTATTGTTTATCTCGGCTGCGGTCATTACCGAGACATCAATTATGTTAAAAACATCACCATCCCGGATGAATTCCCTCTGCCAGACTATGAGTCCCATCATACCTCTGAACAGGATATGCGCTCCACCGTCTACTGGAACCCAAATATCTTTACCGATGCGGACGGAACGGCCACCTTCAGCTTCTTTACGTCGGATGTGACGGGCGAGTTCGAGGTCGTGGCGCAGGGACTGGTGGAGTCTGACCTGCGACCATTGATGGAAACCGGAAGTTTTAACGTGATTAATCGATGAGTTTTAAGCTGGCTGCCATATCGTTGTTCATTGCCGTAACGGGGTTTTCCTTCAGGGCGCAGCAGCCGGATATGTTATCGGTTTTACAGGAACGGCTGGAGGACCATCAACCAGCCTATCCAAGCAGTAACCTCTACCTGCACCTGGACAAGACAACGTATACGCCCGAGGAGACCATCTGGTTTAAGGCTTACCTGTTGGGGGATACTGCGCAGGAAGCAAAGGTGCTGTATGTACGTATCGTTGATGACGAGCGGAATGAGGTTTCCGGAGCCCAATTTCCAATTTATGATGTCCGGGCGCATGGGAATATTGAGCTGTCCAAACCGAGTAATATCGAGCATCTCGGCCTTATTAAACATCCTTTCCGGCTAGACGGTAACTACACCCTATACGCTTACACGGATCGTATGGTAGCCCTGGGAGACACCAACGTATTCGTACAACCTATCCAGATCAGCCGAATGACGGGCAGGCGGTTGGAAGCCACGGCATCGGTAACCGATACGGCCATGCTGTATGTCGGGGGACAAGTGCAGGTGAGGGTGGACGTTAGGGAAAGCGGCAGCTTTGCCGGAGGTGTCAAAGGCGAATACCAGCTGCTGGCCGGCGGTAAGGAATTGAAGTACGGCAGATTGACGACCAATATATTTGGCGAAGCGTTCGTTGACTTTACCTATCCCGATCTGGCCGACCATGAATCGTTGAAAGTAAAATTGCTCTTCACGAAGATTAATGATCATACCGAGCTATCCCTGAACCTGCCGCACCGGGGCAACCCGTTAACGGTGAACTGTTTTCCCGAAGGTGGCAGGCCCGTGCCGGGCGGACGTGTGGCCATCGAGGTGCTGGATATCGTCGGCAACCCGGTCCAGACCGCCCTGCGGCTGATGGTAGGGGACAGTACCGTTGCCGGCGTCGCTTCCGATACGTTGGGCATGGCCACCGTCGAGCTTCCACACGCGGCGGGTGTGCGGTATACGGTAGAGACACGGGATGGCCGCGGACAGACAACGCTTGACGTCCCACCAGCCGATCGGCTTGAAGGCTTCAGCCTGAAGCTTCATCAGGACAGTACGGGCAGCAGGGCCATGATCCGGAACCTGGGCCCCGACAGTACTGCCCTGTTGGTATTGCGCACCAATAAGGAAGTCCTTTGGAGCACCCAACAGGAAATCCTTCCGGGCGATTCAGTGATGGTCGTCGTTCCCGTGGGCAAATACTCAAAGGATGTGCTGAACCTGGCGGTGTTCGACAGGGACCGTACGCCACAGGCCGAGCGGCTGTTTCTGAATAGGAATGACGAACCCTATCAGGTTACGATAACGACCGATCGACAGGAATACGGAACGCACCAGAAAGTGACCGTCAGCCTTAGCGCAACGGATGCATCGGGAAATCCGGTGGTGGCCAACTTTTCCGTGGCGGCAAGCGAGAAAAACCGAAATGATAGCCTCGTTTTTCGTAACATCTTGCAGCAGCGATATTATGGAGAATTTATAAAGCCCGTTAGCAATCGACTGATTGCTGCTAAATCGGCAACTGTTTTAGACCGTGTGTTGCTAGGTAATGGATGGCTGCGAAACCGGCGGAGAAGTGACATGGTATATCCATCCAGCGGAATATCCGCGCACTTATCGAACGCGGACGGAGTTGTTGGGACTGTGCCATCAACAGTTAAGAAAATAGAGCTACGTTCTTTTCAAGGATTTAAGGCTGAAAAGAACGGCATACGTCGAATAGTTAAAACGATGACTATCGAAGTGGATCGTGAGAGCCAAAGTTTCTTTGTGCCGGACAGTTTGTTGTTGTCGCGCAGCGGGCAGGAATGGGCGATGAAAATCCCAACGTCATCCGGTTGGAAATATGAGTATTTGGTTGATTGGCAGAATCCTGACATCGGGTTTGATCGTACTATAGTAACAGGTAAGCAGCTTTACATACCTGAGGTTTTACAGAGCTTCGCGATAGCAGCGCTCCCAGCGGCTTCAAGATTTGATTTCAAAGCAATGAATTTATTAGACGAAGTAGTAGTGGGTCGGAAGGAACAGGCGGTATCACGAACACTGAAAAAGCCCAAGTGCGAACAATACGAGGATCGCATTCATGCGGAATATTTAAAAATGAGAGATCTATCTTACATGGTAGAATCGATGATAGTAAAGGGAAAAACATATACATGGGGCTATAATCCTTACGACGAACCTAAAACCATCATCTGCCTCGGCTGCGGCCGTTACCGAGACATCAACTACATCAAAAACATCACCATCCCCGAGGAATTCCCGTTGCCGGACTATGAAACCTATCCCACCACTGAGCTCGACATGCGCTCCACCGTTTACTGGAATCCTAATGTGTACACCGATGCGGATGGTACGGCCACATTCAGCTTTTTCACATCGGATGTGACGGGCGAATTCGAGATCGTGGCGCAGGGACTAGTGGAGTCTGACCTGCGCCCGTTGATAGGAACCGGAGGTTTTAACGTGATTAACCAATGATTTTAAGCTAGCCGCCAAACCGTTGATTATTACTCTTACTGGGTTTTCCCGCTGGGTACAGCAACTGGATATGCCGCCGGTGAAGCAGTTGACGAACCATCAACTAGCCCATCCAGATGGCAACCTTACGCTACTCGGAACCGAGCGTTAAGCGAAAGAACGAGAGGACGTGGTTGCTGATTCAGCATTGATGTTTGAGGGTAAAGTAACCAAGCAATTCTTGCTTAAAGACCTAAGATTGGTGTTAGGGGAAAAATCGGTGTTTTCTAATGTAGCTGTTGATGTTTTATTGGGTAGGGAGTATGAAACCGGAAACAAGTCGTCACGGGCTGACTGGTTTCCCGCTAGTATCGACAGAGGCGCGATTGAAGTGAGGACCAGAATCTTTGTTAAACTCGAAAAGGACGGTACCATTACCATCGAAACCCCACGTAGGCTAAGAACATTCTCGGGAAGTTAGTTAACTAAAAGCAAGCAACCCACTATAAAATCATGGCCACATTCGCTATCTTTGTCAAAAAAAGCGCCATGCCCAAACGTAAACACCTCGTTGCACCTTCCGTTTTATCCGCAGACTTTGCCCATCTTTATGATGACATTGCGATGGTCAACCAAAGTGAGGCAGATTGGTTTCACATCGACATTATGGATGGTGTGTTTGTGCCCAATATTTCGTTTGGATTCCCGGTACTCGCTTCCATTGCGCATTACGCCAAGAAGCCACTTGATGTGCACCTCATGATTGTAGATCCCGATCGGTACGTCAAACAGTTCCAGGCCATGGGCGCTGATAACATCACCGTACATGTTGAAGCGTGTACGCACCTGAACCGTACCGTACAGTCCATCCGCGAGCTGGGATGTACGGCGGGCGTTGCCATCAATCCCGCAACGCCGGTGTCGCACCTGCATGAAATCGTGGAAGACGTCGACGTTATTTTACTGATGTCGGTCAATCCAGGGTTTGGTGGCCAGAAGTTCATTGATTCGACCTACCGTAAAATCAGGGAATTGCGCGAAATGGCCGCTGGCCGAAACGACAACTTGCTTATCGAGGTAGATGGCGGGGTGAGCAGCCACAATGCGCTTGCCCTCCTCAAGGCCGGTGCTGACGTGCTGGTGGCCGGCAATTCGGTTTTTTCCGACAAAAACCCGGCACACGCCATCGCCGAGCTGAAACGGGTAACGCCGGATTTGATTTCCGTCTGATGTTGCTGAATGTTGGTTACTGCAACAATACCGCTGAAATTGTTTAGAACATTTCCAAATTGGTAGGCCGCGCTACCAGCCCTCGCGAAGCGATCTTTTTTTCGTAAATTCGCAGCAATTAAGGAATTAGGGTGCCTGATCACCCGTTATTGATTTCTTATGTTTCTTTTAATAACTGTTTTTTATAGGATAGATGGCATTTGATATTGACATGATTAAAAAGGTCTATGCCCAGTACGGTGAGCGGATTGCCGCAGCCCGTAAGGTGGTGAATAGGCCATTGACATTGACTGAGAAAATTTTATACACCCACCTATGGGATGGAAATGCAGCGCAGGCGTATGAGCGCGGCGCTTCGTATGTGGATTTTGCACCCGATCGGGTGGCCATGCAGGATGCTACCGCACAGATGGCCCTATTGCAGTTCATGCAGGCAGGGCGCGCACGGGTGGCCGTACCGTCTACGGTACACTGCGACCACCTCATCCGTGCCAAAGAAGGCGCTGAGAAAGATTTGGCTGTAGCTACTACGGAAAGCAGGGAGGTGTTTGATTTCCTAGCATCCGTATCAAACAAATACGGCATTGGGTTCTGGAAACCCGGTGCGGGCATCATCCACCAGGTGGTATTGGAGAATTATGCATTTCCCGGTGGCATGATGATCGGCACCGATTCGCATACCGTTAATGCGGGTGGCTTGGGCATGCTCGCCATCGGCGTGGGTGGCGCGGATGCCTGCGATGTGATGGCCGGATTGCCCTGGGAACTCAAATTCCCTAAATTGATCGGGGTGAAGCTGACCGGTAAACTTAATGGCTGGACAGCACCCAAGGACGTGATCCTAAAGGTGGCCGGTATCCTTACCGTGAAGGGCGGTACGGGGTGCATCGTGGAGTATTTCGGCGAAGGTGCCCAGTCGATGTCGTGTACCGGCAAAGGGACCATCTGTAATATGGGCGCGGAAATCGGTGCCACCACATCAACCTTCGGTTATGACGAGTCGATGGAACGTTACCTGCGGGCAACCAACCGCGCGGATGTTGCGGATGCGGCTAATGCCGTGAAGGAGCACCTTACAGCAGATGCCGAAGTATATGCCGATCCGGAACGCTATTTCGATCAGGTTATCGAGATCAACCTGTCCGAATTGGAGCCGCACCTGAATGGCCCATTCACACCCGACTTGGCGACGCCGGTATCAAAGATGAAAGAAGAAGCCGCAAAAAATGGCTGGCCATTGAAGGTGGAGTGGGGTCTCATCGGGTCTTGCACCAACTCCTCATACGAAGACCTCTCGCGCGCGGCATCCATTGCTAAACAAGCGGTAGACAAGGGATTGGCCACAAAAGCCGAATTCGGTATCAATCCGGGCTCGGAGCAGGTGCGCTATACCGCTGAGCGGGATGGCCTGTTAGACACGTTTACCGATCTGGATGCAACGATATTCACCAATGCGTGTGGCCCGTGTATCGGAATGTGGGCGCGTGTGGGTGCGGAAAAGGCCGAAAAAAATACGATTGTACATTCGTTCAACCGTAATTTTGCAAAACGTGCCGATGGAAACCCCAATACATACGCGTTCGTGGCGTCACCTGAATTGGTCGCCGCCATTGCGATTTCCGGTGACCTGTCGTTTAATCCAATCACGGACACGTTGGTAAATAGCCAAGGGGAAGCGGTTAAACTAGACCCGCCGGTGGGCGATGAACTTCCGCAGAAAGGATTTGATGTGGAAGATCCCGGCTATCAGGCGCCGGCAGCGGATGGCAGCAGTGTTGTCGTGGCGGTTTCGCCAACGTCGGACCGCTTGCAGTTGCTCGATCCGTTCCCGGCATGGGAAGGGACCGACCTTACGGGCCTGAAATTGCTCATCAAAGCGAAAGGCAAGTGTACCACAGACCACATTTCCATGGCAGGCCCTTGGCTTAAATACCGTGGGCACCTCGATAACATTTCAAATAACCTGCTTATCGGGGCGGTCAACTTTTTCAACGAACAAACGGATTCCGTAAAGAATCAACTGACGGGCGAATACGGCCCTGTTCCGGCCACCCAACGGAGCTATAAAGCCGCGGGAATAGGAACAATCGTGGTGGGCGATGAGAACTACGGTGAGGGGTCATCGCGGGAACACGCGGCCATGGAACCGCGCCACCTCGGCGTTCGCGCGGTGTTGGTCAAGTCTTTCGCACGTATTCACGAGACGAACCTGAAGAAACAGGGGATGCTGGCATTGACGTTTGCCGACAAAGCAGATTACGATAAGATCCGCGAAGATGATGCGTTTGATATCGTTGGCCTCACGGCATTTGCGCCTGATACGCCGTTGACCGTGGTTGCCCATCACGTGGATGGCACCGTAGACCACATCCAAGTCAACCACAGCTATAACGCCCAGCAGATCGGCTGGTTTAAAGCCGGTGGGGCACTGAATATCATCCGCCAGGGCGAGGCCATGGCATAAGCAAAAGCTAACTAAACTAAACGAAAAGCCGTCTCCGGAATATTGCCGGGACGGCTTTTTTAAATGATTGTAAAAACACCCAAGTTTTGCTAAGTTTGTTGTTTTAGCGCATGCCGGTATTGAATTTAAACAAAACACAACGACGGAAACTGAGCATTTTTGCAAAATGTGTCATCTTTTCTTTTCTCGCTTGGGCGTTGTTTGCCGTATCGAGCAATTACGTTTATACCATCAAAGCGAGCATGCAGTATGTAAATGCGCCAGACAATAGGGCCTTCCACCCGCTGCAGTCTGATACGGTAAATGTACGTTTGGAGGCGAACGGTTGGCAGTTGCTGTTTTCAAGCTTCCAGTCGACAGCCGAAGTGATCCAGGTGGATCTTAGTGGTCTTCGTAGCCGAAACTGGGTGGTCTTTGCCAATCAACTGGGGTTTATTAACCGGCAGTTCCCGGCCAACAAGCGTGTGATTTCAGTATCACCGGACACCTTGTATTTCGATTTTTCCAAGCAGACCGAGCGCAAAGTGCCGGTGAAAGCGTTGCATCGCCTACAGTTCCAAAAGCAATACGATATTATCGATGAACTGCGTGTGTCGCCCGAATTCGTTACGATTACCGGTCCACTGGACGACGTCGTCCAGATTGAACAATGGGAAACCGATACCATCCGGGCGTCAAACGTGAATGGAGACCTGCACACGGTTGTCCACTTAAAACATAATCAGCGCGCCAATATCAGTGTATATCCCACAGCCGTGGAAGTGGATATACCGGTAGGAGAGGTCACCGAGAAAATATTGGAAGTGCCTTTGAAGGTAGAAAACGGGAACCAGTTCAGTTCCGTGAAGTTGCTTCCGGGCAAGGTAAGGCTTACCGTAATGGTGTCCTTGAGGGATTTCACGAAGGTGACCGCAGGTGCGTTTGAAGCGGTGGTCAACATGGATGATTGGGTGGAGGACGATATCAAGAACCTACCGGTCATCATTACGAAAAAGCCCGAGTACTGTAAAATGATAAGGGTGGAGCCCCAGAATATCGATTTTTTTGTCCGTAGGTAACGGTTTTAATTAGCATAGTATGCCACCAATAAAAGTAGGGGTTACCGGCGGAATCGGTAGCGGGAAATCTG